>ENA-OPSX01000088-OPSX01000088.1-human-gut-metagenome-genome-assembly--contig:-NODE-88-length-66021-cov-8.108692_pt1 | contig 66021 bp, 57 predicted proteins | sample MGYA00241462_ERZ501916 | MGnify/ENA primary metagenome ERZ501916 (study PRJEB25962, sample SAMEA2042113) | human gut metagenome | biome: human gut; feature: human-associated habitat; material: faeces...
ATTTTGCTTCTATCACTTCCATTGCGTTCTCTTCCATGAAGTTTACGCCCACCGGGAAATAGTTGATCCCGCCATATGGTATTGCCATTGTTTTTTTAGATTAGTCGTTTGTACTTTCAATCATACATTCACCACAAATTAACTCGGATTCCCAAAGATGTCTTCACTTGATTTCTCAAAATATAAAATAATTCATCCGTAAAACTCGGTGTAATCTGTGGTGCCCACCTTATACGATCGGTCTCCACTCCATGAAGTTCTCCACCAGAAATGTCGTCCATCGCTGTTCATCCACATTCCAGTAGATTACGGTTCCTTCTATTTTTGTGGGATCATACTTCTTGTGGAATTCTGCTTCATAGTAGATCAGTGTCGCTTTCACCAACCTGAAGTCTCCGTTCTGCTTTTGATAAGCGATGGCTGCGTGTCCGTATTGCAAATGGTCGGTTAACGCTTCCAGGCGTTCCGCCATCCATTCGGCACACATTTCAGTGTATCCTTTCTCAAAGACAATCCGTTTTTTCCATCTCAGTTTCATGGCTTCAGTTTGTGATGCCGGTCTTTTCTTTGGTTTCATACATCTATTTTTTTAATTGATAAATTGTTTGTCGCCACGAAGATAGGGGGCATTTAGTGTAGGACGGATTGTTATAATTTATTGTTGGTGTTTTGTAAATAGTTTTTTTGTGAGATCTGGCCTTTTCTACTTCTTTCCATGTATTACTGATATATACTAGTAATGATTTGAAATATAGTGGTTTAAATTTTTAGCCTTTAAAACTTCCGATTAGTCTTTTTTCGTTGATTTAGCGTGCCAGTGAAGCTTTATATGTACTGATATTTTGTGTCTCGACATCCTTGGTATACGATTCTATCAACGTTTTGATAAGCTCTGTTTTGTATGAAGTAATTTCTTCTATTGGTTTTCCTTCTTTTATATCTCTATTTTCTTTAATTGTTTCTGTAGTAGATTGTAGTGTTTGGCTAATAGTGTTTTTTACACTTTTGTATACAGCCTGAAATAATTCTTTTTCTTTGTCCATAATACTTGTTATTTATTATTTAGTTAAATATTATTAACGTGTTACAAGAATAGAAAGGAACCCATCAGTAGGCAAGTAAAAGTAGAATTAAAGAAAAAATGAACATTTTTGATCAGGTAACACAAGCTTAATCTTGGTGATGACGAAACCATCGAGATGATCAGGGAGAACCCTGATATGCAGTACTTGTGCGGACTGTCTGAGTTTACTGACAAGCCTATATTTGCCCCAAGTCTGTTCGTCACCATTCGGAAGTGTATTTCTGAAGAAAAATCAACATAATAATTGTCCGTCTGCTAAACAAAGAGAAGCGACTTCTTGAAGAGAGGCGTAAGCGTGTGGAAGAGGAGGCGAGGAAGAATGTCGAGGAATCTCCAATGCCGGAAGCTGAAGATTCCAATACTATCTCTTTTACTGATTCGCAGGGACGTAAGCACAAGGGGGCGCATTGAAGATTGATGCCACCTATGCAGATGCCGAAATGCGCTATCTTGTAGATGTTGATATAATACATGACGGCTGCCGTAAGGTGACCGACTATATAATAAAGGTGTGCGAAGCATTTGGGCTATGCAAGCTTCATATCAACTTCAAAAAAGTCCGTCAAGTCTATCTTCGGTTCATCAGCCAATCCAAGAAACGGGGCAAGATAGTGCGTGGAACCATGGTGGTGATGCTCAAGTTCTTACACAAAAACATCCGCATTCTTTTTACTCTTTTTGCAAAGGACTACAAGTACTATGACAGCCTATTTTTTTACGAGAAGCGCACAATGACTACCATCATCAAGATGTACCATCAGCAGAAAGAGATGCTGAGGTTAAAGCTCTATACTTGTGAGGATAGGATACTTAGCATCTTCCAGCCTCATGTGCGCGCCATTGTCCACGGAAAGGCAAAGAATGACTTTGGAGACAAGATAGGAGTAAGCATTGTTGAAGGCTATACGTTCATAAACCACCGCAGCTGGGATGCCTATAACGAAAATCAGGATCTTGTACTGCAGATTCAACTTTTCAAAGAACGTTTCGGTTGTCTTCTTGCAACTCTCCTTGCGGATAAGATTTACCTGAACAAGATCAATTGAAATATATTCAAGGACTTTGAAATCTAATCGTACTGTAAACCATTAGGAAGAGCGCCCCCAAAAACACCGTCCGAGGAAATGTAATCTAAAATAGCAAAAGCTATCGGTAATCGTGACGAAATCGAATGTTCATTCGGTACAGCTAAGAGGATCTATCGAGCCAATGATATAAGACTAAGTTTCCGGACACAGCATGATGCTGGACGAGAATGTGCTACTTCGTCAAGAACGTGATTTCCCAAGGGAGCTTTGCCTTGTGCTAACCAAAATTAAGGGGGATCTTTGCCATCGTCATCATGAGGGATTATGTATTATGCTACTCTCTATGTGTGATGAATTATTAATTCAGCAGACACTAATTCTAAGTACCTGGAATAGTGTAAGTAGTATCTTTGCTATATATGCAAATGGAGAGTTAACGAATACTTGGCTAATGTAGGTCCGTTTTAATTGTGATTTAATCTTTGCCTTAACAAATACTTTTTATATTTTTGCTGCAAATTAAATTACTTTAGAAGTAGAATATCATTTTACTTGATAATACGATAAATATATGCTAAAGAAGTTTCCTATATACATTCAATTAGACTCAATGGATTGTGGCCCAACGTGTCTGAGAATTATTGCTAAATATTATGGTAAAAATTTTTCATTGCAGAGTCTAAGGGATAAATGTCATATAAACCGAGAGGGGGTATCTCTTTTAGGTATTAGTGACGCAGCAGAAAAGATTGGTTTCCGTACAATAGGAGTAAAAATTAATTTTGAACAATTGTGTAATGAAGCTAGTCTTCCTTGCATAGTGCATTGGAATCAATGTCATTTTGTTGTAGTATATAAAGTCGAGAAAAAGAAGAATGAAACTTATATTTATATATCTGATCCGGCTTCTGGACTCTTAAAATACAAAAAAAAACAATTTCTAAAGTGTTGGGCACAAACCATTTCTGAAAGTACGGACGATAAATCTATTGGTATAGCATTATTACTTGAACCTACGCAAAAATTTTCAGAACAAAACGATGAAGATATCAGATTGAATTTTAAAAATCTATTGAAATATTTAATACCATACAGACGTTTTGTTGTACAATTGTTTTTGGCTATGCTTACAGGCAGCATAATAAGTTTAATGATGCCATTCCTTACGCAGTCTGTCATAGATGTCGGCATTGGGACAAGTGATTTAAACTTTGTAATAGTCATATTGATAGCACAAGTGGTTCTGGTATTAGGGCAAATGGCCAATGAATTAATACGTAGTTGGTTGATGCTTCACATGACTACAAGAATTAGCATTTCTCTTATATCAGATTTTCTTGCCAAGCTAATGAAGCTTCCGATTTCATTCTATGATTCCAAAATGGTAGGTGACATAATGCAGCGCATAGGTGATCATAGCCGTATTCAGTCTTTTCTTACTGGTTCTTTACTTAGTATCATGATGGCAGCGGTTACGTTTGGGGTTTATGCTGTCGTGATGGGAGGTTATAATATAGAAATTCTAGGTATCTTTATTCTTGGCAGTGGCTTTTATATTGTATGGATCATACTTTTTATGAGGAAAAGAAGAAAATTGGATTATATGCGCTTTCAAGAAGCATCGGCTAATCAAAGTAGTATTGTTCAGTTAATAACGGGGATGCAGGATATTAAGTTGAATGGTTGTGAAAGGCAGAAAAGATGGGAATGGGAAAGAATACAGGCAAGATTATTTAATGTAAGTGTGAAAGGGCTTGTTATTGGACAGACACAGCAAATTGGTGGTACATTCATAGATCAGACTAAAAATGTATTCATTTCTTTTTTGGCAGCAAGTGCTGTAATAAATGGAGATATGACCTTGGGGATGATGACAGCAATGCAATATATCATTGGTCAGCTAAATGCACCAATTTCGCAATTCATCAGTTTTATACAGGAAGCTCAAGACGCTAAGATATCATTGGAAAGACTCAATGAAATTCAGGATCAAAAAGATGAAGAAGAAAAAGATAGAGATTATATTTGCGAAATACTAGATGGTTCAGACATTGAATTTAAAGATGTGGTATTCCAATATAATGGACCTCATTCTGAAAAAGTTCTAGATAATATAAATGTAAAAATACCTTGTAATAAAGTAACAGCAATTGTTGGAGCATCAGGAAGTGGAAAAACTACTATGTTGAAGATGATGCTTGGATTTTATGAACCGATATCTGGTGAGGTTTTATTGGGTGGTTACAGAATCTCCGATTATAGTCCCACTGTATGGAGAAAAGAATGCGGAATCGTTATGCAAGAAGGGTTTATCTTCTCAGATACGATTTCTAATAATATTGGTGTTTCGGATGAAACTCCAGATATGGTTAAAGTAAAGAAAGCTGTAAAGATTGCCAATATAGATGATTTTATTAATGGGCTTCCGCTTAGATATAATACCAAGATAGGTGCTGAAGGTAATGGCATAAGTACAGGACAAAGGCAGAGGTTGCTTATTGCGAGGGCTGCATATAGAAATGCACGATATTTATTCTTTGACGAAGCAACTAATTCTCTTGATGCAAACAATGAAAAAGTCATAATGGAAAATCTTAACAAACTTTTTAAGAACAAAACAGTTGTTATTGTTGCACACAGATTAAGTACGGTGAAAAATGCAGATAACATAATTGTATTGAATAAAGGAAAGGTTGTAGAACAGGGTACTCATAAAGAATTGACCCAAGTGCAAGGATACTATTATAATTTGGTCAAAAACCAACTTGAATTAGGTAATTAATAAATTATTGTTTTAATATGCCGCAAGATTCTAATTTTTACAGTGAGGAAGCTCAGGAAATTTTAGGTAAAATTCCTTTATGGATAATACGATGGGGTATTACATTAATATTTTTATTTTTTGGAGCAATAATAATTGGATGCTGTTTTATTAAGTATCCGGAGAGAGTTAATGGTACAGTCACAATAACAACTGCTTATTCACCGATTGATGTAGTGTCAAAAAAATCAGGTAATCTTGAAAGAATATTGGTTAGAAATGGAGATTCAATAAAAAGTGAAGCTATTCTTGGTGTAATACGTTCCAATGCTAACTACTATGATATTCTTTCTATTGAAAGCAATCTCATGCTAGTTAATGACTCTGTATTAAATCTTGTTGTATTTGATAGGTGGATTTATAAACAATATAATCTTGGTGATTTACAGAGTGAATGGACTTCTTTTTATTCTGCTTGCTTAAAATATCGTGCTTACATTGAACGAGCGGTTATAGACCAAAAGAAAGAACTTTTGAGAGAACAAATTGACAAGCAGACAGAATATTATTTTCAGATGAAAAATCAGGCAGATATTCTGAAAGAAGATTTGCAATATGAAGAAAAAGGTCACAGACGGGACTCTTCATTGTTTATTCATAAAGTTATGTCAGAAGCAGAATATGAAGAATCTGCAAGGAAGTTGCTTAAGACGCGTAATAATGTTATTTCTTTTAAGTCACAGATAACATCTACGGAATTGTCTATACTGCAAAATAAGCAACAGATAATAGAGTTGTCCATACAGCAAGACGACGAGATACTATCTATGGAACAAGAAATTAATAGTAGTAGGAAAAAACTGCTTGCTTTAATTAGGAACTGGGAATTATCATATCTGTTAGTATCTCCCATTGATGGCATTGTCTCTTTTGTCAGGAAATGGGATGAAGGTCAGTTCATTAATATTGGAGAAACATTCTTAACAGTTGTACCGAAAGAGGAGTATAATGTTGTTGGAATTGTCAAAATTCCACAAGAAAGTTTTGGTAAAATTGAAACAGGACAAAAAGTGAATGTTAGACTAAATGGCTATCCATACATGGAATATGGCTTATTAATAGGAGTAGTAGGGCACATATCTTCTGTTCCAGAAGAAGCTACAGTCCAGCAGGCTTCACCTCAATATACTGCAGAAATTATTTTTCCTAATGGAATGAAATCCTCATATGGGAAAAAACTTAAACTCATTCAAAAAATGAGCGGTACGGCAGAAATAATAACAGAGGAACGTAGCCTGATGATGCGTTTAATTGATCCAATAGTTACATTACTTAAAAGTGGTATATAAATGAAACAATATATATTATATTGTGTACTTGTGGTAATTATTCTGTTTCATAAATATCTTATATGCCCAAGAAGATGGTTTGAAAAAAATGGACTTTAGACGATTGTATTGATTACGCATTGGAAAACAATATTGAATTGAAATTAGAAAAACTTTATTTAGAGGAAAGTACTATGTCCTTATCAGATAGAAAATGGGTCTTTGTTCCTAATTTGTCAGCAAACACTTCATATAACCTATCAATGGGGCGTGTACTTGATGAGACTATTATGAATTTATAACGAATCGAATGATGAAAAGTTCAAGTTCATCTGTTTCTGCAAATATATTATCGTTTGATGGATTGAAACATTTGCGGCAATTACAATATTCCAAATTGAATAAAAAGGTTGCTGCATTGCAATATGAAAAAGCAAAAAATGATTTATATCTTAATATTACAGCTTATTTTTTGGAAACTCTTTGTGCAAAGGAGAATATTGGGAATTGTAAGAATATTGTAGAATCATTACAAAAGCAAGAAGAACAAATTTCTATAAAGGTTGGACATGGTAAAGTCACGATTGCAGATTTACTACAGATTCAAGCAAGACTTGCTGATGCGGAAAATACACTCTTGTCTGCCAAACATAATTATGATTTATCAAGGATGAATCTGCGTCAGTTTTTGGAATTAAAAGATTATAAAACATTTGTCCCAAATGTGACTGTTGTAGATAGCATAGAATATTGTAATTTTAGTCAAACGGATATTTTAAATGGAATAATTTATACGTAACTAAAAAACAGGTTGAGAACAAACTTACTCAAGCGATGATGGATGCGGAAACAGCATGGAAGAAGTTGCAGGGAACAAAAAAATCTTTCTTCTTCAGAAGAAGTTATACGTCAAATCTTGTTGAAATTTGAAATTGGAACGACTAGTATCATGGAATATAATGATGTAGTATCATCGCTTGTTGAAGCACATACTCAATTTTTGTCTGCTAAATATGAGTATATCTTTAAGACTAAGGTTCTAAGTTTATATCAAAATGAATTCGTTTTTTAATTTGTGTAACATAGTCAATAGGCGTGACTTGAGTGCTACGCTACGATGGTACGGTTGGGTTAGCTTTTGAGCATATATCATTGTTCAGTAGGCATTCGATAAAATACACATTGTGGATTCGTAAAGAACAGTAAGCTCTTCTTGTCAACAAATGTAAAGTTCATGAGAAGGGTTTGCTATTTCTTTGAAATCTAAGTTAATCCAAGAGAATAGCTTATTAATATAATTTTCTGGTTGCTTTTATTAATATAATATTCGATCAGTATCAACTATGGATAGGATTTCTGTTTTTGTATCATTTACATATATCAAGCCTTCTGCTTCTAGCTCACATATGGCCTGCTCTATGATTTTCATATTACTGTTTTTTATTGAAGATAATAAATTATTGATTGATACAATTTTTTTATTAGAAATTGTTAATATACACCAATGCTCTTCATTTTCTTTAAATTCCAATTCATTAATTAATTCATTGTTGAGAAATTCTCTATAAGTTATAATATTGTGATTTTTTATAAATTTATATTTGTATTCATTTTCAATGTAGTATGTTTCTACATTTTTAAATATGTCCCATAGTTTATTATATGTTTTCTTTGTATAATCTTCAAATAGAATGTATTTGTCTTTTTTGTTGATAATTTTTTCAGATAATAAAGAAGATGTATTAGAAGACCAGTTATCTAATAATTTATTTGATTCAAGAAATTTGAAATACCTTGATGATGTAGATACACTAAGGAATGAAATGTTATGGTGAAATTTTTTACTAGACAAAATGAATCTCATATAAAATAAATTATTAATACCTTCTTTTATGCCATCGTCATCTTCTTCTAATAAATTCCTTAAAATATTTATGCCACTTAAATTAATTCCAAATTGTAAGGCCCATTTGATAAAAAACAGATTGCTGGCAAATGTGTTATTTTTCTTGATTGATTTCAGTATTGTATTGCTTGGTGATTCATAGCCAATTTGTACAGATTCAAAATTGGCTAATGACATTTTTTTTATTAACTCGAATGTGAGCCCTTTTGTTGTCACTTCGGCTGTTTTAATAGAAAAATCATTGTATTTCTGTCTAACGTTAATTAATTCGTCTAGTAGCGTATCGAATCTTATATTATCGTTAGCTACGATATTATTATCAAGAAAAAATATAGATGTGCAATTAAATTTTTCAATGTAATTTAATATTTCGTTTTTAACGCTTTTTACGGATTTAGTTCTAAATTTATATCCTTTGTTTAAAAAGCAAAATTTACACCTTCCCCAATTGCACCCTCTACTTGCTTCAATTGGAATCATTAAAGTAAGAGGTAATTTATGAAGTTTTATTTGTGAAAAATAATCTGACATATCAAAACTGACATTGTTTAAATTTATGTAAGTATTAATCGCTTTGTTAGACGTGATTGTATTACAATTTCGATAACAAATATGCGGAATTTTGTTAAGTACTCCTTCAGAAAAACCATGTTGAGCCAGTAATAGTGTTGAGTTTTCACCTTCCCCCCAAGATGACAAGTCAAAACAATTAAAGTTTTTAAGAATAGTTTGGGCTTCTTGGGGTGTTCCAAACCCACCTATGATTATAGGTAGTTTTTTATATATTTTCTTTATCTCTTTAGCTATAATAGTTGCCACAATCCATTGTGAGAACTTTGCAGAAAAACCAACAAATAGTAGTTCTTTCATGTTTATGGATTGCAGACATTCTTTGATAATATGAATTAACCTTTTATCTTGTTCGTAAAAATATGAATATAAATAGGCTATCCCTTTTGAGTGAATTTCAGGCTTATGATAAAGGACAGAATATGCTAATTTGTTCAAGAGTTCTTGATCATTTTCTTCAATTGCAATATGAATATAAAAAGGTAATAATTTATAGATGTCATCTCTATGTATGTAATCTCCAAAGTTGAGATAATTTCGTAGAAAAGAGTTAAGTTTTAAATTCCAGTATAAAACATCTGTTTTAAATCCATTATTTTGTAATGTATGCTTAAGAACAGAGAGTGCAGGTGATGCACAATTTTCCATTGCGGGAGGAAGGCAATTTAATAAAATCGTTTTCATATTAGAGCCTGTTTAAATTTTCCATTTTGAAATAAAAAGAGTGTTTTTTTCTTTCCTTGAAAATGATTATTTTTTAGTTACCACGCTTAAAATAATCATGTATTCAACATGGTTAGAAGAAACACAGTGGCAAGTTATCAAGAAAATCTTGAATTTGCAAGAAAGGAAACGGAAATATGATTTACGTGAAATGTGGAATGCTATTTTCTATGTAGTGAAAATCGGTTGTCAGTGGCGTATGCTTCCCTCCGATTTCGCTCCTTGGGAGTTGGCTTACTACTATTATTGCAGATACTCCTCTTTAGGTGAATTTGAATTATTATTGAACAACTTACGAGAAAAAGTACATTTATAGATGGGGTAAAAAGCAGAGGTGAGCCTTGGTATTATGGATAGTCAACGTGTGTGTTTGGGAAATCACCGTTCCCTTAACGGCGGCATTGATGGGAACAAGAAAGTAAAAGGTGTCAAGTGTCATGTGGTGGTGGATAAAAATGGCTTTCTACTTGCTGTCATGGTGACGATTGCTTGTGTACATAATAGTAAGTTGTTTATTTACTGGTAAGGTATCTGAGGGAAAATATCAAAGTAATATTGGCTGACGCCGGATACTGTGGAGAAATAACCCAGAAGATCAAAGATGTTTTTGGAGATATCATAGAAGTTATCGTTAATGATGATAAGGTAAAAAGTGGATTGTAGAAAGAACCTTTTCATGCGTAAATAAATTGTACTCTCCATTGTAAAGAGAGCAGTTTCTAACCATTAATAAATTGATTCGTACAGTCTGGACAAAACACAAGAAAGATACAAATGCGCTTGGCTATTATCTTTCGGCATTTTGTTGTTTTACAACAGCTAAGAAAGAAAAGTTTCATACACACGTTAAAGGACTCGCAGCTTTGATCGCTTAGCTGTTGAGATTAGTTTTATGTACGACCTCTGGCTGTTTTTTACGACAGCAAGCCAGTGAAAGTTACCCTTTTGTATGCTTCTGACTTGCCTTCGGGGGATTGAAATATCATCGCGGCTGATTTTTACTTTATAGCAGAGTACTTCCAGTTCCTTCTTTAAATATTTTTTTCTTTTCTTTTCTGTTCTATCCTTGGGGTGAGATATTCCGCCTCGAGTTCCTTGTACTCACAGGTGTTATTAAGTATATGTCATGCCGATTTCAGTATCGAGTGCCCTACTACTATCAAAGCCCTTTTCTTACCCCCTGTGGACTGCCAACCGGTGATGGCGTGCACTGTAAAAGGTATTCTTGGTACGGATTACTGCCCAGGCAGTCTCTGTAATGATGGCTTTCAACTGTTCGTTTTTATGTGTGATTGTTTTACTTTTTTACCTGCGATTTCATTATTCCCCGGACACATACTACCCCACTAAGTCAGATGCTTTTTCCGTAGGGAAGGCTTCCATATCGACACCTATTTCTGCTATCAGGTCTTCTACTGTTTTTCTGCTAAGTCCGGGGGATAAAAGTTTAAGCACATTCTCATAAGGGGAAAGAACGACCTTAATGCGGGATGTCAGGTCTACAATGATAGCTTCTGTCTGTTCAATATCCTTTCGGATGGTTTGCAATATATAAGCATGATGCGGTTTTATAAAACTTTCACACGCCTGATAAAGTAGTTTCGGATCGACTTCAAGTTTTTGTGATACATGCAGGTTATGTCGTTTCTTTTTACGTGTCCTTTCTTTATCAGTATGTTTATTAACTAGGTTGCCACTACGCTGTCCAAATGACTCATGGTGTTGGATAGTTTGATGTTGCAGTCTTCCAAAATATCACGATACGGTTTTTCTCGGAGGTTATATGTTATATTAGCTTGTTGCGGTAACGGGTTAGGTCACGAAGTTCATGCTGTTCGCGTTCTAGTATGTAACTTGGTTTCAACAGACCTGTCAAAAGCTGCTTACAGATCCATGCGCTGTCTCTCTTATCCGTCTTATGACCGGGCACATATTTGATATGGTGGGTGTTCACAATCCAGACTTTCATACTGAGACATTCAAGAATCTTATAGGCAGGTTTCCAGTAAACACCGGTACTTTCACTGTTACATGGGTAATGCCATTGGATAATAACTATTCTTTTAATCCCATCAAAGAACTACTGAAGGTTTTCTAGCTGCGGGTTCCAGTTTTGAGATCTTTGCCACTTATCGTGGTTATCATACGTCCTTGTGGATATCTATTCCACAACCTCGGAGAATCACTTGCTTAAAAGCTACTGTATTCATGTATTCTATCTGTTGGTAAATGCTTCTAAGGTAGTTAATATTCACCAATTTACATCCTTTTGGACAAAATTTATTTTATGGGTGTTTCATGCTTTGACAGCTATAGAAGGCTTTTTCCGAAATTATGAATTAATATGTGATTCGGCAGAGGAAATGGTAAAACTAACATCTATTAAGATGCTATTGGATAAAATTTAAACAGGCTTTTATAAATATTGAATATTTTACGTTACTCATTAGACATAATCTACTCTATTGTCAGAATCATATTCTTTAGGTATATTATCAATTCGGCAAAGAAGATTGAACTGCTTTTTTAGATTATTGTATCACAATACTTATGCAACTTATTGGAAATTTTATTCGCAAGTAGTGCATAGCTTAATTACTATCAACCAAAAATTTATAATATATAATACAATCTTGATAATATTACAATGGCTTATTAATCGATATACATAAGTCTAAAATTATTGTTAATTTCTGTTTTGTATTATTCGTAAGTTTCTAATTGTATTGCTTTATGTGCTTTAAGTAATTCGCATTGTAATATTTGTAAAAATGATATATGTAAACAAAATGATAAGTTGACATCGTTAAAATTGAATCTGTTTAAACCTTAGACGTTGTTGACTAATAAATTATATGTGCTTTGAGTATATTTTTTTTTTAATCTAAAGAAAGGTTAATTGTCCCGCTGTATTATAGGGTACTGGTTTTTCAATATATGATATTGATAATTAAGTAAATAATATCCTTTTGTTTGATTGTTAGAAAATGCAATTATTGTTAAATATAGATTTATATTAAAAAATATTAAAAATATTGTGTTTTTGTATTATTTGTTGCTATATTTATAGCAAATAAAATACAGACAATAAGAGTTCTCCTCAACTCTATTGCCCGTTTTGAAGTGAGGATAAAATTTTTAGAAGTATGAAAAAACTAAAATTAAAAAAAATCACGCTTGCTGAAATGCCGTCTGAAGCTATGGATAAAGTAAATGGTGGAAACAACGAAGTAAAAAGTGCTCCTATAACAACGATTTCTCTGATATCTCTTTACACTTATTCAATTATTGCATCAGCATGTGATGATTGTGCTTCATATGGCTGTAATACGAGGTATTGTCAACAAGAATCTAAAGCGTCTTATTGCTTATGTACAGGTTAACAAATTGATAAATTTGTTATGTCTAATAATCATGAGTAGTCAGAAGCTCATAAATTAAGTTTCTGGCGGAGGATATATTTTACATATTATTGTTTAGTTGTGACGCTAAATTATTATGTAAAAAGAGAGAGATTCTACTAAATATGGAGGGTGTATCGATCCCCCAAAAAAAGATTAGATAATTAATTACTTCAAAAGAGTTCGGTGTTATACGGAACTCTTTTTTTTACCGTGGTTTATTTTGCTGCTATAACAATATATGTTATGGTTCAGTTGTGAAATTTAGAGGGTTTAGTTAAAATGCTTATTTTGTGGCATTAAACCAAAACTGACACTCCCCATAAACTTTTTATGTACATCTACATTCCAAAGGTTTTTTCTAGAGATTGAGGTTCAAACATTCTCTATTTCTAGGAAGGCTACGTACCTGTGCATGCAGTGTTGTCGCTGGGAAGATCTTGTCACAGGCAGATATACCTGCAACTGGGGAATCTAGTTGCCTCTGGTACTCGCATTTTGTACGGATAAAATGTGGCATGCGTCCAGCTTGCTCAGTGATATGAAATCGAGGGATATAGATGCGGCACACTTTGCCGCTGTGACAAATCCCGTGAAGAATCATTACAAGAGGATGTTGGACTACTTTGTGAACTGTAGTGCCAATGCAGCAGCGGAAATATTTAACGTAAAAATTAAAGCTTTCAGAGGAGCAGTGATAAAAATACGGTTGAATTTGTTGTGGCTCTTAAACTACTTATTTTCAATCATGTATTTTTCTTGTTGCAACACAACTATCTTAGTGTCTTTCTGCCGATGATGTTTGTTCCTATTCCGCTTTTCCCAATATTGTCATGATGAATGAATAGTTTCCTGTGCAGAAGCTTTTTATGAAGTAATACTTAAGGCAACTTAATATTGATAGCCTGAGATTTAGAGAATAATACGAGTTAAAGCTTGTGTCTCAAATTTTTCTTGTATACTAGATCGATAAATTCGTGAGAATTATGTAGATGGGTTTTATATACTTCTTCCATCGTAATCTGAAAATAAAAGGAGCATACTGTAAATGTGGTTATCTAGACTTCTTTTATTAGTATTTATAAAGTTCTCAAAATTGTAAAATTAGATAAAGATAGATTTGTTTTTTCTTAGCTGTGATAATGGAAGGTTAAAAGAGTAAATGAGTTAAAAAAATAAATAAGATTAGAATGCTTGAATTATGTTGGTGTCCCAATAGAGTAGATACAGTAGCGAAAGACTTAAGAGACTATTTCAAGCAGTTTGTTGACGAGGATGACGTTTCTCATTGTTTTGCAAATAAAATCAATGAGATGCCCTTGGAACTCCAATGATTTAAAACCCATTATGTGACATTTCTCACTCTGAGTGCGTTGCAGCGCAAAATGCTACTGATGATTTATCTTAACGTAAGAAAAAGAAATAAGAATTTGAATAAATACTAAATTTAATTAGGAATCTGTTGGATATTTGAACCTTGATGTGGCGTTTTGTGAAAATACTATAAATATAGTAACTCTCTAAAGTACCTTTTATTTATGAAATTTATTAAATGGGGAGCGCTGATGAAGAAAAAAAGCATGGCTTAGGGACTTTCATGCTTCAGGTTTTCTAGGACTTCTAATATATGAGTCCGCTAAAAAAAAACGGGTGGTTTATTTCTTATTGATTTTTTAATTATTTCAATGTTAATTAGATATTACATGTTTGAAAGCTTATTCGTACATTTATGTTGTAAAAATGTATAGAAATGTTCAAGGAAGCAGACCATAATCGCCAGCTTGATATATTCAACGACAAGTCGTTGAATATGTGCAAATGTGCACATCCATGATATCTCAGACCCAGATCTTTGGCACAACATGTTTTATATTTTGATCACCTCAAAGATTGACAAGATCGTATACAAAGCCGAATGCGGATGCAGTGATGCCGAGCTGGAAAACAAGTGTGATTTCGCCGTGCATTGAGATTGTTTGAAATAGGCGATGCAGTCCCACATATTATATGGTTTGCTATTGTTTGGTTGTATGCGCAAAAAAAAAAGGTGACTTGTTAGCGAAATGTTTTGCTCAACTGAGCTCACTTCAAGCAGTCAGGTTCAACATTTCAGAAAAGTCCGTGTATGGACAGTAGGCTTATTGGTAGTAACATTGCTTGGTATTCACGTTATCAGCTTGTCTACGAGACATTTCTCAAGTGCATCAACGAAGATACAACCAACCCTTTCCCTTCAAAGTTGAAAGAGAAAGTGCTTGTGCTGCTTCATAAGAACGCAAAGAGTGTAATCTATACTTCCGTTCAGGACACCATCGCTGCCAAACTTCAAAACATCGAGGCTGGTTATTTCCAGAGATAATTGCTGAACGGGAGTTTATCGTCACCCTTCTCTATCGTGTCGTGTGTTTTGAGGTCGTAAAAAAGAAAGATGAAGAAGGCGATGATACAGATGAAGGCAATCTGCTTCCACGTGACAAACATTTAATTAGTGCTCTCAGTGTCCAAAATTCTAATGATTTCGAAGCGGACTACCGCAAGAAGAATGACTAAAAAGTAAAAGGCTACAGTGCCAACATCACCGAGAAGACAGAAGAAGGCAAGTCTTCTATCATTACAAGCATACAGATAGAGCCTGCAACAACGACTGACAATTCATATGTGACTGATGCCACTATCGCTACCGAAAGTGTCACGGGCAATAGTGTGCAAACACTATATGCGGATGGCGTATACGGAGAAACGAACAGGGCTTTTGTTAAAAAGCATGGTATGGACTTTATAACAACCGGAGTGCAGGGTAAAACCGGCCGCTTTGATTTTGAAATGACAGGTAAGGCCCTTCAAGTTACGAATAAGAAAACCGGGGAAGTTATTCCGGTGGAAAAGCAAGAAGGGAAGTAGAAGATACGCATTAATTGAAATACACCGCTAAGATATTTTTCTGAAGAGTACACGCAGGGGATTACCGAGAAAAAATGGCGGCAATAGATTTCTAAAGAAGAACTTAACAAAAGAAATAATGTGGGAACAAGTATTTTCAGTACTGCTTCCATGCTCGCAATAACAAGACATGTTACCGTAATCTTACAAAGCATCGTATGCATATATATGCCCGTTGCATGTGAATGAATCTTGTGAGGCTGACAATCTTCCAAATTGCAATACTTCAAAGAACTATTTGTACTCTTATAGGCTTTCTTTTAACATTTAATATTTCCTTATCTCACGAAAAATATCTATTTTTGTCATATAATAATCTCTAAAAAGGATGCTATGTCTCCACACCTTATTGGGGTGAAAAAATTGGATGTTTTTATCGATTATTATTTAATGTCGAATTAGTTTATAATTTCATTTTATGAAAAATACTTTTATATTATTACTATATGTTTGTATCTCTCTTGGAGCAAACGCTCAATTGTTATGGCAAATTTCTGGTAATGGACTAACTAAACCTTCCTATGTGTTTGGTACACATCATTTATCACCTCTTTCTATTTTAGATAGCATTATCGGTTTTAAACAGGTTATGAATGATGTTGAACAAGTATATGGTGAGTTGGTAATGGATGACATGAAGATCCCTATTAATATGCAAAAAGTACAACAAGCTACTCTGCTTCCAGGTGATACTACGCTACAGACTTTGATGACTGAAGCACAATATGATAGCATAGCTCTAAAAATAAAACAATTAATGGGAGTTGAACTAAAAATGATGAATAAGTTAAAGCCAGCAGCTCTGACATCACAGATAGCTGTTATATTAGCAATGAAATCTATGAACAATTTTAATCCCCAGCAACAACTTGATGGATGGATTCAAACAGAAGCTCGAAAACAAGGTAAAAAGGTTTATGGATTGGAAACTATAGATATTCAGATAAAGGTTTTATTTAATTCTCAGAGTTTACAGCGTCAGGCAGAACAGCTATTTTGTACTTTGATGCATTTAGATTTATTAGATCAAATGTATCAAAAAATGACAATCGCTTATCTCAATCAAGATATAGATTTGATAGAAAAAATAATGAAAGAAAAAATGGATAATGCGTGCGATTTCTTTCCTGAGGAAGAAGAGGAATTAAATTATGGACGCAATGCTAATTGGGTTAAACTTATGCCGCCGATAATGAAAGAAAAATCAACTCTATTTACTGTAGGGAGTGGTCATTTGCCTGGTAAACTAGGTGTATTAAACATGCTGGGTAAACAAGGATATACGATTAAGCCAGTAAAATAATTGATAGTATATTTGTTGGCAAGATTAATACATATGAGTTTGTTTTTTATGTTAAAACAATATCCTAATGGTTAAAAAATGAAACTTTGATGTAAAGTTGGGGAATTACAAGTTAGAGTTTTTATACGTTTTATTATAATTTACACTAAAAGTATTGGCTTTCCTGCCTTTCTGAGTAAAGTATCGTAAATGTTTAATCAGGGGACACCGGTATTGTGACGGGGACTATAATTTGGCGTGAACTGTTTTTTTGTAGGTATCGCAGTTATATTTCTGTTTTAAGTTGTCTCTTCTTTATGCTGTTTTTTTATACGCATGTAAGTCATAATAAGGTTAGTTTTGAAATATCTGTTTCTTTCATCTATCGTATCTAGGTGTTTCTCGTATCCTTGCAGTTTGGGCAAGTGCTTCTCATTGATTTTTTATTTGATGAAGTTCAGATTGACTGTGGTTTACTAAGCTAATGTCATCTGTTTTTGCTTCCAAAGTATGTCGGTCAATTTTTCGAAATATTGTTGTCATAGAAAACGCCTTCATTAACATGAGGAGGTATACATTATTTTTTTTGCTACCTTTTGTGTTTTTTTATACTTTTCGTCGGACAAAGGTATAGTGACAGCTGCTGAGTTCATCTTGATTCCATCAATATATTACTTTTTCCAGTTGCTATGCCCTAATTCCATTAGCATGGGAACAATTGGAGTAAACAGGCTGTGAATACTGTTCTTCAAATGCTTGTTATGGAGACTGAGGCTTAATGGTACGGAAGTTGGAATGGACTTGCCCGAAAGCTCACATGTAAAGGATGTTTTCCTGAAGTGGGCGTACCATTTTACGACAAGAGTACATATTATTAATATGCACTTGTATTCTCCATTGATTGGTTCGGCCCGCGGTATTTCTTCATGTTGCAGGCTAATTGGTCAAGTTCAGGATGAACACCATATTTATGTTTTAAAACTTTTCCTAAGGTATCAATTATACAGAGGAAAATACTATCTTTGTATACATTAAGTCTTGTGGTTATTTATTGGGTTTATTCATATGAGGATTATTAAAGTTTGAAATTAAATGTTTTGTATCTTGAGCATGGTAATAGGTTCTGTAGGATTTGATTGGTCTATTGTATTAGCCTAAAAATTTAGTTTGCAGTAGATAAGATTGTTTCTTTAAATTTGTTTTAATGAAATGTTATATTAATATTTTATGAAACGAGCTGTTTTAACAATTAAATTCTATAAGTAAATGAATATACATAGTTTGAGAAATAACACTATATCTATTTAAATTATAATTTGTTACATGGGGGACTTAATCTTTAATTTAATATATATTATTTATGGATAATTCTTTTTATTTAGAGGATGCGGAAATTATCAAACAGCTATTTTTGAAATCACCACATCTCCAATCAAATAGTCTTTATAAAGGGAAAATGGGTATTGTTTTGTTCCTTTACGAATTTGCAAATCTTACTCAAAATGATGCTTTCAAGAGGTTTGCTTCTTTTTTATTAGATTTATTGTGGGAAGATATAGAGATGGATTCTCCTATAAATTTAGCATTAGGGCTTTCAGGGATAGGAGTTGGTATCGAGCTTTTATCACAACGAAAATTTATTGATTGTAACAATACGTCTGAGTTATGTTTTGAATTGAATAATCAAATAATGACTCAAAATATATATCGACTAACTGACTATACATTTGAAACTGGGTTAAGTGGTATAATATATTATGTACTTATACATATCAAAAATAATAGGCATCATTCATTTGATAAAGTTTTTCTCTCTGAAATATTTGAAAAATGCATACAGATAGATCAAGCGAAGCTAAATGAAATTAGCAAATTTTATATATCATATTATCTTGATTATTTCAAAGGTGAGAAAAATAATAATCTTAATCCTCAATTAAGTCATTTTATAAATAAGAAGTCTGTCAAAAATCTTAAGTCAATGGATGATATGGGGCTTTATGAAGGTATTGTAGGTTATTTATATTTGAAATATTTTTTATGAACAAACACTATTATGCTAAATAGTGTCTTTATGATTTTTTTTTTTTTTTGTATATGTTCTTGATTATTATCGTGTTAAATATTTGAATATGAAACAACATATTTTTATTATAAATGAAAAGAATTTAGCATCAAGTTATGGAGTAGGCACTTACATAAACGAATATATTAAATGTTTGCGCAGGTTTGATTTGGAGATTCATTTAGTTACATTGTTTTGTGATGAAGAATTATATAACTTATATGAGAATGAATTTGTTGACTATATTAATATACCCACAACTATATTGAAAAATACAAAATATTACCATCAAAGTGTCTGTGCAATAATAAAATTATATTATGCTAAAATAGAAAAGCCGCTTTTTCATCTGAATTTTCATCAAAATATTTTTTTTGTCAAATACATTAAAGATTACTTTAATGATGCAATTATCTTATATACAATCCATTACTCGTGTTGGAGCTTACAATTAAATTCAGACGTTAATTTGTTTAAATCGATTTTATCTAAATACAATAGTAATGGAAATTTGTCGGAGTTAGAGCATCGTGTTATATTAGAATTTGAAAAAGAAAAAGAATTATTTAATAAGGTAGATAGGATTATTTGCCTTTCTAATGAGACATATGAAATTTTGAAAAGTGAATATTTAATTAGTCCAACAAAAATTAATTTAATTCCTAATGGGATTGAAGATTCATACACTCCGCTTTTAGGCAATCAAAAAAATATTATTAGAAAGTATTTTCATATTAAAAAAAAAGAAAAGATAATTCTTTTTGTGGGAAGGCTTACTGCTTTAAAAGGAGCATATATATTATTAGATAGTTTCAAGAAAATATCTCCTTATCATACAAACTATAGATTATTTATAATTGGCGATGGCGATTTTAATTTATTACTAAATCAAGCAGAGCCTTATTGGGACAGAATAACCTTTACAGGTAAAATAGATAAAGAGAAATTAAATCAACTATATAAAATTGCAGATATTGGAATTATACCATCTTATTGTGAACAATGTAGTTATGTCTGTCTAGAAATGATGATGAATGCGATACCTTGTATCGTCTCTGATGGAATTGGTTTAAATTCAATTTTCAAAAATAACATTAACAGTATTGTTGCTAAAATTGTCGATTATCAAAACCCCGATTCATATATTCTTAATCTTGAGAAATCAATTTTAGATATGATTAATAATGCCAGTAAAAAGGATAATATATCAAAAAAATCAAGATTAACATATCTAGAAAAATTTACTTTGGATCATATGTTTGAGAACTATAAAAAATTATTTCTTACATTTAATATAAGAGTAAAAGAGTGGTAATAATAGAGTGTTTGTTATAAATTATTCTTCGAATAAGCTCCCAAGTAGTGTTGAAGAATTTATATAGTGGATGTGAGATTATGGTGGTTGTAATGGTTTAAACTGTCGTTTAAGACAATGGTCTATTTTTAAAAGAGTAAGTCAGATGCTTTTTATGTGTAAGCATTCAGTAATCCCATATTGCAACATCTAAAATATTGTAAGCATCCGATAAAGTACACATTGTAAAGTCAAGAACTCCTCTGTTGCTTTGCATGTAAAAAAGACGATGAAACGTACAATGAGTAAAAGAGTTATGAAAAAAACAGTCCAGTGCCTTGGCCATAAGGATTTCTGTGAGAATGAAGCCTATTCAGTATCTTGTTTCCATTATTGGAAGTAGAAGTTTGGTTTGAGCTGTGCTTATACCAGCCATTCAGATAAAGCTCCCAATGATATATATTCCTTTAGACCTGGGTCACAGTAGTCGTCTCTCATAAGTTGTAATTACCGAAGTAATCATAGAATTTTTTTCCGGTATTAGAATCCACTTTGACAGTCACGGAGCTGTAGAAAATACAGCGATTGTTCATTGCTTGCCACCTGCAAGGCGCATTCAGCCAATCCAGGAGAATGGCTGAATGATGTCATACCCTAACTTTCGTACTAGTTGGAGAGAGGAGTCGGCAAAGAATGTGCGCGACTTGCTTCCTGATGTCTGGAAGTTGAAGAAATTTGATAAAAAGCCAATTGGAGTTTGATGAGAATTTAATAAGACGGTAAAACCTTCTCATCAACTTTGCATTTGTTAACAAAAAGAGTTGACTGTCTTTATGAATCTACAATGTGTACTTTATACAATATTCAAGTACAGATAATTCTTGAATGGTACGTATCATTTTGAATTTGGCGTTAGTCCTTGTGAAAAATTCTCTGATTTTTCCCGGGTATTCCATATTTCCCAAGGTGACATCCGAATATCCAAAATCTTTTTGTTCCGAAATAAATGGATAAATCACCATCTTGTTATGAATGATTTTGGATAATACTCCGTCGGCAGTATCATTCTCTTGAAATTCGTATGACAGAATTGTGTCAAATGCAGATGAATAAATTACAATAAATTGAGTATTCCAAAACCAGTCTACCCAATAACGATGATATCCGACAGGAACGGCTTGTCCGAATCCTCCGATACCTCCGGATAAAAGTTCGGCTCCTTGCATATATGCCTCCTGGATTTCTTTAAATAACAGTCCGGATGAATAATTCTCAGTAAAGAAGTGGTCGTCTTCACAGATGACAATTACATCGTCTTCCCGCTCTTTAGCCATCTTTATCACCTTTGTTATGCTGTTCCAAAGTCCAATCGTACCTTTGGAGTGGGTGCATGCTTCGACAAGATGAAATTCAAATTCCGATTTTCCTTCAAATTCACGAACGATATGTTTCCTTCTTTCCTCTCTTTCTTTTATGTTGATGACATATACGGGGATATAAGTCCCTTCTTCCCTCTCTTTTATGGAAATAAGCAAGTCGTTCATGCGCTTTTTCCAAACATTCCAATTCAAGCGTGTTTCAAAATGCTTTCTACATTCTCTTCTGAGATTGGTATACATATCTTTATTCATATATAAATCTATGATTTTATCTGCATACTCAGATGCCGGAGTATCAGCAGTAAATAAGAATCCATTGTACCCATTATGGACAGCTTGACTTATACCTCCAACATCGGTAGTTAGTACAGGTATGCCATAGGCGGAGGCTTCACAATATATAATGCCGAAACAATCAAACAGAGTGGGAGCAATCAGATAATGGGATTGGCTGAGTATTTGTTCAAAAAGTTTTTGTCCTTCAGATGATGATTTGTCGATATAAGGATAAACAACAATATCTGTATCCTTTGGTATTTGTGTAGGTGTGCTTCCAATAATAGTCAATGTGCATGGGATTCCTTTCTTTTTTACAGAATAGAAAATTTCAATAGTCTTATTTCCACCTTTCATTTCCCAATTTTTACCTATAAAAAGCAAGTTGCAGACAGATATGCAATCATGATCAGTATACTCAGGGATGTTGTCTATATTGGCTCCGAACTCTATAACGCTGATTTTTTCAGGTGTTGCATGGTAATGGTTGATGGCACTGTTTTTGGCCCATTCGGAAGCATATACAATATGTGTTGCCTTTTGGGTTGATCTTTCTTCCAGCTTTTCGGCTAAATCGAGTTTTGGGGAATCTGCGATTTTCAGATATTGGTTGAATAGTCTGCAAGTGGTATCACCTATATATACAACAGGGATGTCTGTTGTCAGATAGGCTAAAAAGAAATAATCCCGGCAGATAATCAGGTCATAGTATTCATAATGGAATAAATCGGTTAACATCTTTCCGAATAGTTGGGCATATTTTTCTGGTGAAAAAGGAGGGTCTTCCCCGAAGTTTTCCCGGTGGAATTTGATAGCTTCTTCATATTGCTGCCAACCTGTCCAAGTTAGCCGATGATCTTTTTCCAAATGATGATACATATAATATAATGTTCCCGACCAGTTGTGTATGTCTCTCGGATTCAGGGAGGAAAGGAATGCTATATTCATAATGGTTTCAGTTATGGTTTTCTAAATAAAAAAATATTCCGGTATGATTTTTCAGTGCTTTTGTCAACTCTTCCTTACTTTGTCGGCAAGTATTTAGAAGTACTTTTTGATTATGCCGTGCCTTTTTTCTATTATCCACTCCTATGTCTGGTTTTCTTTCATGGTGGAGATGATAAAGCGCTCCTTTAGTTCTTGCTATTGGCAATTCCAAAATCTCCAGTCTTTTTACTCTCTCTACATCTTCGGGGCCCCATCCGTAGAAACCTTCATTCTCACCTCCTGTTTCCAAATATTTAGTTTTATTCACAAGAAAGGCTCCTCCTACCGATGGGCGTCCTATCAGTCTATGTCCCATTCCTTCGTGTAATATTGTAATATCTTTTCTGATTGATTGACTTTCCTCTTTATCCAAAAAACGGAAATTACCATCATAAGGGAAGCTTAATACACAGCCTTTTTGAATATAGTTGATGGCATCCATTAGCTGCTTTTCGGGTACAAGTACGTCAGTATCCCAAATACCTACAATGACATGACGTGCGTCTTTTAATAAAATATTAAGATAACGTGTCCGATAAAATACGGTCTCATAATCTTGAATAAAGCGGTAGCGGATTCTTTCATGTGGATGGAAATGGAAATGTTGTTTTTGATCGGCTTCCAATATATCTATATAGATAAAAGGAGTCTGCAATAGATATTGTAGGACACAATGCAGATTTTCTTTTCGTTCAGTAGAATCAATTCTCACTGGTATAACAATGCTGATAGGTTCCATTCTTTACTTATATACTGAGGTTAATAACTTTTTGTCGCAACATTCCAATAGATTTTCTATTTTGGCATTCATTATATTCAGTGTGTGCAATAAAACCAAAATAAAATAAAATTCATAATAATCCTTGTCTGTAGAATTATCTTGTAAGGCTTCAGCTATCCAGTCAATGAGATAGATAGTATATTCTTTTAAGTCCAATACAGTCGGTTCTTCGGAATCTTTTCTATAGTAAAGCCGATGATATAAGTAACAAGCTAGTCCTAATATTCCCTGTTCAATACTTAAATCGAATGGTGGGCGGACATTTATAGCAGCAAATACTCTACTGTCTATTTCTGCCAGAATTTCATCTGTGTTTCCTTCCACAAAACCATTTTGTATCAGATATTCCGTTCCTGCTCCTATTCCGCACAGACCGTCTCTATATGCTAATGACATATCTTTAGTACATTCGTTCCATATATCATCCAGCATTTCCTCCGCCCGTATCCTCCATTCTTCTTCTTTTGTATTACGGTATAATCGGAACAGGGCAATCGTTTTTCCCATTTTGTTAAGCATAAACTCTTTTCATTTTAGATTACATAGAATTGCTTTTTTTGAACGATAATACTTATTTAAATACCAATAAATTACTAATTCTACAGTTCTCTGGTTAATTCTATACATACGATTTACATGCATGTGAATTATGCTAGAAAGTTTATTATTTTTACCGGTCAAGATGTTTAGAGGAATAGTTCTCATAATATATATATTTTTTTTTATCTCTTTATTCCACCAACAGTGTTTACTCTCATCATTCAAACATTTCTCAATTTCATTTCTATATTTTCTATATTTCAAATTTAATATATGCCCAATAGTACAATCAGATTGATATAATTCTAAAAAATATGCTTTACTATTCTTTTCTGTAAAATTAATTTTTTCATCAAGGCTAAAATTACATATATCCATAATCGAATCAATAAACTTCATCGATATTTTATATCTATCTTGGTCTGTACAATTTAGTCTTTTAAGACACTTAGTAATCAAACAGCTGTCGTAGTAAAAAAAAGTCTCAAAATGAACTATCTCATTGTATTCATACCTTTCCAATTCTCTTGTATAAGTGTCTAATTGAACTTTAGTTATGATTAAATCCTTAACATAACGGTTAAGAGTTTTATAAATAAGATGAAGAATAAATGCATAATTATTTATATTAGTGCAATGTAATCTTAACCTAATATGATAATTAGGATCCATATATCTTACAAAGAAGAATGAATCTATCATTCTCTGTTTTATAAGAAGATTTATCTTGCACATAATATCATTAATAAAAATATTTTCTATTGTTTTCGGTCCAGAATATATTTTAAAATATATCCATTCTCCTCCTATTATAAATATACGCTGTGTCATTTCTTATATAGATTTATTATAAGTTCATTAGCAAAAAAACCTTCTTGAGACTCAACAAGATTTATATTTTTAGAACTATATAGAAATTCTTCTAAAATAATTGGTCTCTTTTTCTTGAGCTCACTAATAAAAATTTTAACAAGATGTTCTTTGTTGAAATTTATATATAATTGATTGTCCCCCAAAGTTATTAATATTTCGTCTGGTATTCTCTGTTTTAGTTTCCAAGAATACAATTCATCGCTATTTAAATTTTTATTTTGTGGAAATTCATTGGGATGAATTAACCATCTAGCTGGTTTTAGTATTACATTAGAATAGATAACTCTTGGGAGAAATGATTTATTATGAAAATATGATCCCCAATCAAAAGAGTAAGACATGGATTCTTGATTTATATAATCTGATAAAAAGCTATATATTGGAAGCCCATTTTTTGTATTATGTGCAGTTGATAACATTGGAATAATTCTTTTCTTATTCTTTTTTGATTTCAATATAACTTCTTGTCCATGGTACACTGAAATGGTTATATCATCAATTGGTATGATCTTCTTTACATACTTAGTGGTTGGACTAGATAAATAGCAAATTCCATATTGTCTATTATTAGGATGCATTTGAATATTTCCAATTCTATCCTCTGGAAGATGCATTACCTCAGCGACTATGCAATCTTTATAATATAATTCATCACGTTTATTTATTTCATTTACAAAATTTTCAATTTTAGAATCTAAATATTCAAATCTTGAAATCAATCTAGAAGTAGCACCCCCAATTATCCCTTTTAATAAAATAGATGGCGTATCATCATTTGATAAAACAGAGAGCATGACTGAACACTGAGGAAGTTTTAAGTCACGTTCTTCGAATTCATTTAAATCTTCATCTAGTATTTCAATCTCATGCAATCCTTGTTTTATAGCCTCTTCATACTTTTTTATTAGCAACATCGTGACTGGAGTCAGATCCATATCGATCTTATAAGATCGGTCTAAAAAAGGATTGGGCAACCCTTGTAATAAAGGATTTATATCGCCATTGTTCTCAGTCCAGTTTCCATAACCAATTCCTACTTGTGGGTCTAATGCTACAACTAGTGGTACTTCCTGCTCTTCATACTTTTCATAAAATCTCCTCTTAAAAAGCTCAAAAGTCTCAGATTTATGGCTTGGCTGAAATTTTGAAAAGAAGTATATGCATTTATCAATAACTTTAGTAATGTTATTTCCTATTATGCCTTGTTTAACTTTATTTAAAGTATCTACTTGCATTAGAGTATCTTGCTCAAATAACATACCATCCGATAATAAACGGTATATATTATTAATAATCGATTCTTTATTTCCTAGTGATTCCTTGTCACATTCTTTTAATAAATATATGAGAGAATTAATGAATTCTAGATTATAATTAATTTCTGAAAGATTATGATGCAATTGTTGAATCAAATCTTCGCCAACCACAGATGGCTCCAAATTACTAATTAAGATTTGTTCATCAATAAGTGTCTGAACAAAATTTAAAGCTTCTTCCTCTTCTATTTCTTTATTTTTTATCAATAGCCTAATTATTTCCTTTTTTGTTAAAGGGGTCTTCTTTAATGCTTTTATTATATTGTTTAAATATGGTGTATGAGAAATTTCAGAGAAGGTATAATTCCGTTTAGATTTATTGATGCGATACTCAATATAGCGCAAATTTTTACCTAAAAAATACGAAGTTGTATTTACATGATATGTAATTGCATTCTGTATCTGTGGCATTAAATCTAACTTTCTTATAAGTTCACATAAATAGTTCATATCTATACGTGTATATGTCTTATAATTTTTAAGGTCTGACATAATTATGTTAGAATAATTATCATCAATTCTAATAGGTACTATATCACAACCCGCAAAAATACCGTATGGTGTACATCTTGTACAACTACGGACATAATATTTTATAGCGGAATTTATAGTCCTTTCATTTATATTATTTTTTATATATAATTCTTGGTAGAGAACAGGAGTTGCAATATAAACTGCTTCTTTAAATGATTGCTGAAATATTGATAACTCAAAGTCTTCTATTTTATCAATGTAATTAATAGGAAATAACGGTGTTCTAATAATGCATTGATTATAAGGAATATATTTATTCATTTTATATAAATTTAAATTACAATAATAATAATAATTCATTCCAATTATCTTCCTTATCTTCTATTGAAGATAGTAAGGACAAACCAACACCAGACAATCCTGTTAGAATAGAACAAACATCATTAAGTTCGGTACTAAATGAGGAGTTAACCTCTAAATATTTAATTCTATTAAGAGTATCATTCAGCCAAAATATTGCAGAATTTTTATATGCGTCATAACCTGTTATCTGGTAAAAATGATTATATATATGAGAAATTCCACTAGAACCATGACAAAAAGATGCATCTTCAACGTGGCTATTCATGAACCTCGGTATTGTTTTATTTAAAACTTCAAAAGAAAAATTAGTAATATCGCTATTACCCAATGATACTCCTGCATAATTTAATGCTTTTGCAATGCCAAGATCACCGTAACACCAAGCTAACCTAGACTCCGAAAGGTTACTAGGTGAGTTTATTTTAATCCAATTACTATACATGGAATAAAAATTATTGGGATTAGTGTTTCTTTTGTAAAATTCTATTGCTTGCTGTAATAATCTCTTGGCTTTGGGATTGTTTGTTTTGCTATGATAATATGCAAGAAATATAATTATTGAAGCCATTCCATGAGATAAGCTAAGATTTGCAACAGCTTCATTCTCTCCTCCATTGTAAACTTGTGTTGTCCACATACAACTTCCATCTTTTTGATTTTGTTTGTTTTTATCAAGTCTATCCAAATACACTTTACAAAGGTTTTCGCTATAATTTGTATCAGAAAGTAAAAAATAAAATGCAATACCTAATCCTCCATGTAAAAAATCTGTATCATTTATGTAGTAATTGTAAAATGTTTTCGTTATGTATTTCTCTAGTCCATCTAAGACCTCATTAATATTATTGCTTTCAACTAATTTTTCTTTATAAAGGTATCTGAATAGCCAACATATTCCAGCATACCCTCCACATATAGTAGGAAGTTTTATCTTATCCAAATAAGATATTAATAAATTAATTCTATTGTATAAATCATCCAATATCTTATCATCTTTTGAATAGATGTATAAGCGTGACAGAAATAAAATAGTACTCGAAAAGCCATCTAAAACTCCCCAATTATTACAATGAACATTTTCTTTCATAATAAGGTATATTTCATCTATTTTATTAGATATTTCTATTTTTTTCTTATCTTCTTCAATTAATGTTTTTCTTTTCATAACTTTACATACATTAATGTTAAGACTATTCATAAGAATATACAACTTTTCCAAAATGTCTTTCGTTAAAGGATTTATTTATAAAATCAGAAATTTGTCTTCCAGTGTATACAGAGTCCACATACACTTTATACCGTTCATGACTGTACTCATTAATTACAGCTTTAAGATCATATGGTAATCCTAGGCAATTCCCTATAAATTGGGAATTGGATACTATCAGGCTATACAAAATTTTATAAAAATCTATCTTCTCATTTTGGTGAGAACTCATTCCACATGATATGTATCGTGAAGAATAATTTAAATATGAATGAAGATAATTTATATGTATGTCAGGAAATGGATCTATTATCACATTAAAATTGATATTCATTTTATTTGTTGCAGTATAAAAGTCATCTGGTGTGAATATCTTTTGAATTTTAAATTTTTCCGATAATGATTGAGCTTCTTTATATCCAGTTGTTAATCCATATATTTTTATCCCACTTATATTTTTGAGTAATTCCAAACATCCTAAGGATGTATTGGAGAACAATGATGTCACTAGAACCTTATCCCCTTCTTTTAATTTTGACTTAGACACCATAGAATGAGCGGTAGAAGCAGTCAGTGAAAAAGCAGCTGCTTCTATATCAGACATAGAGTCAGGAACTTTTATTAGACATGATTCATGAAATATTTGTATACGTTTTGATGCGTAATTGCTGACAATCCCACCAATCTTGCCATCAACTTTAAAAGGATAACTATTATCGGACATAACTCTATCACCAATTTTAAAAGACCGCACATTCCTACCTATTTTTATGACTTTACCCACAAATTCAGATCCCAGAAATGAATAATAATATGATTCTTTTAAATTGTAATCTTTGCATTTTTTTAAAAAGTTGTACAATATTCCTTTATCTCTGTAATTACATGAAAAAGCACTAACTCTAACAACTACAGACTGATCACTAATTTTGTCGGTGTATTTATTTACCGGAATATCAAGCAAAGCAAATAAATACTCGTAACCATCAATTACTACTTTATAACCTTCAATATCTTTTTTATTTATATTGGAATCACAGACTATTATATTTTTCATGTTTTTTATTTATTTATCAATTTACATTTTCTCAATTAAATCAGCATTCTTGGAGTTCTATAAAAATAGAAATATATCCTATCTATTATACTTTTGGATAAAAACGAGTCAAACTTAAGTATATTTTTATTTTTAAGTAATGATTCCTAATGGATAGAATACTTATAGAATATATAACTGAAAGATCCTCATTCCATTTATTTCAAATAGATAGTGATGTATACATAAGTCGGAATTTTAAACCTCATAATAAAAACATTTATTATATAGGACAATCTCTTTTTATTAACTTGATTCTGTTGTAATAAAACAATAGAATCGATTATGAACAATAAAGCTAATAATGCCTAAATCTATTGCCGCATTTTTTACACTTATAATTAACATTATAATGGTTAATAATTGGCATTAAAATAAAACCTAGCACAACCATCATTAAAGCTATTTTATTTATTAGGGAAGACCTGAGTCCAAAATCTTCAGGCAAAGCAATATAAATACCAGGAGTAAGTATAAGGAACAGGCAAAGGAAAATTAAATAAGTAATATATTTGTGATTACCAGTAATGGGTTTTACATTTTCACTTCCACATTTTGGACAGAATGTACTGATGGTATTAAAATCTTTAAGAATAGGGGAAACTATAGATAAAGCCTTTTCATAATCCTTAGCAAATACATATATAGCAATACCAGTTACGGCGCCATATGCACCAACCCTAGGATCCTGACTCTCGTCATGCTGTCGTAATGCAATATTATGCTTGTTGAGCAAATTCACAATTTTGTAAGCGCGAATACTATTTTCGCACTTTAATAATAATTTTTCATCCATGTTTCTATTGGTAGCATTCTCATGTAAACCAATTTTGTTTAATTGTTTAGATTCTAACTGTGCCATTGTTCATATTATATTTAAAGATTGAAGGAACATTTTTCTAATATAGTCAAAATAAATTTGATTATAAATATATGCTGATGTATTTTGCGTAATTTAACACTTTTGTCTATCTTACGAAAAAATCAGGTTACAAAAAGAATATTGATTTTTATAGTTCATATTCCAATTATTACTTAGATTTTGTTTTAAAATATATTATTCTGTAAATAAAATTTAAAGTTGTAGACAAGAACTAATACTCGTTCTGATTTTAGCAAAACGATCTTTCTGAATACCGTTTTTTATCTATTGTCTTTTTCATGCTAAGATGAATCTCCTCTACCAACAGGAAAGGCGGATCAATAAGTTTGAGAATAGGCTTTTCTTTCTTTTTATGCTTCTTGTATTTTTTTCTTTTGTATTACACCTCTTCGAGTTCCATCTTTACTAGGAAGAAATTTTTTCTGCAGCAAACAGGAATCATTTATTAGATTAAGCTGAAGATTTTTCTCGCTCTTTCTGAGCAAATAAAAGAATTAATCCAATGGTGTAGCCTTACTAGGAAGTACATCACTTACCAATAGTGTAACAGTATCAATGCAACACCGTAGTTATGAGAAAATATTATAAAATTTTACAATTTACTCATAATCAAATTGTTGAAAATCATTTGATTTTTTGTCTCTTTAGGTATCTCGTGCGACAAGAAGTCGTATAAGTAATTATTCAGCATTGCGTCTGAATCTATCGTTCCGTCAATAGTAGCCTAAATTGCCGGACCTAATCCTCCGGGAAATTTAGGAGCGATGATTCATGGGATTAGAAATGGTAAGTACTTAAGTATTGCTGGGGGAGAAGCTCGGAAAAGTGTTTTGATGGTTCAGGATATAACTAATCTTGTTCCTCTATTGATTGAAAAGGGAGGGATATATAATGTTTGTGACAGTTACCAGCTGAGTTTTCGTGAATTAGAGATGGTGATATGTAAGCAATTGAATAAAAAAAGACCAATATCTATTCCTTATTGTTTGCTAAAAGTATGGCCATTTTTGGTGATTGTCTTGGGGAAAATGCCCCAATAAACAGTTTAAAACTTCGTAAGATCACGCACTCTTTGACTCTTAGTAATGAAAAGGCTATGTGTGAACTTGGGTGGAAACCTATGAATGTTTTGGAGAATTTTCAGATAGAATAAGGAGGTATTGTGAGTGGATTTTTGGGGGATTATAGGACTCCTAATAGGGGGTATTTCTTTTGCCTTTTTAGGACTTCAACTTTGGTTTTATTTCATTAAAAAGAACGAATAGTTTATGTGTTATCTGCTAATCTTAGTTCTGCTATTCCTGGCAGAACTTTTTTATTTCCGTATTGCTGATAAATGCAATATCATCGATAAACCGAACGAACGGAGTTCGCATACCCGGATCACGCTACGGGGTGGAGGTATTATTTTCTACTTGGGTGCATTGGCTTATTTTCTGACAAATCAGTTTGAGTATCCTTGGTTCATGCTGGCTCTGACTTTGATAACCTTTATTAGTTTAGTGGACGACATTCGCTCTACCTCTCAGGGATTGCGTTTAGTTTTTCATTTTACTGCAATGGCCTTGATGTTTTATCAATGGGGATTATTCAGTTTGCCTTGGTGGACTATCCTTGTTGCCTTGATTGTATGTACAGGCATTATCAATGCTTATAACTTTATGGATGGGATTAATGGCATTACGGGAGGGTATTCTTGGGTTGTATTACTTGCTTTAGCTTTTATCAATGTGCAAATTGTCCGTTTTGTGGAGGAGGATCTGATATACACTATGCTTTGTGCTGTGTTGGTATTTAATTTTTTCAATTTTCGCAAGAAGGCCAAATGCTTTGCCGGGGATGTGGGATCGGTCAGTATTGCCTTTGTGATTCTTTTCCTGATAGGTAAACTAATAATTCGAACAGAGAATTTCAGTTGGATTATTTTGCTTGTGGTTTATGGAGTAGATAGTGTGCTGACTATTATCCATCGGCTTATGCTACATGAAAATATTGGTTTGCCACATCGGAAACACTTATATCAGTTGATGGCAAATGAACTGGAGATCCCGCATGTGGTGGTTTCACTGATTTACATGACATCACAAGCCATAATTATTGTTGGTTATCTGTTAACTCCCGGTTGGGGTTATTGTTATTTATTGGGCACAATTGTCATACTAAGTATGGTGTATATCTTATTTATGAAGAAATATTTCCATTTGCATCCGGCTATGAAATGATATCACGATATCGACTCTGATAGAAAATGTCTCCCGGCCATCTTTTTTAAAGCTGACCGGGAGTTTTTTTATAACCATTCATTCCCCATCAACCAAAAAATCTTATTAACTTTGCGGGTCACTTTTGAAAACATAAAAAACTTAATGATATGAATATCTCTTATAATTGGCTGAAAGAGTATGTCAATTTCGATCTGACGCCCGATGAAGTGGCGGCTGCGCTGACTTCTATCGGACTGGAAACAGGTGGAGTAGAAGAAGTTCAAACGATTAAAGGCGGGTTGGAGGGTCTCGTGATTGGCGAGGTGCTGACTTGCGTGGAACATCCCAATTCAGACCATTTACACATCACAACCGTAAATTTGGGTAACGGCGAACCTACTCAGATTGTGTGCGGAGCTCCAAACGTAGCTGCCGGACAGAAAGTCGTTGTTGCCACTTTGGGCACGAAGCTCTATGATGGTGACGAATGTTTTACTATTAAGAAATCAAAGATTCGCGGCGTGGAGTCGATCGGTATGATATGTGCTGAAGATGAAATCGGGATCGGAACTTCACATGACGGTATCATCGTATTGCCGGAAGATGCCGTACCGGGTACTCTTGCGAAAGATTATTATAATGTAAAGAGCGACTATGTACTTGAAGTAGATATTACTCCGAACCGTGCTGACGCTTGTTCACACTATGGGGTGGCACGCGACTTGTATGCTTATCTGGTACAGAATGGCAAACAGGCTGCACTGACCAGACCGTCTGTCGATGCTTTTGCTGTCGAAAATCATGATCTGGATATCAAGGTAACTGTAGAAAACAGTGAGGCATGTCCACGTTATGCAGGTGTTACTGTGAAAGGGGTTACTGTTAAAGAGAGTCCGGAATGGTTGCAAAATAAGCTTCGCATCATCGGTTTGCGTCCTATTAATAATGTAGTGGATATCACAAATTACATTGTGCATGCTTTCGGGCAACCGCTTCATTGCTTTGACGCAAACAAAATAAAAGGGGGCGAGGTGATTGTGAAAACAATGCCGGAAGGCACAACGTTTGTCACGTTGGATGGCGTTGAACGTAAGTTGAATGAACGTGATCTGATGATCTGTAACAAAGAAGACGCTATGTGTATTGCCGGTGTTTTCGGAGGTCTTGATTCCGGTTCTACAGAGGCCACAACGGATGTGTTTCTCGAAAGTGCATATTTCCATCCGACATGGGTGCGTAAGACGGCCCGTCGTCATGGCTTGAATACAGATGCTTCTTTCCGTTTTGAGAGAGGTATTGATCCTAATATCACGATCTACTGCCTGAAATTGGCGGCTATGATGGTAAAGGAACTTGCCGGAGGTACCATTTCTTCGGAGATTAAAGATGTCTGTGCTGCTCCTGCACAGGATTTTATTGTCGAGTTGACTTACGAGAAGGTACACAGCCTGATTGGTAAAGTGATTCCGGTAGAGACGATAAAGAGCATTGTTACCAGTCTTGAAATGAAAATTATGGACGAGACGGCCGAAGGACTGACATTGGCCGTACCTCCATATCGTGTGGATGTACAGCGTGACTGCGACGTGATTGAAGATATCCTGCGTATTTACGGATATAATAATGTGGAAATTCCATCGACACTGAAGTCGAGCCTGACTACAAAAGGAGATTGTGACAAGTCGAATAAGTTGCAGAACCTGGTGGCTGAACAGTTGGTAGGTTGTGGTTTCAACGAGATTCTGAATAACTCTTTGACTCGTGCCGCTTATTACGATGGTTTGGAAAGCTATCCTTCCAAGAATCTGGTTATGTTGCTGAATCCGCTAAGTGCAGATTTGAATTGTATGCGACAGACACTGTTGTTCGGTGGATTGGAAAGCATTGCCCATAATGCTAACCGTAAGAATGCGGATTTGAAATTCTTTGAATTCGGTAACTGTTATCACTTTGACGCGGAGAAGAAGAATCCTGAGAAGGTTTTGGCTCCTTACTCAGAGGATTATCATTTGGGACTGTGGGTGACCGGTAAAATGGTATCAAATTCATGGGCACACGCAGATGAAAACACTTCTGTCTACGAATTGAAGGCTTATGTGGAGAATATTTTCAAACGTTTAGGATTGGATTTGCACTCTTTGGTAGTGGGCAACCTGAGTGATGATATTTATTCTACGGCCTTGACGGTAAATACTAAAGGTGGCAAGAGACTGGCTACATTCGGTGTCGTTACCAAGAAGATGCTGAAAGCTTTTGATGTTGATAATGAAGTCTATTACGCTGACTTAAACTGGAAAGAGCTGATGAAAGCGATTCGTTCAGTAAAAGTAAGCTATAAAGAGATTTCTAAGTTCCCGGCTGTGAAACGTGACTTGGCTCTGTTGTTGGATAAGAAGGTACAGTTTGCCGAGATTGAAAAGATCGCTTATGAAACAGAGAAGAAACTCTTGAAAGAGGTTTCTTTGTTTGATGTTTACGAAGGCAAGAATCTTGAAGCCGGAAAGAAATCTTATGCTGTCAGCTTCTTGCTTCAGGATGAAAGCCAGACTCTAAACGATAAGATGATTGATAAGATCATGTCGAAACTGGTGAAGAACCTGGAAGACAAACTGGGAGCCAAACTCAGATAAACATATAATATAGAAACAACAATTAAATAATTAATAAAACTCATGCCCGCTTCTTCTCTGAATTAGAAGCGGGGTGAGGCAAATATTTTAAACCAATGGGAAGAGCGTTCGAATATAGAAAAGCTACCAAGCTGAAAAGATGGGGCAACATGGCCCGTACATTTACGAGAATCGGTAAACAAATTGCTATCGCTGTAAAAGCCGGTGGTCCTGATCCCGAAAACAACCCGCATCTGCGTGCAGTTGTCGCTACTGCAAAACGTGAGAACATGCCGAAGGATAACGTGGAACGCGCTATCAAGAATGCCATGGGTAAAGACCAGAAGGACTATAAGGAAATGAATTATGAAGGTTATGGTCCTTTCGGTATTGCGGTATTTGTAGAAACGGCTACAGATAACACAACCCGTACTGTTGCCAATGTTCGTAGCGTTTTCAATAAGTTTGGCGGAACACTGGGTACTTCAGGCAGTCTTGATTTTATGTTCAGCTGGAAGTCAATGTTCACCATTACAAAGAAAGAAGGCGTGGATATGGACGATCTGATTCTGGAACTGATCGATTACGGGGTAGAGGAAGAGTATGATGAAGACGAAGATGAAATCACGCTTTACGGTGATCCGAAGTCGTTTGCCCAGATTCAGAAATATCTTGAAGAGAATGGCTTCGAGGTGAAAGGTGCTGAGTTTACCCGTATTCCGAATGACGAAAAAGATCTGACACCGGAACAACGTGCCACCATTGATAAGATGGTAGAACGCCTGGAAGAAGACGAGGATGTACAGAATGTGTACACTAACATGAAGCCTGCAGATAACGAAGGCGAAGAGTAATGAAATACGTTTATAAAACCCAGGGTACTTGCAGCACAAACATCGAATTGGAGGTGGAGAATAATATTGTGAAGGAAGTAGCTTTTTGGGGTGGATGTAACGGTAATCTGCAAGGAATTTCACGTTTGGTGACCGGAATGCCTGTGTCGGATGTCATTACGAAGCTTGAAGGGATCCGGTGTGGGGCTCGCTCTACTTCATGTCCCGACCAACTATGCCGTGCTTTGCACGAGATGGGTTTCTAAGAAAAATAAAGGCTGTATTTGATGTCAACGCAGACTCTGTTACGGAGTAACAAAGCTTCTGTAAACATCATTTAGAGGCTGTATATAAAAATAAGAGAGGCGGCAACTCAAAGTTGACCGCCTCTCTTATTTTTATATAAACCGATTTTTTATTTATACATATCGGGAGTAACTGTTACTTGAATCAGCTCTTCCTTTGTTTTGCCTGACAGATAGATGTATTTAATGGTCACATCCGATTCTCTGTACACTTTCATCTCTTCAGTGTTCTTTATTGTTTCCGGCAGGGTTTCTTCCAATGATTTCTTCAGTTGTTCTGACATGGTAGGATCGTCAGCCTGGCCGCTTAAGGTATAGAAATAGGTAAATGTATTGTCTTTACCTGAATAAGTGGTGCTGTCCATTCTTGTCATTTCATCGACAGTGATGGGGCATTGTTTGTTTACTTGTTCGGCAGCCAGTTCGAAAACTTTTTGTTTGGCCTGTTGGCAAGAAGCAAGCGTGAAAAGAACAGCGCATGCTCCGAGAATAATTTTTTTCATTTGCTTAATCTTTTTAATGTGTGAATATTGGGCAAAGATAGTTGTTAAAAGTGAACCGAACAAGGTTCTCGCTTGTTATTAATAACTATCTTTGTAGATAGATTTTATGAATTAGAAGAAAAACAAGAGACATGACATCCTTATGAAAAATATTTTTAAAGATTTAAAAAGTAAAGACCACAAACGCTATCTGGGAGGTTTGGACGTCTTCAGATATATTGGTCCCGGTTTATTGGTTACTGTAGGTTTTATTGATCCGGGCAATTGGGCTTCTAATTTTGCGGCAGGTTCAGAATTTGGTTACTCACTGTTATGGGTGGTTACGCTGTCCACCATCATGCTGATCATATTGCAACACAATGTTGCTCACTTGGGAATCGTGACAGGGCTTTGCCTTTCGGAGGCGGCAACGCAGTATACGCCCAAGTGGGTATCGCGTCCCATACTGGGGACGGCCGTACTTGCTTCCATCTCTACATCACTGGCCGAGATTCTGGGAGGGGCCATAGCGCTGGAAATGTTGCTCGACATTCCTATTGTCTGGGGGGCCGTTCTGACTACCGTTTTTGTTTCCATCATGCTTTTTACAAATTCATATAAGAAAATAGAGCGCTCCATCATTGCTTTTGTATCGGTGATCGGCTTGTCGTTCATCTATGAACTCTTTTTGGTGGATATTGACTGGCCTATGGCAGTAGAAGGGTGGGTGACGCCGGCTATACCTAAGGGGAGCATGCTCATTATTATGAGTGTGCTGGGTGCTGTGGTGATGCCTCACAATCTTTTCCTACATTCGGAGGTGATTCAGAGCCACGAATACAATAAGCAGGATACAGCGTCCATAAAGAAAGTGTTGAAGTACGAATTGTTTGATACGCTCTTTTCAATGATTATAGGATGGGCCATCAACAGTGCCATGATTCTGTTGGCAGCCGCTACCTTCTTTAAAAGTGGCATTCAGGTTGAAGAGCTGCAGCAGGCGAAATCATTGCTCGAACCCCTGTTGGGAAGTAATGCGGCTATTGTTTTTGCTTTAGCCCTGCTTATGGCGGGTATCTCGTCTACGATTACCAGCGGGATGGCGGCCGGATCTATTTTCGCCGGTATCTTTGGCGAATCATACCACATTAAGGATAGCCACTCTCAGGTAGGGGTTATCCTGTCGTTGGGCATTGCATTGCTACTGATTTTCTTTATCGGCGATCCGTTTAAGGGTCTGATCATCTCTCAGATGGTGCTGAGTATCCAGTTGCCGTTTACGGTTTTTTTGCAGGTCGGTCTGACCTCCTCGCGTAAGGTGATGGGCGATTATGTCAATAGTAAATGGAGCACGTTTGTGCTTTATACCATTGCCGTGATAGTGACAGTGTTGAATATAATGTTGTTGTTCTCGTAAAATATAAAAGATGAAAATTATAACTTATAATGTGAACGGACTTCGTGCCGCAGTAAACAAGGGGCTGCCCGAGTGGTTGGCCGAGGAAAATCCCGATGTGCTTTGTCTGCAGGAAACCAAACTGCAACCCGAACAATATCCGGCAGAGGCTTTTGAGGCACTTGGATATAAAGCATATCTCTATTCGGCACAGAAAAAAGGATATAGCGGAGTAGCCATCTTGACCAAAGTAGAGCCCGATCACATAGAATATGGCATGGGAATTGAAGAATATGATAACGAAGGGCGTTTTATTCGTGCGGATTTTGGTGATTTGTCTGTGGTGAGCGTTTACCATCCTTCGGGCACTAGCGGAGACGAACGCCAGGCTTTTAAGATGGTCTGGCTGGAAGCATTCCAGAAGTATGTGACGGAATTGCGTAAATCACGTCCCAATCTGATTCTTTGTGGGGATTATAACATTTGCCATGAACCGATCGATATTCACGATCCGGTTCGTAATGCTACCAACAGTGGTTTCTTGCCCGAAGAACGGGAATGGATGACCCGTTTCCTGTCGGCGGGCTTCATTGATTCTTTCCGTACGCTTTATCCTCAAAAGCAAGAGTATACTTGGTGGAGTTACCGTTTCAATTCGCGTGCCAAGAACAAAGGGTGGAGAATCGATTATTGTATGGTCAGCGAGCCGGTACGCTCCTTGCTGAAAGAAGCCGTTATTCTGAACAACGCCGTTCACTCCGATCATTGTCCGATGGCGTTGGAGATCGGCTGATTCACTCCAAAATGGTAATACTCAGTTTGCGTTTGTCGCCCCCGTCCCGGAATTCACACAAGTAGATCCCTTGCCAGGTTCCGAGGTTCAGACGGTGATTCCGGATGGGGATACTGACTGAGGTTCCGATTAGTGAAGCCTTAATGTGTGCGCTCATATCGTCCGGGCCTTCAAGGGTGTGGACGAAATAAGGGGCACCGTCAGGTACGAGTTTGTTGAAAAACGTATTGAAGTCATGACGCACGTCCGGATCGGCATTTTCGTTGATAGTGATGCCTGCTGAGGTATGCTTGATGAACACAACCAGCAGTCCGTTTTCCGGCAGGTCCGGAAGGAGAGAAAGGATGTCACAGGTGATCAGATGGAAGCCACGTGGATAGTGTGGCAATTGTATGTCAAAGGTTGTTGCCATAAAAATCATTGATTAGTTGCCGACAAAGATACTTTTTTAATATTTTTGCAAGAAATAAAAAAATATAAAATGACAAAGGAAGAAAGGATAAGCCGTGCTACTGAGCTTTTCAAGAGCGGCTATAATTGTTCGCAGTCTGTAGTAGCTGCATTTGCCGATATGTATGGATTTACTGAAGAGCAGGCGCTGCGTATGGCAGCTTCGTTTGGCGGAGGTATCGGGCGCATGCGTGAAACGTGTGGCGCTGCCTGTGGCATGTTTCTACTTGCCGGACTGGAGAAGGGGGCAATTGACGGAGCCGATCGTGAGGGAAAGGCTGCCAATTATGCTTTGGTGCAAGAGCTTGCGGCCGAATTCAAGAAACGAAATGGTTCGTTGAATTGTGGCGAACTGCTTGGTTTAAAGAAGAAAGCACCGGTGTCGTCCGAGCCGGAAGCCCGGACAGAACAGTATTATGCCAAAAGACCTTGTTCGAAAATGGTAGAGGAGGCAGCCAGAATTTGGGCAGAATATCTCGAAAAAGAGAAGAAATAGTCTTCAAATTGATGTTTTCATTACAAAAAAGAGAAAAAAGTTACTAATAATCTGTTATATAACATAATTATAACTATATTTGCAGTCGAAATAAAACCTGAATTGTTCGGGTTTTAACTCATGTCTAACTTAAATTTCTAAAGCAAATGTTGAAAGAAAAAGCAGGTGAAATTGCAGGTAAAATCTGGAATGCACTGAATGGAACAGAAGGACTGACTGCCAAGCAGATTAAGAAAGCAACTAAATTGGTGGATAAAGATTTGTTCCTTGGCCTCGGATGGCTGTTGAGAGAAGATAAGATCTCTACTCAGGAAATCGAAGGTGAACTCTTCGTTACATTGAACTAAGGAGTGAATTACTTCCCCAATAAAAAAATGCGTTGATACATTATGATATGTTATCAGCGCATTTTTTTATGTTCTGGCATTTGTGTATATTTGCGCACCAAATTAAATTAAGATAATAGTATCAGATGGATAAAATCAGAAATTTTTGCATCATTGCTCATATTGACCATGGTAAATCAACATTGGCGGACCGTTTGTTGGAGTTCACTAATACCATTCAGGTGACAGAAGGGCAGATGCTTGATGATATGGACTTGGAAAAGGAGAGGGGGATTACGATTAAAAGTCATGCCATACAGATGGAGTACACTTATAAGGGGGAGAAGTATATTCTGAACCTGATCGATACTCCGGGGCATGTTGACTTTTCATACGAAGTATCCCGCTCGATAGCTGCCTGCGAAGGTGCGTTACTCATTGTGGATGCGTCGCAAGGAGTCCAGGCACAGACCATCTCGAATCTTTATATGGCTATTGAGCACGATCTTGAAATCATTCCGATCATTAACAAGTGCGACATGGCAAGTGCCATGCCCGAAGAGGTGGAAGACGAGATCGTAGAGCTGCTGGGATGTAAGCGGGATGAAATTATCCGTGCGTCCGGTAAGACCGGTATGGGTGTGGAAGAGATACTGGCAGCGGTCATCGAGCGTATACCTCATCCTCAAGGTGATGAAAGTGCGCCGTTGCAAGCTTTGATATTCGACTCCGTATTCAACTCATTCCGTGGAATCATCGCTTATTTTAAGATAACGAACGGAGTCATCCGTGCTGGTGATAAGGTTAAGTTCTTCAATACCGGAAAAGAGTATGTTGCAGACGAAATCGGAGTGTTGAAGATGGAAATGGTTCCACGCAAGGAACTCCGGACGGGAGATGTAGGCTATATCATTTCGGGAATTAAGACTTCGAAAGAGGTGAAAGTGGGAGATACGATCACTCACGTAGCCCGCCCTTGCGATAAAGCGATTGCGGGATTCGAAGAGGTGAAGCCGATGGTGTTTGCCGGAGTTTATCCCATCGAAGCCGAAGAATTTGAAGATCTGCGAGCTTCACTTGAGAAGTTGCAGCTGAATGATGCCTCACTGACGTTCCAACCGGAATCATCGTTGGCCTTAGGCTTCGGTTTCCGTTGTGGCTTCCTGGGATTGCTTCACATGGAAATTGTACAGGAGCGTCTGGATCGTGAGTTCGATATGAATGTCATCACCACAGTTCCTAACGTATCTTATCATATTTACGACAAACAAGGTAATATGACGGAGGTGCATAACCCCGGCGGTATGCCCGATCCGACTATGATCGACCATATAGAAGAGCCTTATATCAAAGCTTCTATTATAACAACGACCGATTATATCGGACCTATCATGACGCTTTGTCTCGGTAAGCGGGGCGAATTGTTGAAGCAGGAATATATCTCGGGAAACCGCGTCGAGTTGTTCTACAATATGCCGTTGGGTGAAATTGTGATCGACTTCTACGACAGACTGAAGAGTATTTCGAAAGGTTATGCTTCGTTCGATTATCATCCGGATGGTTTCCGTCCGTCCAAATTGGTGAAACTGGATATTTTGTTAAACGGTGAATCGGTTGATGCGCTTTCTACCCTGACTCACTTCGATAATGCTTACGATATGGGGCGTCGGATGTGTGAGAAGTTGAAAGAACTCATTCCGAGACAACAGTTTGAAATAGCTATTCAGGCCGCTATCGGTGCTAAGATTATAGCTCGTGAAACGATCAAAGCGGTGCGTAAAGACGTTACGGCAAAATGTTACGGAGGTGATATCAGCCGTAAACGTAAGCTGCTTGAGAAGCAGAAAAAAGGAAAAAAACGTATGAAGCAGATCGGTAATGTGGAAGTGCCGCAGAAGGCATTCCTTGCCGTGCTTAAACTGGATTAGGAAATAAAGGCTGCAACGTAATAAAAAAACAGGAATCTTTCTGAACAAATTTTGTTGCAGCCAGTTTCTAATATACCAGGCAATTGTCATCTGTCCGCAGAGCTTTCCCTGGCAATTGCCTTTAAAACAACGATAAACAATAAAAATGAGAAAAGTTCTGTCTTTTTCGGCCTTTTTGATTATTGGCCTTTTGCTATCACAATACTTGCCGTTATTGGCAGGTGAAGGATATGCTACCGTAAAAATTGTATCTAACATTCTTCTTTACATCTGCCTGAGTTTTATTATGATTAACGTAGGGCGTGAGTTTGAAGTTGATAAGACCCGTTGGCGAAGTTATGCCGGAGACTACTTCATTGCGATGGCTACTGCCGCCATGCCTTGGTTCCTGATTGCTATCTATTATGTATTTGTGCTTTTGCCGCCAGAATTCTGGAACAGTTGGGAGGCTTGGAAAGAGAATCTGCTGTTAAGCCGTTTCGCAGCTCCTACATCGGCCGGTATTCTTTTCACGATGCTCGCGGCTATCGGACTTAAATCAAGTTGGATTTATAAAAAGATTCAGGTCCTGGCAATTTTTGATGACCTCGATACCATTTTGTTAATGATTCCCCTGCAGATAATGATGATTGGTTTGCGCTGGCAGCTGATCGTGGTTGTCTTTATTGTCTTCTTATTGCTTTCATTGGGTTGGAAACAGTTGGGAAGGTATAACTGGCGTCAGGACTGGAAAGCGATAATGGGCTATTCGGTGCTTGTATTTGTTGCTACCCAAGCCGTTTACTATTTTAGCAAGCAGCTCTATGGCGAAGAGGGGAGTATTCACATTGAGGTGTTGTTGCCGGCTTTTGTGCTGGGTATGATCATGAAACACAAAGAAATAGATACTCCTGTCGAGCATAAAGTTTCAACAGGGGTTTCGTTCCTGTTTATGTTCTTGGTAGGTATGAGCATGCCGCATTTCATTGGGGTGAACTTTGCCGAGACACATGCCGGAACCCATTCGGTGACAGGTTCGCAGGAAATGATGTCGTGGGGAATGATAGCACTTCACGTATTGATTGTTTCACTGCTTTCAAATATCGGTAAGCTGTTTCCTGTGTTCTTTTACCGGGATAGGAAGTTCAGCGAACGCCTGGCGCTTTCTATCGGTATGTTTACCCGTGGTGAAGTAGGAGCCGGAGTCATCTTTATTGCCCTCGGATACAACTTGGGTGGTCCTGCATTGGTTATTTCAGTGCTGACCATTGTATTGAATTTGATTCTGACCGGTATCTTTGTACTATGGGTGAAGAAGTTGGCATTGCGAAGCTATACAACTTAGCCGTGTCATAGAATTGCTTAAATCTAATATTATATATACCTATTATGACAGTTTTACGTTCGATGAAGGATTTCTCGTCGATGGATATTACGGCGAGTATTCTATTGTTTGTCACAGCGATTGCCGCTGCGGTAATCGCTAACTCTCCGGCAGCATCGGTGTATCAGGAGTTTTTGTCGCATGAACTTCATTTTCGCATCGGAGGCTTTAATTTACTTTCGCATGCGGGACACAATCTGACGATGATTGAGTTCATTAATGACGGTCTGATGACGATTTTCTTCTTAATGGTCGGACTGGAGATTAAGCGAGAGTTACTGGTAGGCGAGCTTTCCTCGTTCCGTAAAGCTGCACTGCCATTCATTGCCGCATGTGGCGGAATGGTAGTGCCTGTTGTCATCTATTCCATGGTTTGTGCCCCGGGCACTGAAGGCGGGCAAGGACTGGCTATCCCTATGGCAACCGATATTGCCTTTTCTTTGGGAGTGCTCAGCCTGTTGGGCAAGCGTGTTCCGTTGAGTCTGAAAATCTTCCTTACAGCGTTTGCGGTAGTCGATGATATAGGCGGTATATTGGTGATTGCCATTTTCTACAGTTCACACGTGGCTTATGAATATTTGTTATGGGCGGCGCTGCTTTACGTTCTGTTATATTTTATAGGTAAGAAGGGAGCTACCAATAAGATTTTCTTTTTAGTTGTCGGTGTGGTTATCTGGTATCTTTTCCTGCAATCGGGTATCCATAGTACGATTTCCGGTGTTATTCTGGCCTTTGTCATTCCGGCCAAACCACAGTTGAACGTCGGTACATATATTGAGCGTATCCGGCGCATTATCAGTACATTCCCCGAAATGGGAGCAAACAACATCGTACTGACCAATCAACAGATAGCCAAGCTGAAAGAGGTTGAGTCGGCTTCCGACCGTGTCATCAGTCCCCTTCAGTCGCTTGAGGATAACCTGCATGGTGCAGTGAATTATCTTGTCCTTCCGTTGTTCGCTTTTGTCAATGCAGGTGTTATGTTTAGTGGCGAAGGTGAAGTTATTGGCGGGGTTACCCTTGCGGTTGCTTTGGGATTATTGGCAGGCAAATTTCTGGGGATTTATTCTTTTACCTGGCTGGCTGTCAAAAGCGGTCTTACTCCGATGCCTTTGGGGATGAACTGGAAGAATATATCCGGAGTGGCGTTACTGGGTGGAATAGGCTTTACGGTATCGCTTTTTATCGCCAATCTTTCGTTCGGCTCCGCCCATCCTGTATTATTGAACCAGGCCAAACTCGGTGTTTTATCCGGTACGGTAATGGCGGGTATCTTGGGATACCTGGTTTTGCATTGGGTCTTGCCCCAAAGAAGATAACTTTCACCTGTAATAAGGTCCGTTTTCTAATCTCCTGCTAAGATTAGGTAAATAATTTATGCTGTTAGTCGAATAACTAATAGTGTTAGTTGTTTGTTCTGAATGATTTATTGTTTTTGCGGTATCCCGAACCTTTTAATAGAAATCATGCGATATTCTGGAAGGAAGGTGCGATGTTTGTCCGCGAACTTCCGGAGTATTATGACGAACCCATTCTCTTTTTGATTACATCCCACGTTGCTGTCTTTAGGAAACTTTCTTCCATTTGTGACACCATACTCTTGAACTTGTTAAACGGAATGGCAAAAGACAAGAGATCGGGTTTCATACATTTGCGTGCAGAAGGATCGAATGATCCCAATACCGCCCGATTGGTTCCGTCCAGTTGTTCCCGGTACGGATGATAGATAATAGAAGCACAGCCTGCACCAAAGGGAGCGATCACTGCATCAGGAGCTACATTGTCAAAACAAGCCAATGTGAACAGACCGGAGAGGATGTCGGCAGATACAAAAAAGATAACAACTTCCGGCATGTCTTCCGCTTCCAGCTTATCCCAACGTTTGAAGATCAGGTTTTCTCCCTTGACAGGAAGTGCAGGCAACTGTGCCAGAGCGGCAGCTGCCAGCTCCGGAGTCTGCTTGTATCGTTCTCCTTCGCCCTGTTCATTGTGTGAAAGGAAACATTCGAATCCGGGAAACATCTTGTCCGTGAAGTTTGTGTACCGTTTTCCACCCCGGCATCCCACAGAATCCGCCTGCATGCAGAGAGTTTTTCCACGCTGTACCTGGGTCAACTGTGCAATGATGCACCGATGTCCTTTCGGAGCTTCCACTATCGGGAGATTTTGTGTATCTGCCGAGTATTGGAATGTTATCGGAAGTCCGGCTTGTGGAAAATAAGTATTCCACAAAGTAATGAACTGATTTTTAAGTGTTATTTCCATGGCTGTATGCTTCTTTGTTTTTATCGGTCAGTCATCTTCTCCGCCATCGTCTATCGGTAATATTCTCCGGCTTTCCTCGTGGGGGAGTTCTTCGACCTGACGGAGTTTGCGTTCGATGGCGCGCGTACGTTTTCCCATCACTTCTTCCAACTGGTCACCTGCGCTTTGCAGATTCTTCTGGACCTTCTCAAGCAGTCCTCCGAATTTTCCGAATTCGGTTTTTACAGCTCCCAGTACGGTCCATACCTCGCCTGTGCGTTTCTGTATGGCGAGTGTCCGGAATCCCATTTGCAAACTGTTCAGGATAGCTCCCAAAGTAGTCGGTCCGGTTACTACAATCTTGTAATCCTTTTGTAGTGTTTCAACTAAACTTGTCCGGCGGATCACTTCTGCATAGATGCTTTCGAAGGGGAGAAACAAGATAGCGAAGTCCGTTGTAAACGGAGGATCGACATACTTGTCGTGGATATCCTTCGCCATTTTTTTGATGGTTGTCTCCAGTTGTCGTCCGCACGATTCCATCAATGCGGCATCTCCGGCTTCGAAAGCATCATAGTATTGTTCGTAAACATCTTTGGGGAATTTGGCGTCGATTGGCAGATAAACAGTGCTGTTGGCATCATCTTTTCCCGGAAGTTTGATGGCGAACTCCACAAATTCGGTTCCGCTTTTCTTGGTCTTGACATTCGCTTCATACTGTTCCGGACTCATCATCTGTTCCAGAAGTGCGCCTAGCTGGACCTCACCGAACGTTCCGCGCATTTTCACGTTACTCAGAACTTTCTTGAGACCGCCTACGTCTTGTGCGAGCGACTTCATTTCGCCCAGGCCCTTTTGTACATTTTCAAGTTGCGAACGGACTATCTCGAAAGATTGTCCGATGCGTTCGTTGAGAGTCTTTTGTAATTTCTCTTCAACCATCACGCGCATGTCGTCCAGACGCTTCTCGGTGGACTGTATCAGCGTTTCCTGCTGGCGTGCCATTGCGTCGAACTTTTGGCGTTGCAGTTCTCCGGTGGTCATCATGTTCTTATGCATGGCATCTTGCAGCTGTTGCAAACCCTGATTCAGGGTTTGCGTCATTTCCATGCGTAACTCGCGAATACTGCGATTCAACTCTTCCCGGTTTTCCTGCATTTGTTGGCGCAATGCCCGTTGCATCTCTTCGCTTTGTGCGCGATTGTTGCGGGTAAGTGTCAATGCGAGCAGGGCAACCAGTAAGGCTGCAATAATCAAGAGGAGAGTCAGTTCCATTTAATAAGTCAGTATTTCGTTTCCGGTTTCAGTAATCAGAATCATATTTTCCCATTGTGCAGACGGCAATCCGTCGTCTGTGCAGACTGTCCAGTCATCAGCAGAGTCGACAAAGACCTCATACGTTCCCATGTTGATCATCGGTTCGATGGTAAAAGTCATTCCCGGAAGAATCAACATACCGGTACCGCGGCGTCCGAAGTGCTCTACGTCGGGTTCCTCATGGAATTTGATTCCCACTCCATGTCCGCATAAGTCGCGTACCACACTATAACCGTTCTTTTCGGCATGTTCCTGAATAGCCGCACCTACGTCACCTAAACGGGCCCAAGGCTGTGCGGCAGCTATGCCGATTTCCATACATTCTTTAGTGACCTGTACCAATCTCTGTTTTTCAGGGCTGACTTCGCCGATCATAAACATGCGTGATGCGTCAGAGAAATAACCATTGTAAATGGTAGAAACATCTACGTTGATAATATCTCCGCTTTTTAGAATTTCGGTTGAACTGGGGATTCCGTGGCACACTACATCGTTGATGCTGGTGCAGACGCTTTTGGGAAATCCTTCATAGTTTAGAGGAGCCGGAATAGCCCCATGGGACGTGGTGAAATCGTAGACCAAACGATCGATCTCTTCGGTGGACATTCCTTCACGAATATTTTCTGCAATGTGGTTCAGCAGAGCTGTGTTGATCTTTGCACTTTCACGGATACCTTCAATTTGTTCCGGTGTGCGCAATACCTTGCGTGGAGGAAGTTTGTAACCTTGTTTTCTGTATTTCTGTATTTTATCTTCTATTTCATCCGGATAATTGGAAGGAGTAAACCGGACTCCTTTGATAAATTTTTTCATTTTACTATCTTGATTTTTTATTCGTAGTACAAATGTAGGGAATAAAAAGGGGAATGCGGTATTTTAGGAAAGATAATTTCGGGGAATCAGAGGTGAAGAAAAGTAATAAAGGCTAATTAGTCATTTTGTCATTTTGTATTTTAATGCTGCTCAGATTTGATTCTTTAAGCTCCGTATCCACTCTTGCGGAAAAAAACGCTAAATAGGAGCATTAGGGCGATTCAAGATGATGCCGATTATACGGTTTTCTTGTGATATGGATCGTTTATCGTTTCTGTTTATATTATAGTGCTGTCTGTTTTAACGATTTTGCATGTATCTGCCATCTTCTTTCGGTTGCTTCTCTCAGTGCCAATAAACGGGAAAAGTGCTTTTATGCAGCCATATATCTCTTCTCTTGTCATGGAGTTAACAAAAGACTTGGACGAAGTTGACAAAAGACTTGAACGAAGTTAATAAAAGACTTGGAGGAAGTTAACAAAAGACCTAAACGATATTAATAAACGTCCGAGTGTTTTTGCATATTTATCTTCAGACAGCACTGAAACTGCATGTTATTTCTCTTTTTATTCATTTTGCTTTAAATAAAAGTTCTATCCGATAACTTTTGTATCTGAATAGAGTTAGCAATTTATCTGTAAATAAAGCAATCTGTAGTCAATTTCTTTTTTAAAGTTACTTTTTGAAATTCACAGTAAGCCACATGGGATACTTTCGATGCACATCGTATGGTTTTTGTTTGTCTGAAATGTTTTTATTTATCCTATTTCCTTTTTATTAGAAAACAATCCTTATATTTGTCCGTGTATTATTAATTTAATGACAAATGACACTTATGAAGACATTGAATTTTATGAAAACGCTATTCTTATTGGTAGCTATAGTAGGCCTAAGCTCTTGTGGTGACAAGTATTATTCAGATGATTATCTACGAAATAGCAATGCAAAGCTCTGTGGCAAAACCTGGGTGAATGATTCGGAGAAGAATGATGTAGACGAGTGGGTTCGGCATACATTGAAGTTTGATGATAACGGCCGGCTGGCAGAGACTTATGCCTATTATCATGTAAATGAAAGTCAGCCTTACCGCACGGAGACCAATAATCTGACCTGGTCGTGGATAGACGATACGATGGAAGGTATTGTTTTTGACTATGGAGTGAACGGGGTGACTTATTTCGATAACGTGTGGGTACGTGAGCATAATATGTCCGGGAAGCTGAACGGAAAGGTAGTTGTATTTGTCGATTCAAAATATAACAGAAACTAATTAGAGAAGGAGATAGGAAGAAATGAAAGGCTATTGGAAGATTTTACTGATACTGATGCTCGCTGTCGGGTTCGCGTCTTGCGAGGACGATCAGGGAGAGATTGAATATGTCATTACCGGGCGGGCATGGACCGGCGATGTAGGGATGAATGCCCATAATGGTGAACCCCTGTTCAGTACCTTTGAGTTCGGGAACGACGGTTTTGGAGTGGAGACCCAGTTCTATGCTTCAGACGGTCTTTTGTATGATCAGTTTCGCTTTCAGTGGTATTGGGAAGATTCTTATAATCGTAATTTAGTATTGAATTACGGTAAGAACGGTATCTCTTATATGGACGACGTAAGGATATACGGAGATCGGATAACCGGTGCCTTTTATCTTTCGGACGATGCCCGGGGATTTAACTTTGAATTAAGAATGGAATAAACTTATATCCGGCAAATATTAAATGAAGGTGTTTCATAATTCACCACAGATTACACAGATTTGCACAGAACGATTTTTAATTTACTGATAACCAATACTATTTATCTGTGTAAATCTGTGTAATCTGTGGTAAATACGAGTTTTGATACATCCCTATTTATATTATTTCTTCAGAAATAGCTTCTTGAATGTAGGAGGGTAAGGGGTTTCAAACTCCATTAGCTGATCTGTCACCGGATGATAGAAACAAAGTTTGAAAGCATGCAAAGCCAGGCGCCCGAGAGGATTGGGCCCACCGTCTATCCCATAACGTCCGTCTCCGATCAGAGGATGCCCCAGATCCTGCATGTGTACACGTATCTGATTCTTACGTCCGGTTTCCAATCGCAATTCTACCAGCGAGTAGCCATTGGCACGTTTGATGGTGCGATAGTGGGTGATCGATTTGGAACCGCCATCATCATAGCTGCTTGAGCTGACGTACAAGGTACGGTCTGTCAGCCAGGACACTACCGTGTCGCTGTCTTTCTCCATTTCGCCGGTAACCACCGCTACATAGCGACGGTCCGTCACGATGTCGTGCCAATGGTCACGCAACGTGTATTGTGTCTTTTCGTCTTTGGCAAACATCATTAATCCCGAAGTATCCCGGTCCAGGCGATGAACCACGTAGATGCGGTTTCCGCGTCCCGAACGACCTACATATTCGCTTAAAATATGCTGGGCAGTACGTTCTTTCTGCCGCTCTGTGCCAACGGAAAGCAATCCTTCCTTTTTCTCCACTACGATGATATAGGCGTCCTCGTAGACTATCTTCAGTAGCGGATGGCGGAATTCTTTCTTGTTCTTGTCCTTGCTGATAAGCACCTTCATGCCCGGTTGCAGAGGAAAGTTGAATTGTGTTGTGATCACATTGTCGACCAGCACGATTCGTTTGCTCAACAGAGACTTTAGCTTGGTACGGCTGGCATCGGGCATTTTGGCCGCAAGGAAATCCATTAATTCCATCGGTTCTTTCACCAGATAGCCGGTATATTGTGCACGGGCCTTCTCGGCCGGAGTTCGTTTGATTCTCTTCATATTCATTTTTTTATTTAAGTTCAAGCAGCACTACGTTTTCCACGTGATGGGTGTGGGGGAACATATCTACCGGTTGCACTGCTTTCACACGATATTTGACATCCAGCAACTGGAGGTCACGCGCTTGTGTAGCCGGATTACAACTAACATATACGATCCGTTTGGGTTCGGCAAATAAGATTACGTCTACCACATCCTGATGCATTCCCGCCCGGGGAGGGTCGGTGATGATTACATCCGGACGCCCGTACTGATTGATGAAATCCTGTGTCAGGATATCTTTCATGTCTCCGGCAAAGAACAGGGTGTTCTCTATTCCATTGATCTCGGCATTCACTTTTGCATCTTCTATGGCTTCGGGAACATATTCGATGCCGATCACTTTTCGTGCCTGGCGTGACACAAAGTTGGCGATGGTTCCGGTACCCGTATAGAGGTCATATACCAGTTCGTCACCTGTCAGTCCGGCAAAGTCGCGTGCCACCTTATAAAGATTGTATGCCTGTTCCGAGTTGGTCTGATAGAACGATTTCGGTCCCACCTTGAAACGAAGTCCCTCCATCTCCTCGAAGATGTGATCATTGCCACGGAATACGTGTACATCGAGGTCATTGATCGTGTCGTTACATTTATTATTAATAATGTATAGGAGAGAGGTTATTTCCGGGAATTGGTCGGCAACATATTGCAATAACTGCTTGAAGAGATCCATTTCATGCTCTTCCGTTATCTTGCAAATCAGAATCACCATCAGTTCGCCGGTACTCGAGGTACGTACAATCATGTTGCGGAGCATTCCTTCCTGCGAACGGAGATTGATGAAAGAGTAGTTGTGCTCGTAGGCGTAATCGCGGATCGTATTGCGGATACGGTTAGAGATATCATCCTGCAACCAGCACTTTTCGATGGCGAGCACCTTGTCGAATGCTCCCGGAATGTGGAATCCCACCGCGTTCATCTGGTCATATTTGACATCCTGTTTCACTTCTTCCGCTGTCAGCCAGCGTTTGTTCGAGAAGGTGAACTCCAGTTTGTTCCGGTAAAACTCTGTTTTAGCAGATCCCAGGATAGGAGAGATTTCCGGCAATTCGATCTTTCCGATACGGCGGAGGTTGTCTTCCACCTGTTTCTGTTTGTATTTGATTTGTTCTGCGTAGGGCAATACCTGCCATTTACACCCGCCGCATACGCCATAGTGCTGGCAAAAAGGAACGGCACGTACCGGTGAGAGTTCGTGAAACTTCACCGCTTCAGCTTCGGCGTATTTATTCTTTTTTCTTTTTACTTGCAAATCTACCACGTCGCCCGGCACTACGTAAGGTACAAAAACGACCAGGTCATCTACTTTTGCGATGGCTTTTCCTTCGGCAGCCACATCCGTTATTGTCACCTTCTCCAGCAGAGGAAGTTCTTTTTTCTTTCTAGCCACAGTACTCCTTGAATTATATTAAAATGATTTCTTTGAGTATAAAGCGTGAATCTATTAAATCACCATTCTACGCCATATTAATAAAATCTTTCGCAAAAGTAGGTATTTTTTTTCGTATTTCTCTATATGAAGTGAAATAATGCAGATTGCAATGTCGAAATTGCATTTTGATAGAAAGTTTTTCATATAAAAGTTTTCTGGTTTGCGAAATATCCTTAGATTTGCGAACAGAAAAGAATCACAACTAATAACTTTAAAATCGTATTATGGACAAAAAAAGAGTTTATACCTTTGGTAATGGACTGGCAGAAGGAAAGGCCGGTATGCGAAACTTACTTGGGGGCAAAGGTGCGAACCTTGCCGAAATGAATCTGATCGGTGTCCCCGTACCTCCGGGCTTCACAATTACAACTGACGTTTGTACCGAATATTACGAGATGGGACAGGAAAAGGTCGTATCTCTCCTGAAAGAAGAAGTAGAAAAAGCTATTGCAAATATTGAGAACCTGATGCGTTCAAAATTTGGTGACGTAGAGAATCCGTTGCTGGTTTCTGTGCGTTCGGGTGCACGTGCATCCATGCCGGGTATGATGGATACGATCCTGAATCTGGGTTTGAATGATGAAGTGGTTGAAGGTCTGACCCGTAAGACCGGAAACGCTCGTTTTGCATGGGATTCTTACCGCCGTTTCGTACAGATGTACGGTGACGTAGTATTGGGTATGAAACCTGTTAACAAAGAAGACCAGGATCCGTTTGAGGCAATCATTGAAGAAGTGAAACATGCCAAAGGCGTGAAGCTGGACAACGAGCTCGAGGTGGAAGATCTCAAGGAACTCGTGAAGAAATTTAAAGCTGCCGTAAAGGCACAAACAGGCAAGGACTTCCCGACTTGTGCATACGAACAGCTTTGGGGAGCTATCTGCGCTGTGTTCAATTCATGGATGAACGAACGTGCCATCCTGTACCGTAAGATGGAAGGAATTCCCGATGAATGGGGTACTGCCGTAAGTGTTCAGGCAATGGTGTTCGGTAACATGGGCGATACTTCCGCTACAGGTGTATGCTTCTCCCGTGATGCCGCTACGGGCGAGGACCTCTTCAATGGTGAATATCTGATCAATGCACAAGGTGAAGACGTGGTTGCGGGTATCCGTACTCCGCAGCAGATCACTAAGATCGGTTCCCAGCGTTGGGCTCAGCTTGCCGGTGTGAGCGAAGAGGAACGTGCATCAAAATATCCTTCTATGGAAGAGGCTATGCCGGAGATCTACAAGCAGTTGGATGAATTGCAGACCAAGCTTGAAAATCACTACAAAGACATGCAGGATATGGAGTTCACCGTTCAGGAAGGCAAACTTTGGTTCCTTCAGACACGTAACGGTAAACGTACCGGTGCTGCCATGGTAAAAATCGCCATGGATCTGTTCCGCCAGGGCATGATTGACGAAAAGACCGCGCTGATGCGTGTAGAACCCAATAAACTGGATGAATTACTTCACCCGGTATTCGATAAGTCTGCTTTGAAACAGGCTAAAGTGCTGACTCGCGGTTTGCCGGCTTCTCCGGGTGCTGCTACCGGTCAGATCGTATTCTTTGCTGACGATGCAGCCGAATGGCATGCTGCCGGAAAACGCGTTGTGATGGTTCGTATCGAGACTTCACCCGAAGATTTGGCCGGTATGGCAGTTGCCGAAGGTATCCTGACCGCCCGTGGAGGTATGACCTCACATGCAGCCGTGGTTGCCCGTGGTATGGGTAAATGCTGTGTTTCGGGAGCCGGTGCATTGAATATCGACTACAAGGCCCGTACAGTGGAAGTGGATGGTGTATTGCTGAAAGAGGGAGATTTCATCTCCTTGAACGGTAGTACCGGTGAGGTTTATCAGGGTAAAGTAGAAACGAAAGCAGCCGAACTGTCAGGCGACTTTGCCGATCTGATGAAGTTGGCTGATAAATATACCCGTCTGCAGGTTCGTACCAATGCCGACACTCCGCATGATGCCGAAGTTGCCCGTAATTTCGGTGCGGTAGGTATCGGTCTTTGCCGTACGGAACACATGTTCTTCGAAGGTGAAAAGATCAAAGCCATGCGTGAGATGATTCTGGCAGAAAATGCTGAGGGACGCCGCAAAGCTCTTGCCAAGATCTTGCCATATCAGCAAGCCGACTTCAAGGGAATCTTCAAGGCAATGGCCGGTTGTCCGGTGACTGTACGTCTGCTCGATCCTCCTTTGCATGAATTTGTTCCTCACGATCTGAAAGGACAGCAGGAGATGGCCGATACAATGGGAGTAAGCCTGCAATATATCCAGCAGCGTGTCGAATCGCTCTGCGAACACAACCCGATGTTGGGTCACCGTGGTTGCCGTTTGGGAAATACGTATCCCGAAATCACACAGATGCAGACTCGTGCCATTCTGGGTGCCGCTCTTGAACTGAAGAAAGAAGGAATAGAGACACATCCCGAAATTATGGTGCCGCTGACAGGTATTCTTTACGAGTTCCAACAGCAGGAAAGTGTGATTCGTGCCGAAGCAGACAAGCTCTTTGAAGAGGTGGGAGACCGCATCGACTTCAAAGTCGGAACCATGATCGAAATTCCCCGTGCAGCTCTGACTGCCGACCGTATCGCTTCGTCTGCCGAGTTCTTCTCGTTCGGAACCAACGACTTGACTCAGATGACTTTCGGTTACTCTCGTGACGATATAGCTTCTTTCCTTCCGGTTTATCTGGAGAAGAAGATTCTGAAAGTAGACCCGTTCCAGGTACTCGACCAAAATGGTGTAGGTCAGTTGGTACGTATGGCAACCGAAAAAGGCCGTGCCATCCGTCCGGACCTGAAGTGCGGTATCTGTGGTGAACATGGCGGTGAGCCTTCATCTGTTAAGTTCTGCCATAAAGTAGGTTTGAATTACGTTAGCTGTTCTCCGTTCCGTGTGCCTATCGCACGTCTGGCAGCGGCGCAGGCAGCCATCGAAGGATAGTAGCATACGATTTATAATTAATAATCAATAAGTTAAAGGGATTTGCTCTGAGGAGTGAATCCCTTTTTTCTGTTACAATGTCTGTTATTAGTATTGTTGTTTGATACTATGTTTGCTCAGAAATAATACAATGTTTGATTCTAAAAATAGATGTTTAATAATTGATTATTAGTGAATTATGGCAACTTTTAAAGCATGTGTAAGAAGGCAAAGAAATGATGGATTATATACAGTGTTTGTCAGAGTGACTCACAAAAGAGATGCAAGGTATATAGATACAGGCAAAGCTGTGGATAAATCAAAGTTAAGAAAAGGTGAAATTAAAGACCCTGATATTCTTTCTTATTGTTCTAATCTGATTAGGGGATATAATGATAGGCTGAATGCTGTGGAAATATCAACTTGGGATATACATGAAGTTATGTTTTATTTGCAAAGCATCGATGAAGATATATCTTTCTCTCAATATGCAAGAAAGTATGTTTTTGAGATGGCTACAATCAGAAATATGGTGAGAAATGCCAAAAATTATAGATGGGCTTATCAATCATTAGAGAGATTTGCAGGGACAAATAATATTTTGTTTTCCAAGTTGACATCTAAGTTTATTCAAGATTGGATGAATTCCTTATCTGGAACTAATCGAGCCAAAGAAATGTACCCAACTTGTATCAGGATGATTTATAATGCGGCTCTTGAAGAGTATAATGATTATGATAAAAATATCATAAGGATTAAACTACAGCCATTTAGAAAGATTGAAATACCTAAGGCTGATGTGCCTGAAAAGAGAGCATTGGACATCCCTATACTTCAAAAGTTCTTTTATGGTGCTATTCCTGAAACTAAGTTGAAGGCTTCTTTACCAGAACTTAGTAGAGATGTAGCAGAGATGGTGTTTTGCTTGGCAGGTATGAATACTGCTGATTTGTTTGAATTGAGAAAGGGGAACTTAAAAGGGGAGGTGTTGTGTTATCATAGGCAGAAAACCAAGAAATTCAGGAGAGATGGGGCTTACTTGGAAGTGAAGATACCAACAAGATTACTGCCTTTATTTGAGAAATATAAATCAAATAATGACTATTTATTAAACTTTGCAGAAAGGTATCAGGATAGTAATTGTTTTAATATAAATGTAAATAGTGGTTTGAAACCATATTGCAATTATAATGGATTACCTAAAATTTGCATCTATAATTTTAGGCATTCATGGGCTACAATAGCTCAGAATAATTGTGGTGCAAGTACAGCAGAGGTGGGTTTTGCCTTAAATCATTCATCTGCTCATAGGGTGACAGAGAGGTATATTAAAAAAGATTATTCTCCAATTAGTGTACTAAATGAAAAAGTGATTGCTTGTGTATTTGGGGGAGAAGACTTGAAATAGGTTTAAAAGAATCTCTGTAGTTTATTGGATTATGGAGATTCTTTACTATTTTTGCTCACTTTGTTATTATATTATAAACTTAAACTAAGTGAGATATGGAAGATACTACCAAATTATATAATACTTATGGTGACTTATATGACACTCCTCAGATTATATATTCAGATTATGGACAACCAGAAGAAATATCACCAGATACAAGGATTGATAGTCTTGAAGGATTATTATATGGGAATTTCTCAAGGTGTAAAGAGGTTCAATGTAACTTTAATCTATCTTTTTACATTGATAAGATGCCACATGGCATAGTAAACAAACAGATTCCGGGAGTAGGTGCTACTACCCTTGAAATAAATGCAAATAGAAACTCAATAATAGTCCTTCCTACAAAAGCACTGGCTTTCTCCAAATGTAAAAAGCACCCCAATACTTTATATATAGGAAGTGAAATAAAGGATGAAAAGGAAAGGACAACAGACCAAGAGATAATAGAGTATCTCCAGAAGGAAGGATATAAGAAGCTGTTGGTAGTAGCAGATAGTTTAGGCAGGTTATTGAAATTAATAAAAGAGGAGAACTATAAGGACTACTTTCTAATGATTGATGAAATAGATGTCCTTCAATCTGATAGTAACTACAGACCTCAACTGGAAGATGTGATTGATTATTATCTATTATTCCCTCCCAAAAATAGATGCATGGTTACAGCCACCATGAAAGAGTTTACCAATCCCCTTTTAAAGAAGGAATGTCTATTTCCTATTTCATGGCAATGGGAAAAGAAAAGGAACATTAAACTACTTCATACCAATAACATTATCCAAGTAGTGGTAAATGAGATTAAATCTCACCCAAATGAGAAAATATTCATTGCATATAACTCCATCCTACAGATTCAAAATATCATATCTTCTCTTGAGGAAGAAATGAGAAAAGAATGTGCAATACTATGCAGTGAGGCATCTATTAAAGAAGCTGGAGAATATTATGCTGCCAAATTAGACAGTAATGATGTATTGCCAAATAGAATTAATTTTGCCACTTGTTGCTACTTTACTGGAATAGACATATCAGACAACTACCATCTAATAACAATATCAGACTCCAGAAGGGATTATTCTATGTTAACCTTAGATAGAATGACACAGATACATGGAAGATGTAGAGGTGAGTATAAGATACTAAGTGACACTATTGTTTATAATACCAAAGATTATGCATTGGTGGAAGATATGAGAACCTATCCAAATTCTCTTGTAAGAAAAGCTAATAAAGTTTTAAGTCTTATTACTGCTGCTGATGACATTAGCCAAGGAGACTATACACTTACAAACCTATTCTCTATTGTAAAAGAGGCTATAAAGGATAAAGCACAAGAGAGGATAAGCAATGATGAACCTATAAATTTAATTAGGAAAAACATATATGGTGAGTATGTGCCTGCCTATCTGAATATAGATTATTTAGTTGAGAGAATGGAGTTATATAGAGGGCTATATTTCCTACCTGAGAAGATGAAAGAAACTTTAGATAAATGCACCAACATTACCCAATATAGCTCTATAAATTATGATATAAGCCAACAACAAATGGCTCTTGAAGATGAAAATAAAGCCATACAAGGAGAACTTGCAGATAGTTACATACAAGAGGCTATTACTGAAATTAATACATTGGCTGCAATAGGCAGTTTAAATGATAATACTTTAAAGACATGTATTAGGCAGAGTAAAAGAAATAAGAGAATATTTCTTGAAAGATTCAGTAGGCTATATAAATATGTTGATTTGGATAGCCTATTAAACCAACTTTGGGAGATTAGAACTGACAATGATGCAGCCTTTAAAAATCTCAATAATGCTGTAATGTATTGGGCTTTAGCAGAAGAACATCCTTTTAAAAAAGCTATAAGAGAGTCTTTTTCTGTAAATCAAACATTATCTTCCCCTGAAATACAAGCTATATTAGTTCCTATAGTCAAATATCATCTGCACAAGGTACTAATGCCCAGAAAGTATATAAGCCTCTTTAAAAGTATGTATAAGACTGATAGACCAAGGAATCAATATGTTATTAGAGGGGAAAATCCTCTACAATTAAAAGAACATAAGGATAGAATTGCTCCAGAAGATAATAATTTGTTAAGTTATTTTATAGTTTAGTCGCTGATTATCAATCAAATAAAGCGTTAAAATATTTGCTTTTATCTGTATTTTTTCATATCTTTATACCTGAAAATCAAAGAGATATAGTTATCTCTCTTTGAAGTTGCTTTTATTTCTAACCCCATGGTCAAAATTCACCCCATACTAATTACCTACTCAATCCTATCATTAAATTATTATAGTAGGTAGTTAGTATAGGGTGATTTTTGACCATATAAAAAAAAACAAGGATATGAAATCATTGAAACAATATACTATTATTCCAATAGAAGCTTGTGAACAATTCAAACTTAAAGACCTCTATCTTTTAGCAGGTCTATATATTAATGCTCCCTATAAGATAGGAGCTGAATATATGATTACTGATACTACATTTAGACAGTTATCTGATACAACTGGAGTAAGCATTGATTATATAAAGGATTCATTTATCCCTAAACTAAAGGAGAAAGGATATAGAGTTGACACTATACAAGAAAGTTATAAAATTAAAAGGAATAGATATTATTTGCCTAATCCATCTGAAAACTACAGAGTTATTTGGACTGAATTATTCAGTGATAATTCTCTGTCTCCAGAAGAGAAAGGCTTTATGATTGGGCTATATTGTATCTGTGTAAATAATACATTTAGATTAAACTTGCCTGATAAAACTATTTATGAGACTTTAGGTATGGTGAAGAACACATATACTAAGTATAAAAATAGTCTGATGAGCAAAGGTATTTTAAAAACACTTGGAGAATCATACATAGCTTTAATCAATTTTAATTTTTTTCATGGTACAATACTTATGTATCCACATTTGGGATATGTTACTTATTTAGATATACTTGAAAATAATGTACCTGAAGAAGAAGATAGACTACTATTTTTTGAGATGTATAGGTCTGCATAAACTTAGCTATTTCCACAAATCTCAATTTTTACCCAAAGAGCAGGGGGGAGTATATATATCGCATTGTAATAGTATAACTGTTTTTACTGACCTAAAAGAACTATCCAAAATTATTTTTTTATTTTTTTCTCTTCTGGAGCCATGAGTGTTATGCACTCCAGCCATATCACCCTCCCCATCACTCAGGGTGGGGATAGTCCCCCCTACAACAATAATAAATTTACAATTATGGAAAGAAACTTGAAGTTCTTAAAGACAATGAGTGTAGCTGAATTTAAAGCACAGCACAATGTGGAAAAAATTGAAGTGAAAAGAAATGAACACACTGGCAAGTGTTTTTTTGTCTATGGCTTTGAAACTGGAGCTTGTTCAAGGAAGGTGGAGAGTGGAGAGCTGACAATACCAGTCATTTCAGAAGTATGCTCTGCTGAAACTGGAGATATATTCCTTTTGTTACATCAGAAAGGGGAAGGAGGGGCTACTACATTGGCAACTCTATAGGAACTAATGAAAATGCTCCAGAAGGGCAGTTGGATTAATAGTCTGACTGCCTTTTTTTTCTAAGTAGTTAATCATTAATAGAATATAGTCATGTTAAATTTAAGAGTATCATCAAAGAAGCAGGCTAAAATAAAACTTGCTCTACAAGGCTGTGCAGGCTCTGGGAAGACCTATTCTGCACTATTATTAGCCTATGGTCTGACTAATGACTGGACTAAAATAGCCATCATTGACAGTGAAAATGGGAGTGCTGATTTATATGCACACTTGGGAAATTACAATGTATTACCCCTTCAAGACAACTTCACACCTGAAACCTATATTGAAGCTGTAAAAGTGTGTGAGGATGCTAAGATGGAGGTGATAATCCTTGATAGTATCTCTCAATGTTGGGACAACCTTCTGGAGTATCATGCTAACCTACAAGGTAATTCATTCACTAACTGGCAGAAGATTACACCAAGAATGAATGCCTTCATGCAGAAGATTCTACAATCTCCAAGCCATGTTATTTGTACCATGAGGTGCAAGCAGGATTATGTTCTTAGTGAAAAAAATGGTAAGATGATTCCTGAGAAAGTGGGCTTAAAGGCTGTCATGAGGGATGGAATAGACTATGAATTTACCATAGTCCTTGATATTAACATGAAGCATCAAGCCATTGCATCAAAGGATAGAACAAGTCTATTTATTGGTAAACCGGATTTTATTATTACACCCACTACTGGGCAAATAATACTGGATTGGTGCAATAATGGAGTAAACTTGGATATGATAAAGCAAAAGATAAATCAGGCTAAAACTATTGAAAAACTTACCTCCATTTATCACCAATACCCTGAATGGTATCAGCAACTTACATCAGATTTCATGCAGAAGAAGATGCAGTTACAAGAAGAGAACAATAAACCTATTATCAACTATAATCCTAATTTTATACATTATGGAAGCAATGCAGTTAATGCCAGTACACAGAACTAATATGTTGATGCAAACATTCAATCAACCAAAGTTTGAGATTGAAACCCCAGTTGAAACTATAGAGGCTGAAATTATCAGCTCCAGAAGGGAAAACAAAAGACTGCCCTTTATAGAAGCCAATACTAAAGAAGTCACTATACAGCATCTAAGGGAAGAATGTGTAGTGCCAGTATTCAGTAAGGATAATGAGATAACTATCAGTCACCCTTCATTTATTGAAATGGTTTGGGAAGCTGCCAATCAGATATTCCCGAATGAAAGGATTGAAGAACCAGCTATCAGGGTAAGCCATGTCATTAAAGGCAGAACACCCGAAGCTATTCATAAACCAGTGAAGGATTTACTTGAATCAGACAAGACCATTTACTATGAAAGAATGATGTTTTGTTTTGAAATTCCCACTATCAATGAAGATATTGAAGGCAATAGGCTGAATCTTACTATTGGTGGGGTAAGAAGCTATAATCATGAAAACTTGTATAGTAAGAAAGGTGTAGAAAAGTTCAAAGTATTTATAGGCTTTAAGAACCTTGTGTGCTGCAATATGTGTGTATCTACTGATGGCTACAAGTCGGAGTTAAAGGTGATGGGCATTAATGACTTGCTGGCTTCCTCTATGAAGTTATTCCAAGAGTATAACATATCAAAGCATCTTTATTATATGGGAGCCTTAAAGGATAGTTATATGACTGAAAGCCAATTTGCCCAGTTCTTGGGAAAGAGTAGATTATACCAATATCTGCCAGTTGAACAGAAGAAAAGACTTCCTCAAATGCTGATGACTGATACTCAGATAGGACTTGTAGCTAAGGCATATTATAATGATGATAACTTTGCTCTTCCTGAGAATCAGAGTGCTATATCCATGTGGAATGTGTATAATCTGCTCACTGGAGCCAATAAAAGCAGCTATATAGATAATTTCTTGGATAGGTCACTCAATGCCACACAGCTTACAGAAGGGCTAAATAAGGCTCTGTATGGAGAAAATGAATATTCTTGGTTTATACAATAATCTTATAATACCTATTCCTTTCTGGAGTATCTGCTCCCATTTATCCATTATGTTAGGAAATTCTGTAGTGTCGAAAAAACTTGTGATGCACCTTATAGGAATAAAAATAAAAATTCGACACTTCACACTTACTTGGTTATATTTATATAAGAAGTAAGTGAGCAAGGAACATTTTCTGTGGTGGCTGGATGGAGAACTGGAAAATAAGCTCCAGAAGGTGGTTTGAAAGAAAGATTGGATATGAAATGTCCTCCATCTTTTTCTTGTTTTTCCTTCTGGAGTAGCTGGCTGTAGTTGGGTATTAAGATATTTGAACTGATTATAGCATGGAAATAATGATAAAAGGCATTTTGAATATCACTATTGGATTGATATTCATGTGTATAATGGCTAAGAGAAAATAAAGGTGAACAGTCTTTGTATTGTGTTTATTGTTGTTGTAAGCCTCGGTTCCAGCATGGAATTGGGGCTTTTATTTTGAAAAGATATGAGAATCAGAGATATGTAATAGAATTAATGGTACATTTGCCACTGGTGGATATGAAGGTTATTATTACTTTTCCACTTCAAGAGCCTTAATGACAGATAAGAGAATAAGCTCATGCCTATGGTGCTAATATGGTCTGAAAACCTGTTAAAAGTAGCTTTCGGATGATTGTTTATATGTGGAAAGTCTTAACTTTGCAACAGGAACAATCAAATGATTGCTAATGAAATAGAAGTTTAACAAGACATATTAGAAAAAGAAGTGTTTGCTTCTTACTTGTGAAGTCCTAAAATCACCACTTTAAAGACTAACAATCACAGCAGTAAGGGAGTGAATGCTCAGACCATCAGGTGTGGGCTTTCCTTGTTTGTGATTGTAGGTGTTGTGGTGATGCCTTGGACTCAGCAGGAAAGTACCACACTTTCTTTTTGTAGTATGACTACAAAGAAGGCATCCAATGGATAAAAACTACATCATCTTTCAAGAAAATGGTTTATTTGGAGCAAAATATTCATCAGGAAGGATAGCTATTACTCCTAAATATAAAGAAATGTATCCTTTTAGTTGTGGTTTGTCATTAGTTAGGAATGAAAAATACCAATATGCCTATATTAACATTTTAGAAAAACAAATAGTCCCATTTGGGATGTATATATGGTGTGACGCTCAATTTGTCTGTAATTATGCTCGCATTAAGTTAATGGATAATATTCATTGGGGTGTGATAGACACTTTAGGTAAAATAGCAATTTATCCTAATCTTGATTATATAGAACCACTTACATCATTTAAAACATGGGGCAATAATGATGCTGTGAATATTATAGGGAAATATAAAGGTGAAAAAGTTAGTTATACGATAGACCCTCTGAGTAGAGTAAATTTACCCATTAATTTTGAGTTTATGCCTGATTTTGATTTAGAAGAATATTTATCACCTAAAAAAATTACTCATACCAGAATAAATAACTTATTTACTAATAATTATGACCATGAAACTTCTTCATTAAATTACAAAGAGGAATGGGAAGACCAAACTCTTGATGCTCTTGAAGGAGATGAAAGTAATTATTGGAATATCGAATAAATAAAATAAACATGGAATTTCCACTAACATTTGGTTTACAAAAAACAGGTTTACCACTGATATTGACATCAGGAAAAATAAATAACCTTTGTTTTTTGATTGATACTGGTGCTACTCATAACACCCTATTTGATTTTGTATATGAACATTTCAAGAGTGAGTTTAAACTGCTTGAAGGAGCATATAGAACAATGGGAATAGAGGGGCACTACAAAGAAACTCCTATCATTGAAGCTACATTCAATTTTGAAGAGAGGGATTATACTTCCACCTTTTCTGTATTGGATGCTTCTGAGGCTATAAGGCAAGTGCAGAATGAAACTGGAATACAGATTCATGGAGTACTTGGAGTACAATTCCTTATAGAGAATAAATGGATTATAGATTTTGAAAAGTTTAAAGTAATAATTAAAGATGAATAAATATCTATTTTTGGTCATAATCTCTTTTCTTTTTACTATTAGTTGTTCTGTAGAAACTAAAAAGGAGGAAGAAAAACAAGATATTAGTGAGGAAATCGAGGTTTATGTTATAGAGCCATTCTTGAAAAATACTATTTATATATATAATGATAATGTAAGTAAGGCAAGTTTAACAGATTATAATTATACTCCACCACAAAAATACTGGTTAGAAGAGATTACAGTTCAGATAAAAAATAATATTGCTATTGTTGGCACTGATTGTAAGATAAGACATAAGATTCTATCTGCTGAATATTATAAAGTTGATGGCATTAAATTAGCTATATTACAAACAGATAAAGGAGAAATAAGAATTGCAGAGGCACATACCACGTTAGGGATAAAATGCTATTTTGATATAAAGTATGAAAATTTCAGGGCAAGTACTGGGATTGGAGCTATATATTGTGAACTTCCTAAAAAGAAACGCACTCCCATAAAAAATAATATGAAAAATGATACTTTAGTATCTGCAAATATACTCTGGTTCAATGATAGTGTATATTACAACTTTGATACTCAACACTATGATACCATTAGATAAAATACATAAAATTTCAAGAATGAATCAATAGGGTAAATGGAAACAAACAATATTTATGTTCATGTGAAAGGTTTAGGCTTTACATTCCTTCTGGACAAAAGAATGAAACATAATTTGATTAGCCCCACTTTCTTAGCTTTCTTCAAAACAGATAAGCAAAGGAATTCTCTTTTGAATAATGGTATAGGAGCAGTAAGTACAAAACCTGAATATAATAACTCCCTTCCTTTTCTTCCTGCTTATGTAGATAGTATTTCATTGAAAGATATATTCCATTATGTTGGGAAGAAAATTGTTTGGTGCAGTGATAACAAGTTTAGGGAGTGTAAGGCAGTCAAACTCAATTTTGAATATGAGGGACACCCTTACTCTGAACTATTCTTCATTGATAAGAGTATTGAAGAGGACTATGCTATTTTAGGTTCTACCTTCTGGAGTAGATTAATCTGTGATAGCAAGTAATTTTATAATTAAAAAGAAGTGAAAAACTTTTTCTCCAAAACAATTTTATTAAAAACTTAATGCTACTTTTGTAGTAGAGCAAATGGGTATAATAGACTATGGTGTAAATGGAGTAATTCTATATATAATAAGGTATAGTTTACTATATGTTTACAGCAGAATGCTAACTTATTGATTAATATATTAAACTGGCAGCGGCGCAGGCAGCCATCGAAGAATAACTTTAGATTAACTGGTTTGTGCGAGGCTACTCCAAGAGGGTAGCCTCGCCTTTTTGTATATATCTGTATGGTGCAGACAGAGCCTACAGGAGAGAAAAGCCGGCGGAAACCTAAAATGTAGAGTAAATATTTGTATAATTCAAATAAAAATATTTCCTTTATCTTATGAAACCTTACTTATTATATTTTTAACAAACTAAAATTACAGAATTATGAAAAGAAATCTTGTGTTTGTATTGTTTGCCCTCGTTTCGGTTGTGGGCTTTTCTCAAGTGAGCTGGAATGCCAAGGTGGGAATGAATATCAGTAACTTTACCGGTGATTTTGACATGAATGCCAAAGTAGGATTCAAGATAGGCGGTGGCATGGAGTATGGATTTAATGAAATCTGGTCGTTGCAACCCTCTTTGTTTGTATCTTCCAAAGGTGCCAAGAAGGACGAACTGAGTGTGAATGCTGTTTATCTGGAACTGCCGGTTATGGCTGCTGCGCGTTTCAAA
>ENA-OPSX01000113-OPSX01000113.1-human-gut-metagenome-genome-assembly--contig:-NODE-113-length-58485-cov-4.977067_pt1 | contig 58485 bp, 46 predicted proteins | sample MGYA00241462_ERZ501916 | MGnify/ENA primary metagenome ERZ501916 (study PRJEB25962, sample SAMEA2042113) | human gut metagenome | biome: human gut; feature: human-associated habitat; material: faeces...
ACGGTATTGGTTGATGATTTTTGTATTTATTAACAGAAGGTAAAAGGACTTCTACAACACCGATTTATCGAGATGTTTATGAAGCATAATCACATTACCTTCTGTTTAAAAATCCCCTATTTTTATCATATACTCGAAATCTACAGTTGGCCAACTACAAAAATCACAATTTCTTTTTTCTTGTAACCAACTTTTTAATATTTTTCAACTATTGTATGTTACACATAGAATACAAATATGGAGACTGTTTTTATTAATTTTTTAATTTATCTAATTCCAATAAATCTATCCCCATAATATTAAGAATATCCTCAAAACTTACTGTTTTAAATCCATTTTTATATTGTTTAAAAATCGCATTCAACTCTGAATGAAATTTCTTATAGTAATCTTTATTAAGCAATATCTTAAGATATAATATTGCAACAACAATACGTCTATTATTATAATTTGTAATTTCTAAATAATTAGCTATGTTAGATACACGTATATTTTTATAATCAGAATTATAAAGACGTTCGTCATGTGCACACTGATTTCTTACTAAATTAAATATCTTTAATGCCGATTCCATATCCTTACTATTTATCCTAAGTATCTTGGAATTTTTATATTGTTTCATATATTTTTCAGCATAATATTTTGCGATAATATTTTTTTCTGAATCTTTTAATGCACCATACAAATATGAAAGATTTCCTATTGTAAGATAATTAACTAAAACCCATAACGGAACAGAACCATGATCCTCAATATAATGTTTTATTGCTCCTTTAGCACCAACGTTATCATGTATAGTCTTGGTAAGAATAGAAATTTGTTTCAATACGCCTTTCGGATCGTCTTCTCTATAATTCGCAATATCCAAATATGAATTAGCTTTTGGATATTTTCTTGAAAATTCATGTGAAATAACCGTTTTAAAAGAATTTTCAAAAATAAGTAAGTATTTCAAAAATAAAAATCTTAATTCCCTATCAAACAAAAATAATGTTTTTAACTCATTAAAATGCGCATTGGACAAATATGTTTCTGGCTCAACAGGTTTTCCATGTGTATCCTTAAGTAAAAACAAATCTTTATATCCATTTATGACATTATAATAATTTTCCTGTTCCAAAAAACGTTTAGGTTTTCCATCTATTGGAACAATCAAACCTCTATTACGCAGTATAGTTAGTTGTTGATTAAACGTCTTATACTCTTTCATTCTTTTGTATCTCCTAAACAAAATGGCCAGGGCGCCGTACGCTTCCTGACCTAATCTTATGCTACTATTATATTCGCATATTTTTATTTTGTCAACATTATTGCCAATTATTCATTAAGTTATTTTCCACCAAATTTTAATATATGCTATTTCCATTTTATACGTTAAATGTGTATTTTGTTTGGAATATTTTTAATAATTGTGTTTAATGTTGCGATTTATTTTATATGCCAATTTCTTAAGACCCCTGGGACTTAAGTAGCTGTCTCCTAATCGTCTAATTACTAATTACTCAATTACTAATTGATCACTTAGTAAATTTAGTATAACATAATACTTTCTTCTTATCTACTCTGAAATAACTTGATAAATCAGTATTATTATCTTCCAAGGATATTGTTCGTGATATCTCCCACCTTGTTTTCTTTGTAAAAATCCTACGATCTTGTCAACACTCTTGCTTTTTTATTTTTTCCAATCTTCCTTTGTTTCTTCTAGTTTTCTTTGATTTCCTGTAAAGCTTTCCATGCAAGTTCAATTGTAAGATTGAACTGTCCGATCACACCTGTTCTGTATATGTCATTATTATCTGCTAAATCAAAATCTGCATTTTTCAATACATTTAAGCAATTCGAAAAATTTTCAAGCTTTTTCATAAATCACTACACCATCCTTTTTTATTTCTTTCCTCAATTCTTCTGAAATTCCTGCATCTATTTCCACAACATCAAACATTAAAAGAGAATGTACTTTCTCCTTAATATCCCAGTAAAAAGAATCAAAGTCTCCACCATAGACAGCAATGTCTATATCACTTCTCTCCGTATTTGTTCCTCTTGCACGAGAGCCAAATAAGATAACTTTCTCAACTGAATGTTTTTTTGCAAATGTCGAAATGTCTCTTATAACTCTCTCTGGAAGATTATATTTCATATTTTGCTGCCTCCCAATCATACATTTACAAATATTGTATCATAGAAAAAAAGAAATATTCACGTATTGCTGAATATTTCTTTTTCTATCATTATTTTACCTTAACCGTCACATATTTCACCGCTTTCTGATACTTCGATGTTTTTGCTGCCGTGATCCGGATCTTGTATGTTCCTTTCTTGGCTTTCTTCTTTAATGTAACTTTTCCACTCTTAGTTACGGTCATACATTTTTTTGCTTTCTTTGGATATTTAGTCACTTTATAGGTCAGTTTTGCTTTCCCAAAAGATTTCGCTTTTAGGTTAAATGTTGCCTTTTTACGTTTTAATTTTTTTGCCTTGTAAGTTTTTATTTTTGCTGTTTTTATTATCTGTTTCTTTAATTTTAATGGTTTTACGATATTGGGTTTGATTACTTCTGGTTTACTTTGTGCGTTATTCTCAGTGAAATTATTGTCACTTTCATTGCCATTCCCTTTATTATCTTCTCCCTGGTCTGGGATTTCAGGATCTTTCTTATCAAGTTCTTCTACCACAAAATCAGAACCTTTGACTTCTTCTTTCTCATTAACGATATCTGTTGAAAAATCAACATATTTTGTTACCTTAACGTTATTTCCCTTATCATCAAATTGAATGGATGTGTTTGTGTTGTTATCTAAAATCGTACTGTTTCCTTGCACTTTGGCATTGACCTCTACAATTCCTTCCTCGGAATTCTTGGATTGCATCGCAGCTGACAGATTATAATGATCTCCTTCCACTTTGATCTTCCCAGAAGTGATCGTTACTTTATCTGCTCCATCGGCGGTTACTGCATATCCTTTGTTGTTATCATCACAAAGGAACTGGCAGCCTTCTTCTGCTTTCGTTAATTCAAATGAATTGCTTGCCGCCACTCTAAGATTCCAGATTGGATGCTCACTTTCCCAATCGCTTTGTTCGCAGGAATAAACTTTCATATCTCCTGTATAATTGTTTCCATCGTATTCGAGATACTTTCCTTCTGCATTTTGTAATCGGAATCGCTTATTTGCTGATATCTGAATCGTCGTCTGATCCTGATCATCTTCCTGATATGCTGATGCCGCCATCCTGCTTTTCATTTTTAAGGTCTGGATCCCGCCATTATATATTTTATCAACGCCATAATAGTTCAGGTTCTTCCACAGATCTTCTACACATACATCATCAAATCTTGAATTTGAATCTGCAAAATGGAAGCTCTTGAAATCAGAAGAGACTTTCATTGTCAGGTATCCCCCGTAACTTCCAGGGTGATAAGAATTTTCATCATAGATCGTAATCTCATGATTTCCATCCGTGTCCTTCTTATAACCACAAACAACAACACTATGTCCGCCCTCTGGTATCATGAAGGAGAAAACAAATGGTTTTTTCACTCTTTTTGCATACTGGGCTTCTGCTACAAATTTCTTAAGAAAAGTTTCCAGATCTCCATTTCCCCAACCTGAATTTTTACTGATTCCATACGTTGAGCTTCCACTGTCCAGACACTGTGTCATCTGATAATATAAGATCATGTCTTTCATTTTGGAATTCTCATATGGGCTTCCCAGCGTCCAATAATCATGTGCACCACTTGTAATATCATCAAAATCAATATAACCTTGGTTTCCATAACACATACTCAAAGCGATCCCATGGCATACACCTGTATGTTCTCCATGAAAATACGTGATCATTCTCCATTTACTCTGAAAATCACTACACTGCTTCACCAATTTATTTAGATATACAGGATTTGAAATGAAAGCTCTCATCCCTATATGCTTAAACTGATTCGTATCCTTACCTGTTTTAAAGTAACTGGACATTCCTCCTTCGATCACTTCTCCATGGAATTGATCTTCATCCAGATAAAATGCGGCTCTTACTCCATGATTCGAATTATTTGCTCTTGCATGTGTGATTCTGTTTGCTCCGATTGATCGTGCTACATTTTCGTAAGATTGTCCTGTGTTACAAGGCAGTCTTAGCCAGTAGGAATCGTCCGGAGCCATATAATCCAAACCAATATTATTGGTTCCCATCAGCAACTGCTCTGGCCCTATCAAGAAGAACTGATCCGTTGTATTCTCATACCATTTATCGGTTGCCTCTGCTAAAGTTTCAAACAGCTTACGATGGTATCCATTTGCATCAAAATCAAATTTGGAAGATCCTCCATCCGCTTTGTCTGCATCCAAATTATTCAAATATGTTTTCTGTGTGACCGTCTTTACACACTGAAGCTGCGAATCAGTAAAAGAAGATAAAAATCCCTGCTCCTCATCATAAGCATCCTCTCCATCAAGATTTGCTGCGGAAGGTACAGATCGATTGCTCCAATCAACCTCTCCGGCAGAATTCATCCAATGTCTCAAGGCTGATTCTGTCCAACGATTGGATCCTCTTTCAGCCCTGATGTGGTTTTTATACCCGGAATATTTTGCATCATAACTCTTCTTACACAGGATTTGATCACTCAGCATCAATTTTCCATTTGAATCCTCTCCGATGCATCTCCATTTTATCTTCTTACATTGATAAGTTCCAAGGTAAATATAATCTCCAATATTTACTTTGCTGTCCTCGGCATGTACTATTTTGTTGTTCACTGGCAGTAACGTAAATACCATACTGAATACGACCAGTAATGTTAAGATTTTGCTGATGATTCTCTTTTTCATACCTTTTCCTTTCCTCATATTTTCTGAACTACTACTTTACATCTCTTTTTACAACACAACGTTTCTTGTAAAAAGAAATCCCATAACAGATCACCTCATCATAACTATCCTCAAATTCCTTTGCATACATCCTATGATCGATCTGCTGAATAGCTTTTTCGCAATCCTCTTCTAATTTCTTCACTTCTTTTGAATATTTTGCTTCAAAAACTGCAACCTTTCCTTCATATTCATTAAAAATAACAAGATCACTTCGACCTTCTCCATGTTCTTTATTCGATTCAACACTATATCCAGCCCCAGCAAATATTCCTGCAAGAAATGCATGATAAAAATCTTCTCTATAATCATGATAACTGATCGTTATTCGCAATAACCTGCTGATCTCCTGTGTCAAAGTCTGCTCATCACCATTCCATACTGCATCAAATAAATGCTTTCGATCTTGTAGTTTCGCTGTATCACTAAACCAATCCTGTACTGTTGTCTCAAAAATCTCTCGTATCTCTTTGTTTGGAATCTTCAATGTGATCTTTCCATCTGCACTTTCCTTCTCTTCCTTATCTCTTGTCAGATATCCTGTTAAATACAAAATGCTCCAAAAATTCTCTTCTGACGAATGTAAATAATCATACGTAAGATTTTCTTCTATTTTCTGATCAATCGTGTCTCCTGCCATCAATTTTTCCATCTTTTTTTGAATTCCGCTGCCTGCGTAGTCTATGAAAGATCGTATGATCGCATTATCACTTGTATTCTTCCAGTAACTTGCTGGCTTCATGTCTGGATCGATCCGTAGATCTCTTACATAGTTCATAACATCCCATGGACAATATACATCGATCTTTCCAAAATTATACCCATCATACCATTCTTTGATTTCTTTAAAATGCTCTTGCAGTCCAATATCTTTTAAGATATCTTTTACTTCCTGATCGGTAAATCCAAAATATTCATTTAAATGTGTTGCTATGATCGTATCTGAGATAAAATTATTGGTTCCTGTAAATATACTTTCCTTTGCAATTTTCAAGCAGCCTGTAACTACTGCGAACTGAAGATGAGAATTATCTTTTAGAGATGTGCTCATCATCGTTTTCATCACATCCAGCATTTCTTTATAGTAGCCATCGCTGCTTGCTTTCGCTAATGGTACATCATATTCATCCAATAATAAAATAACCGGCTTTCCGTAATGCGCATTCATCATTCTTATGATGGTAGCCACACTGATTTTTATCAGGTCTTCTGACAAATTTTCTTCACTTATATCTTGTAACTTCAAAAAGATCTTTTTATCATTCTCATTTACCTTATCGCTATCTGATAAATAATCATGCTCATTGCAGATCCATGAAATCTGATTTCTTAACATCTTCATAGCTGATTGAAAATTCAATCCATCCACATCTTTGAAGGAAATAAATAATGTTGGATACTGATTCATCCATTTTTGACATAATTCTATATCTCTTGAGATCTTCAAATCTTCAAATAGTTTTCTGCTGTCTTTTCGTATATCAAAGAAATACGCCAACATACTCATGCCGATCGTCTTTCCAAAGCGTCTTGGTCTCGTGATCAATGTAACTTCTGCGATTCTTGATTCCAGTAATTCTTTGATCAAATTCGTTTTATCTACATAATAATATTCATTTTGTCTTAATTTATGAAAATCAGAAATTCCTACTGGTAATTTCATATTGTTCATTGCCAACACCACCTTCTTAGACTTTATCTAATAACAAAACAGCCTCTTCCATTTGCTTTAGCTTCATATAAGATCTCATCGGTCTTTGTCAGAAGTTCCTTGATCGTTTTTGGATATTTAAAACGATATACTCCTATACTGCAGCTTACTGTGACTTCCTTCTGAATTCCTGAGATATTTTGAAAGAATTGTTCCAGTTCCTTCTCTAACACTTCCTGGCTCATCTCTTCTTCGATCATCACAGCAAACTCATCTCCACCAACTCTTCCGACTGCTCCATATGGCTCAAATTGTTCTTGTAAAAATGTCGCAAATTGCTTTAAGGTTTCATCTCCTGCTATATGTCCCAGTTTATCATTGATCTGCTTAAACCAATCCACATCCAAGAATAAAAACCATCCTTGATGGCCATGAATCCTCTGATCACTTTGAATATTTTGGCAATGCTGAAAAAACAGTCTTCTTCCCATCACCCCAGTAAGGGAATCAATCTCCCCTTGATATTCCCGATACTTCATATATTGGTAGATCACAAGCATCGTCAATATTAAGATAAAATCCAATGCAAGCATTGCGATCAAAAACTGTACCTGTAAATGTAGCAGATCAATCTCTATTGTTCTTGTTACATGAACTCTGTGCTGTTTCAACATACATGTAGACCGATTTGCAAAATATCCAGTAGAAAATATCGCTATACAAATGATCAAAAAACTGATCCCTGATGATATAGCGACTATCTTAGAAGACAGATATGGATCATCCAAAGATTGATTTACCGCATCCTTGTATTTTTGAATGCGTTCCTTGTGATAAATCTTATATGCCACCTCTACCCAGAAAAGACAACATAGTGCAATAAGTGCATCATTGATCCCCATATGAAATGTTGACATTCCAGTATAGCCAAGCTGTGGAAAACAGGCTCCCATAACAATGAACACTAAGAAAGCATGTATCCACTGTGAAATCAAAGAAAGGATCCAGATTCCTATTTTCTCATACTTTCGTCCTTTTATGATGGAAAACAGATATCCGATCACAAAGCCAAACAGAACTCTTGACCCAACACTTAGTAAAATGCTTCCTATTGGATTAGCACTATATAGCGGCGAAAATATCTTATCATCTGATACAACATAAAGTGCTGATGCCTTATACATACTTGCTAGTCCAAATACCAATCCGATCAGTGTCGATTCCAAAGGTCCAAGCAAACATCCCGCAACTACGATCGGGATATATGCTGTTGTAAGTGAAATTGGATCAATATGGATGAATCCTAAAAAAGTAAATGACATAATAAGCTCGATCGCCAATAATAGCACAAAAACATATTTTTCAAATTTTAAATGCTTCCATTTGTTTTGCTTCATATCTCTAATCTTCCTTTGCTTTTGGGTCTCTTAAACTTCTTCCCAATTCTTCTTTGCTTACTTACATCATATCATAAAAACAAAGTATCAACGACACCTGAATGCCCAAAATCAAAGGTATCCCTAATCTAAAATACCATTTTCTTGTCTTATGATGAAATACTGTCATACCAATCATTGCTCCAATGGAGCCTCCGATCAGTGCAAGTATGATCAATTTTTTCTCTCTGACTCTCCACTGTCTTGTCATCGCTCTCCATTTGTCTAGTCCATACAATGCAAATGTTATAACGTTGATCATGATCAGATATAAATGAATATATGCTGATTGCATTTGTAGGTTTCCTCCCCATATCCTTTTTATTTTAATCTGTATTTTCGATTTTTATTATTGCCTATTTGTTCTATATCTTGTGTCAAAGCTTTTAATAACTCTTTCGTTCTGGAGGGTTTTAAATTTAACAAATTACAAAAATCCTGAATCGTATATTCTTTACTCTCTTCCATAAATTCAAGTATTTTTTTATAATTTTGTATTGTCTTTTTTGAAATCTTTTTATCGCCGTTTTTTATCGCCGTTTTTTACATTATCATATGAATAATCTTCATTTAATGGCACAATAAGCCTAAATACATCCCCTTCAATGAATTCTGGTTCTTTTCCAGAGTAATACTTTGAATATTTAAATATATTTCTCACTCCTGAACCTAATCGATCTGACCATCCTATATTTCTAAAAAATGATGCAATAATCGGATTCTTTGGATTTGGTTCCATATTATCAGGTGTAATAATTCCATCTCCTGATGACCGATTCGCATTTTCTGTATACATCCTATCTTTTTCTATTACAAATTTAGCTGTATATGAACTCGTAAATTCTCTATGAATCAATGTATTTGCAATCATTTCCCAATAACATAACTGCTGCCAGATTATATCCACTTTCTCCTGTCGCTCTGTCCTTTCCATATAATCCCGCACTTCTCAATAACTCCTCATCACTCATACTTTCCCAACTATGCAAACCTTCTATATTATTTGTTGCCATTTTTCTAATTCGTGGCAATAAATCTAATCTAAAGTCTTCCAGTGAAATATAAGGATAAATCTGTTTCTCTGTAAACCTATTCTGTTTTCTAATATACATCATTGCAAGTTGAGCTGTTGCAGTAACTTTTACATCTGCATCATCTACTCTGTCATAAACTTCTTTTTTGAAACCGTGTACTTCTGCGCTGACTGGTATATGAATATGAATGATCGTTTTTCCTTCATACTTTATAATTTCTGGTGACAGATATATGGTTGGAGTAAACATATTGGGATTACTGATAATCTTTATAAAATTTTTTACCATATCTCCTGCTGCATTTTCAGGAACTCCACAAACAGTCCCATCGTCTTCTACTCCAAGGTAAATATCTCCACCAAAACGATTCAGAAAGGAGCATACACTTTGATATACATCTTTTTCTATTCGTGTATATTCACCTCTTTCTTTTTAAGACTAGATAAGCTTAACAGATTTTTCTTATACAATTCCCATTCCTTCAAGAATATTTACAGAACATCTAAATGAAACATCTATATCTTCTGCATAACCTATTTCACTGCTAATTATTTTATAAGCTGAAAAAAAACATCCAATTGCATCTGAATAATTCATAACATCTTCATTCATCATTTCAATACCTAATGAAATACTCATTATCAATGAATCTATCTTTTCTATTGATAAATAATCTGCTATTCCTAACATTAACTTGTTATCTTTAACTATATTAGCTTCACGCCAAAGATGTGCTCCATCAAATGATATGATTTCAAACATTTTTTTAATTTTCAATAATTCCATCTCTTGCATTTTCTGTTGTTTCTCAATATTATATTTATCTCTTATTATATTTAAAATTTTTTCAGCTTCATCTAATGAAATTTTTTTGTTATTATAATATCTTCCTACCCATATCATAAATTCAAATGTAAAGTATTCTTTTACTTGAAATGACCAGTCAAATTCTCTATCATCTATCTTATCATCTAACCATATAATTTTCCCTAAAATTATATTTAATTCTTCTTCAATTCGCTTAAAATAAATTCTTTTTGCTTCATTTAAACGTATTTTTTCTTTTTTCGCATTATTTTTTTCTATATAAAGTGCCATTACCGATGCCGTTAAAGCACTACAGCCAATCCCAGAGCATATATTTAATATCTTGCAATCCCAAATATAATATGGAACCATCATTACAACTGAAATTATACTAATAATAATATAGTTTTTTGTATTATCCATAAATCATTCTCACCTAGAAGTTCTTAAAGTCCCTGGAACCTTATATTTTGTATGCCAATTTGTTAATTTTTCCATTTGTTTCTTAATTTTTTAAATTCTTTGTTTCTAAAAAGCCAATAAAATATTGTAACAAATATATATGCACTTCGTTTTCCAAGATTAGAAATTCTTAAGAGCCCTGGAGTCTTAATTCATGAGAATAGACATATCTTATCAAGCCCTTGCCGCCACGGCGGTCCGATAGCAGGCTTAATAAGATGTATTCAATCTCATACCTAGCTGTAGAAAAAACACTCTCTTCATAAAATTCTTAAGGTCTACGGGAATGCTTAAGTTAGATACTTAGCGGGAGCACCTTTAATTCAAGAAATTTTCTTCATACCAAATGTCCCATGTCTGAACATTAAACTTTATGTCTCCTTGTTTTTTATATTTATACAAGCAATCAAAACTTTCTTTTATCATCGTATCATTCCACAAATAATCCTGCTTAGGTAATGCCGGAATATTGATTTGATTTTCTTTTTTATTCATCTTTTCTTTTATATAATTATTTCTAACTGTATCTGCGTAATGTATATTACTCCACATAATTATACTACTGATCAATAAGGTGATCATAATAATATTTACTGTCTTATAGATTAAATGCTCTTCTTTTAATGATATTTTATTCATTAATTGTATTACGAATCCTACAAACAGAATATATGTATAAAATAATGTTCTCGCACCAATCGGAGTTACTATTAATAACGGCATAATACTGAATACTATTAAACCATAATTAATAAGTATTTTGTTTTCAATACTTTTTCTATTTTTCTTCAATATAATAAATACAACTATTAAACATATTACAAGCATGAACATTGAAATAATATTTCTTAATATAAAGTTTGGATAAACCCATTCTCTATCATTATCCATAAGAAAATATAAGAAAGAATATACCCCAAGCCCTATTAAATAGTATTTAATATTCTTGTTATACAGATAATATATCACAATTGCTAAAAGCAAAAATAAGAAAAAATTTCCCATCATACATCTATTAATCGTTAACACATTATACATTGCTGTTGAAATAATCGTTCCTAGCGTATTAGGAATTTTTCTATATGTATCCATTTTATATGCTACACGAAAATATTTTGGTCCAAAAAACATTAATCCTGTACCAATAAACGTTGCTATTGAAAATATTAAAATTGCTATTTTATCTTTTTTGTGTTTTATCAAATCTATTATAAGAATCATCAAAATAGCAATATTTATTACAGTGCTATTTTCACTGCATAATTGTGCCAATAAAGCGAACATGAATAATACAATTAATAGCACAATTCTAATACCTGCACTTTTGCATTTATTATACTTTTTCAAACAACTTAGTGCTGTTAATTCTAAAAATACACATAATACATAATTACAGAAACCCGCTGTCCATACATACACTTGCGCAGATAACAAATTCGTTGGGAAAATCACAAGAATTGCCAAAATTCCTTTTTTCCAACCTTCCTCTAATTCACATAAATAAACTAGATTGACCCAGATACCAACGATACAGATTGTTTTAACCATCACTCTAAGCATCTTATTATTTACAAGTAAAACAACCGCTAAGTTTCCTAAATATCTTCCATTTCCAAATGCTTTTAAATATTGAATCATCTTTCCAACACTTAATACATTTAAACTTTGAAAATATCGATCATCTCCAGTTAATGGATAATAATATGCACATATTGCTTCTATCAATATCATCAAAAAAATACAGCAATTTCTGCTTTTAAATATTTCTGTTTTTCCATATCTTCTTTTCTCCTATAACTCTTTTTGTTTTATTCATCAGATATTTCTCTTATACAATTAGTTTTCTGATTACTCGTCTCACTAACTGTTTTCTTGCTACTTTTCTTTCTTGTTTTTGAATTGTCTCCAACTTCTTTTCATAAATCTCTATTACTTGATTATATTCATTTTTTTCCAAATACAAACTAATCTTTTTATCTGTCTGATCTTTTTTAGTTCTATTTTTATACCATATTTTTACCTGTGGTTCTCTCAAAATTTTACCTATATTCTGAACTACTTCTGGATGTTCATCTTTTACTCTCAGTTGTTGCATAATCATATTTTCAATAGAATTACTCCAATAATCTGTCACATACTGTACTGAAAAGTCATATTCATCGCCAAATAATTTTATATACAAATTGTAATTTGCCAAAATTAATTCTAAAAATTGTGCATTGTATCTTCTACTCAAAGAATTCGGAACGCTTACATAATTATAAAAACATTCGTCCATACAATAATAATTTTTACTGTACTTCAAAAATTCTACTATAAAGAGTCTGTCTTCCCACGTTCGTCTATTTTCATCAAATTTAATATCATGCTGATCCAAAATTTCCTTTTTAAATATTTTCATACATGAAAAATCGAAAATAAAATGTTCCTCATCTTTTTTTAAATTCAGTAATGGTGGTAATATGTTATTTTTTATATAACTTTGATTAAGCAAAACGTTTTTTTCATTTCCATTTAGATTTTCCGTCTTTTCTCCTGTCTCAGAAATGTAACGCCATCCAAAATCCAAAATATCTGCATCTGTTTTTTTTAAACATTTTATTATTTTTTCATATGCTATTGAATCTATAAAATCATCTGCATCCAAAAACGATATGTATCGCCCTGTTGCACGTAATAATCCAGTATTTCTGGCTGTACTCAACCCTCCGTTTTCCTTATGTACTACCTTTATATTGCTTATCTCACTATATTCATCACAAATCTCTGCACTACCATCAGTTGAACCATCATCAACGATAATGATTTCTATTTCCCTTGTCGTTTGTTTAATTAGACTGTCTACTGACCTTTTTATATATTTTGCAGCATTATATACAGGTATAATCACTGAAATAAAATATTTTTCCATTTCCTTTTCCTTCTATGTCTTGTATTTTTTATCTATTTTTCATTTTATGTAAGTTTAAAATAATCTTATATAAATATTTATATGCCTCTGGTATATATAACTTCTGACATAATGCTTTTAATTTCATGTCTAATGTTCCATTTTTAATAATATACGGAAGCGCCTCTCTAAAATATTCGTCTCTATATGTTTGTTTCAGTCTTTCTTTTTTCTCTTTTTTTGATATATCACCTGCTTCATAATGCTTTTCATAATGTGCGATTACAGCCTGCATATAATAATACCTGATATTATAAATACGATCTCCTATTTCTAAAAAATCTTCCAGTCTCTGACACTCATCTTTTATATTATCTAGACGTTCTTTATAATATTTTGTTACTGCTGATTTGCCATCAAATGTATGCACAATTTTGGCTTTGTCAATTCCAAGCATTACTTTTGAGCACTGCAAGTACTGCAAATTAAAACGAATATCTTCTCCTAACAATATATCTTCTTCAAATCTTATTTTATTTTTATTTATAATTTGTCTTTTATATCTTTTTCCCCAGACAAAAGTCAATGGAAGGGTTTTGTCCTCACTAATGTACTCATTCTTCAATTCCTTTTTTGATAATTCCTTCTGCTGTATCAATTTCTCTTCTTTTTGTCCACTTAGAAGATTTTCCTGTATATATCCAGCTGCTACATAATCATACTTATCATCAACATCAACAAAATCCTGCAAAAATCCTTCTTCCAGATAATCATCTGCATCTAAAAAGAAAATATATTCCCCTACTGCCAGTTTCATTCCTACATTTCTAGCCTTTGAAATTCCTTGATTTTGTTGATGAACAACTTTAATATTTTGACTTTGATTCGCATATTTATCACCTATTTGTCCAGATGCATCCTTTGATCCATCATCAATTATAATTAACTCCCAATTTTTATATGCCTGCTTCAAAACACTTTGAATACATTTCTCAATGTATCTTTCACAATTATAAACTGGACATATAATACTTACAAATTTCATTCTACCTCTCCTTTGTATTTTTTATTACCTTGCTGATCATTCCTCTTATCAATGATTTTTCATAATCATTCATCTCAAATATCCATGAACCTACTGCAAATAAAATTACATACACCACACCAAGTATCAATAACATCCATAAATTTTTTATATCAATAATCTTTAACACAAATATCCCTGCTACTACCATTACTACTGGGATTATACTGATCCTTATGATATTTCTCCAGAATTTCTCAATATCAAGTCCTATTTTTTTCCAATAATACCAATTCATTAAAATACCATTACCTACAATAAATGCTGCTGCTGTACAAGCAGCAGCTCCTATGATTCCAAATTTCGACATAGCTAAAATTGTACCTATCACATTAAAAACTGCAATCACAGCATAAACAATTGTTCTAAACTTTAATTTATTCTGAGCTGAAATAACTGAAAATGCAATACTTTGAATCAATGGAACCACCAATGGAACCATAGTCAAAAGCCCTATTACATATGCCTGAGAATAATCTTTTCCTGCCCATACATCTATAAAAATCTGTCCAAACACAATATACCCTGATAAAATCAATGATACAATGTAATATTGTAACCGGCCAATTTTTATTAATAATTCTGACAGTTCATGTATTGGATGCTTTCCAAAAACCATCATATTTACTCTTGTTCCAAACACTCCACTAATTGCAGAAGACATATTTTGCAACATTGAAGTAAAAGTTCCACCAACATTATACACAGCAACTGCCGCAGTTCCTAAAAAAGCTCCTATTAGAACTTTATCAGTTGCCCAATATAACATATCAATAATTGAACACGCAAAAACATAAACTGAAAATGCTAAAATTTCTTTTAACATATAAAATGGGATATTTTGAAATCTTGGTACTACATTTAATTTTTTTTTACAATACCAAATAAAAATCAGCCCATAAATAACTTGTGTCATTAACCCAATTATTGCCATTCCAATAGATGCATATCCCATAAACAATACGATAAGATTTAAAATCGGTGCTGCAATCGTTGCTACAACATCAACCATTTTTCGAAAAACATATTTTTCATAAGCAATTGATACTGATGAAAGCACACTGACAGGAAAAGAAATTGCTGTACTGACTGTCATAATAATCATCAAGATTTTTAATTTATGTATCTCTGTCTGTGTCAATCCTGTTCCAAAAAATAATCCTGTACCTTTTGTAAGTACAAATCCTGTTATACACACAACAATTGCTATAATTCCATAAATGAAAAGTATTAATCCTGTAACACCTTCTATTTTTTTATGATCATCTTCTACCCTAAACTTTGATATAAATCTTATGATTGTATTTCCAAATCCAAAATTTAATAAAGTCAAATAACTGATAACTGAACTTGATAGACTATATAATCCATATTCTTCCTGTCCTAGTATTCTTAGCATAACTGGCGTATACAATAGTGGAATGATCGTACTAATTATCAAATTTATGTACGTAATAATTGATCCAACTTTTAGTTCATTAACTTTTTTCTGTCCCATATAAGCCCCTTATTTCTTTAATAGTTTACTTTTTAATCGGTAAATACCTTCTTTTCTTTGCAGTGCTTTCTGCTGTTTATATAACCGTTCTGCACAATCTGAAGGCAACTGAAAAATTCTTTCTTTTTTCTCTTTTGTTGTCATATTTTCATCATGCATGATCGTATATGCATAATACTCTAATTGTTTTTGCTTTTCTTCTGCAATTAATTTCTGAATCTCATCTGCTGATTTTCCCATAAGTTCATACATAATCTTGAAATTATCCAAACTATCCTGAATCTTCGTTTCTAATAATCTGGACATCAATGAATTTTCATTATCTCTCATGTAATGGCATAATGCCTTATTCACAAAGAAAAATCCTGATATCTTTGCAGCTTTCATATACTCTAATAAGAATCTGAAATCTTCTCCAATAAACATCTCTTCTTTAAATCGAATATGATTTTGTTTTATCACATCCAGCCGAAAAATCTTGTTCCAGATAATCTGTAACATTCTTTGTTCATATAACTCTGGCATAATCTGTATTGATTTTTTAAAATCTTTCTGTTCATGGGATGGTAAGAAAATATCAGTTCTCCCATTTTTCTTTTCATCGTGATTTACGTATCCACAAACTGGCATAATATTTTCATCGCCTGTGCAAGAAATCACAGATATCATCGTTTCTACGTAGTCTGCTTCTACATAATCATCACTGTCTACAAACATTAAATAGGTCCCATCTGCATAATCCAACCCTTGATTTCTTGTATATGAAACTCCGTGATTTTGATCATTTTCGATACATAATACATTGTCATAAGTATTTGCAAGTTTCTTACATACATTTATCGTCTGATTCCCTGAGCAGTCCTCTACTAGTATGATCTGCAGATTTTTATATGTATTTTTCTCTAAGGACTCTACACATCTTGTGATCGTATCTGCTGCTTTGTATACTGGTATCACAATACTGACTTTTTTATTTGTTTCCATAGACTTCTCGCAGCAAATGTGCATATAAAGTTTCTTGTCCATTTGCTGTTTCCTTCTTTAAATCAATTTTATAAGTTAATTTATGAATGATATTCCGCTTTGTCAAACGTTCATATAATTCTGTAGTATATGGCTTATCTAATACCTGATACATTTCAAAAATATCCAGATTGTTATCTGGTACATCATCGATCAATTCTCTAATCTGCTTAAAATTCTTATATCCTAATAAAATCAGATAATCAATCAGAACATAATCTACAATATCATCATATTTTCTCCACCATTCAAAGAATGCATCTCGTCCAAATTCAAAAATTGGATTATGAGCATATCCTGTCATAAAAAATCCACACCAGCGTCCTTTACATGCTTCTCGCTGACATACAACGGGATCATACATTTTCTGTGAATAGAATGGTTTTTTCAAGAATTCTTTTGGAAATTCTCCTGTGAAAAATACCGTTGCATCCATCCAGAATCCGCCGTATTCACTTAACAAACAAAAGCGCAAAATATCTGACAAAGTTGTCATTGTGATCTTCTTTTCTTTAAATTTCTGTTCTATATGAGCTGGGAACGTCACATAATCTTTGTAATTATCGAATGTAATTACATGTAATTCTGTAATATCAGCTGGTAATGTATCTTTCAGACGTTTGAAACACATCTTTACCAATTCTGGCATACTTTCTTCTCCTTGCCACCAACATACCCATACTGGAACTTTTTCTGATTTTGGATATTTTTCTGATTCATTTTTCCAATTATCATTGATCTTGTAACTTCGTACAAAATCTCCCATTGCTTCATCTATAAAACATTCGATTTCTGCAATATATTTTTCTGATTTTCCTGGTGGAAATAATCCATCAATAAAAATTGCTTTTGCAGTTCGGAATCCAAAATGCTTTAAGTTCTTTGGAAAATTCTTGCTCTCATTTTTGATTCTTTCTAAGAAATGATATGCTCTTTGAAAAAAACGCCTCATCTTATCACCTTCTTAATATTTTTCTTTTTATGTACGATCCAACTCTTCTGATCTTATTTCCGATTCCTATAACACACAAATAGTATCTTATCTCTTGTTTTAAATCATAAAATTTCAATTTCATTCCTGTATATGGAATCTCAAATTTTTCTCTTTGACAATAATCAAAAAATTCTTTTCCTGTCTTGATAAGATATGGCCCTTCTCCCAGAGATTTTGGATATCCTTTTAACGGTTCTTTATAAATATCAATAAACTCTGCCTGTATATTTCTCATGTACAGATAAATGTATGGGTTTTTATGATAGATACTCATCTTATTTAAAATTGTTAATTTTAATTTTTCATTTTTGCAAAAAACTACATTTAGCGGAATGGTTCCATTCATACATGCAATTGCTTCTGCATGGTTCCATACATAGATCTGCTCTCTTAATGTTAATGTTTCGGGGCCTAATGATTCATAACCATTCTGATTGAAGCATTGTTCAATATACTCTTCTCCAAATTCTGTCGCTGCTGCTTTGCCAAAATTTCTTCTTGAAAAGTATATTTTTTTGATATCTTTAACTTTTTCTTTTAACGTTTTATCTTCTAACACAGATTCTACCATCTGATCAAACATTCTCTGATATTCTTCTGTATACCATATACATGGTCGAAATCCTGCTTCTGGAACAAATACTTTTTGGAATCTTGTAGGCTTTTCGATATGAATCAACTGTTCTTCCCCAATTCCTAACATCTTGTAAAACTCAAGATAATTTCCTTCAGGTTCTTCTTCTCCAATATATGCAACTTTAAAATCTTTTATATTTTCACTGAATTCAGGATCTGCAAAAATCCATAGTTTGGAAGTCATATCTACAAGAAAATGCCCCCAATGTTTGGCAAAAACTCCGATATAAATAACTTTCTCATCTATATAAATCTCATCTGTCTGATTCCACTCATATTTTCCACCATTCTGAGCCCATCCACCATCGTAAAATGAACTTTGAACAAACTCACCCTCTTGTCTACAAACTCCGCCTTTTCCCCATGTTGGTCCATCATCTTCATACTTTCGTGGTAATATGATTGCATTTTGATATTCATAAATATATAGTTTTTCTTGTTTTTTATATATTTGCTCCTTATTATTCAAAATAATGATTCTCCCCTTCATCAACATTCAGTTCTTCCTTTGTTTTATCAAAAAAACTTCTAAAAAAAGAATATTTTATTTTCACTGGAATTAGTCCAAACATAATCCGATTCCAATATTGCTTCTTGATTGCCCGGACATCTTTTTCTAATTCTTTGATTCCTTGTGCCTGCCTTGTGTAACTGATCAGATTATCCGTTAAATTATATAAATATTCTGCCTTTAAATCTGGATATTTCTCTATAACCATCTCATAACGCTTTGTCATATATTCTAAACGGTCTTTTAACATCTGTGCCTGATACTGTGTTCCTGACAGCATAACTCCTGATTTTCTCATTCGATACCAATATAAAGACTCATCAAAGACCACAACTTTTTCGGCTTTTAAAATCGCCTGATATGTAAAAAATTCATCGTCAATCTTATGTCCTTCTTCAAATCGAACTCCTTCTAATGTTTTTTTATCAAACATCTTATTCCAGATCAATCCACATGTCCAATCAGATAAAAATTTTCTGATATAATCTTTGCTACTGTATTCTTTATTTTTAAAACCTGTGCTATCTTGCGTTTTATTTTTGTACCATTGTTTAAAAGAACAAACGGCAACATCTGATTGACTTTCCTTTATTGCATTTAATAATTTTTCTACATAATTATTTTCAATCTTATCATCACTATCGATAAAACAAATATATTCCCCTGTTGCCATATCTAGTCCATGATTTCTGGCATTCGCTGCACCACCATTTTTCTGATGAATCACCTTGATCCTTGCATCCTTTTGTGCATGTTGATCACAAATTTCAGGGCAATAATCTGGGGATTCATCGTCAATTAAAATGATTTCTAAATTTTCGTAAGTCTGATTTAACACTGTTTCCAGACATTTTCCAAGATATGCTTCTACCCCATATACAGGTATGATCATACTGACTAATTCCATCATAATCTCCCCTAGTTATTTAAAAATTCGTCTAATTTTTCAAAATGTTTTTCTGCATTTTGAATGGATTCTGTAACATCTATTTTATATCCTGATTCTAAGTTCTTCTTTGCATTTTCAAAACTTAAGGAATCTGGATCTCTTAAGTCTGCATATTCTCCATGAAATCCCAGGTCTTCTAATACATATTTTGTTTTATCGCTATACAAAATAGGAAAGACTGATTTTCCTGCTGCCAAACCAAGTATCGTTCCATGAAATCTTGCAGCAATAATGTAAATAGAACGGCTCATTTCTTCTAATAATTGATTACGATTCGTTCCATCGTAATCAATTATGGTAATATTCTTCTGCTGTTCTGATCTATTTTTAATTTCCTGCACTGCATCCAAATCTCCTTCTTCTCTGCAGAATGATGCTAGAATTACCTGATATCCTTCTTTGCTAAATCCACTTGTTATTTGTACCATTTTTTCAATATATTCTTCATTGGTCATTTGATCAAAATCTGAATTCAATTCTTTATCTTTATAAGAAATTACAGATATAAAAATCTGTTTTTTATTTTCTTCCATTTTCGGCATAGGGTAAGAAAACAAGATATCTGGTGCTTGTCTTACATGATCATTGTCTGCGAAAAGATTCTTTGAATAGGAATCTCGAAAACAGATATCTTTTAACTTTGTATATACTTTGTCCATTGCACTTCGATATTCTTCTGTATGATATGGTCCGAAATTCGCTCCTAACACAAAAAATGGATACTGACTGCTTTGATATTGCCACCATGATACAATATTTTTCCATGTTGGATATTCCATAAAGATGGAACCTCCAATATATACTTGGGCATCACACTTTTTCTGGATTCCTGCTTTGTATCTCGCTGCCAGAGATGGGCGGATTTTTTTTAGCATCTTTGTCTTTGTTGAATTTTCATCGATGATCTTTAAATTTTTCTGTTTCTCAAAAACCTTTTGATTCTGAACATTCGTCCAGAAGTAAATTTCTGTATCGGGATATCTATTTGCAATTGTTTCGATAAACAGATCATCCCCTAAATTAATATGATCATATGCATACAAAAATATCTTTTTCATCGTTGTCCCCTTTTACTCTACTCCGTACCCAAACCGATTTCTTAATTTACAAGTAAACTCTAATGATATTTTAGAAATATAATACCATACCTTTTCTTTACAACTATATTTTCGAATATCTGTCTTATCAATCGGAATATCACGATAAATCTCTTTTACTCTTTTCTTCAAATCTTCTAATTCTTTTCCTGACAGATAACGCATTCCTTTCTGATAGTGATACATACACATAAATATAAGCTGTCTTTTTGCAACTCTATATATTTCTGGATACTTACCCAGATATTTCATTCTTTCATATCTTGCTTCCAAACCATCAAGTCTTCTGATTGTGTATGTTTCATTTATAATGCTATCTTCCCTAAAAAAATAATAATATCCGATATCTGATATCTGAATTATTTTATTCGCACGTTCAATTGCTTTATATGTAAAGAATTCATCCTCATTATACTTTCCAACTTTAAACCATAAATTCTCAACCACTTTCCTTTTATATAATTTATTCCATACAACCGGCTGTATTTTTTCCTCTACAACTGCCATCAAAGCATTTTGCATATCCATAATTGATTCTTTATTACCACATTCTTTATCTTCTTTTTTTTCAATTCCTGAAGTTCTCTCAAATGCACACTCACAAATATCTGCATTATTTTTCTTTATAGCATTTATCATCTTCTGATACATATCCTGTGCGATCCAGTCATCACTGTCTATATACGATACATAAGCACCCGCCATAACCTTCATTCCAGCATTTCTTGCATCTGATAATCCACCATTTTCTTTATGTATCACTTTAATTCTTTGATCCTTTTTTTCCCATTCATCACAAATCCTTGGACAGTCATCAGGTGATCCATCATCAACTAATATAATTTCCAGATTTTTATATGTTTGATTCACAAGACTTTGTATACACCGATCAAGATAATCTTCAACTTTATATATTGGCACTATTACACTAATTAATTCTTCCATAGTTTATTCCTTATTTACCAGATATTTCTTTGATGTTCCTGTTTTCAAGTCATACATTTTATATATGACTTTCATGATATGAGGAAGATAACAGGAAAACAAACTCATATATTTTAATTTTTTAGGAATACATGATTTGAATACATCTGTTTTTAATTCTTTTTTTAACTGTTTTCTTTGCTTTTTTTGATATTCTATGTATGATCTGTCTTTCAAATCATCTCTGCAAATTGCCATTAACAAATATATATATCGTTTATATATAATTGATAATAAATTATTATTTATACAATCATCTTTTATCTGATTTAAAACGCGAAGAGCATCTTCTCTTTTTGTGATCAAAGAATTGGCTCCTGTAGCTGATCTACTTCTGATCATATATGAATATGGCGTGATATCATAATAAACAGATTTTTGAGATAATTTGAATAACTGATAATTCATTAATAAATCCTCATTGATTTTTACAGTTTCATCTAATCTACAGTTTTTTATCAGTTCCTTTTTATAAAGCTTATTTACCAATCCTGGTTCAATCATCTCTCCTGATAATAAATCTTTTAATCCTTCTTCCGTTGTCTGTATCTTCTTCTTTCCTGTATTATGGTAATAATCCACTCTATCTGGAAATACCATCTGATATCCACAATGTGCTATATCTGCATTTTCTTCTTCAAGAAGATCTACCAAAGTTTTATACATCTCAGACTCAATAAGATCATCTCCATCAATAAATCCTATATAATCTCCTTCTGCCGCTTCAATCCCTTTATTTCTTGCAGATGATACGCCGCCATTTTCTTTATGAATTACTTTGATTCTTCTATCTTTTTTTGCATAATTATCCAGTATCTCTCCTGTATGATCCCTTGATCCATCATCTACCACGATTATCTCCAGATTCTTGTATGTCTGTGAAATTATAGAATCAAGGCATCGTCCAATATAATCTTCAATGTTATATGCTGGTATGATCACGCTTACTAATTTCTCATCCATATCTAATCCACGTATCCTATCTTATCTTCCAGTTCCTGCTGCATCTGCTGTTTCTTTTCTTCTGTGAGATTTCCTCTTAAGGTATAATCTTCATCATAACATGGTGCAAATTTCATTTGCTCTTTCTGTTTCTGTAGGTATTCGTCTGTCTTGGCAATAATCTTTGCCGGACTTCCTGCGATTACCACATTATCTGGGAAAGATTTGGTTACCGTACTGTTTGCTCCGACAATTACGTTATCCCCTAACATTACATTTGGCATGATCACACTTTCTGCTCCGATGAATACGTTATTTCCTATCTTAACTCTCCCTATCTTTGTATATCCTAAATGAACTTTTGTACTAGCATCATGACATAGGACATGAACTCTTGGTGCCATTGTTACGTTATCTCCAATCTCAATTAGCCAGCAGTGAGATGGATCTAAAATAACTCCATGTAATCTTCCGAAGTTTTGTCCTACTTTCATTCCCATTGAAATTAATTTTTCTGTGGTGTATTCTCCACGGATTCGATATAAAATTTCCTTTATTATATTCATCCCTGCTCACTTATCCTCCATAGATCGTTAAACATCTCTTCTGTCCGTTGTAATGTTTCTTTTTTACTAAATTTTTTCCCTCTTTCAAATGCCATTTTTCTGTAATATTCCATTAATATTGGATTATCCAACATTTTTTTCAACCCCTTATATATACCTATTTCACTATTTTCTACAACAATTCCATATTCATTATTTTTTCCTAATAATTCTTCTGCACCCGAACAATTTGTACTTACTGTTGGCAATCCTAAAATTAATGCTTCCGTGACAGCTGTACTAAATCCCTCTCTTCTAGATGAACAAATATACATATCACATTTTGATATATATTTATATGGATTATCCTTAAATCCCAAAAATGTAAATGAATCCTGTAAATTATATTTTTTTAAAAATTTTTCTAACTCTTTCTTCTGTTCACCTATTCCTAATATATAAATATGATGATTATAATTTTCAGCTTTCAATTTTTTATGTACCCGAACCAAACGATCGTATCCTTTTGGTTCAATAATTTTTGCAACAGAACATATGTTAACTTCATTGTTATTAAATAAATTATTTTCTATCTCTTCTCTGCCACAATCCTTTATCATTTCCGTTTCATTTACATTATATAAAACAGTCACCTTACTTCTATCTATCTTTTTTATTGACTCTAAAAACACTTTTTTTACTGTTTCTGATACACACACAACTTTATCAAACTTTTCATATTGTTTTTGACATTCTTCTAATGATCGAAATCCTATACTTACCATTTTTTCTGTGTTTAATTCTACATGAATCCAAGAAACTAATTTGGTTTCTTGATAAGGACATCCTGATAAAATTCGTGCCGTTGATCCTTCAAGATACGATACCGCAATATCATATTTTTCTCCAATTATCTTTTTATATAAAAATTCAGGCTTAAACAATTGAAATATTTTTGTACTTCCTCTAAATAATTTAGAAAATACACTTTTATAACTAATTTCTTTTCTTAATTTATCTTTATGTACACCAGTATCAAATAATGTCTGCACCGTAATTTCATATTTATTTTGATCCAAATTATTAACTAAATTTATCAAAACTCTCTCTGCTCCACCATGCATCAATGTTGGAATAAAAAAAAGTATTTTTATCATCTTAATCATCTCCTTCTTATTTTGTGTATTATTTGATAAATCTTCTTTGGCATAACTGCTAACATCAAACTTTTCATAAACTCAAAAGGTAAATACAAATAATATACTAACGGCATTTTTACCATTCTAAATCCCGTATATTGAACATATACAGCTCTCATTCTAGACTCAAATGTACGTCTTTGCATTGCATCTCTATCATCACGCATTTTATATAAATATTCATTTAAATTATACCCTATATATCCTTTTGAATACATTTTATACCACAAATTGCAATCTTCATATCTCAGTAATTTTCTATCTACCGTATATCCTTTCACATCCATCAATGCTGCTTTTCTCATCATGCACGGTGCATGACAAAAAAATGGTGTATGAAAAACAAAGTCTTTTATCTGCGGTTTTTCAATTGCAGTTCCTTTACCCCATTCTCCATTTTTATCAAAATATATCATTGGACAACTAACTATTGCATATTCTAAATTATCATCTAAAAATTGAACCTCTTTAAAAAATCTATCTGGTAATGAAATATCATCTCCATCTTGACGTGCAATATATTCTCCTTCTGCATCTTTTAAGCAACGATTTAGAGTATAATTCAATCCTTTATTACTCTCATTTTTTAAAAGCTTAATCTTATTGGGATATCTCTTTTTATATTCTTTTGCAATATTATATGTCCGATCAACTGATCCATCATCACACATTATTAATTCAAAATCCTGATACCTTTGACTCATAAGTGAATCTATACTCTCTCCTAATGTTTCTTCACAATTATATATCCCCATTATTACCGAAATTTTATACATTTACTACTCTCCAATATATTTTTTTATCAACTTATTCGATTCTTTATTATTACAATCTACTTTTCTTGCAAAAAAGGCACCACTGGCTTTAATTTTTTCATAATCTTCTTCTTTTAATAATTTAGGTGAACCTGGTGTATTTTTATCAACATTAACAAAATCTATATATCTTAAATTATTGTGTTGTTTTATAATATCTTCATCTTCTTTTGTTAAAAATGCCATTGAATTAAAAAATAATTCACTCCCTATTAATGAATTTCTATATATGTCATAATAGTTTGGGTTCAATTTCAAATATAAAATTATATTTTTTACACACTTCTCACTTAGAGTAAACCAATCAGATTGCCCATAAAATATCATATTCTCAGGCAATTTTTTTCCTTTTAATATCTTCATACCATAGAGTCTTCCATAAATAGCTCTCAAATATCTCATAACTGAATGCTGTCTATATTTTTTTCTAAAACATTTGGGCCATTTCATCGCAATTCTTCCAAGTCCGCCCCCATACTGAAATTTTTCATTAGGAAGTCTGTCACAATCCAAATATGCATATGCTTTATCTTTTTCTAAAAAACTACTTAATTTTTCTAATGGTTGAACCAAAAGATCATTACCACTATGTACTGAATAATATTTAAATTCACTATACTTATTTGCAAAATTAATCAATGCCAAATTGGCTTCAATCTGTGAAAAATCTCCCCACTCTATATAATAATTCTGAGGAATAATAATAACTCTTTCATGTCTATATAATTCTTTTTCAAGTCTTTTATTTTTAGCATCTATATGTATAAAAACATATGCATCTTCATATTGTAACAATTGTTTTATAAAAATATTACTCTGTTTTGCATTTGCATACAAAGTCAATAAAAATGCAATTTTCATTATATCCTCCTCATCTTAACAAAAAATTTTTAAGATATCACTCTCATAGCGCATTCCCCATGTTATAACCATCTGAAAATAAAATACAATCAAATAAAATGCCATACACAATAAAATTACCATCTTCCTGCTCCTCTCCGTAAACGCATGATGCATCAGCCATGGTAATAATATCAGATTATAAATATCAAAATATGTTGTTAATCGTCCAACTACCATTCCACTTGAAAATGTTGCAATAATATATAGACAAAAATTTATTACAGACATATTAATGCTAAAATTAATAAGTTTATTATTCTCATCTTCAATCGCATATCTTGCCATATAAGCGATCACACAAGGAATCATTGCTATTGCCAGTCGAATAATGCTACTTCCTTTTCCTTGTGATGAAATATAATCAACATATCCCTTATACTGTGTTTCTGCTAAAAAATTTCCAAACAACGGAAATAACTTGTCAAAGCAGACTCCTGCAATCAACGAAAGAAATATGACCGTCCTCATTTTGACACCCCATGGCTTTACATTTCTTAGGAAATATACTAACAATAAAATCAATGCAGATCCATGGATTGTCGAAAGCAATAAAATCAAAATCACATATTGAGTCCATTTTTCTTCTAATATCATATATGTTGCACAAAAGAATATCGTAACAACAATAAACTGTCTCATCCCATTAACAAAATAGGTAAACATAGTACTTGCGATCAATAAATAACAACTTAATCCAAAGTATTCCGAATAACGCATTAAGCCAATCATCAATGCGACTCCGGATATAAGTGTGATCAGAAACAGCCATCCATGAAAATCGTTTGAAATAAATTGTTTAAATAAAACCGATATTACAAAAAAACCTTTATCTTTATTCACAGATTTCAAATCCATTCCACTAATACTTGATGGATAACCTTTAAACATTTGTATATATGTCCCTGTATCCGCAATTCCACTTCTCAATCCGCAGAAAAAGATCACAACTGCAAAAAAGATGATTGCCTGACTCCAGTAAGCCTTTCTCTGATATCTTGTCCCATTCCATGTAATCCTTGCACTAGATTCATTCCAAAAACATATAATTGTCGCTAATAATAAAACCAGCCAATAAATCTTCAATGTTCTTCCTTCCTTTACCTATCTTCCAAGTCCTTCCAAAGTCATCTCAACAACCTTCTCCTTATCAAACCTCTTCTCCATCACCTTCCGTGACTTCTCTCCCATCTGTTTCTTCTCTTCATAGGAAAGTTCAATAAATTCCATCATCTTCTCTTCCAATCCCTTAATATCCTTCACATCCACCAGATATCCATTCTCGCCATCTCTCACTGCTTCCATGCACCCATGAATCCTGCTGGTAATCAATGGTCTTCCCATCGCTCCACATTCTAGCAGTGTATTTGCCATGCCTTCATGATACGACGGTAATACAAAGCAATCGCATTTCTTAATGAATGGTTTGACATCTTCCTGATAGCCATAATAATAAATGATCCCATTTCTGACCAATGACTGAATTCGTTCCTTGTAATCATCTTCCATTGGTCCTACGATATCAAACGATACTTCTGGGTAGATCTTCTTAATGTTCTTTGCTGCTTTGAACAGTTCTTCGACTCCTTTTTCTTTCATCACACGTCCGATAAACAAGAACCGGATGTTTCTTGATTCTTCTGGGTATGGTGTCATCTTGTATTCATCAAGGTCGATCCCTGCTCCTGGGAGGGTGCATGTTCTGGATTCTTTGATAATATTATTTTCTATAAACACCTGCTTATTTCCTTCATTTTCAAAGAAGATCGTTTTTGCCTTTTTGCAGGATAGTTTATATAAAAATACGACGAGTTTCTTGATCATATTTTCATTCTGAAATGCAGTTCCTAATCCTGTGATGTTGACTGCATATGGAATTCTTTTGAATCTTGCTGCGATCCCTCCGTAAATGTTTGGTTTGATCGTGTAGGTGATCACGAGGTCTGGCTTTATCTTGCCTAAGATGTTAAAGTATCTCATCATCAGTTTAAGATCTGTTGCTGGATTGATCCCCCTTCGATCTACCGGTGTTTCGATAAAATGACATCCCATTTCTTTTAAATTCTGTACTAACATTCCTTTTGGCAGGGATATATAGACTTCATTTCCTTGATCTATGAGCTTTTTGATCAGTGCTTTTCTGAATTTGTATAATCCTACGTCTAGGTTTGCTAAAATTAATATCTTCTTATTCTTCATCGTTTACTCTTCTCACTGGTACTCCAACATAAGTTCCTGCTTCGTTGATATCTTCGATCACTGTACTTCCTGCTCCCATGATCACTTCGTCTGTGATATGCAGTCCTTGTATGATCTGACTTCCTGTGCCGATCTCTGTCTCAGTCTTTAAATGGACATCTCCTGACAGTAAAACTCCCGGATACAGAGTATTATAATCTCCGATCTCGTCATCATGTCCAACGATACTTCGGTTGCAGATCAGGTTAAAATTACCAATCTCTATATTCGTTGTCATAATAACGGATGTACAAATGATATTTCCTTGTCCTAGATGCACTCTTTGTGATGTGATCACGGATGGATCGATCAGATTAGGATACCATAAGTTTGGATTTGGCAGACATTTTAAAACTAGTTTTTCACGGACTTTTGCATTGCCTATAGCGAAGGCGACGGCAAGTTTTTGTTCTTTGTCATATTCTTCGAGGTATTTCATTCCTCCAAGAATCGGATAGCCATCTATAATGCTGCCTTGCTGGATTCCATCGTCTATGTATCCAAGAATCTCATATGTTGGTTCTTCTTCGTTGATCCGTTCGATCAGCCACTGAGTATCTCTTCCCATACCACCGGCTCCAACGATCACGATCGGTTTTATCTTTGGTTCTTTACTCATATAACCCATCCTCATTCTTCTTCCAATAGCATTCCATTCCTAATGCTTTCGGTGCAATAAAATCTTTCTCGATATCATCTCCGACAAATGCCATGTTCCTGCATGGTATTTCTAATCGTTTTCTCATGATCAGAAATGGAAGATCATTTGGTTTCCTGAATTCCATGACATTTCCATGTCCTGCAAGTTCGTCTGTGATCAGTATCTCGTCTGCCATTTTATCTAACCCCAGGGCTTCTATCTTGGCTCGCTGTACTTTTGGTGTTCCATCGATCAAGATCCCAATACTTCGCTTTTGCGTGTGTAGTTCAAAGAATAATTCTTTGACTCCTTCATACAGTGAAATCTCTGGTTTATGGTCCCTGATGGCTTCTCTGCATTTTAATAATAATTCATCCGAATACATTCCTGCATCTTTTAATACCGTTTCCAGTGGTGGCTGCCCTTTTTCCAGTGCTGCACATAACTTATTAAAGATATTGTTCACTTCTGGAAGCATTCGTTCTACCACTCGGAAACTGCTTCGTACATAATCTTTCTCTGAATATAATGTGTCATCCAGATCAAAGATCACTGAACCAATTCCCTCGTCTAAATGATACAGATCTTTAAAATCATGAATCTCTACGATTGGTTCTTCTCTTGTATTTAAACATACACTTTTTTCAAATCTTGTGAAAATAACATTGTCATCGGCTGCATCCTCTTTGTATTCCATTGGTTCACCTAACATCATGGAGAGTGCTGCATATGGTGCGTCGGCTCCTGCCTTGATCGATACGGTGCTTGCCTGATGATACCATGGTTCCATTCGGATAAAATAATCTTTGTCTGTATGTTCTTCACGAAGCATAAAGATCGTCATCCATCCGGATGGCCTTAATTTATTTATCACTTTCTTTGCTTCTTCTACGATCTTATGATCTCTTACAACTCTGTATCTTGCACTTTCTTTTCCCTCGACTTCTTCCTTTGCCCTTGGTGTGATGTAAACCGGGCTTCCGTCTAGATTGCAGAATACGTCGATCTCATACATCTTCCCATTTAAAAATGGACGGATCGTATAATTCGCGTATTTTGATGCATGAAAACTTAATTCTTGTTCATCATGGATCATGATGCTTTTCTCCAGATTATCCATCTCATCCAATACTGCAAACATTGCTGGGAATCCTTGTGTATAGTCATTGGCACTGCTTACAACCTGTGGTGCGTTAAGACCACATTCTTCAAAGAAACGAGCTGTCCAGCGTTTGTTGCTGCACAGCAGAGCTAATTCTTCATTTGCAATGAGAACTTCTGTTCCAACAGCTTCAAATTCGCTGGTTCTTTGTGACAGGATGAATACGTCTTCTTCTGTTCTTGGAATGAGCAGAGCAATCTTCTCCTGTTTACAGATATGTAAGAGTTCTGTGACATAACCTTCTTCCCCTGGCTGTGGAACCTGATAGTGCTTATGGCAGCGATATAATGCTGGTGCTTCCAGTGAATGATCGCAGCCGACAAATGTTACTTTCACCCCTAATCTGCCGGCAGCATAGCGGAAGGTATCGATAAATTCGACCTGATCTGCCACGCTTGAAAATAAGATCTTTAAGTGTCCTGCTTTCTTGTATTTGGAAAACTGGTCTTTCTTTGTTCCCTGAAAGGCATACATTGTCACAGATTCCTGTGCACTGATCCCTGCTCTTTTTAAGACTTTGGTCACGGTCTTTAATATAATCTTGATGTCGGTAAGAAATGAAATGTTATCCACATATTCAAGGTCGAATTCAAACTTTTCTTCCCAGCTGATGGCATTTCTCCCATTCACCTGTGCAAGTCCAGTCAGTCCTGGTCTTACATCTGCACGTCGTTTCTGTCTTGCACTGTAGAAATCTATGTATTGTTTCAATAATGGTCTTGGCCCGACAAAACTCATATGTCCAAATAAGATGTTGAAGAATTCAGGTAATTCATCAAGGCTTGTGGATCTTAACATCTGTCCAAATCTTGGAAGACGTTCTTTGTCTGGCAACAGATCACCATTCTCATCGACGGCGTCTGTCATACTTCTGAACTTGTAGAGTGTAAATATTTCGTTATGATATCCCGGTCTTTCTTGTTTGAAGATCACGGGGCTCCCTAATTTGATCCTTACTAACAGTGCTGTGACAAGCAGGATCGGGCTTGATACAATGATACAGCACAGTGACAATATGATGTCAAAAAATCGTTTGATATATTTGTGATACATCTTTATATATACTCCGTTTACATTTTGTTCTTATCGGTCCAGTATGGATCTTATGATTCCTATGATCCGATCCATATCTTCTTTTGTATTCTTAATATCACTTGGAAGACATAATCCGCGGTCGAAGATATCTTCTGATACTGGTTTCTTATCATCTTCGTAATGAGAATAGAATTCGCACCCTTTAAATACTGGTTGTTGATGTAATGGTTTCCAGATCGGACGGCTTTCGATATTCTCTCTTTCCAAAGCTTCTATGATATCTAATGGTTTTGTCTTACTGTCTTCATCGATCGTCATGCATGATAACCAGAAGTTTGGTTCACTACATGTTTCATATGGATTCATATGCACTTGTTTATAATCCTTGAAAGCATCTTTGTATGTCTCATAAATTGCTTTTTTCTTCGCAATGTGTTCATCCAAATGCAGAAGCTGACCTCTTCCAACTCCCGCTGTGATATTAGACATTCGGTAGTTATATCCGATCTCCTTGTGTTCATAATGTCGGACCGGTTCTTTTGCCTGTGTTGCCAGGAATGTTGCATGCTTAATGTATTCTTCATTCTCTGATGCGATCATTCCACCGCCTGATGTCGTGATGATCTTATTTCCATTGAATGAAAATCCTGCCATGACTCCGAATCTTCCTGTATATGTTGCTCCCAGACTTTCTGCAGCATCTTCGATCAGTGGAACTTTATATTCTTCACAGATTGCTTTGATCTCATCTACCTTGGCTGGTGTTCCATAAAGGTGTGCAACGATCACTGCTTTTGCCTCTTTATGTTCTTCTAAAGCTCTTCTTAATGCCTGTGGTGACATATTCCATGTCTCTGGTTCAGAATCCACGAATACGATCTTGCCTTTTTCGTAGGCAACTGGATTCACTGTTGCAGCAAAAGTCAGCGAAGGACATATCACGGTATCTCCTTCCCCGACTTCTAATAATTTCACCGCCAGATGCAGTGCTGCGGTTCCTGCGCTTAGTGCACTGCAGTGTGCGATTCCTGTATACGCTTCCATCTCACGTTCAAAGCCATTGACATTTGGCCCAAGTGGTGCGATCCAGTTGGTGTCAAATGCTTCCTGCACAAACTTCTGTTCTTCCCCATGCATCGTTGGTGATGCCATATATATACGTTCTTTCATGCTGTCTCATCCCCCTGTCATTTTGTCTGTTGATTTGTCTGTTTATATGTATACTCTGGAACTAATCTTTTTACAACTTCACGAATATTCGGATCTTCGGAAAATGCCGCATGATCTAATTCAGCGATCAGTTCACTAAATTGTTCTGTCTCCATCATCCTTGGACTTCCAATGAAAATTCGTTTGTTCTTTGTCTCTTTTTTATTCTCCTCATCGATCAGAAGTTCTTCATACAGCTTCTCCCCTGGTCTTAAGCCAGTAAACTGGATTTCTATATCTTCTCCTGGTGTAAGTCCTGATAAACGGATCATATTCTTCGCAAGATCTAAGATCTTGACTGGTTCTCCCATATCAAGGATAAATATTTCCCCGCCTTCTGCGTAAGCTCCTGCTTCTAACACCAGACTGACGGCTTCTGGGATCGTCATAAAGTACCGGATGATCTCTGGATGTGTAACTGTTACCGGACCACCATTGGCAATCTGCTTCTTGAACAACGGAACGACACTTCCGTTACTTCCAAGAACATTTCCAAATCTTACAGCAACGTATTCTGTATCGTATAAGCTATTCATGTATTGAATGACCATCTCACAGATCCGCTTGGAAGCGCCCATGATATTTGTCGGTCTTACTGCCTTATCCGTGGAGATCAGTACCATTCTCTTTACGCCGCTCATTCCTGCTTCTTTGGCTATGTTAAATGTGCCAAATACATTGTTCTTGATCGCATCATGCGGACTGTCTTCCATCAATGGCACATGCTTATGTGCTGCTGCATGAAATACGATATCAGGCTTATAATCTTCGAAAATATTGTGTATTCGCAGATGGTTCTGGACAGATACGATCAATACTTTCAGATCTAGTTCTGGATGTGTTCTCTTTAATTCCATCTGGATCTCGTAGGCGTTGTTCTCATAATTATCAATGATCACTAACTTCTTCGGCTGATATCTTGCGATCTGTCTGCAGATCTCACTTCCGATCGATCCGCCTCCCCCTGTGACAAATACGACTCTGTCTTTGACATAGCTCATGATTGATGGAAGATTGGCTTTCACTGGCTCTCTTCCAAGCAGATCTTCAATCTCTACTTCTCTTAGAGCAGATACTGTAACTTCACTGTTGATCAGCTGATATAAACCCGGAAGAATACTCAGACGGCATCCTGTCTGCTTGCAGATCTCAAGGATGTCCTTGCGGTCCTTGGGTTCTATTGTCGGAATTGCCAAAATGATCTCTTCAACATCAAATTTAACTGCATTGCGCAGGATCGTATTACGATTGCCAACCACTGGTATCCCAGATAAATATGTTCCTTTCTTCGCTGGATCATCATCTATGATGCAACGGATCGTTTTAGTCACATATGTACTCTTTTTGATCTCATTTAAAATGATGCTTCCTGCTTCTCCTGCTCCGATCAACATTACCGGAACTTTCTTCTTGCCAATATCATTCACTTTGAGTGGTTCACTTCCCTGAATCAATCGGACAAGTAATCGGATAAAAAACATTCCCAACAGTAGATATACCAAATACAAGAAATAGTAACTTCTTGGTATCTCCCATTGTAACATACAAATTCCGATCAGCTGGAAAGCTGCTGCGATCACAACTGCTTTAACGACATTAATAAAATCGGAGATTCCTGCATACTTCCATTGCGTTGAATACAATCGATATGCCATAAAGATCACAATACTGCAAAAGAGATTCAACGGCATGTATTTTGCAGCATTTTTCAAAAAAATCGGTGCGATCTGTGATGGATAAAATTCAAATCGCGTTAATAATGCAAGATATGATGCTGTGATCATCATTATGATATCTGAAATCCCAAGTATCATATTCCATTTTTTTCTTTGAGCGATTGTTTTTAATTTCTTCATATACTTTCCCCTTACATATGCTCTCACATATTTGTTTTAAACCTATTATACCATTCCTTTTCTTAATTTCCTATATCTACTCCTGCCCATTTCCTGCTTTTTGGTAATTTTTTCTTAAAATACAGCAAAAAGAGATGGAAAAATCTATATTGTTTTGATCTTTCCATCTCTTTCTATGTTAAAATTTTATCTTTTTATACGTTGATCTCAGCTGTTAATCCAAGTACTTCTTTATTCTCTTCCAGAATTGGATTGATCACTTCATTCACAAATTCTTCTGTCTGCTGTGGTGCACGTCCTACGAAGTTCTCTGGTTTCATGATTGCCTGTAACTGCTCCATGTTCATACCAAATGCTGGGTCTGCTGCGATTCTTTCTAACAGATCGTTTGCTTTTCCTTCTTCTTTGACAACTTTTCCTGCTGCCATAGAATGTACACGGATCTTCTCATGAAGTTCCTGTCTGTCTCCACCAGCTTTTACTGCATCCATCATGATATTCTCTGTTGCCATGAATGGAAGTTCGCTTCTTAAACGGCTTTCGATAACCTTAGGGTATACAACTAATCCGTCTACAACGTTTAAGTAAAGGTCTAAGATACCATCGATCGCTAAGAATCCTTCTGGTACAGATAAACGTTTGTTGGCTGAGTCATCTAATGTTCTTTCAAACCACTGTGTAGATGCTACTAATGCTGGGTTCATGGCATCTGACATTACGTAGTTTGCTAAGGAAGCGATTCTTTCACTTCTCATTGGGTTTCTCTTATATGCCATTGCAGATGATCCGATCTGGTTCTTCTCAAATGGTTCTTCTACTTCTTTTAAGTGCTGAAGAAGTCTGATGTCGTTTGAGAACTTATGAGCAGACTGTGCGATTTGGCTTAATACATTGATCACACGGGAATCAACTTTTCTAGAGTATGTCTGTCCAGATACTGGCTGGCATTTGTCAAATCCCATCTTCTTGGCGATCATTCCATCGATCTTCTTGATCGTTTCGTGGTTTCCTTCGAATAACTCTAAGAAACTTGCCTGTGTTCCTGTTGTTCCTTTTGATCCTAATAATCTCATGTTAGCGATCACGTGATCAAGATCTTCTAGATCATATACGAGATCCATCAGCCAAAGGCTTGCTCTCTTACCTACTGTTGTAGGCTGTGCTGGCTGAAAATGTGTAAATCCAAGTGTTGGAAGATCTTTGTATTTCATTGCGAATTTGGATAATTCGTTGATCACATTTAATAATTTTACTCTGACAAGCTTTAATGCTTCTGTCATGATGATGATGTCTGTGTTATCACCAACATAGCAGGATGTTGCTCCTAAATGGATGATTCCTTTTGCCTTTGGACATTGTACTCCGTATGCATATACATGAGACATAACATCATGACGGACTAATTTTTCACGTTCTTTTGCTACATCGTAGTTGATGTCTTCTGCATGTGCTTTTAATTCGTCGATCTGTTCCTGTGTGATATCAAGTCCTAATTCTTTCTCTGTCTCAGCAAGTGCGATCCATAACTTTCTCCATGTCTTAAACTTCTTGTCTGGAGAAAAGATGTACTGCATCTCTTTGCTTGCATAACGTTCTGATAATGGGCTCTGGTAACGGTCGTTCATAAAAATCTCCTTATCCTTATCTTTCAAAATTTCCACGAATATCTCTTGTTGGCGGTTTCATTGGATACTCACCTGTGAAACATCCTTTACAGATTGGTAATCCCTGTACCATCTGTGAAAGTCTCTCTTCTCCTAAGTATCCTAAACTATCTGCTCCGATCACTTCACAGATCTCGTTGATCGATCTGTTATATGCGATCAGCTGTTCTCTCTCTGGAATATCAGTTCCAAAGTAGCATGGCCACAGGAATGGTGGGGAACTGATCCTTACGTGAACTTCTGTCGCTCCTGCATCGCGTAACATCTTCACAATGCGGTCACTTGTTGTTCCTCGTACGATGGAATCATCGATCATGATGACTCTCTTTCCTTTGACTGCTTCTTTTAAAACATTTAACTTGATCTGCACGCTTGATTCACGGCTGCTCTGTCCTGGTTTGATGAAAGTTCTTCCAACATAACCGTTCTTGACAAACGCGGTTCCATATGGGATTCCTGACTCTAAGGAATATCCAAGAGCTGCTGCATTTCCTGATTCTGGTACTCCGACAACCAAGTCTGCTTCTACCGGTGAATCCTGTGCGAGGTATCTTCCTGCCTGAATTCTTGAGTGGTATACCCCAACTCCGTCAATCTCACTGTCTGGTCTTGCAAAATAAATGTATTCAAAGATACATCTTGCTGTTTTCTCCTTTGGAATACATAAATCACAGTCTGACTGAATTCCATCCTTTGTGATCGTTACGATCTCTCCTGGATTCACGTCACGGATAAATTCTGCTCCGATCGTATCTAATGCACAACTTTCAGATGCTAATACATAAGCATTATCTCTCTTACCGATACATAATGGCTTAAATCCATATGGATCCCTTGCCCCGATCAGTTTCCTTGGTGACATAACGATCAGGGAATATGCACCTTTGATCTTCTGCATTGCTCTGGCTACTGCCTTCTCAATTGATGATGTATTCACGCGTTCTCTTGCGATATGATATGCGATAACTTCGGAATCGATCGTTGTCTGGAAAATAGCTCCTGTCTTTTCTAATTCTTCGCGAAGTTCTATTGCATTGATCAGATTACCATTATGTGCAAGTCCTAAAGTACCTTTTACATAATTTAAAACCAATGGCTGGGCATTCTCAGGAACACTCTCTCCTGCTGTTGAATACCTTACATGCCCAACACCGATATCTCCCTTTAATGCCTGAAGGGAATCTGGTGTAAACACTTCATTACATAATCCCATACCTTTTTGAGATGTGACATTACGTTTTGGACCATTCGTATCAGAAACTGCAATTCCGCAGCTTTCCTGACCTCGATGCTGCAGTGCAAACAATCCATAATAGATCGTTGACGCTACATCATTGCCATCGAAATCGTAGATACCGAAAACTCCACATTCTTCTCCCAACTTATCAAAGTTCTCTCTGCTCATCGTGATCTTTTGACCTTTCTGTTATACAATCTTTAGTTTCGTTTGTAAAATACACATTTTTGATAGTAACATATTCATTTTAAATCTGCAAGCATCCCTGTTATTGATTCTCTTTTAATAATGTAGTATCTGGAGGGATCTCTCCTCGCTTAAGCTTTGTATATATGATCCTTCTTACAGATTTATCGATTCTTGATTCTTTGATCTTGCCACTTTTTAGTGCCTTCTCAATTGCCTTGTATGCTTCTTTATAGTTATCCGGCATCACGATCAGGTCAACTCCTGCCTGAATCGCTTTCACTGCTGCTTCTCCGGAACTATAGTTATCTGTGATCGCTTTCATGTTCATCGCATCGGTCATGATAACGCCCTTATATTCAAGTTCATCTCTTAGAATATCTGATACAACTCTGCTGCTTAGGCTTGAAGGCTCCTTCTCATCTGTCACATTAGACAGCATCAGATGTGACACCATCACTGCATCAGCTTTTGCCTTGATCCCTGCTTTAAATGGTTTAAAATCTGTATCTCTTAATGTATTGATCGTCTGATCGGTCTCTGTGCTTCCGCGGTGTGTGTCTCCTCCAGTCTGTCCACTTCCTGGAAAATGCTTTAATGTCGCTGAGATCTGTTGTTTCTGCATGTTCTTTACCAGTGTTGTAATAATATCAGCAACTTTCTTTGAGTCTGTCCCAAAGCTTCGGTCTCCAATCTCTGTGTTATTCTTATTCGTTAAAACGTCTGCGACTGGTGCCAGATTCATGTTAAATCCAAGCTCTTTTAATTCCTTTCCCTGTGTCTTTCCCATCTGCGCGATCTTCTTGTTATTGTAAGTTCTTCCAACTTCCTGTGCAGATGGATATACTGTCATCTTCATCTTGGGATTTGATGCGACTCTTGAAACCTGTCCACCTTCCTCATCCACTGCCATAAATAGTGGGATATAGGAGGCATCTTGAAGCTCATCCGTCATCTTCTTTGTCTGATCAGGTGTGTTGATATTCTTCGCAAACATGATCACTCCACCTGCTGGATACTTCTTCAATGTCTTCTTCATCTGACTCGTCACACTTGTCTGATTCTTGCTTTCTGCCTCATCTAATTGATAAACAGATACCATAAATAGTTGTCCGATCTTATTCTTTAAGGACATCTCCTTCGTGATATCTTTTGCCATTCCCTGCAGGGTTGTCTCATCCAGATCTTCTGTCTTAAGCTTCTTTGTTGTACTCTTCTTCCCGCATCCTGCTGTCATGACAAGCATCAATACAAGGACAAGGCTGATTAAACGTCTCTTCATTCTTTCGTGTCCTTTCCGTGCATGCTCTTTTCTTTTTATTATACCAGAAGCATTTGTTTGTATCAAATGCTGTTACGTCTTATTTCTAATAGTAAGAAAGAATCCTGCTTTGCAGGATTCTCCGCCTGCGGCGGGTCGCTTCAGCGACAAATTTCCCTTCCGCCGCAGTGCGATCCTGCCCGGAGGGCTTTTTTCTTATTTCATAGGGGATTTCATCGAAATTTCCTATGAAATAAGAAAAAAGCCCCTCCAGATCTTAATGTCTGAAGAGACTTTAAAAGCAGATGTCTCCAAATACGCAACCGTTCCATAAGTCACCATGTATCAAAACTTCATGAAAAAAAGGATTTAAAAACCACTCTCTCAAATGGTCTATTTGCATATTGTCGACACCACTAGTATATACTTTTATATTTATGTTTTCTACCCTTTCAACATAGTTTTTTTCAATTTTTATAATTTTGTCAAAAAACATATGAAATCTATTTGTTTACATCTAAATGTTGTTTAAATTGTATAGTAACCAGGAATTGATCTCCGTCTATTCTTATCGAAAACTCTCCTCCACAATTCTTTGTAAAACTGTCTGCGATGGAAAGTCCTAATCCGTTTCCTTCGCTGGTACGTGATTTTTCCGCTCTGGCAAACCGTTCCATGATCTCTTCTTCTGTAAAATTCATCTCATAGGATGCTGTGTTTATAACTTCTAATTTTATATTTTGATCTGCTTCGGTGATCCTTAGGAAGATCCTGGTTCCTTTCAGGGAGTATTTTAAGGCATTTTCTATGACATTTTGTACCACTCGGTACATGCGGCTGCTGTCTCCGATAAATCTTGTGTGTGTAGCTTCGCACTGATATCTGATTGCAAATCCAGATTCTTCTATCTGATCTGCCATATCCCCCAGTGTCTGTTCTACCAGACGTTTCATATCCATTTCTTCCAGATCTACTTTCGCATCTCCACTTGTTGCTTTCGCAAGTTCAAACAGATCAGAAATAATGGCTTTTAAGCGTTCGGTCTTGTTGATCAGGATGGTTACATAATCTCTTGATTCTGCAGATAATGTCTGATCTCTGCTTAAGAGATCGACGTATCCGATGATAGAAGTCAGCGGTGTCTTCAGATCATGTGATACATTTGTGATCAGATCGATCTTCATTCTCTCGCCCTTCATCTGTGTTTCTAATGCTTTTTCCATTCCCTGCCCGATATTGGTCAGTTTCTGACTGTATTCATAATACGCAGATTCTTTTGAAATATCGGTCGTTGCTGTCAGTTCTCCATTGGAAATACGTTCGATCTGATCGACCAGCATGCTTAAATCTCTCTGTTCTTTTGCATATTGGTCTGAATATCTTGAAAAATATCTAATAAGAAAAACAAAGATGACTGCTGCTATAAACAAGAGTGGGGATGGAATATTCATTCCACTCATTCCCATGATGATACAAGCAAGTGTACCGACAGTTAAAATATATCGTAAGGCCCTGTACTGTCTGATCCTGTCTCTTGCATGTTTTTCTGCAAATGACATCGCTTCATCTTCCAGCTTTCTTCTTGTCTTTGCGTGACGACTCCATTTTCGAATATATCCCAGACAAAATGTTGAATCGAGAAGATTCTTCTGGCGGATCCTCCATACCGTTGTCTGGATGCATACGGCAAATGCCATGATGAAAAATGGGACTGAGATATAACTCAGCGTCATGATCATCTCGATCGTTGAACCTGTGATCCCGCCCTGTGTATATTCTATCGTATATTCCCAGATTGCAAAGCATAATGCGATCGCCAGTCCAAGCAGCGTAATTGCTGTCACCAGTATGATCTCCCACCAGAGCCTGTCAAGCCCTCTAAAGAATCTGGTTCGCTTTTCCTGAAGTGCAAATAAGATGCACAGCAGGATCGTTCCGATTACTTCAATGATCGAAACAACAATGATCGTTTTGATTCCCGTCGTAATCTGTTTTGTTGATCCTTTTCGAAAATTTTCAATCTCTGTTAGTGCTTTTTTTGTCAAGGAAATCTCAATGTCTGCATTTTCCAGACGCTGATTCTTCTCATCATTGATCAGAAGCTGTTCTGGGAATATATCCCGCAGTGTATAATTATCTCCTGAGAATTCATAGTATTCTGTCTGAGGCACAATGTACTCACTGTACTCATCGTAATCATCATACGGATCCCATCCTTTGAAACTTCCGTCTTTGTTTAATTTCTCTGTCTTGTCTCTTTCTATATGAAAATGTTCAATCCTGCCCCCAGTATAGTTCGCATTTTCTGTTCCATATGTTGATGTTGTCGTTACCATCTTTTTATCATATGGTTTGACCTTCATCGTTACTTTCACAAACGATTCTTTTTTTATCTTATTCAGTAAACTTTCTGATACATGATTTGCCTGTGTATAATAGACTTTATTACTTTCTTGATCCGCCCATTTGTCAAACAGTGACATCTGTGTGTGTTTGATATAGTCTGATTTATCCTGTTCATCCAGACTGAAGCTGTTATCCCCTGTCAATGCCATGTTATGGATCGTATTGAGTCCATATATCCCTGACAGGATCATAGCGATCATCACAAGTGTGATCAATATCTTGTTAGTCCATTTTCTCGATCTTGTATCCAATTCCCCACACCACCTTTAAATATCTTGGATTTTTTGCATCTATTTCTATTTTCTCGCGGATACGACGGATGTGGACCATAACGGTATTCTCTGTTGCATAGGCTTCTTCGTTCCATACGCGTTCGTAGATCTCATCTGCTGAAAATACTCTGCCCAGGTTGTTCATCAGAAGGCTTACGATCTTGTATTCGGTTGCAGTCAGTTTCACTGGCTCTCCGTCTACCATCATCCTTTTTCCTTTCATGTCAAGGATCAGTCCGCCATTGATGATCTGTTCCTTATTGCTTTCTGCGGCGTTCATTCCTCCAAACTGCATGTATCTTCGCAGCTGGGATTTCACTCTCGCTACTAGTTCATCTGGGCGGAATGGTTTGCTGATATAGTCGTCAGCTCCCATGGATAGTCCCAGGATCTTATCGCTTTCTTCTGTCTTGGCTGAAAGAATGATGATCGGGATGTTCTTGCTTTCCCTGATCTTCATCGTTGCGGATAGTCCGTCCATCTTCGGCATCATAACGTCTATGATCAGAAGCTGGACTTCTTGTTCCATCAGGACATCCATGGCTTCCAGACCATCATATGCAGTTATGATTTCATAGTCTTCCATTTCCAGACGTTTCTTGATCGCTCCTACGATTTCTTTGTCGTCATCAACGACCAGAATCTTTGGCTGGTTCATACTTTTCCTCCTCGTATCTTTGATGGTTTTAGTGTATCAGATGGTTCTTTCGTTTCTGCGGATATAATTCTTACGAATTTCTTAATATGACTTCCTTAATTATAGTAACTTCCAGAATAATTATCAATATCCTGTCCAATGACCGTAGGAGCACACCTGCATTTAATGAATGACAAGGTATTGATAATTATTCTCATTTGCAGTTATTGTTCACTAACCTTTCGTGTGGTATCATATCTTTCATCAGTTAGAGTTTTCTAACTACGTACACGCTATTATTTTATATTACAGAAAACGGAGGAAAAACTATATGCGTAAAAGATTAATCGGGAAAGCCTTTGCTATCGCTATGAGTGGTGCAATGGTTTTAACTGCGACTCCTGTGACAGCTAATATCTTTAATGTTGCTCACATTGTTAAGGCTGCTGATGAACAGTCTGATGAATATGTTTATTGCTATGCTGGACTTACCTGGAATGAATATTGGGCATCTGAGGGTGTTTATGCTGCCGGTAATGACAGCTCTTCTGATACATTAGATAGTCATAATGAACTTGATAATGGTGGATACGATGCCGTTACTCGTGCTACAACAAACCATGGTCTTCATAGAGGAAGTTTTCAGTGCATCACTACGATCTATACAACCGATGGAAGTGCTTATCAGATCTCTAATTGGGAACAGGTAAAAGATTCTGATGGTAAAGTAACAGCCACTTATTTACATCTAAAAGACGTGGAAGGAAGAGTTACTTTTAACAAAGGAACTTTAACATTTGCTGATAATTCCACAAAAAAAATGGATCACTATAGTGTTTCTGGAATCAAATATGTTCCTGTAAAAGTAAAGGCTTCTGACTACAACGATTTCAAAGCAAAATACTCTGTTGTTGAAAACAATGGTACACTGATCGGTGGATATGCAGAAGGTGTTTTAAGTTCTTATGAAGCATCTGCAAATGTAACAGCAGATACAAATGGATTAAAGGAAGCGGTCAAAGGTTCTGACGGTTCCTTCTCTTTCAAAGCCAGAACAACTGGTACTGACTCTGGTATTAAAGATCAGACATTGCAGAAAGCTGTAAAAATCACTCCAACTGTAAAAGCTGCTTCTGGATCATATGGAGAATTTCTTCGTGTTGATCTAAATGGAGATGACTATGGTGCTTTAGGTGACAAGATGCAGGCTGTTAAATGGACATACTACGGAAATGACAGCACTCGTACAAAAGCTTTAGCTTCTTACGGAACAAAATTTGCAGCTGATAACTGGATGCATAAATCTATGGGAATCCAGCTTGGATTAACAGATTCTATTCGTTGCCAGTTACCTGAAAATACAGATGGTACAGGTTATTGGAGTTTAACAGTTTATGCTCTTGGTTATGAAGATTATACACTTAACTTTGAAGCTACAAAAGACAATATTGTATCCAAAAAGGCTCTTGCAAGCGACGAAGAAAAAGCTTCTCTTCAGAAATTAGTAACAGAAGCTGAATCTTTGAAGAAAGATTCCTATGTTGATAGTTCTAACAAGCAAACTGCATTTGCTAATCTTCAAACTGAACTAGATGAAACAAAAGATTTACTTAACAAAAAGGATTTAAGTTCTGCAGAGGTTAGTGAGCAGATCACTCATTTAACAGAAGCGATCAATGCAGTCAAAGCTTTAAAAACAAAAGATGCTGCGACTACTGCTGCATCTGCTACAACAAAACCAGCAGCTACAACTACAGTAACAAACACAACAACTGTGAAAGCTCCTGCAAAGACAACTGTGAAATTAAGCAAAGCTAAGAAGACTTCTATCAAAGTATCTTGGAAGAAGATTTCCGGAGTTGCTGCTTACCAGATTCAGTACAGCACATCTAAGAACTTTAAGAAAGCAAAAACAGTCAAGGTTTCTGCAAAATCTGCTTCTAAAGTCTTAAAGAAACTGAAAAAGAACAAGAAATATTATGTAAGAGTTCGAAGCTATAAAGTAACAAAAGTAAACAACAAATCTAAGAATGTTTACTCTGCTTGGTCTGCTAAGAAAGCTTTAAAAACTAAGAAAAAATAATTTCTCTTAAATAATATCAATTACATCTCAATCTTAAAATTATTAAATAAAATAGGAACTGCATTTGGTCTGCGGTTCCTATTTTATTCCTCATTCTATGCTTCTTTTTTGCCGTTGATAAATTGATGATATTCTATTTTGAAAATTATTTATTGATAATCCCATAGTTTTTGCAACTTTTCCAACCAATTTTTTGATAATTTTGCAACTTTTCCAACTTTCTTATATAAATGTTTGTTATATATAAGAAAAAGGAGCCATAAAATAAACTTTCTAATCTCTAAGATTACGTTTATTTTACGGCTCTTACTATTACCCTTGTGCTAAATTTTCTTGTAATAATTCCGTCTATCTAAAATATTTATCCAGAATCTGGCGTTCTCCTTCATTGTCATTGATGTCTGTGACAATATCTGCTGCCTCTTTTACTTCATCTGCAGCATTGCCCATGGCGACTCCAAGTCCTGCATATCTGATCATATCGATATCGTTGAAATTATCACCAAATGCCATTATCTCTTCTTGTTTCACATGAAAATGGTCTTTTAACATATGGATTGCATCGGATTTGGATGCTTTCATGGACATGATCTCTAAATAGGTATCTTTGGATCGGTAAATTCTGATCTGTGGGAATTCTTTTACTAACTGTTGTTCCAACGCTGCAATATCTTCTTTATCTCCCATGCATAACACCTTGTGTACTTCTTTGTAGACTTCTTCATCTTCAAAAGACACTTCTTGTGGAATCACGCCTGTGATATCACTTTCCTGCGCTGCCCAATATTCTTTTTTATCTTTTACCAGCCATTCATCGTTTGTGTAAATGTTAACCGAAATCTTTGGATTCAATTCATAGACTCTTCTGCATAACTTCATGGCAACTTCTTGTGGCATTGCCACACTGTAGATTGGATGGTCTTCTTCATCAACAACTAAAGCTCCGCTGTAGCAGATCATTGGACTCTTCGCCTCTAATTCTGCTCTGATAGCTGTCATGCCTTTGGGCATTCTTGCAGATACTAAGACGTATGGGATTCCATTTTGGTTGATCTGTTTTATTTTTTTTCTTGTATTTTCTGGTATCTGATGTTTTGAATTTAATAATGTTCCATCAATATCACTAAATACTGCTTTATACTTTTTCATTATGTCTGCATCCTTTCGTTTCTCTGCTTTGTTGTCTATTTCTTCCATTATTATAAATATTATAAAGCAAGAAAAGCCATCTGGCGAGGATAAAATATTCCAGATGGCTTTCTTCTTTTTTAGGTCTTTATTTTTAATATGCTTTCACTGATTTTGCTTTAGAATATGCTCCGTATACTTTCTGATTTGTTGAATCATAGTAGTAATAGCGAACCTGTACATAATATTTCTTGCCTTTTTTTAGACCTGTTTTTGTATAAACATTTTTCGCTAAACCTGTTGTTTTGTATTTTGCAGATTTCATCTTTTTGCTTGTGGAATAACGGAATCTAAATCCTCGTTTTTCTCCATATTTGTTGACAGATTGTGTTGATCTTGCTACAAATCCTACACCTTTTCCTGCTTTAGATCTGACAGATAATGAACCTGCTTTTCCAACTATTACTTTAACAAATTTAGCTGTTAATGTAATATTCTTGTCGCTTTCTGGCATCTTTGTAACAATTTTTCCATTGTATGTCCATCCTGCAAATACATAACCTTTCTTACCAGCTGCTTTATATTTTGCTTTGTTCCATGCTGGCAGAGTATCTCCTGCTTTCACATCTTTGATCGTTGTGACAGTCTTTCCTGCATTACCTTTTAGTGTTGCTGTAATAGAAACTTTTGGAGTTTCTACTTCTTTTTCTTTTACTGTTACCTGAGTCTTGTATGTGTAACTTCTTCCAAAAGTTGTAACCTGCGTTTCAATCTGTGTTGTTCCAGCTTTCTTTGCTGTGATGTTACCATCTTCATCTACATCTGCGATCGTTTTGTCCAAAGATTTGTATTTGATGATGTTGAAACTGTTGTCCTCGATATTGGAAACATCAATTGCTGCTTTCTCGCCTGCTGTTAATGCAAGTTTATCAGAAACTGTTGGAACTTTCACTTCTAATGGTGTGACTTTCATATTCTGGAATGTTACCTTTCCATTGAATACATTAAATCCAACATATCTTCCTTCTTTGTAATTATTCTCAACTTTTACATCTCTTACATTCAGTACCAGCTTGTCCTCAATATACACTTTATACTGGTTACCTTTTACTACAACTTTGAAATGATATTTCTGTCCTTCGCTTAAGTTGTAATTTCCATCTTTTCCGATGTCTCCGGTTCCGCCTCCAAATGTAAAGATTCTTGCTGTACTACCTTTTCTTTGTGTGTCTACATTAGCTGCATATGCACTGGTAGAATCTGGGTTCTGTCCACGGAATAATAATGCAAATGCCTGTCCACTGTGATAAACAACATCTGATTCAAAAATATAATCATCTGAACTGATCTTTGTTCCTGACATTAAGAATGCGTCTCCACTGGCTTCTCCTGTACAACTGTTAGAATTCTCACTGATCTTCCATTTACCACCATGTTGTTTCCAGTCACTAAGTGAAATACCATCGTCTGCTGCTGAAACAAATATATCAATACTTCTTGATAATCCATTTGCTGTTGTTGCTGTAACAGTGACACTTCCTTCTTTTAGTGCTTCTAACTGAAGTTCATCATCTTCTGTTTTAACAACTTTAACTTTATTACTTTTGTTATTACTTACTTTCCATGTTACTTTCTGATCTGCTTTCATTGGAGAGATTGCAGCATTTACACTAATCTTATCTCCGACATTATATTCTCCACTTCCAGAGTCTGTACTGATATATAGATCTGTTGCTGTGTTTGCATCTGTGATCTTATTTTCCCAGATACTCTTCATTGGATAAACTGTGATATTTCCTGTTGTTTCTCCACCTTCAGAATATACTTCCATTCCTGTACTACTGACAGATGGGAATACTGCTAATGCTCCTGTAACCTGTCCATCTTGTCCATATACTTCAACACTTGATTCATCAACAAAGATATCTAATTTTACTTTTCCATCTTTCTCCGTGACGATCGCATCGGATACGATGTTCTTTGTCTGCTGTCCCGCTGGATGTGTACCAGATTTTTCTCCATTGATGGATACTTTCTTTGTTTCTGTATTATAAGATACAACTGTTTCCTGACTTCCAGATTTGTTTGTTCTTAATTTGAATCCAACTTCTTTTGTTCCTGCCTGTGGTGTAAGTTCTGCGACAACTTCATATTGTCCTGCTTTGACTCCTGATAACAGATTTTCGCTGTTTTCTGTCTTCTTTGGAATCGTAACATTTTCAAGTTTGGTTGCTGCTTCGTTGACACGTAACGTCTTATATTCGTCAATTGGTGTCTGTACCAGTTTATATTTACCATCAATCTTCTTCACATTTAATTCTGTCTGAAGATTAAAGAATCCATTGTATCCCCACTGTCCAGTCACTTTATCAACGTTATTGCAGTATCCATCAGCCCATGTACTTGCCCAGTTGATCATGATTCTTCGGTTTTCTGGTTTTCCATTGGTTGTTTCCCCATTACCAATATAATATGTCATTGCTGCATAAGAATGAGGTCCAAAGTTCATGACATAACGGTCGCTGTCTTTATCCTGTACAAATGTCCAATGTCCATCAATCTTCTTGAGATCACCGATGCGATAATAACGTCCTCCTTCACTGATAACCCATTTTGTTGTTCCATCATCTGCTGTTAAAGGATACATATCAGGACATTCTGTTTCAACTCTTAATCCTGCTGGATTACCGATATCATCGCTTCCTTTATATGTACTTTCAATGTTCCAATGAATCAGATCATTAGAAGAATAAATTCTTAAGATTCCTCCCGCTAATACCATAAACCATTTTCCATCGTGGCGGAATACTTTTGGATCACGGAATGCTGTATCTTTTAGATGATCTTCATCCCATTTTAAGATTGGATTTCCTTTATATTTTGTCCATGTTCTTCCGTTATCTTTGCTATATGCGATGCACTGATCCTGTCCTCTGTGGCCATTTAATTCATTGTTCTGTGTATAGAGCGCGATAAGTCCACCTTTTCCAGGTCCTTTTTCATCTCCAAATAAACCGGATGTATTCTCATCATCTACAACACCACATCCAGAGAACATTGCTCCATTATCTTCCTGATAATTTAATGGTCTTGGCAATTCTTCCCAGTGGATTAGATCTTTAGAAACTGCATGTCCCCATTCTAACTCTCCCCATGTCGTTCTTGCCTGATTATGCTGGAAGAATAAATGCCATTCTCCCTTATAATAAAGCATTCCGTTTGGGTCATTGCTCCATCCCATTGCCTGTGAAAAATGATATTGTGGTCTGGTTGGCACTGTATATGCTGAACCATCTACATTTCTTAATACATGTAATATTGTAGTTTCTACTGCACCATTTGTACTTGTCACTGTGATAGGAATTTCCTGAGATCCAATCTTTAATGATACTTCTGTTGCTTTTCCATTTTCTGCTTTTTGTTCACCGATCGTCACTATTCCATTATCACTTACAGTTGGTGTGATAGATAATTTATCAACTGTATTAGGCACTGTGATCGCATAATCATTTGTATCCTGTGTATATTTCTTATCTAAGTCGCCACCTGTTACCTGTAAATTTGTTAAATGTGCTGTTGCTTTTGGAATCGCGATATCTTCTACAGAAAAATCAGATGCTGTCATTGTTTCATTGAAGGAAATAAGACCAACCTTTCCTTCAAAAATCGTATCTGTGATCTCCATACTGATGACTTTTACACCATTGATCTTAACTGTTAAATGACGTTGTTTTACAGAAATGTCAAAATCATAAGTATCTTTATTTTTTAATTCATCAAATACTTTTTCTTTCTGAAGATCGTTGTTACGTCCTCCTTGGAAACAGATCAAACGTACAGCTCCAGTAGATGGAGTAACATTGGCTACTACAGAACCTTTCTTTGGATCTTTTGCTTCCTTTGCTCCCATAATCACACCGACAGCTCCGTCTTCTTCTCCTTGTGTCAGTTTTGCTTTGACTGCATAATTATCTTCTTTTTTGATGTTTGTGATACCGATATTATCACCAGCTCCTGATAACTGGATCTTATCATTGTCTACTTTTCCATTCCCTGTAAATGTCCAATCTATCGCCTGCTGCTGTAATTGTGCTGCATTTACAGTTACATGATTGTATGCTGTTACTGGTGCGATAGAAGTGACACTGACTACACTTGCCATCATTATTGCTACTAATCTTGGGCTAACTTTCCTCATATTTTTTCCCTTTCTTTGTAGAAAAAAGGACGATCTAACTATAATCGTCCTTTTTCACTCAAAAAACAATAGTTCTATGCTTAGGCTTTCACTAATTGTAATATCTTGTCTACGTTTGCTCTTCCTCGCTTAATACCAAGGCCTATGACAACACAAAGTATCACACTGATGATCGTAATGATCACTCCAGCTACACCAAATACTGTAAATGGCATTTTACTTTGGGCACCTAGTCCCCAATACGCAAGTATGATTCCGATAGAAGATAGAATAATGAGATTGCGAATCCATTTTTTGAGGTTATTGAGCATTTGTGTCTGAAATTCAATTTCTTTTAGCTGCTGTGCTCTTGTTTGTGTTGTCATAATATACTTCCTTTCTTAGTATTTTAATCCTGGGTTAAAGAATCCGATCATAACTCCGATAAATGCTACAACTACTAAGATCAACATTGTAACAACTGGAGATACTTTTTTCTTTGACATTAACCACCAACAGAAGATTACAAAAGCTGCTGTTAAGAATCCTGGATATACTCCGTCTAACTGATTCTGAAGATTTAAGAATTCTTTTCCTGCACTGTTTACAAGATGGAATGATGTTTTTACTGATACCCATGTTGCTGCTACAGATCCAACAACCATTGTTCCTAACATAACGATTGCTTCACGGATCGCGGTTGCTTGCTCACCAACCAGGATATCTACGGCTTTTCCACCCAGTTCATATCCTTTGAAGTATAAGAACTTCATTCCAAATGCCATGATCAAGTTCCATGCTACGATATAGAAGATCGGTCCTACGACAGATCCACCTGTTGATAATCCCAGTGCGATACCAAGTAAGATAGGAATTAATGTACCTACAACTAAGGAATCACCAATACCTGCTAAAGGTCCCATAAGACCGGCACGGATACCATTGATTGCTTCTGCATCGATATCTTCATTTCCATTTGCTTTTGCTTCCTCAAGACCAGCTGTGATACCTACGATGATAGATCCAACCTGTGGTTCTGTATTAAAGAAAGCTGTGTATGTATTCATTGCTTCTTTCTGTTCTTCTTTTGTATCATATAACTCTTCTACCAATGGAAGCATTGCACACAGATAACCAAATGTCTGCATATGTTCCTGAGAGAAACATGTTAAGTTTCCATAAGCCCAGTTACGGAATGATTTATTTAACGCTTTTTTAGATAGTTTTTTCTCTGCCATATTAAATATCCTCCTCGTCATCATCGTCAAAGGAACCGCCAGAAGCTAAGGCTGCTTCTTTTGCTCTGATTCCTACCATTTTAATGTTGTAGTAAATAATTGCGAACATTGCTGCTACAACTGTTACTGATACAAGGTTTAATCCCATACTTGCTGCTAATGTAAATCCGAAGAAGAATGGTATAAAGTCAACTGCTTTTGTTACTACCTGTTTTAATAAGATCGCAATACCTACGCAAGGAAGTAAGCTACCTACTGTAAACAGTGTTTTCATTGCAATTCCATCCATTGGTAATGTTGTTTTGATCGCTTCTACAACTGGAACTCCTAATTTACACATTACAACTGCTGGTAAGAAGCTGCAGATGATATGAGAAATCCATGGAAGAACCATATCTACAACGTATAATCTCTTGAATTCACCTTTTTCAACGGCCTGCCATCCAATGTGCTGCCATACAAGGTTGATCGTTGCTGTTCCATAGAATAATACTGTACCGATTGTTCCTACCATTGCTCCAAATGATGTTGCCATGGAGATACCTTTTGCTGATGCAGGATCTAATCCGTATGAATTTAATGCTAACATTGCCAGTGGAATACCGATATAAGATACGGCACGAACGTCTGCTGATACAGTTCCTCCTGGTGTAACCAATGCGATATATACAACCTGCATTGCCGCACCGACTAAAACACCTGCCTGAATATCTCCAAGTACGATACCACAGACAAGACCTGCAACTAATGGTCTTCCTAATGTGTAGTTACCAATGGTTGTACCTCCCATACCAGGCATACTGGATAAGCAGGCAAAAATACCTAAAATGATTGCTTGTAACCAACTAATTGTCATAATAGTTTCTCCTCTCTATTGGTTTTTTAGTTAAATCCAAACTGACCTCTGAATTTGTCCCATGTTCCGATGGACGCTTCTTTGATCAGTGCGAATTCGATTTCATAACCAGCTTTGCTGATCGCTTCTAAAGCTTCTGCTTCTTCCTGTGTAATAGATTGGTTATTACCAAGTTTGACAGCTCCCGGTCTGTCATTACATGGTCCTACGATTACTTTCTTTACATCACTTGGAACAAATCCATCATCCACTAAGATCTTCTTCATCTGGATTGGATCTTTTGTGATCAGGAAGTAATTGTCTTTGCTGTCTAATACTTTCTGGTTTTTCTTTTTCCATGCTTCATATGTCCAAACAAATGTTTTCTTTGTGCTGGCACTCTTGTATGCCATCTTAAGTGCATCTGTTGTTGCTGCTTTGTCGTTCACTGCGATCAGCCCATCGCATGGATACTCTAGTGCCCAACGTGTTACTGTCTGACCATGGATCATACGGTCATCAATTCTTAAAAATGAAACTGACATATTTTTTTCCTCCTTAAAATTTAAATATCGTCTTCTTCATCATCGTTTGCTGATGTCATAACAAATTCTTTAACTGCATCTTTTGCCTCATTGATCAAGCTGTCTTTTAGCATGTCTGTGTCTACGCCGTCTTTCATTAATGTTGCTGTCAATGCCATTGCCAGGTTCATTCCACCAAAGATCACTGTCTGACCGATCAGTCCTTTATTTGATACCTGTTCAATTGCATTTGTAAGAGGTGATCCACCCACAATGTCACCAAGAAGAATGATCTCATCGTCTTCTGTGATCTTGCTGATCGCATTGCTGAATTTCTCTGCGAATTCATCAGCACTCATTCCGTCCTCTAATCCGACGCTGATCACGTCTTCTCTTTCTCCACCAGCTAACATCTTAAGTACACTGTGAAGTCCTGGTGCAAATGTTCCGTGGCTGACTAATACTACGTATTTCATCCTCTTCTCCTTTCTTATTCCTATCTCTTATTTACAAACTTATTCTACCAAGCATGTAAAAAAAGGACATCTGTAAATTGTCATGACTTTCAATTTACAAATGTCCTTTTTTATGTGACAAATGTCATATTCGTGTTTTATTTGTTTTGATTTTCTTATTGTTACTGATTTAAAAACTTATCAATCTCTTGTTTTAGTTTCAAGATATTGGAATCAAATTCTTCTTCATCTGTAAGAATTCTTGTCATCTCACTGTCAATCTTTTGGTAGGCTTCATTGTATCTTCGGAATTTTGGAATCTGCAAGGCATTGTTCATGAGTTCATCTAACAATTTCATTTTATCTGTCATATTCTCACCCATGCTTTTTTCTAATACCTGCTGTGCTTGTTTTGAATTCGTCACAGCTTTTAATGGTGAGATTCCCTGACGATACTGAAAGATCTTTTGCTGTGTCTTTGTTTCATAACATAATTTCTTTAAAAACTGCCATGCCATATCTCCTTGCTTGGTCTGATTGCTGATTCCCATCAGCAGATTATCTACCTGTGTCTTATTCTCTCCATCTGGTCCGGAAGGGAGTCTGATACAATCCCATTTGAAATCAAAGTATTTATTGATCTTCCATGGATATGGTTTATACGTTCTAAATTCTGAAAATGTCATAGGACGAAATGCAATATTTCCAGAATCAAAATCATCAGATGTCAGATTTCGAAAAGATGATATTTTTTCAATCTTCTTTGTAAAGAGGATTGCATTTTCAATTGGTTTGGATGACAAGTTGCATTTTGTTCCACTTTGATTAAACAATGTTCCGCCATTGCTCAGAGTTGCATCATTCCATTTATAATTATATACACCAAATTGGTCTAAACGGCCATCTCCATCGGTATCTTTGGTTACTTTTTGACAGATCTTATAAAAATCATCCCAAGTCCAGTGATTCCCTGGCATTTTGATATGCTCTTTTTTTAGTAGTGTCTTATTGACTAGCATCAAAGTTGGTACACTTTCGTATGGAAGAGCATATTGCGTTCCCTTATAGGTTCCAGCATCATAACTTCCTTCATAATAGTTGCTTTTTTTGAACGCTTTATCAATCTTTGTATAGGAGTCTAAGTTCTTTAACATTCCTACGGATGAAAATGTGCTAAAATCTTCTGGCAAGACCATAAAAACATCTGGCAGATCTCCTTTTAGTGCCTTTTGTGACAGCCATTCTGAATAATCATCTTTCATCACACCACTTTCGTATTTGATCGTGACATTCGGATATTCTTTTTCAAATTCTTTGATTACTTGATCGATCATCTGATAGCAATTATCATCTGGAACATCCCACTTGTTTCCTGCAAACATTCCAAAGGTTAAAACAATTTTTTGTTGTTTGGGATAGATCACAAAACCAACAGATAATAAACTTATGACCAATCCAACAGCAATGATTCGTTTCCACCATTTTTCTAGTTTCTGTCTCATCTATCTTCTCCCGTATTTGGCTGAACCTGACTGTACTTCCCAGATTGCAAGCTGGGTTCTGTCTCTTAGGTCTAGTTTACTTAAGATCGTGCTGAGATAATTTCGTACAGTTCCTTCGGAAAGGCTTAGTTCCGTCGAGATTTCTTTATTTGACATGCCTCTTCCGACTAATTTAATGATCTCCCATTCTGCATCTGTGATCTCTTCTACATTCTGTGCATGAATTGATGTATCATAATTGCTTTGTGCCATTTCAGAGAAGAAATCGACCACCTTTGTTGCCACTTCTGGATTGATCATGGCCCCGCCGCTATGTACTGTATTGATCGCTTTTTCTAATTCATCCATAGAAATTCCTTTTAACAGATAACCACTTGCTCCATGTTTTAATGCATTGTATACATACTCATCATCATCGAACGTTGTCAAAATAATGATCTTGACATCTGGATATTGTTCTTTGATGATCTGTGTACATTGCACTCCATCCATTTCTGGCATACGCACATCCATTAAAATAACATCTGGCTTGTCTTTCCTGACTTCCTGAATGACTTCTCTTCCGTCCTTGGCAGTTGCAGTAACTTCGATTCCTTCTTTCATCTCAAGTACGATCTGTAAACTTTGTCTGATCAGTTCCTGATCATCTGCTATCATTACTTTAATCATAGTTTTTCACCCCATCTGATCGGTATTCTTGCTGTGACTTTAAATCCATTACTTCCATCATATTCTACAGTTCCTTTTAACATCTTGATCCTCTCTTCGATATGGATCAATCCAAATCCTGTATGAATCTCTTCACATCCGATTCCATTGTCTTTGATCTCTAGATTGAGCCACTTATCTTCCTTCCATAAGTTTACATCAATCTGCTTCGCTTTTCCATGCCTGATCGCATTTGTAATACTTTCCTGTACTACACGATAGATCATATCTTCTTCATCTTGATTGAATTTCAAGACCTCTACCTGACAATCATAATTAATCTTAACATCTGATACCTGCATCGTCTCATTGATCATCTTTTCTAAAGCTTCTTGCAATCCACTATGCTCTAAGGCATCTGGTCTTAATTTATTGACCGATCTTCGAATATCTTTAATTCCTTGCCTTGCAACCTGTGATATTTTATTTAACTGTTCTTTCGTTGCATCTACAGAAAAATCGATCATCGCGATACATGCGTCAATTCCTGCAGACAGTCCAGTCATCGTATGCCCCAGTGTGTCATGAATCTCTCTGGCAATTCGATTTCGTTCCCTTGTCTCCGCCATTTTCTCTGTCATCTCTGAATAGTCCTTCAGCTGTTCATTCATTTCTTTTAAACGTATATTGGCTGTCTGAAGCTGAAGGTTTAACAATCCAATCCTTGCATTCTCTTTCATCTGATTTCTCATCAAAATGATCATGTATGCAATAAATGCGATCGCATTCAATGCAACTAGTATATTTCTTGTTCCTTGGATCATCATACTGACTTTCGCCGGGTATACACTCAAAAATTGTTGGAACGATATCATATCTATAAACATTGATATGATATCGTAGTCTGAGAATAAATATATCATTCCCATGATGACAAAGAAAATTCCCCTAGTGTGTTTATCTTTGATATCCGTTACAATATCTGCAATGACAAGAAGAATGATTCCATTATAATTTACATAAACAAATTTAATAATGATCAGACATAACAAAATCTCTGCTGCATATAAGATCACAGATACCTGTTGCCTTTTTCTTTGTTTTCTTCGAATTTCTATAATGCCTAACAATAAGAAAAAAGCAATAAATATCAACACTGTTGATGTCACTGGTTCGTTTGGGAGATATGTGATATTCTCTAAGAAATTCCTTGCTCCAAAATCACAATTGATCTTATTTAATGTTAAAATAAAAACTGCAGAAAGGAAGGATAAAATGATGAAATTTATGACTCCCATCAGAATCTTGATATAATATAAATTTTGATTTTTTCGATCCATATCATTTCCTCTTTACTGCCAACGGCTAATATCAGTCTGCTCTACATTCTTTTTTGTTATCATTTGAACAGAGATTACCTTTTTCTTCTCTACTTTCTCCCCTTGCAGAATCTGGTATGCCGCATTGACCGCTGTGTCTGCCATCTGTTTGGGAGATTGTGCCGCTGTTCCTGTCATCATACCTTCTTTGATCAGCTTTTTCCCTTCTGGCGAACCATCGATTCCGTATACAAGAACCCCTTCTCTTGCACCCTTGCTGTCAAGAGCCGCCAAAGCTCCCATCGCCGCTGGGTCATTTAATCCCATGACAATATCTATGTTCTGGTATTCTTCGATAATCTTATCTACCTTAGGAAGTGCACGTTCAATCTGTCCTTGAGTATCTGCAGATGCAAGAATCTTATAGTTTTTATTGTTCTTGATCGTATCTAAAAATCCATTGATACGATCTACCGCAGATCTTGCTGCATTATGTGTTAACAAGACGATATTCGCCTGATCTTTTTGCTTCATCATTTCCTTGGCACATAAAACGCCTGCCTTGTAGTTATCTGACACGATCGTCATTGCGACGAGATCACTTCTGTAAACCTGTGAGTCGATAACAATCACGGGAATCTTCGCTTTCTTTGCAGCTACAAGTCCTGGTTCTACTGCTTTCCAGTCTACTGGATTTAGAAAAATCGCATCTACTTTTCGTTTGACCAACTGTTTAATCTGTTCATTCTGCTTCTTCTGATCGAGTGCTGGATCTAATGTGATCATCTGGTCCCCATTCTTCTCAACCTGCATCCGAATCTGGTTATTAACTATCTTATAGAATTCATTATTCATCGTCATATAAGTTGCACCGAATAATTTTTTTCTTGTGTTATGCTGTTCCAAATAGTTTGAAAATACACAGACATAAATTCCAATAAAAAAAGCAAAAACTGTGATTCCTGCTAAAGCGACAATCCTATTGGTTAGATTTTTTTTTGATTGTTGGTTCATATTCGTTTACTCCTCAGTTAACATAAAATCATCGCTGCTCATTAAGTGTCCGCTATGTGCGAATCGAGCGAGAGCGCGTTTCCAGATAGCTTTTATTTCTCTACAACCAAGCCGTTGGACTAGCATCACTAGGCATTCGTAGATCTCCACGAGGTGATACCGCCACACTACCTACCTTAGGTCCGTCTGGCAGACATGAACGTTTAAACTGCTGGCTGAAAAATCTCCTGTAAAAGGCAGTAAGCCATTTTAAAATGATCTCCCGTTCATACCTCCCCTCAAAGGCCTGCACCGCCATTCTGAAAATTTTTCCAGGACGATAGCCAAAGCGCAGCACATAGTAGATGTAGAAGTCATGAAGCTCATAGGGACCAACCAGATCCTCCGTTTTCTGAGAAATCTTTCCGTCCTCCGGCGGCAGAAGCTCCGGGCTTACAGGGGTATCCAGCACATCAAAGAGTACATCGGAAAGCTCCTTTTCACCGCAGGTATCCGCATAATAGCGGACCAGATGGCGAACCAGCGTCTTTGGCACTGAGGCATTGACGCCATACATGGACATATGATCCCCGTTATAGGTTGCCCAGCCCAGAGCCAGTTCCGACATATCGCCGGTTCCGATCACAAGACCGCCTACCTGATTGGAAATATCCATAAGGATCTGGGTTCTCTCTCGGGCCTGTCCGTTTTCATAGGTCACATCATGGACATTTATATCGTGTCCGATATCTGCAAAATGGCTGGTAACGGACTGGCGGATATTGATCTCTCTAAGAGTGGCTCCTACCTTCTCTGCCATGGCACAGGCATTGCTGTAGGTCCGGTCTGTGGTGCCAAAGCAGGGCATGGTCACCGCGACAATGTCTTTGCGCTCCATCCCAAGGGCGTCGAATGCCTTTGCGGTCACCAGCAGCGCCAGGGTAGAATCTAAGCCGCCGGAGATTCCGACTACCGCGCTTTTCGCCCTTGCATGGGAGATCCGCTTCTTAAGCCCCATGGCCTGGATCATCAGAATCTCCTCGCAGCGCCGTGCCCGCTCGCCTTCTTCTTCCGGCACGAAGGGCCTGGAAGGAAACGTCCTGGTAAGCGCGGTCTCCTCCTTGCAGATCGTAAATGGTATGCGGCTCAGTTTTGGCTCTTTCGCAGTCTGGAAGGTGGTATTCTTCCTTCTCTCCCCAAGCAGGCGCTTAATATCTATCTCCGTGTAGATAACGCCATTTTCAAAGCGCCTGCCTTCTTTCAGCACGCTCCCGTTCTCGGCGATCAGATTATGTCCGCCAAATACCAGATCCGTGGTAGACTCCCCTTCCCCTGCATTTGCATAGAGATAGCCGCAGATCAGGCGGGCAGACTGTCCTTCAATCAAATTTCTTCTATAGGTAGATTTTCCGACGGTCTCATCGCTGGCGGAGCAGTTCGCGATGATCA
>ENA-OPSX01000160-OPSX01000160.1-human-gut-metagenome-genome-assembly--contig:-NODE-160-length-49562-cov-5.408447_pt1 | contig 49562 bp, 46 predicted proteins | sample MGYA00241462_ERZ501916 | MGnify/ENA primary metagenome ERZ501916 (study PRJEB25962, sample SAMEA2042113) | human gut metagenome | biome: human gut; feature: human-associated habitat; material: faeces...
AACGTACTCATCATTGAGGACGCTGCGGAGTCGATGGGAGCGACCATTGACGGACGGCAGACAGGGGCTTTTGGTGATTATGCGGCAATTTCCTTCAATGGTAACAAAATTTTGACGGGATCAATGGGAGGCTGTCTGCTAACTAACAGCCTGGAAGACGCTAATAAAGCGAGAAAATGGAGTACCCAGAGCCGGGAAAACGCTCCCTGGTATCAGCATGAAGAACTTGGATATAACTATCGAATGAGTAATGTTATAGCTGGAGTGTTAAGAGGTCAGATGCCATATCTGGAAGAACATATAAATCAAAAGAAAACAATATACGAGAGATATAAAAAGGGTCTCAAAGATTTACCTGTAAAGATGAACCCGTTTGACGAAAAAAGTAGTAAACCTAATTACTGGTTGAGTTGTCTAATAATAAATGAGGAGGCTATGTGTAAACAAGTAAGAAGTGATTGTGAAGCATTATATACGCCAGAACATGGTAAAAGTTGCCCAACAGAGATCTTGAACGTACTTGGTAGTATTAATGCAGAAGGTCGCCCAATTTGGAAACCAATGCATATGCAACCGATTTATAGGAGGAATGTTTTTGTTACCAGAGAAGGAAGCGGCAAAGCGAAGTTCGATGCCTATATAAACGGAGGATGCGTTAGAGAAGATGGTAAGCCGTTGGAGGTGAGTATGGATATCTTCAATAGGGGGTTATGTTTGCCTTCAGATAATAAGATGACAGAGGAACAACAAAACAAAATTATTGAAGTGATCCGGTATTGCTTCGAGTAACTTGGAGGAAATAGATGGATTTAAATAGAATTACGCATTCTATTATACTATTCTTTTTATTCAATGGAACAAGGCGTGCTAATTATATAAGAAGAAAAAAATTGTTCTATCGTATAGGTGAAAATTGTATGATTCAGTTTTACAAACTACCATTATACCCAAGATTAATTTCCTTTGGTGATAATGTTAGAATTGCTTCAAATGTAACTTTTATTACTCACGATGTAATTCATAATATGTTTAATAACATGGAGAATGTGACAAAATACTCTGAAAATGTTGGATGCATTGAAATTGGTGATAATGTTTTTGTAGGAGCAAATACTATCATTTTGCCAGATGTAAAAATAGGATCTAATATAGTGATTGGCGCGGGATCTATTGTAAATAAAGATATACTGGATAGTGGTGTCTATGTTGGAACCCCAGTAAAGTATATTTGCACAATTGATAAATTGAAAGATAAAAGAAAAGAAAATCCCTTATTAGAATATAATAAGGGTTCATTAGCAAATGAGTCAGTTGACAATTTGTGGAAGACCTTTTTACAGAAAAGAAAGCAATAATCATAGAAAAGAGGGGAAAGTATGATAGCGCTTGAACTGAAAATCAAATACATACTAGATCGAATATTTAGTTTAATTTTAATAGTAATACTTTTTCCATTACTTATTATTAGCAGTTTATTTATAGGAATCGAGTCACGTGGAGGTGTTGTTTTTAAGCAGAAACGATTAGGCGAACATGGTAAAGAATTTACTATTTATAAATTTAGGACTATGGTTGATAAAGCGGAGTATTTTGGTGACGGATTGATAATAAAAGATGGGAATGATTGCAGAATAACAAAAGTCGGTAAAATATTGAGACGAATGAGTTTGGATGAACTACCTCAACTGTTTAATGTTTTAAAAGGTGATATGAGTTTTATTGGTCCTAGACCTCCAGTTGTGTATCATCCTTATGATGGTTACGTTAATTATAGTGATTTTGCAAAAAAAAGATTCGAGATGCGACCAGGGATTACAGGGCTGGCTCAAGTTAGAATGAGAAATTCAGCGACTTGGGATGAGAGAATTAAAGTCGACGTTGAGTATATAGATAATTTTTCTCTTTTATTAGACATTAAGATTCTTTTTTTAACAATTTTTTCTTTGTTTAACAAAGAAGAATTTACTTCTTAGGAGAATAAATGTTATGAGAAGTGCGTATAGAGAGGAAAGATGGGTTGAAGTAAATAAATGTAAAGAGACTGGAGAGTATCAGGACTTTTTACATAAGGATGAATATGGTATAGTACATTACCGTTTTTTTAAAAAAAAGGCTGGAAATATTAAGGGTGTAGATTTTTATGATATTGCTTCATACAGAGGTGCAGAGGGGCCTTATATTGAATCTGTTGTGCCTGGGAAAGAAGAAATTTTATTTAAAAGTTTTGATAACGCATTTGAGAAATATTGTATAAAGCATAATATTATTGCAGAATTTGCAAAACTTGATCCTTGGGATGATTATGCAGAATTAATTAGAAATAATTATGGTGGTGAGTATTATGGAAATTATTATTGTAATAACCTACAATTAGATTTCTATAAAGAAGAATATAATAGAAGATCAAAGCGATCAATAAAAAAAGCTATTGAGGCAGGAATCATAGTATCTAAGGATTTTACTGGTGAAACAGTTTCTAATTTTATTGAGTTATATAAGAACACTGAAGAAAAGTTTCATACTTCAGAATATTATAAAATGACAGAAGAAGATATTAAAAGATATTTTGAAATATATGGAGATGATGCATTTCTTATAAATGCTAGTTTAAAAGAAAAAATTATTACGTCTGTTTTGGTTGTTATGGGTGAAGATATAGTACATTATTTACTGTTAGGGTCTGATCCACAATATTCAGAATTTCAGGCTAATAGTTTACTTACTTATGAAGCTGCATTATATGGAAAGACCCGAGGGAAAAAACTATTTGATATGGGAGGAGGCATCCCCGGAGGTGGAATTGAACAATTTAAGCGAAACTTTATTACTGATGATGGTATATGGAAATATTATGCGATCAAAAAAATACGAAATAAAAAGATATATGACATATTTGTAAAGAAAAAAACAGAGATTAAAAATCAAAATTATTTTCCTCTGTATAGGGGGTAGCATGTGGAAACGCAGACATATAGATTAGGATCATTTTATAATAATGAATTATATATGAAAAGAGAAGACCTTTTTCCATACTCTTTTGGTGGAAATAAAGCACGTAAGGCAAAGTTGTTTTTTGATGAAATAGATCGGGATAACTATGATTGTATAGTAACTTATGGTAGCAGTCACTCTAATCATTGCCGGATTATTGCCAATATGGCAGTTGTGAGAAATATACCTTGCTTTATTATATGTGCATCAGAAGTTTCAGAACCTACATTTAACAGTAAGTTTATGGAACTTTTTGGAGCAAAGATAATAATTGTATCGCTTAATGAAGTTAGTTTGGCTATTGAACAGGAGATAGAGAGGTTAAAGACAGAAGGAAAAAAGCCATATTTTATTCCAGGTGGTGGACATGGTAGGATTGGAACTCAGGCATATGTAAACTGCTATCAGGAAATTAAAAAATATGAGAGAATAAATAACGTTTATTTTGATTATATTTTTTTTGCATCAGGAACTGGAACTACACAAGCAGGATTGATTTGCGGGCAAATTCAAAACAAAGATGATAGGAAAATTATAGGTATAAGCATTGCAAGAAAGAATCCTTATGGAAGGGATATTATAATTAACAGTATTAAAGAATATGCACCAACGATTAGAATAGAAGATATAGAAGACAAAACAATTTTTCTAGATGATTATATTGGGAATGGTTATGGCAAAGAAAATGAGGAAATAAAGCGTATGATCATATCTGTATTAATTAGGTATGGTATCCCATTAGATAGTACATATACTGGTAAAGCATTTTGGGGGATGACGAAGTATTTAGAGAATAAAAAAATTACAAAAAAAAGTATTTTGTTTATTCACACAGGAGGTACCCCCTTATTTTTTGATGATATGCGGAGAATGTTAAGATGAATATTTTGATACTTAGTGTAGGGACAAGAAATAAGATAATAAAATATTTTAAGGAAAATTTAGCTGGCAATGGTAAAGTTATAGCAACGGATATGAGTGAACTAGCTCCGGCTCTTTATGAAGCTGATAAATATTACATAGTTCCAGGGATAAAAGTTGTCGGATATATAGATATCATTTTAGAAATTTGTAAACACGAGAACATAAAAGGCGTTTGTTCTCTTATTGATCCAGAGTTATCTTTACTTGCAGAGAATAAAAAGAAATTTGAAACTATTGGAACAACTGTGATAGGATCTTCGCTTGAGCTATGTGAAATGTCACTTGATAAATTTCAGATGTTTAATTGGTTGAAAAATCACGGTTATCTATGTGCAAGATCCTTTATTAATAAAGAAGCCTTTTTCACGGAAATTGAGAAAGGATTAATTAATTTTCCGGTTTTTGTTAAACCGGCAAAGGGAAGTGCAAGTATTTCTGTTGCCAAAGTTTTTGATCGGAATACCATTAATTTATTATTTGCTCACACAGAAGAACTTATGGTACAAGAATATCTTGAAGGACAAGAAATAGGTGCTGATGTATATATTGATACAATTTCAAAAGAGGTTGTTTCTATATTTACAAAGAAAAAATTACTAATGCGATCTGGAGAAACTGATAAGGCGGTCTCCTTTATAGATGATAAACTGTTTAGTCTCATCGAAAGATTTGTCAAAGAGGCTGGTTATATTGGCCAGATTGATATAGATATTTTTTACGTTAGAGGAGAGTATTATATTTCAGAAGTAAATCCTCGCTTTGGTGGGGGCTATCCACATGCATATGAGAGTGGTATAAATCATATGAAATTAATTTTAAATAATCTGGAGGGTAAGGTTAATGACAGGATGATAGGAAAGTATAATGAGGGAATTTATATGATGAAATATAATGACATGATAGTTAAAAGTATAGAGAGAATATAAAAATGACTAAAATAAAAAAGATTTCTATTATAGTTCCTGTCTATAACGTAGAGAAGTATTTGGATCAATGTATTACAAGTATTATAAATCAATCAATGAAAGAATTAGAAATTATTTTAGTTAATGATGGAAGTACTGATAACAGTCTTCAAATATGTAACAAATATAAAGCACTCGACGAAAGAATTATGGTTCTTGATAAAAAAAATGGTGGGCTCTCAGATGCAAGGAATTATGGATTAAAGTACGCAAATGCCGAGTTTATAGGATTTGTTGATTCTGACGACTATATTGATAGCAAATTTTATGAAAGACTTTATGAAGGATTACAAAATGATGGAGTATATGTGGCTGTTTCCAGTATAAAAAGAGTTGATGACTTTGAAGACGTTCTTTATATTTCAAAATATAAGGCAGATGGCATTATTACCAATTCCGTGGCGATGAAGTCAATGCTCACGGCTAAGGGGATCAGTAATTCTGTTTGTAATAAATTATTTTATAAAAAACTGTTTGATGAGAATCTCTTTCCTGTTGGAAAGTTATACGAAGATGAATACATTACATACAGAGTAGTGGATCTATCCCCAAAGATTTATATTACGAGTTCAACGGCATATTATTATAGAGTCAATAAAAATGGAATAACAGAAAGAAAGTTTACAGAAAGAGAACTGGATAGAATAGAAGCATCTTTGATAAGAGTGAATTATCTAAAGAATAGTCATTATGATCTCGTAGATGATGGAATAAGATATTTAATGTATGATTGTTTAACCACACTCAGTAAGATGGATAAATACGATCATAAATATGACAAAATAATATTAAATAACATTAGATTATCTTTACGTACGTATATGAGAGGTCATAGTTCAAGAGGAGCTAAGGGGTTTGCTGTAGTTTCTGCTATTTCCCCTAGACTTTCAATACTTATGTTTAAAACTATATTTAAAGTATTGATGGAGAAAAAATGACAGGATTAACAATAGGATTTTTAATTATATTTATAATGTTACCATTTATAATGTTACCAATTATTATTGTAGGATACATTTATATAAAACCAAAAACTAAAATACTTTTTTGTATGTTAATATCCTTATTATTTGGAATTGCTGGGTATTGGTTTATAGATCCGGCTACAAACCCAGATATAGTGAGATATTTAGCAATATTAAATAGATATGGTGAAAGTAATTTAATAGAGTCCTTTAGTGTATTCAAATTTATATGCAGTAGACATATATTTTTATCTTATTTCTAAATTAGGTAATGGACAGCTATTACCAGCAATTTCTGTTTTTATATTTTATTTTATAGCTTTATATATCCTGACTGATTATAAAATAAGAATTGGCGCGGCTAGAAAAGATTTCTTAGTCTATTCGGCCTTTATATTAGCTTCCATAAATTTCTGCAGTATAGTTAATGGCATTCGCTGGCCATTAGCTTTTGCAATTTTCTTTTTAGCAGTTTATCGTGAGATCATTCAAGAAAAAAAGAATCTTATTACATATTTGCTGTACATAATTTCTCTGATGTTTCATTTCTATACTATAGTTTTTTTGCTCTTACGATTGATTCTATTTATAAAAAATAAAAAGATTGTAATAGTAATCGGAACCTTTGCATCATTTACCCCCAAAATCATAAATGTTTTAGCGTTAAGCTTATCAGGTGTTTCCAGCTCGATTTTTATAATAAATCAAATAATATATTCGATAACCAGAGCGAATATGTATTTTCAATGGGGGGAAGGTGAATGGGCAGATACTGTTAGAAAAAGTAGATACTATCAGTTTGAAAGTGGGTATTATTATTTAGTTGTTATACTTTTTGCTCTCATTATGATAAAGGTATATAAACAAAGAAATTTATGTCGGGTTACGAAAAAACAAAAATGGAAGATGGAAGAAATTTTTGCTTTTTACTTAGTTATTACTACGATTATCTCTTTTACAATGTCTGCACATACCTATATTAGATTTGTTATTCCATTGATTATTTGGTTTAGCCTTATAGTATTCAAAATGTACCATGAGATCAGAAGTATAACATTTAAGAGAGTAATAAATTTAACTTTACTTTTTCTTAGTACAATAGGCGTATTTTTAAATGTATATTTGTTAAGGTCGATGATAGATTTGAAAAGTTACTTAACCAATATTTTATCTACTGGCTTAATATCTAGTATATTAGAAACTATTGCAAAATGATAATAAATTTATATATTATAAATTCTTTGCTTATAACGAAAGGAAAGAAAACGAGATGAAAAGAGTTGGATTAGTTACCTATTTTAAATCTTATAATTATGGGGTATGGTTACAAGCATATGCAACTGAGGTATTTTTAGAGATGCATGGTTATGATGTTGAAATAATTGATTATTCGAATAAATATGAAAGAAATAAATTGAAATATTCGTATAAGGAAAATAATAGATGTTTAGGGTATTTAACTTCATTTATTAAATCCGTTTTATTTGGCAAAGTACGATACTATAAAAAAGGATTTAAAAATCATATTAAAGAATATTATAAATTATCAAAAAAACAATATACAAACATTAAACAGTTAAAAGAAGTGAAATATGATGTATTAGCTGTTGGTAGTGACCAGGTTTGGAATCCTGAAATTACAAATGGAATAGATGAAGTTTTTTTGTTAAAGTTTGGTGATTCTAAAAAAAGAATATCAATTGCATCTAGTTTGGGAAGTAAAAAATTAAATAAAATCGATGAAGATACTTTAATTGCAGCATTGGCATATTTTGATGCCATAAGTGTTCGAGAAAATTTTGCTAAAGATATAATAAAAAAAAGAACCTGGGACTTTTGGAACGGTGTTATGAGCCGGATGTGATGGAAGCCTTCCGCGGGGACCATCGGTATTTTATGATTGGGATATCTAATAATTACCACCAACTGGACCAGGTCAGGGAAGGTGTGAGAAAACCGGATGAGAGAGAAGCATTCCTCCTGGAACAGGAAAAGCGGGAATGTGAAATATTCGGCCGCCTGGCGGATTTGGGGATGCGTCCCCTGGTGGGAACGGACGCAGGATGCGGATATACCTTTTTTGACGAAACCTGGCTGGAGATGGAGCTGTTATGCAGCAGGTGCGCCCTTACGCCGGAAAAGGTGATTCACGCCGCCACCCTGGAGGGCGCCGGGGCATTGGGCTGGGGGGATTTCTTGGGGCGGCTGGCCCCCGGGTATGAGGCGGATTTCATAGCTGCAGAACAGAATCCTCTCAGGGATATAAAGGCGCTGCGTCATATAAAACATGTTGTGTGCAGGGGAAAAATCATAGAGTAGGGAGAATGGATATGGAACACATGTATGAATTAAAGAACACAGATACAATCATATCACCCAGCCTCATATATTATGAGGAGATCATCAGGGAAAATATAAAGAAGGCAATACGGACAGCAGGAAGCCCCGAACGGCTGTGGCCCCATGTAAAAAGCCACAAATCCAAGGATATGGTGCGGATGCAGATGGAGTACGGCATTACAAAGTTTAAAACAGCCACAGTGGCAGAGGCGGAGATGGCCGCAGAGGCAGGGGCAGAAAAGGTAATTCTGGCCTATCCGCTGATTGGTCCCAACATGGAACGTTTCGTGAAGCTGGCAAAGGCGTATCCGGATACGGTATTCTACGGTGTGGAGGATGACCTGGCCCAGTTTGAGGCTCTGTCCGGGGTGTGCGTGGAACACAATGCTGTGCTGCCCATGCTGGTGGATGTAAATATGGGAATGAACCGTACCGGAGTGCCCATTGAACGGCTGGAGGAGCTCTACCGTTCTGCATCCTCTCTTCCGGGGCTTCGTCTGTGCGGAATGCACTGCTACGACGGAAACCACAATAATAAGGACGCAGCTGTAAGACAGGCCCAAGTGGATGACACGGATAAAAAGGTGTCGGACATCATGGAACGTCTGAACGGGGATGGAATCTGCTGCGAGCTGGCAGTGGCAGGCGGTACCCCTTCCTTTCCGTGCCATGCGGGCGCTACACGGTGGTATCTGTCCCCGGGCACTGCATTTATAACAGATGCAGGGTATTACATGAACCTGCCGGATTTGGATTTTATTCCAGGAGCTGCCGTGATGACCAGGGTCATCAGCCATCCCGCCAAGGGCGTGTTTACCACGGACCTGGGCTATAAGGCTATTGCTTCGGACCCCGCGGGACAGCGGGGCTATATCGTAGGTCTGGAGGATGCAGTGCCCATTATACACAGCGAGGAACACTGGGCATTCCGGCTGGAGGATGAAAGCAGGATACCGGCCATAGGAACCTGCCTCTATGTGATTCCAACCCATATATGTCCCACCACTGCATTGTATCCGGAAATTCTGGTGGCAAAGGACGGGCAGGTGGCGGACAGATGGCAGGTGACTGCGAGAAACCGCAGGATTACATACTGATTGTACCGGAACAAGGAGGTATTTTGTGGACTGTATTGAACTGTTGAGAGAGCTGATAGGGTTTGACACCGTTAATCCTCCCGGAAATGAAAAGCCGGCAGCCCGGTATCTGGCCGGAATCCTGGAGCCTATGGGGTTTAAGTGCGAGGTGCAGGATTTAGGCGGCAGCCGGGCAAATCTGATTGCTGTGCTGGACGGGGGAGACGGGCCGGAGCTTATGCTGAACGGACATCTGGATGTGGTGCCGGCCGTGGGAGAGTGGGACAGCAGTCCCTTTTCCATGGAAGAAAAGGATGGAAAGCTTTACGGCAGGGGAACCTGCGACATGAAAGGCGGGATAGCTGCCATGTGCGAAGCCGCCATGCGCTGCGCCGCCAGGAAAGAGCCCATGAAGGGGAAACTGAAGCTTTTATTTGTGGCGGATGAGGAGTGCTCCAATCTGGGTACACTGAGTTATCTAAAGACCCATGAGAGAAGCGATTATGCCATCATAGGAGAACCCACCCGGCTGGAGGTGGCGGTTGCCCACCGTGGAGTATCCAGGGATTATATTGATGTAAAGGGAGCCCCCAGGCATGCAGCCCTCCCGGCCGGGGAGGAGGACGCTGTGATGAAGGCATGCAGGGCAGTCCGGGCGGTAAAGGATATGAATGAAACGCTGCGCCATATCACACACCCGGTCCTCCCGCCTCCCAGCATTGCGGTTACCATGATGGAGGGATATGAGAAGGACAATGTGGTGCCGGGAAATGTACGCCTTCTCCTGGACTTTAGGATTCACCCGGGTATGGACCATGAACAGGTGGGGCAGTTTTTGGACAAAGGCTTTGAACAGGCCGGCATTGACGGCTTCCAGAGGACGCTGCATTTTTATATGCCCGGCGGGGAGATTCCACAGGATGACCGGTTTGTGAAGCTGTGCCTTGAGGAACGGGAACGCCAGTTTGGAATCAAATCAGATCCACAGCCCTTTGACGCATCCTGTGAACAGTGTTTCCTGGCAAGGGAGGGAATCCAGACCGTTATCTGCGGTCCCGGAGATATTGCCCAGGCCCATACAGTGGGGGAATTTACCTGGGAAAAACAGGTGCGGGATGCCGTGAGCCTGTATGAGAGAATCATAGACAGGGTTTTGTATAAAGCAAATTACATATAAATAAGGAGAGATGAAGATGAGAGACGTATACGAGGTTTTAAAAGAAAAAGGAATCACTTTGCCGCAGCCGCCTGCCAAGGGAGGCGTTTATACACCGGTACAGGAGCTGGGGGAGAAATTTCTCTATTGCTCAGGCTGCGGTCCGGATCTGGGAAACGGCAATACGGTAGTGGGCAAACTGGGAAAGGACCTGACAGTGGAGGATGGCCAGAAAGCGGCATACAACTGCGTGCTGAACCTGCTGGCAAACTTAAATGAAAAGACCGGGGATTTGAACCGAATCAAGAGATTCGTGAAGGTTCTGGCTTTTGTGAACAGTGCGGATGACTTTGGGATGCAGCCCCAGGTGGTTAACGGGGGCTCCAATCTGATTGCCGGGCTGTTCGGTGAGGAAGCAGGACTTCCGGCGCGTTCTGCCATTGGAACCAATGCCCTTCCGGGGGGAATCGCTTGTGAGATTGAGGTTCTGGTGGAGCTTAAATAGAAGCGGGAACATATAAACAGGAATCAAGAGAGTGGACGGGACGGACGTAAATATAGGTTCGTACCCGTCCGTTTTTCTGTCTGTTTTTAAATTATTCTTGGTTCTGTCCATTTCTTTGATTCCTTATGTCTTGTAAAAGCCTGCCCCCTGCTATATAATGGATAGCATAAAAAGTCAGGACATCCCAAAAAGGGGAGCTGACAACAGGATACGGAGGAAAATGCAATGAAAATGGTAATCATCGAGCCGCTGGGAGTGGAAGAAGGAAAGCTTTTAGCTATGGCAAAGGAGTCCCTTGGGGACAGGGTGGAGATTGTGTATTACAACACAAAGACAACGGACACCGCAGAGCTGATAGAGAGGGGAAAGGATGCTGAAATCATTGTGGTATCCAATCTGCCTCTGAATGCCCAGGTCATAGAAGGATGCAGAAACTTAAAGCTTCTGGCTGTGGCATTTACAGGCGTGGACCACATCGCCATGGATGTGTGCAGAAAGAACGGTGTCATGGTATGCAACTGCGCCGGATATTCCACCTGCGCTGTGGCGGATCTGGTGTTCGGCATGTTAATCAGCCTGTACAGAAACGTGATTCCCTGCGACAAGGTCTGCCGGGAGGAGGGCACCAAGGACGGACTGGTAGGATTTGAACTGGAAGGCAAGACGTTTGGCGTGGTGGGAACCGGGGCCATCGGCCTTCGTGTGGCAGCCATAGCCCAGGCATTTGGATGCAGGGTATTGGCTTACAGCAGGACAGCCAAGGATGTGCCAGGCGTGCGCTATGTGGATCTGGAGACACTGCTGGCAGAAAGCGACGTGGTTTCCCTCCACACCCCTCTTACTGAAGAGACCAGGGGACTGATGAATGAGAAGCGCATCGGATTGATGAAGAAGAACGCAGTGCTCATCAACACGGCCAGAGGGCCTGTGGTGGACAGCGATGCGCTGGCCGGGGCCCTGAAGGAGGGCAGGATTGCAGGCGCCTGCATTGATGTGTTTGAAAACGAGCCTCCGGTCAGAAAGGACCACCCGCTGTTTTCGGCGCCCAACACCATTGTGACGCCACATGTGGCATTTGCCACCAAGGAAGCCCTGGTGAAACGGGCTGTTATTGTGTTTGACAATGTGGTAAACTATCTGGATGGAACTCCCCGAAATGTGATTGGGTGATATTTGTATGAAAAAAGTCAGGAAACATATTATATTTTCCGGCAGGGTACAGGGGGTGGGCTTCAGGTACACCTCCTGTTACCTGGCCCGCCCCCTGGGCCTTACCGGGTGGGTGAAGAATCTGTGGAACGGCGATGTGGAGATGGAGGTCCAGGGAGACCCGCTGGCGATTGGGCGATTCTTAAGGAATCTGGAGCAGGGAAGGTTCATACACATTGAACATATGGAAGCAGAAGACATTCCGGTGATTGAAGAGGGCAGTTTCAGGGAAATATATTAACAGCAGTGGAGGTTTTATGTTTGGGATAATTGTGGCAGGAAAACGGGTATATGATAAATTTGCTGAGGATGAGATGACGGTCTACGCGGCCCAGGTCTCATTTTTTATCATACTCTCCGTGGTGCCCTTTATCATGCTGCTGCTGACAGCGGTCCAGATGATTCCCAGCATCAGCAACGCCAGGTTCATGGAACTGATTGTGGGCCTGGTGCCGGTGGATTACAAGTCCCTGGCCTTCCGGGTGGTCAATGACCTGTCCTTAAAATCCCCGGCAACCATGATTTCCGTCACAGCCGTCACAGCCCTGTGGTCCGCGGGCCGCGGCATGTTCAGCGTGGCCAGGGGCTTAAACCGTGTGAACGGCCACGGGGAAAAGCGCTGGTATGTGATTAACAGGCTGATTTGTTCAGGATACACCATTGTGTTTATCCTGGTGTGCATTCTGTCCCTGGGCCTGCTGGTGTTCGGCAATATGATTCAGGCGTTTATGGTGAGCCGGTTTCCCATCATAGCAGACGTGACCACCCACATCATCAATTTCAGGGCTCTGTGGGCGTTAATGATACTGATTATATTTTTCCTGGGAATCTATACCTTTGTGCCGGATAAGAGTCTGAAGCTCAGGGACCAGCTTCCGGGAGCCGTGTTCTCCACCGTTGGATGGATGGCCTTCTCCTTTGCCTTTTCCCTGTATTTCAGCCATATAGGGGGGAAGAATTACTCCTATATGTACGGAAGCCTTACCGCCATTGTGCTGTTGCTTCTGTGGCTTTATTTCTGCATGTGCATCCTGTTCTTCGGGGCGGAAATCAACTATTTCTGGAAGGAACTGTTTCCCGGGGAAACGAAGGAATAACCGGATTATGCCTGCTCTTGGATAAGGGGCGGGCTGTTTTTGTTTTTTTGGTGGAACAGTGAGGTGGTTCTGTCAGGAAAGGGGAGGCTGGCCTGTAAAGTAATCCAGAAACTCCTTCATCACAGCCGACAGGGGTCCGTTTTTCCGGCAGACCAGCGTAATCCGGCTGGTGAAGTCACGGGTATCCAGAGGCTTCATGAGAATGTCCGGCCGGACGCACCTGGCGATAGAGGCCGGCACCACCGCGACGCCGCTGCCTGTCTCCGCCCATGTAAGGCTGGTCCGGGCATCGTCGTTTATGCACAGATAATCCGGGCTGTCCGGTGCAAACAGGCGGTTTAACACCCCTTCCCATCTGCGGTACACAACCAGGGGACAGGAGCACAGTTCCTTAAGGGAAATAGTATCCGCCCCGGGACGGGGAAAGAAGCAGCGTTCCCCCACAGCCATCATGATTTCCCCGGACAGATAAAAGCAGTCATAGGGTTCCTCGGGAAAAGGGCTGCGCACAATGGCAGCCTCGATGATTCCGGTATTCAGCTTGTCCAGGAGCTGATATGTATTACCCTCGTAGATGCGGAATTTCACCCTGGGATGCTCCTGGCGAAAGGCGGCAATCTTTCCTATGATGGGTTCGGTTTCCACGGAAGAAATCATACCCAGGCGCAGGGAGCCCAGAAGTCCCTGCCCCATCTGTTCCAGTTCCTCCAGCACAGCCCCTGTCATGTCCAGGATGCCCTGGGCCCGTTCGTAGAGGACCTTGCCCGCATCTGTCAGCAGGATGCTTCGTGAGCCGCGCTGGAACAGGGTCAGCCCCAGTTCCTCCTCCAAAAGCTTCATCTGGGTGCTGAGGGGAGGCTGGGAAATGTGGAGCGCCTTGGCTGCCGCCGATATGCTCCCCTCATTGACAATGGCAGTAAAATATTCCATCTGTTTCAGATTCAAGATCGGAATCCTCCTATTCGTTAAACGTATATCATATATATAAAAACAATATTTTATATATGGTTGATTCTATGTTATAATACCAGGCAGTGTGAAAAAATACAATGGATTCCGGCAGAGGAGTGAAAGACAATTATGAAACGATTGTTCAGCTATATGAAGGATTACAAGCTAGAAAGCATACTGGGACCGCTGTTTAAGATGCTGGAGGCCAGCTTTGAGCTGTTTGTGCCCCTGGTGGTGGCCCGTATGGTGGACGTGGGCATACGGGGCAGGGACAGCGGATATATTCTTAAAATGGGAGGCGTTCTGGTGCTGCTGGCCCTGATTGGCCTGGCATGCTCCCTGACAGCCCAGTATTTTGCCGCCAAGGCAGCCACGGGGGCAGCCACCTCCCTGCGCAATGATTTGTTTTCCCATATAGGAAGATTGTCCTACACAGAGATAGACACAGTGGGCACGTCCACACTGATAACAAGGATGACCAGCGACATCAACCAGGTGCAGAGCGGCATCAACATGACGCTGCGCCTTCTGCTCCGCTCACCCTTTGTAGTATTTGGGGCCATGGTTATGGCCTTTACCGTGGATGTGCGCTCGGCCTTTGTTTTCGTGGTCACCATACCGGTGCTCTGCGTGGTGGTGTTCGGCATCATGGCAGTCAGCATGCCGCTCTATAAATCCGTGCAGAGACAGCTGGACAAGGTGCTGTTAACCACCAGGGAAAACCTGATGGGAGTCCGTGTCATCCGCGCCTTTAACAGACAGAAAAGTGAGACGGAGAAATTTGACCGGGAAAACGGAAACCTGGTCAGGATGCAGGTGTTTGTGGGAAAGATATCCGCCCTGTTAAACCCTGTGACCTATGTCATTATAAACATAGCCGTGGTGGCCGTCATATGGGTGGGAGCGGAACAGGCGGACAGCGGTATCATTACCCAGGGAAAGGTGATTGCCCTGGTAAATTACATGTCCCAGATTCTGGTAGAGCTCATAAAGATGGCAAACCTGATTATCATTATATCCAAGGCAGTTGCCTGCATGAACCGGGTGGACAGCATATTTAAGGTGGAGAGCAGCATTGAGGACAAGGGGAGGCACGGCTCCCGGAAACCCGGTTCTCAGAATTCCGGTTCTCAGAATTCCGGTTCTCAGAATCCCGGCCCGCAGAATTCCGGCCCGCAGAATCCCGCATTACGGATTCCCAAGGTAGAGTTTAAAGATATGGAATTCGTGTATGCGGGGGCAAAGGAGCCGGCCTTAAAGGATATTTCCTTTTGTGCCATGGCAGGACAGACCATAGGCGTCATAGGCGGAACCGGATCCGGTAAATCCACCCTGGTGAACCTGATTCCCCGATTTTACGATGCCGCCTCAGGGCAGGTCCTGGTGGACGGGACAGATGTAAAGGAATATTCTCTGGATGAGCTGCGGGACAAAACCGGAGTGGTGCCGCAGAAATCCGTACTGTTTAAGGGAACGCTGCGGGACAATATGCGCTGGGGAAAACAGGACGCGTCGGATGAGGAAATCTACCGGGCTCTGGATACGGCCCAGGCCCGGGAGTTTGTGGATTCCAAGGGAGAGGGACTGGATCTATACATTGACCAGGGAGGCCATAACCTCTCAGGAGGACAGCGCCAGAGGCTGACCATAGCCAGGGCCCTGGTGAGGAGGCCGGAAATCCTGATTATGGACGACAGCGCTTCGGCCCTGGACTTTGCCACGGATGCCAGGCTGAGAAAGGCTATCCGGGAGAACACCGGGGATATGACCGTATTCATTGTATCACAGCGGGCCACTACCATTAAGAGCGCTGACACCATCCTGGTGCTGGACGAGGGTCGTCTGGCAGGCATGGGCACCCATAAGGAGCTTCTTAAGGACTGCCAGGTATACAGGGAGATTTGTCTGTCACAGCTTTCAAAGGAGGAGGTGGAACGGGATGAGCAGTAAGAAGAATGCATTGGACAAGAACAGGAGCAGGGAGACCCTGAAACGGATCCTTAAATATATCAGCCAATACAAGTGGAGCGTCATCCTGTCTCTGTTTCTGGCCCTTATCACAGTGGCCCTTACTCTGTATGTGCCGATTCTGACAGGCCGTGCCGTGGACCGCATTGTCTCGGCCGGACATGTGGATTTTGCAGGGTTAAAGGGAATCCTTATAACAATATTGGGAGCAGTGGCTGTTACGTCCGTATCCCAATGGCTTATGAACCATATCAACAACATCATTACCTACCGGGTTGTGAAGGATATCCGGACCAGGGCCTTCAACCAGCTGGAGGTGATGCCCCTAAGCTATATAGATGTGCACCCATCCGGAGATATCATAAGCCGGATTATCGCGGACATAGACCAGTTTTCAGAAGGCCTTCTCATGGGATTTACCCAGCTGTTTACAGGCGTTCTGACCATAGCGGGAACGCTGCTGTTCATGCTTTCCATCCAGCCCGTCATCACGGCTGTGGTGGTGGTGCTGACGCCCATATCCCTGTTTGTGGCCAGCTTTATCGCTAAAAAGACGTTTGTCATGTTCCGGAAGCAGTCAGAGACCAGGGGAGAGCTGACCTCCCTGACCGATGAGATGCTGGGCAATATGAAGGTGGTCCAGGCCTTCGGACACCAGGAAGAGGCACAGAAGCAGTTTGAGGAGATTAATGAACGTCTGGCCGGATACAGCCTGAGGGCGACCTTTTTCTCATCCATTACCAATCCGGCCACCCGCTTTGTTAACAGCCTGGTCTATGCTGCCGTGGGCATCACGGGAGCCTATGGGGCTATCCGGGGGCTCATCACCGTGGGACAGCTGACCAGTTTCCTCAGCTACGCCAACCAGTACACAAAGCCCTTTAATGAGATATCAGGGGTGGTGACAGAGCTGCAGAATGCCCTGGCGTCCGCTGCCCGGGTGTTTGAGCTGATTGATGAGAAAACCATGATAGAGGACAGGGAGGACGCAACGGTACTGCGCGGCGCAAAGGGCAGTGTGGATCTGGAGCAGGTCTGCTTCTCCTACACGCCTGAGAAAAAGCTGATTGAGGATTTTAACCTGTCGGTACAGCCCGGACAGAGGGTTGCCATCGTGGGACCTACCGGCTGCGGCAAGACTACCATCATCAACCTGCTGATGCGTTTTTACGACGTGGATTCCGGAGCTATCAAGGTGGAGGGAACCGACATCCGCGATGTGACCAGGGAGAGCCTGCGGACCAGCTACGGTATGGTGCTGCAGGACACATGGCTTAAATCAGGCACCATCCGGGACAATATAGCCTACGGCCATCCAAATGCCACTGAGGAAGAGATTATCCAGGCAGCCAAACAGGCCCATGCCCATGGATTTATCATGCGTATGCCGGATGGATACGCCACTGTTATCAGTGAGGACGGAGGGAACCTGTCCCAGGGACAGAAACAGCTTCTCTGTATTGCCAGGGTTATGCTGTGCCTTCCTCCCATGCTCATACTGGACGAGGCCACATCCTCCATTGACACCAGGACAGAGATTAAGGTGCAGAAGGCCTTTGCGCAGATGATGGAGGGCAGAACCAGCTTTATAGTGGCCCACCGATTGTCCACCATCCGGGAGGCAGACGTGATTCTGGTCATGCGGGACGGTAAAATTGTGGAAAAGGGTAAGCATGAGGAGCTTCTGGGGATGCATGGTTTTTACGCGGATATTTACAATGCGCAGTTTGCCAGAGGATAGGACGCAGGTAATTATGTAAGAGAAGGGGGCGGGCATATGGGAGACGGACAGATGATGTCTGAATTGTATCAGGAGAATATGAAGCGGCAGAACAAAAACAGGAGGAGGAAGGATGTGGCGGCCTTCCTCTGCATCCTGTTGGGAAGCCTGATTGTAGCTGTCAACATGAATACCTTTGTGGAGCAGGGAGAGCTGGTGCCGGGAGGCTTTACCGGACTGGCCAAGCTGATCCAGAGAATCGGACTCAGTTTTTATGATGTCCAGATATCATTTACATTACTGAATGTACTTTTTAATGCAGTTCCGGCCGTGTTCGCATACCGGCTGGTGGGTAAGAAATTTACAATCCTGTCCTGTATCTGCCTGCTGACCGTGTCAATCCTGGTGGATGAGCTGCCTGTGGTTCCCATCACCGGGGATATCCTGCTGATATCAGTCTTCGGAGGCATCATAAACGGCCTGGGGATGAGCCTGGTTCTCAACAGCAGGGCCTGCGGCGGCGGAACGGACTTTATCGCCATGTCTCTGTCGGCAAAATACAAGGTATCCACCTTCAACTACATGCTTTTGTTCAGTGCGGTCATCATACTGATATCGGGAACTATTTTCGGAATGGATAAGGCGCTGTACTCCATTATTTTCCAGTTCTGCAATACCCAGGTTATCAATACCTTTTATAAGAAATATAAGAAAAAGACGCTTCTTATTGTGACAGATAACCCGGCGGCCGTGTCCGCGGACCTGCTGGAGCTGACCAACCACAGCAGCACGATTTTAAAGGGCTTCGGCTCCTACTCAGCCAATAAAAAATACCTGATTTATACCGTGCTCTCGGACAGTGATGTGAGAAAAATGAAGAAGCGGATACGGGAACAGTACCCGGATACATTTGTAAACGTTATCAATTCCAGCGATGTGGTGGGGAATTTTTACATACAGCCCCTGGAGTGATCCGCCCTTTTGGGCGGGTCTGCATCTTAATGGAATCTTTAGCTGACATTTCCCCAATCTTTATGTATAATAGTCTTTGAAACAAATCAATCTATGTAATATGAAGGAGGAATCATTTACCATGGAATCTGACCCTGAAGCGGCCAATATTTTATTCCAAATCACAATCTTAGTTATTCTGACATTAATCAATGCATTCTTTGCAGGCTCCGAGATGGCAGTGGTATCTGTTAACAAGAACAAGATACACCGCCTGTCCGAGCAGGGAAACAAAAACGCAGCGCTCATAGAGCGCCTGATGAAGGACTCAACGGTGTTCCTGTCCACCATCCAGGTGGCCATCACTCTGGCAGGCTTTTTCTCCAGTGCATCGGCGGCTACCGGTATCGCCCAGGTGCTGGCGGTACGGATGGCGCAGTGGAACCTGCCCTACAGCCAGACCCTGGCAGGCGTTGTGGTGACCATCATCCTGGCTTATTTTAACCTGGTGTTTGGTGAGCTGGTACCCAAGCGGATTGCCCTGCAGAAAGCGGAGGCCTTCAGCCTGTTCTGCGTACGTCCCATTTATTATATATCACGTATCATGAATCCCTTTATAAAACTGCTCTCTCTGTCCACCAGCGGCTTTCTGAAGCTGATCGGCATGCACAATGAAAACCTGGAGACAGATGTGTCCGAGGAAGAAATCAAGTCCATGCTGGAAACCGGAAGCGAGGCAGGTGTGTTTAATGACATTGAGAAGGAGATGATAACGTCCATATTTTCCTTTGACGACAAGAAGGCCAAGGAAGTGATGGTGCCCAGACAGGATATGGTGGCGCTGGATATCAATGAGCCGCTGGAAGAATTTCTGGATGAGATTCTGGAATCCATGCACTCCAAGATTCCTGTATACGAAGGGGAGATTGACAACATCATAGGCGTTCTGTCCACAAAGGCACTGACCATTGAGGCCAGAAGGACTTCCTTTGACAAGCTGGATGTCCGCACCCTTTTAAAGCCGGCCTATTTTGTGCCGGAGAACCGCAGGACCGACGCCCTGTTCCGGGAGATGCAGGCAAATAAAATCAAACTGGCCATTCTGATCGACGAATACGGCGGCGTGTCCGGTATGGTGACTCTGGAGGATCTTATCGAGGAAATCGTAGGTGATATTCATGAGGAATACGAGGAGGAGGAGCCGGAGCTTACAGAGCTGGAGCCCCATAAGGTCTACCGGGTGTCGGGCGGCATTACCCTGTTTGATTTGAAGGAGGAGATGCACCTGCATATGGACAGCTCCTGTGATACCCTGTCCGGATACTTAATGGAACAGCTGGGGTATATACCGTCCCGGGAACAGCTGCCCCTGACAGTGGTTACACCGGAAGCTGATTATGAGATATTGGAAGTGGAAGACAGAGTGATAGAATGGGTGAAGCTGACCCTTAAGGAGACAAAGAAAGAACAGGAAGAATGACGTACAGGGCATGGTACAAAGGAGGGAAAGTAAATGAGTTTTCTGTTGGAAGGCATTACGGCGGTAACCTGGCAGCAGGCAGTCATGTATGTGGTGGGAATTATCCTGATTTGGCTGGCGGTTAAGAAGGAATATGAACCTTCGCTTCTTCTGCCCCTGGGCTTTGGCGCCATACTGGTAAACCTGCCTTATTCCGGTGTGGTGGACCAGATGGTACAGGGAAAGGTACCTGCGGCCGGAATCATAGAATGGCTGTTCAAAACCGGAATCGAGGCTTCGGAGGCCATGCCAATCCTGCTTTTTATCGGAATTGGCGCTATGATTGATTTTGGACCATTGCTGAGCCAGCCGGTACTGTTCCTGTTCGGGGCAGCGGCCCAGTTTGGAATCTTTGCAGCTATCCTCATTGCGTGTCTTATGGGCTTTGATCTGAGGGATGCCGCCTCCATCGGCATCATTGGAGCTGCGGACGGACCTACCTCCATCCTGGTATCCCAGGTTCTGGGGTCCAGGTACATCGGCCCCATTGCGGTGGCCGCCTATTCCTATATGGCCCTGGTTCCCATTATCCAGCCCTTTGCCATACGTCTGGTGACCACCAGGAAGGAGCGCTGTATTCATATGGAGTACAATCCCAAGAGTGTGAATAAACAGCTGCGAATCGCGTTTCCCATTGCCGTGACCATCATAGTGGGCCTGATATCACCGCAGTCCGTGGCCCTGGTGGGCTTCCTTATGTTCGGAAACCTGCTTCGGGAATGCGGCGTCCTGGGAAGCCTGAGCCAGACGGCCCAGAACGAGTTTGCCAATATAATCACACTGCTCCTGGGCATCACCATCTCGTTCAGCATGAGAGCAGAGCAGTTCGTGAACCCGGCTACATTGATGATTATGGTTCTGGGACTGGTGGCCTTTGTATTCGACACCATCGGCGGCGTGCTTTTTGCCAAGCTGATTAATGTATTCCTCAAGATGGCGGGTAAGAAACCGGTGAACCCCATGATTGGGGGCTGCGGCATATCCGCATTCCCCATGTCTTCCAGGGTGGTGCAGAGGATGGCTGCCAGGGAGGAGCCGGGTAATATCATACTGATGCAGGCTGCCGGCACCAATGTATCGGGCCAGGTGGCATCGGTTATTGCCGGAGGACTGGTTATCAGCATCGTGTCCCAGTATCTGTAGGGCGGAAGAATCGAAGTTTCAGACAGGCTCTGGAGTCAGCAGCAAAGGAGGAAGCGTATGAATATGGAACACGTAGGGATTGCCCTGGAAATTATGGGAAAAGGTATGGGCGGAATCTTTGCGGCTATTATCATCATCATGGCTGCGGTAATGATATTGGGCCGTATTACGAAGGACCGTAAGGACCATAAGGACGGTAAAGAATAGGAGTCCATGAGATGAGAATAAACAGGAAGGGGAGCACGGCTGGTGTAAAGCGTGCTCCCCTTTCTGTTTGTTTTTTTGGTAGTGGAAGAACTCCCTGGTCCCCAATTAGGGGAATCCGGGGCCCTGTGACGGACAGACGGATGCCTGTGAAGGTCCTGCGCTGGATGAATCCGGTCCGGAAGGTGAGAAAGAGATGGGTTCCGAAGAGAGGGCCGATCATGGGAAGGCCCCAGAGGCAGTTGTTGATGCCTTCTACAATGCTGCTTACCAATTCCATAACCATACCTCGTTTCTCCGACGCCGCAGTTTTTTGTGAGGGATACGGCTCTGGTGTTAATATCAATTAATCTGCCGCAAAAAGAACTGCAAAAAGAAAAAAGCAAGAAAATACGGCTTTATGTGTTGAAATAGGTACAAAACACAAAAAAATACGGTTTTTATTGATAAAAATAAAAAATATATTGAAAAATCATAAACAGGCTGTACGCATTTACGGCGGTGGAAAAAAAGAAGTATAATAATTACATTACAGATGTGTGCAGACAGGTTCGGAATATGCAGTACGAAAATTCAGAGTGGAAACATGCCTGCATACATATCCGGCAAGGAGGGTATATGAGAAAAAGCATGTCAGATAACTACCCGGCGCAGCCTTAAGGCAGACAGCCATTGTGTCGGGACTGGAAATACCGGCTGTCGTTTTTAGGGCTGCAGCGTATCCATGGAACAAGTGATGAAGATGGAAGGAGCAGCCGATATGAAGACGGAGGAATTAAGAAAGATATGGAAAGCCGAGGAGGCTTTGGCACACATCCACGGGTGGGATTTTTCACACATAGACAGCAGGTACAGGGAGGAAGGAAGCCTGCCCTGGGATTACAGGAAAATTATCCTGTCCCATCTTGGGGACAGGGATTATCTTTTGGACATGGACACAGGGGGAGGCGAATTCCTGCTCTCACTGGGCCATCCATACTCCAGAACCAGCGCCACAGAGGCATATCCTCCCAATGCAGAGCTGTGCCGGAGGCTTCTGGCGCCCCTGGGAATTGATTTCAGGGAGGCGCCGGGGAATCAGACGCTGCCCTTTGCGGACAGCTGTTTTGACATGGTAATAAACCGTCATGGAAATTATGATGCGGGGGAAGTGAACCGTATCCTGAAAATGGGCGGCATTTTCATAACCCAGCAGGTGGGGGAGGACAATGACAGGGAATTGGTGGAGCTGCTTTTGCCCGGCACGCCAAAACCTTTCCCGGGAATGAATCTGAAGGAGCAGTCCAAAAAGCTTAAGGAGTCCGGGTTTGATATTCTGGAGCAAGGTGAAGCCTTCTGTCCCATATGCTTTTTTGACGTAGGGGCGCTTGTATGGTTTGCCAAAATCATTGAGTGGGAATTCCCCGGCTTCTGTGTGGATGGCTGTCTGGACAGACTGGCTGCCGCCCAGGGCCTTTTGGAGTCCGGGGGCTCCATTGAGGGGACCATCCACCGCTATATGATAACTGCCAGGAAGAGGGAACCCGTGTATTTGGAACCCATGTATTAAGGGAACGCTCGCATTAGGGGAACACTCACATTAAGGGAATGCTCGCATCAAGGGAACGCTCGCATCAAGGGAACGCTCAAATTAAGATACGGCGGTTTCTGACCATAACTTCCTGGCGGCCAGGGAAATCACCGCCATGGCAATGCAGGTGAAAAGGGCAGGAAGGTAAATCCTTGCCGGGAAGGTCTGGAAGATAAATCCGCAGACCAATTGGCCCAGGGGAGCCGCGCACTGTGACACTGCCGTGATAATGGCCATCACCTTTCCAAGATTTTCGTTGGGAGTCTCCTTCTGGACCTTTGTGATAACGAAGATGGAAATGATGGTCATAATCATGGCAATGGGGACAGCGCAGGCCAGGAACATCAGATAGGACGGATAAAAACCGCGGCTGATCCATGCAGGGGTTACGGACAGTGCCATGGGAAGGAACAGAAGGGCGATGGCTGCCAGAAGGCGGTGCAGGTTTTCCATGCGCATCTTTTTAGCGGCAGCGCCCATGGACAGGGCGCCTAATATAGTAGCTAGATTGATGGTTCCCATGCCGATTCCGTACATGGCGTCCGTGCTTTTCATGGCTGTCCTTAAAATGACAGGCCCTCCCACCACAAAAAACGGGGTCAGAACCAGATTCAGCAGGGAAGCCAGAATCATGGAGCGCAGTATGAGAGGATTTCGGCCGACATAGGAAAAGCCTTCCTTTAAGTCGGCCGCAATGGTGGGAATGACGGGCATGGTGAATTCGCGTTTGCGGAAAGGAATATGGATGAACAGCTCCAGTACAGCGGAACAGATAAATGCGGTTCCGCTGACGCACACCAGGGCTTTGACCCCGAATATGCCGTAGAACATTCCGCCAATCAGCGGGGCCGCCACATTGGAGAGGGCCTGGACCCCGTTTACAAGGCCGTTTGCTCCCTCCAGATGTTCCTCCTTCACCAAAAGGGGAATGCTGGCCGTCACCGCCGGTCCATACATGGAACTGATGACAGAGAGCAGTATCAGGACAGCGCCTGTAAGAAAGATGGAAGTCCCCCCCAGACGGAGGCTTACATAGTACAGAGATATGATTATACCGCTGGTAAAGTCGAAGAGCACCATCAGATTGCGCCTGTTAAAACGGTCGGCAACAGCTCCGCCTACAGGGGAAATCAGAAGAGGAATATTGGAGAATGCATACAGGGCGGCGTAGATGTCCGCCCTTCCCGTAATGTCCAGTACATAGAGGGACAGGGCAAACCGCAGCAGGGCAGATCCCAGTATGGATATAATCTGCCCGATTACCATGAGGCGGAAATCCCTGTTTCCCGATATGGGACTATTTGCCATCATTCATTCCTCCGTGATTCTGATTCCTGTAAAATACATCCGCTTCCCGCGGCCAAAATCTGTTTCATGGGTTCAAAGGTTCCTTTTTCAGCGCCCAGGACAGCTTCCATGGCTTCTATGAATCCGTTTATCTTTTGTTCCATCTCACAAGGTGTCCATGTAAACATAGAGGAATCAAACAATATCTGCCCGGAAACCAATAGTATCTGCATGGCTTCCAGTGGATGCTCTGTGGAGAACAGGCGCTCCTTCACTCCCTGGGAAGCGATCTCGCCCAGGATGGGGGAGAGGGCCAGAATCGAGCGCACAATGCTTTTTTCGTGCATCAGGGCATTGGCCGGCAGATGGAACTCCTCAATCATCCTGTCCTTGGGGCCATCTGTCCGGGGCTGTCCGGCAGCTATGATCCGGCATATTTTCCGGACCGGTGATATACTCTTATCCATGGCTATCAGCCGGGCCTTTTGTACGTCCTGTTCAATGAAACGTTCTATGATGGCATCCATCACCTCTTCCTTGGATTTAAAATAATAATAAAAAGTACCCTTTGCAATACCTACCTGATTCAGGATATCAATAATGGTGGTTTTTGAGTATCCTTTTTCTGTAATAAGCGTCTCAGCAGCGTCCAGAATTTCATTTCTCCGTTCGTCGGCTTCCTTAACAATACGCGCCATGTCTTGCCCTCCTATCTTATAGACCGACCGTCGGTCTATAAGATATCATACATGATATGAAGGGCAATGTCAATGGGATTTAAGAGAAAGAGCTGTATTGGGGAGAAATGTGGAATTGGAAGTACGGCTGAAAACCTTGTGTTGAAAGGCGGCTTGTTTAGTTACTCTGTTACCGGCTGCCAATACGAATTTTAATGGCAGCTGGGTTGCTTCAGTAAATTAACGGCAACAGGGAGGTGTCTGGTGTATCTACAGACTGACCGAGAAAAGCCCGTGGCTGTTACAGCAGATATACAGCACTCCGTGACCAGACCTGGGGAAACGTACCTGGGCTGCCTGTTCCGGATATAGTTTCATCAAAAGCACTCTGTCATAGACGGCATATGCCATGAAGGTGATATAGTGCTGCTTTTCCATATCATGTTCCAGGGTGATGTAATAATCGCCCTCCACTGCTTTTGCAGACACGCTGTGGGAAAGGTCCGCGGGCCTGGCTTTCAGGGCATTCAATTTCCTGCCGCAGCAGGAGATTTCCGCCATGCCTGTGCTGGATATTACATTTCCGCAGACAGGGCATACATAGAATTTGATTCGTTTCATATTTCCTCCATCTTTTTTATTGGGCTCCAAATCGCCCAACAGTATTTTTTCAATATTAACTTCTAAAATATCAGAAAGCTCCCGCAGAAGGGATACGTCGGGGCATCCGGCGCCGCGTTCCCATTTGGAAATAGTCCTGTCGCTGATGTTCATGGCATTGGCCAGGGCCTTCTGGGTCATTCCTTTTTCTGTTCTCAGGGTATAAATCAGATTTCCTACTTTGCTGCAATCCATGTTTCTTCACCTCCTTGTCTATCATAGCCCATATGGGGGATAAATACAACAAACGCTCCGTGGAGTCTGTGGAGGCAGCGGAACCGGGGATACTGAAGAGGGGAGGATGGAATGCCCGGTTGAAGGAAAGGAGGTGATGGAAGATGGTGAGAAGGAGAACGAAGGAAAATGAGGGCGAAAGAAGGTGAAGGAGGAAGAATAAGGAGAAAAAGAAAAAAAGAAAAAAGAAGAAACCGGCATCATCCATGGCTGCAGTGTGACGGACGACGCCGGTTTTTCATTGTCATATGAATAGAAAGCTTAAGATTTATAAAACTTGTGTAAATGATTTTAATTACAGTTGCAAAGCAACGGCTGTTTATACACGCCTATACATTAAAGCGGAAGAGCACAACATCCCCGTCCCTCATGACATATTCCTTGCCCTCGGAACGTACCAGGCCTTTTTCCTTGGCTGCATTCATGCTGCCGCAGGCCATCAGGTCGTCGTAGTTGACTACTTCGGCGCGGATGAATCCACGTTCAAAGTCGCTGTGAATCTTTCCGGCTGCCTGGGGTGCCTTGGTGCCCACCTTGATAGTCCATGCACGGCTCTCCTGGGGGCCTGCTGTCAGGTAGCTCATAAGGCCCAGGATGCGGTAGCTGGCTGCAATCAGTTTCTCCAGACCGGACTCTGTAAGGCCAAGGTCGTCTAAGAACATCTTTTTCTCGTCGTCATCCAGCTCAGCGATTTCCTGTTCAATCTCAGCGCAGATAACGAATACCTCACAGTTGTTCTCGCCGGCAAAGCCGCGGACTGCCTGGACATACTGGTTGTCCGCACCGTCGTTTGCAAGGTCATCCTCAGCTACATTGGCGGCAAAGATGACGGGTTTCCATGTAAGAAGGTTCAGGGTATTGATGAACTCCATGGCATCATCGTCGTCCGGCTCAAAGCTGCGGGCCAGCTTTCCGTCTTCCAGGTGGGCTTTGATGGCTTTTAACAGCTCCACTTCCTTTGCCAGTTCCTTGTTGTTGAACGCACCCTTGGACTGCTTGGCAATGCGGCGCTCCAAGATTTCAATGTCGGAGAAAATCAGCTCCAGATTAATGGTCTCAATGTCGCGGATAGGGTCAATGCTGCCGTCCACGTGAATGACATTGGGGTCGTCAAAACAGCGTACTACATGAACAATGGCGTCCACTTCACGGATGTTGGAAAGAAACTGGTTGCCCAGACCTTCACCTTTGGAGGCTCCCTTTACCAGACCTGCAATGTCCACGAACTCGATGACGGCAGGGGTGGTTTTTTCTGAATTGTACATGGCGGTAAGTTTGTCCAGGCGGACATCGGGAACCGGAACCACGCCTACGTTGGGGTCAATGGTACAGAACGGGTAGTTGGCTGATTCCGCACCTGCCTTTGTCAAAGAATTGAAGAGGGTACTCTTGCCGACGTTGGGGAGTCCTACGATACCTAATTTCATATGATTACCTTCCTATCTGTATGTGATATATGATGGTTCAAATACGCCCTGGCTCCTGGCGGGGGCGTTCTGATTCAATTAAAGCTTTATTATCATATCATAAAAAGAGGGGAAATTAAAGGGGAAAATGTGTGGGGTGGGAGATGGGAGGGATGGTACGCGGACAGGGAAGGGGATCGGGAAAATGAACGGGCGGGGGCGGGGAGATTTGGCTAATGGTTCCCCCGGTTCCGCCTAAGTGACAGCACCCCTCGGTAAAAATCGCCGAATCTCCCCGCCCCCGCCCGCTCATTTTCCGGCTGCTCTTTTGCTTGTCCGCTGTCTCATCCTCCCATAAGGAGAGGAGTGATGGCCGATGGATGTGAGGATAATTGCGGGTGTGAGGAATTTTCTCGCGTGAAGCGTCGAGGGTGTTTGGCGGAGATGTAAAAAGGATGAGGAGAAAATTCCTCATTTTTGGATGAGGGCGGACTTATGGGTTGTTTGGAGATGAGCAGAGCTTTGAAGGTGAGATTTTTGCTCGGCCAATAGGGGATGAGGTGGAATGTGGATAGACATAATGGCTGGATGCGGGGTTTTAATAATCCTGTGTGGGATTCCTTCTTATTATATAATATATTTTATATAACACATTTGGGTTTGGCGGGGGATGGGATGCGGGGGGATTGATAATATAGGCTTTTTTGGCAATAATAGTTATGAGTGTATTCTGTAATATTGACCGTATGGTGTTTGGGTATGTTAGTAATCAGGCAGGATTTTAAATTTCAGGATAGCAGGAGGTTATTGAATATGAAAGAAACAATTGTCGTTATCGGGGCGAATCATGGGGGGACGGCGGTTTTGAATACTATTTTGGACCAGTTTCCGGGAAATCGGGTGGTGGCTTTTGACAGGAACTCTGATATCAGCTTTCTGGGGTGCGGTATGGCGCTTTGGATTGGCGGACAGATTTCCGGGCCAGAGGGGCTGTTCTATTCCAGTAAGGAGGCTTTTGAGGAAAAGGGCGCTGTCATTCATATGGAGACAGAGGTTGAAAGAATTGATTTTGACGGCAAGGCTGTGTATGCCAGGGGAAAGGACGGAAAGAGTTATGTGCAGGAGTATGATAAACTGATTCTGGCCACCGGGTCTGTTCCGCTGCGCCCTGAGATTGAGGGGATGGAGCTGGATAATGTGCAGTTTGTGAAGCTGTATCAGAATGCCAGGGATGTGATTGAGAAGCTTAAGGATACTTCTGTTAAGAAGGTGGCTGTGGTGGGCGCCGGATATATCGGGGTGGAGCTGGCTGAGGCGTTTAAGAGGAATGGCCGGGAGGTGGTTTTGATTGACCTGGCGGATACATGCCTGTCCGGATATTATGACAGGGAGTTTTCTGACAGGATGGCGCACAATCTGCAGGAGCACGGGGTGAAGCTGGCTTTTGGGGAGAAGGTGGTGAGACTGGAGGGCAAAAGACGGGTGGAACGTGTGGTGACGGACCAGGGATGTTATGAGGCGGATATGGTGGTATTCGGCATTGGATTTAGGCCCAACACATCCCTTGGACAGGGGAGACTCAGGACCTTTGGAAATGGGGCCTTTCTGGTGGACCGCAGGCAGGAGACAAGCGTGCCCGGGGTGTATGCGGTGGGGGACTGCGCTACGGTTTATAACAATGCCATACAGGCTGCGGATTACATTGCCCTGGCTACCAACGCGGTGCGCTCCGGAATCATCGCGGCCCATAACGCGTGCGGCAAGGTTCTGGAATCCGTGGGCGTTCAGGGATCCAACGGAATCAGTATATGGGGACTTCACATGCTCAGCACGGGAATCAGCCTGGCCAGGGCAAAGCGGATGGGATACGACGCTGCGGCAGCGGATTATGAGGACTGGCAGAAGGCAGAGTTTATGGAGAACGGAAACCATAAGGTGAAGATACGTATTGTGTATGACAGGAAATCCAGAATCATACTGGGAGCCCAGATGTGCTCGGATTATGACGTATCCATGGGTATCCACATGTTCTCCATGGCAGTGGAGGAACAGGTGACCATAGATAAGCTGAAGCTGTTTGATCTGTTCTTCCTCCCTCATTTTAACAAGCCCTATAACTATGTGACCATGGCTGCGCTGGGGGCTGAGTAGGATTAATGCTGGTAAATACCTTCTTGCTTTTTATACTGCTTCGGGGTAAAATGGGAAAGTATATCACTTAGGAAGGAGATTTTCTTTATGGAAGCAGTTACGGGAGCGGATTTGAGTTTTGTGAATCTGGGTATTACCATAGAGCATCTGCCTAACAGCATCACTGTGTTTGGATTCAGGATTGCCTTTTACGGTATCATTATAGGGCTTGGGATGCTGGCCGGCATGGCCATCGCGTGTTCAGACGCTAAGAGAAGAGGGCAGGACCCGGATATTTATTTGGATTTTGCGCTTTACGCCATTATATTTTCCATTATGGGGGCCAGGGCCTACTATGTTATTTTCGACTGGGCAAATTATAAGGATGATTTGCTGCAGATATTTAACCTCAGGGCAGGTGGACTGGCTATTTACGGGGGTGTCATTGCGGCGGCCCTGACTCTCATCGTATTTACGAAGAAACGAAAGCTGTCCTTTTTCTCCATGGCTGACAGCGGTGTCCTGGGTCTGATTACAGGACAGATGATCGGCAGGTGGGGGAATTTCTTCAACTGCGAAGCCTTTGGCGGGTATACGGACAACCTGTTTGCCATGCGAATCCGGAAAAGCCTGGTGAATCCTGCCATGATATCCCAGCAGCTTGTGGACAATGAGATTGTGGAAAATGGCATTGCCTATATCCAGGTGCATCCCACCTTCCTGTATGAATCACTTTGGAACCTGGGCGTGCTGGTGTTCATGCTGTGGTACAGGAAGCGCAAGAAGTTTGAAGGAGAGATGCTGTGGGTGTATTTCCTTGGATACGGACTGGGAAGGGTTTGGATTGAAGGACTGAGGACGGATCAGCTAAAGATTCCGGGAACGGGGTTCGCCGTGTCCCAGCTTTTATCGGCTGCGCTGGTGGGCGTGTCGGCGGCAGTGATTATTTACCGCCATCGTCACCCGAAAAAGGGGGACAAAGTGGAGGAATCCGCCTAGAGTGTGCCTGAAAATCATTCCCGGCATCTGCCTGCCCCCACTTTTGGGTAAACGGCAGGAAAGTGGTGGGAGAAATCATGGGATTGTCCCCCACCAGGGGCATTAAAGACTGAAAAAATCAATATTTTGTGTCTGTTGCGGGACTCGTCCCACATATAGAGGCAGTTGCGGAAAAGCCCGCAGCTGCCTTATTTTTTCGCAATTTTTTTATAAGATTTCCGTAAAAACTTCTTGCCATTTCCCAAAATCTGTACTATGATGGACATACAAGTGGTAGAAAGTGGTGCAAAGTGGTAGAAGATGGTTGTTAAGTGGATGAAGTGGGGGATTTCGGATGTCTCCCACAATAGTCCACTACCGCTCCGGTGTACGGCAGGTGATAAGTTATGTTCATGGGTGAGTACAATCATACAGTCGATGCGAAGGGACGGCTTATCGTACCTTCCAAATTCAGAGAGCAGTTAGGCGATGAATTCGTTGTTACGAAGGGCCTTGATAACTGCCTTTTTGTGTATGAGAATTCAGAATGGGCCGCCCTGGAAGAAAAGCTTCGCACACTGCCTCTGACCAATGCGGCCGGACGTAAGTTTTCACGTTTCCTCTTAGCAGGAGCTACCACCTGTGAAGTAGACAAGCAGGGAAGGATTCTCCTTCCGGCCGTGCTTCGTGAGTTTGCCGGAATCGAGAAGGATGCAGTACTGGTAGGTGTGGGCAGCCGCATTGAAATATGGAGTAAGGATAAATGGCTGGATGCAAACACCTTTGATGATATGGAAGAGATTGCAGAACATATGGAAGGTTTGGGAATTTAATGGAGGAATCAACATTTGTACATAAGTCCGTACTTTTATATGAGACAGTGGGAAGTCTGAATATCAAGCCTGGAGGCTTGTATGTGGACGGCACCCTGGGCGGCGGCGGACATGCCTATGAGGTGTGTAAGCGTTTGGGCAGCGGAAAACTGATTGGCATAGACCAGGATGCGGACGCCATCGAGGCGGCCGGGAAAAGGCTTCTGCCGTTTCAGGACAAGGTGACCATTGTCAGAAGCAATTATGCCAATATTAAGGAAGTACTGAAGGAGTTGGAAATTGAGGGAGTGGACGGGATTTATCTGGACCTGGGAGTATCCTCCTATCAGCTGGATACGGCTTCCAGAGGATTTACCTACCGTGAGGACGCGCCTCTTGACATGAGAATGGACCAGAGGAACGATGTCACGGCCGCCCATATCATTAATACCTACAGCGAGATGGAGCTGTACAGGATTATCCGGGATTACGGGGAGGATAATTTTGCAAAGAATATAGCAAAGCACATTGTAAGGGCAAGAGGGGAACACCCCATAGAGACCACCGGGGAGCTGGCGGAGATCATAAAGGGGGCCATTCCGGCCAGGGTAAGGGCAACGGGAGGCCATCCGGCCAAACGGACCTTTCAGGCTATCCGCATTGAATGCAACCATGAGCTGGAGGTTTTGGAACAGTCCATTGATACCATGATAGACCTTCTGAATCCGGGAGGCCGCCTCAGTATCATTACCTTCCATTCACTGGAAGACAGGATTGTAAAGAGCCGTTTCCGGTTAAATGAGAATCCCTGCATCTGTCCTCATGATTTTCCTGTCTGCGTGTGCGGCCGGAAAAGCAAGGGGAAGGTGGTATCCAGAAAACCCATATTGCCGTCAGAAGAAGAACTGGAGGAAAACAGCCGTTCTAAAAGCGCAAAGCTGCGCGTCTTTGAGCGGGGACAGTCTTAGTAAGAGGACAAGACCTTTTTCCGGTTATGAAAATACGAAAGACAGCAGGCAGCAGAAAAGACCGGCCCATGCCGGTGTCCGCTGCCGGATTCAGATAGAAGGGAGGATAAGGTTATGGCTGCAAGGGCGCAGGCGTCGTCAGGACGCAGGAATACACATAGAAATACCAGACCCGTGTACGGCAATGATTATGTACAGGGTTCTGCCGCACCAAAGCTAAGGCCCCAGACTGCTCCAAAGCAGGAGACCAGGCCGGGGAAACCATCAGGCAGCCAGTCGGTCCGGAGTAATCACCGGATCCGCCGCAATCAGGAGCGTGCCATGTATATGGACCTTCCATATGTCATCATGCTTACCATTGCGTCTGTGTTTACCTTATACCTCTGTATCAACTACCTCCATGTGCAGTCCTCCATCACGGCCAGGATGCACCATATTGAGCAGATGGAGGCAGAGCTGGAACAGCTTAAGGCGGAGAACGACGCCCTGGAGACCAGCATCAATACCAGCATCGACCTCAACAAGATATATGAGATTGCCACCAAGGAGCTGGGAATGGTGTATGCCAAGAAGGACCAGGTGCTGTTATATGACAAGACAGAAAGCGAGTATGTAAGACAGTATGAAGACATCCCGGAACACTAAATCCGGGGGCCGTATGGGGAAAGGCAGCAGCGGCAGCAGGAAGGACAGCGGGAACGGCCCCAGGGATCAGGAACAATACAGAAATGAACAACGGAACAATCAACGGGGGAAGTATTATTATCCCAAGTATATACAAGAGAAGCTGGCAATCACCGTCCTGGTGATTACGCTGGCTTTATTTGCATTAGTCATGATTTTGTACCGGATCATAAAGGACAACAACGAGCAGTACAATAAAATCGTGCTCTCCCAGCGCCAGCAGGAGTATGACAGCCGTGTCATCCCATACCGGAGGGGAGATATTGTGGACAGGAACGGCACCTATCTGGCTACCAGCGAGAAGGTGTATAACCTGATTATTGATCCGGGACAGATCATGTCGGATCCGGAAAATTATCTGGAGCCAACCATTCAGGCCCTGGTGACCAATTTTGGTTTTGATGCCGGGGAGCTGCGGACCCTGATTGAGGAGCGGAAGGAGTCAGCCTATCTCAGATATAATAAGGGACGCCAGCTCACCTATGACCAGAGGGTGGCATTTGAACAGATGGCCAAAGAGACAAATGAAGCCTACCGCAAGAGCGATAATGACGCGGAGGCCAAGAAGCGGGTTAAGGGCATCTGGTTTGAGGATGAGTATAAGCGTATATATCCCTACAATTCCCTGGCCTGCAATGTCATAGGCTTTACCAGCAGTGACGGAAGCGTGGGCACCGGCGGCATTGAGCAGTATTACAACAGCAGCCTGATCGGAGTCAACGGACGTGAATATGGATACCTGGACCAGGATTCCAATTTGGAGGGCGTGGTGAAACCGGCTTCCAACGGCAATACGGTGGTTTCAACCATTGATGTGAACATCCAGAACATTGTACAGAAATATATTGACGAGTGGCAGACCAATGTGGGAAGCAAGGTGACGGCGGCCATTGTCATGAATCCCAACAACGGGGAAATCCTGGCTATGGGAACCAGCAATAAATTCGACCTGAATAATCCCAGGGATGTATCCGGCTATACGGAGCAGGAGCTGTTTGACCTGGGGAAAAAGGAGGCAGCGGCTGTGTACCGGCGGGAAAATGACGGTGCAGTCATTACCGAGGACCAGGTGACGGAGCATTTTTCCAGGGAAGATGTGATCTCCTACGGACAGCAGGTGGCGTGGAACCAGATATGGAGGAATTTCTGCGTCAGCGATACCTATGAACCGGGATCGCCTTCCAAGATTTTTACCGTGGCCACCGGACTGGAGGAAGGGGTGCTTAAAGGAAATGAAAGCTTTGAGTGTACCGGTTACCTCCACGTGGGAGATTATGACATCAAATGTACGGCCTGGCGCAGGGGCGGCCATGGGTGGCTGAACCTCCAGGAATCACTGATGCAGTCCTGCAATGTGGCCATGATGCGCATTGGAGCCATGATAGGAAGAGAGCGATTTACCAAATATCAGGGCATCTTTGGGTTTGGCGACAAGACGGGGATTGACCTTCCCGGGGAGGCAGACACCAGCGGTCTGGTTTACAGCGCGGACGACATCGGGCCTACGGACCTGGCCACCAATGCCTTTGGACAGAACTACAACTGTACCATGGTGCAGCTGTCCGCGGCGTTCTGCTCTGTTCTGAACGGGGGTTCCTACTATGAACCCCATGTGGTGAAGCAGATTCTCAATGAGCAGGGGTCCGTGGTGGAGAAAAAGGAGCCTGTGCTGGTGCGGGAGACTGTATCCCAGTCCACCTCTGATTTCCTGAAGGAGGCCATGTTCCAGACCGTTGAGACAGGTACGGGAAAGGCGGCCCAGGTCATTGGCTATGATGTGGGCGGCAAGACGGGTACGGCTGAGAAGCAGCCCCGAAGCGCTAAGAATTATCTGGTGTCCTTTGCCGGATTTGCGCCCATTGAGGATCCGCAGGTATTTGTGTACGTGGTCATTGACACGCCCAATTATCCGCCGGGAGAGCAGCAGGCCCACAGCTCCTATGCAAGCGCTGTTTTCTCCAAAATCATGACAGAAATACTTCCTTATCTGAATATATTCCCCACCAAGGACCTTCCTGAAAGTGAGGCAATCCAGGAAAGCCTGCCATCCTCAGAGGGCATTAATGAGCCGGTATCTGAGACAGAGGGCGCAGAGGGAACAGAGGAGACTCCGGCTGAGACAGAGAAGCAGTATGAGACAGATGAATACATGCCGGGCGGAGAGGAAGGAGAAGGCGCGGGCAGCGGTGTGCCGGACGCAGTGCCCACTGTGGCTGGGGACGGAAACGGAGAAGGGACAGGCCCCTCGTCCCTTCCGGTGAAGGCGCCGCCCCGCCAATCCAATGAAAGCAGCACTCAGGCAGGTCCTGCCGGGGAAAGCACCCAGGCAACAGAACCCTCCTCAGCAGGGGAGACGGCCAAGCCATCTGAGTAATCAGGAGAAAGATTCATAAAATGTGACGGGCTCCAATATATTATTAACAATGATGGACACCGGAGCTGCTCATGTATTCTAATTTAACGAAACACAGAAAGAATATAGCCGTCCTGGCACTGCTCATAGCCATCGTCATGGTGAGCCTGTCAGGGCGGCTTGGTTATCTCATGCTGTTCTGTTCAGAGCATTACAGCGCCATGGCCGAGGACCTGCACCAGAGGGAGCGTACCATTAAGGCGGCCAGGGGGCGTATCATTGACGCCAACGGGGTCGTCATCGCTGATAACAGGACAGTTTGTACCATTTCCGTCATATACAATCAGGTAAAGGACCGGGAGCAGGTCATACGGGTACTGTGCGATGAACTGGATCTGGATGAGGAGCTGGTGAGAAAACGGGTGGAGAAGCGCAGTTCCAGGGAAATCATCAAGACCAATGTGGACAAAGAGCTGGGGGACCAGATACGTTCCTACCGGCTGGCAGGGGTCAAGGTGGATGAGGACTACAAACGGTATTATCCCTACGACAGCCTGGCATCCAAGGTCCTGGGATTTACCGGGGGAGACAACCAGGGCATCATCGGCCTGGAAGTAAAATACGAGAAATATCTGAAAGGAATGAACGGAAAGATACTCACCATGTCCGATGCAAAGGGCGTGGAGATAGAGAATGCCGCAGAGGACAGGATTGAACCCATACCGGGCAATGATCTTCACATCAGCCTGGATGTGAATATACAGAAATATGCGGAGCAGCTGGCTTACCAGGTGCTGGAGAAGAAAAATGCCAAGAAGGTATCCATCATTGTCATGAATCCCCAGAACGGGGAGCTGATGGCCATGGTCAATGTTCCTGAATTTAATCTGAACGACCCCTTCACCCTGAACCAGAACCTGCGAAGCCAGAGTCTCCAGGAGATGGCTGCCGCCAACCAGGGGGCCACAGGGGCGGGCAAACAGGAGCTGTTAAACCAGATGTGGAGGAATACCTGCATCAATGATACCTATGAGCCTGGTTCCACCTTCAAAATCATCACAGCGGCAGCCGGCCTGGAGTCAGGTGTGGTGAAGCTGACAGACCAGTTTTCCTGTCCCGGATTCAGGGTGGTGGAGGACCGGAAGATAAGGTGCCATAAAGTGGGGGGACACGGGGCCGAAACCTTTCTGCAGGGTGCCATGAACTCCTGCAACCCGGTGTTCATCGATGTGGGGCAGCGCCTGGGCGTGGATGGCTATTACAAGTATTTTACCCAGTTCGGACTGAAGGGAAAGACGGGGATCGACCTGCCCGGCGAGGCAGCCACCATCATGCACAAAAAAGAGAACATGGGACTGGTGGAGCTGGCCACGGTTTCCTTTGGCCAGTCCTTCCAGATTACACCGGTTCAGCTTATCACCACGGCTGCTTCCATTGTCAACGGAGGAAACCGGGTGACCCCTCATTTCGGCGTGGAGACCGTGAGCGCCGACGGTACGTCGGTCCACAAGCTGGATTATCCTTCCGGGGGAAGAATCCTGTCGGAGGAGACCAGCGCCACCATGCGGTACGTGCTGGAGCAGGTGGTATCGGAGGGAAGCGGCAAAAAGGCAAAGTTAGAGGGATACCGCATCGGCGGCAAGACAGCCACGTCGGAGAAGCTTCCGCGAAGCCTTAAAAAATATATTTCATCGTTTATCGGCTTTGCACCGGCTGACAATCCGCAGGTTATGGCCCTCATTACCATTGATGAGCCGGAGGGGATTTATTACGGCGGAACCATAGCTGCCCCGGTGGTCGGAGATTTATTTAAGAATATACTTCCTTATCTGGGAATTGAGGCAGTACAGGAAGAAACTGCTGTACACCTTTCCAATCCATAGTTGATTATTCCCGGAAAAAGACGTATACTAATTACCAAATAAGACATACATATGAGATTGAGGTGCCTTTATGATTCATGAAACCATACTAGCTATTATCATTGCATTTGCCATCAGCGCATTGCTTTGCCCCATTATCATCCCTTTCCTGCACAAGCTTAAATTCGGGCAGCAGGTCAGGGACGACGGACCGGAGAGCCATCTGAAAAAGCAGGGAACGCCTACCATGGGCGGCCTGATTATACTCAGCAGCATCATCATTACATCTGTCTTTTATATTCCCAGCTATCCTAAAATCATTCCCGTGCTGTTTGTCACGGTAGGATTTGGCATTATTGGTTTTTTGGATGATTATATCAAGATTGTGATGAAGCGTTCCGAGGGGCTGAAGCCCATGCAGAAGTTAGTGGGCCAGTTCATCATCACAGGCATCTTCGCCTGGTACCTGCTTAACAGCGGGGAGGTGGGAACGGATATGCTGATTCCTTTTACGGGAGGTTTTGACGGAGGCAGTTTCCTGTCCCTGGGAATCTTCTTTGTACCCGCGCTGTTCTTCATTATGCTGGGAACGGATAACGGGGTGAATTTTACCGATGGTTTGGACGGTCTCTGTACAAGCGTTACCATACTGGTTGCCACCTTTCTTACCATTGTGGCCATCGGTGAGGACATGGGCATCAGCCCCATAACCGGAGCAGTGGTGGGAAGCCTGCTGGGATTTTTGCTGTTCAATGTATATCCGGCCAAGGTGTTCATGGGGGATACAGGCTCCCTGGCCCTGGGCGGTTTTGTGGCAGCCTCCTGTTATATGATGCGCATGCCCCTGTTTATTCCTGTCATAGGGCTTATCTATTTAGTTGAGGTACTGTCCGTCATTATCCAGGTAACCTATTTTAAGCGCACCGGCGGCAAGCGTATTTTTAAAATGGCGCCCATCCACCACCATTTTGAGCTGTGCGGATGGTCGGAGACAAGGGTGGTGGCTGTATTCGCCATCGTGACCGCCATCCTCTGCATGGTGGCTTATCTGGGGCTGTAGATATCAGTATCGCACGTAAGAGACCAAAGGACGGTCTCTAAGTGCTCATAACGAACCGCTGCACTAAGCTCGAAAAGACCTCGCTAAGTGCAGCGGAATGTATCGCACGTAAGAGACCAAAATACGGTCTCTAAATGCTCATAACGAGGAGGTTAGTTGACAAATGAACCAAAGTCAGAGAGTTTTAGTGGCTGGAACGGGAATCAGCGGTATTGCTGCTGCAAAGCTGGTTCTGGAACGGGGCGGAGATGTGGTGCTTTATGACGGCAATGCCGCCTTAAAGGAAGAAGATATCAAAGAGAAATTTGACAGGGATGCAAAGGTGACCGTGGTGCTGGGGGAAATCAAGCGTTCCGACCTGCTGGGCGTGGAGCTGTGCATTATCAGTCCCGGTATACCCCTTGACAGTCCTTTTGTGGCCGTTGTGGACGATGCCAAGATTCCTATTTTAGGAGAGATTGAGCTGGCCTACCAGTGCGGCCTGGGGAAGCTGGCCGCCATTACGGGAACCAATGGAAAGACTACCACCACAGCCCTCACAGGGGAGATATTAAAGGCCCGCTATGAGGAGGCATTTGTGGTGGGAAATATTGGGGATCCATATACCTCCAAGGTTCTGGAGATGACTGAGGATTCCGTGACCGTTGCAGAGGTGTCCAGCTTCCAGCTGGAGACCATCATGGATTTCAGGCCCAATGTCAGCGCTATTTTAAACATAACCCCGGACCATCTGAACCGCCACGGCACCATGGAAAACTATATCCGCATCAAGGAGTGCGTTACCCTGAACCAGACAAAGGAGGATGCGGTGGTGCTCAACTACGACGATCCTGTCCTCAGGGAGTTTGGCCAGAATCCGGAGCTTAAGCCCAGGGTTATCTGGTTCTCCAGCAGGGAAATGTTAAAGGACGGTTTCTGCATGGACGGGGATAACATCGTGTACTGCCAGAACGGCCGTCAGACCGTTGTGGTCAATGTTCATGACATGCAGCTTCTGGGTCGGCATAATTATGAGAACGCCATGGCGGCGGCAGCCATTGCCCTGGAGATGGGAGTTCCCATGTCTGATATTACAAGGGTCATTGAGGGGTTCCATCCGGTGGAGCACAGAATCGAGTTCGTAAGGGAACGCACCGGAGTCAGATATTATAACGATTCCAAGGGTACTAATCCGGATGCAGCCATCCAGGCACTCAGGGCCATGCCGGGCCCCACCCTTCTCATTGCGGGCGGCTATGATAAAAACAGCGAATACGATGAGTGGGTATCCGAGTTTGAGGGCAAGGTGAGATATCTGGTGCTCATAGGACAGACCAGGGATAAGATTGCGGAGTGCGCAAAGAAGCATGGTTTTACTGAAATCATGTACGCAGAAGATATGCAGGAGGCAGTGCAGGTATGCGCCGTATATGCGGACATCGGAGATTATGTACTGTTAAGCCCCGCCTGTGCCAGCTGGGGTATGTTTAAAAATTATGAAGAGCGGGGACGCGTCTTTAAGGAGTGCGTCATGGCTTTGTAGGAGGTAAATGCGTATGGCGGGAAAGGTGCAGACGGCAGCCGGACCCTCCGGCCAGATGAGACGTCCGGCCGGGAGCGGGGAGCGTATGGAGCAGCAGATGCCAAAGAAAAAGAAGAAGGCCAAGCGTTTTTATGATTACAGCCTTTTGTTCTGCATCATTTTCCTGACAGCTTTCGGGCTGGTAATGATTTACAGCGCCAGCTCCTATTCAGCGCAGCTGAGCAAGGCATATAACGGAAACGGTGCATATTTTATGCAGAGGCAGGCGGGAATCGCGGCAGTGGGACTGGTGGCCATGCTCATCATTTCCAAGATAGATTATCACATATTTGCCCGGTTCTCCGTGTTTGCCTATCTCATGTCATACATACTTATGATTGCGGTGAGCCTGGTTGGCCGCGAGGTCAACGGCAAGAAGCGCTGGCTGGGAGTGGGGCCTTTGAGCTTCCAGCCCACGGAGTTCGTCAAGATAGCCCTGATTGTGCTTCTGGCCGCGGTGATAACCACTATGGGCATGAAAATTAATAAATGGAAAAATATGGGATATGTTGTGGCCCTGACCCTTCCCATAGCGGGATTGGTGGCCATGAACAACTTAAGCTCCGGCATCATTGTCTGCGGAATCGCGTTTGTCATGCTGTTCGTGTCATGTAAGGTGAAGTGGCCCTTTTTCTCCATCGGGGCCCTGGGACTTACCACCCTGGCCTTTGCCGGGCCCATAGGCAAGTTCCTGACAACGGTGGGACTGCTCCAGCCTTATCAGTACCGGCGAATCGAGGCATGGCTGAATCCGGAGTCCGACCCTACGGACAAGGGATTCCAGGTTCTCCAGGGACTCTACGCCATTGGTTCCGGCGGACTGGTGGGCCAGGGGCTGGGAGAGAGCATACAGAAGCTGGGTTTTTTGCCCGAGTCCCAGAACGATATGATATTTGCCATAATATGTGAGGAGCTGGGGCTGTTTGGGGCCGTGTCCATTATCCTCATATTTCTGTTCATGATATACAGGTTCATGATTATAGCCAATAATGCCCCTGATTTGTTCGGGGCCCTGCTGGTGGTGGGCGTCATGGGACACATTGCCATTCAGGTTATCCTGAACATAGCGGTTGTGACCAATACCATTCCCAACACGGGAATCACCCTTCCCTTTATCAGTTACGGGGGAACGTCGGTGCTGTTCCTCTTGATGGAAATGGGAATCGTCCTAAGCGTGTCCAATCAGATAAAACTTGAAAAGTAACAGCAGGAATACCGCACAAGCGGGCACGTCCCGGCATATGCTTTAAGTAGAAGGTGTTTTCTACGGAAGGCATAGATACCAGGAGGTGCCCCATTGTCTGTCATTCAGGTTTGTGGTCTTACTCCCTTAAAGGGAGAGATATCCATACAAGGTTCTAAAAACGCCGTACTGCCCATGATGGCTGCGGCTTTACTTCACAGAGGGGTTACGGTGCTGACCAATGTCCCGGTCATACGGGACGTGGCCTGTATGCTGGACATACTGGAAAGCCTGGGCTGCCGGTGCTGCCACAAGGGGGACTGTCTTGTGATGGATGCCCGCAGCGTCACAGGGACATCCATCCCTGAGGAGTATGTCACGGCCATGCGTTCCTCCATCGTGGTGTTAAGCGCCCTGCTGGGCCGCATGGGAGAGGGCAGCTGCTGTTATCCGGGCGGATGTCTCATAGGAGCCAGGCCCATTGACCTGCACCTGATGGCGCTGAGGGCCCTGGGAGCCGATATCAGGGAACGGGATGGGACCATAGAGGCCAGCTGCAGGAAGAACGGCGGACTTAAGGGCACGGAAATCCATCTGTCCTATCCAAGCGTGGGGGCCACGGAACAGGCCATACTGGCATCTGTCCTGGCAGACGGGGTGACCATCATCCACCAGGCTGCCAGGGAACCGGAAATCAGCCAGATGTGCCGCTTCCTTAATAATATGGGGGCTGTTATCTGCGGCATGGGAACCGACCATCTGATGGTACAGGGAGTGGCCGGGCTTCATGACAGCAGCTTCCGGGTGGAGGGAGACCGGATAGTGGCCGGTACCTACGGGGCTGCCGCTGTGGCGGCTGGAGGAGAGGTCCTTTTGCGTGGCATTTGCCCGTCTGACCTTAAGGTGCCTTTGGAGGAATTCCAAAAGGCCGGCGCGGCGGTGGATGCCGATGAAAAAAACCGCCAGATTCGGATATGCATGGGAAAACGTCCCCTTCCCCTTCTTATTAAAACAGAGCCGTATCCCGGTTTTCCCACGGATTTGCAGTCGCCCTTCATGGCATTTCTGGCAACTGCCCAGGGAACCAGTTATATCGAGGAACAGGTCTTTGAGGGAAGATTTGCAACGGCAAAAATCCTGGAGCAGATGGGTGCCGTCATACGCACGGAGGACCAGAGAGCTGTGATTGAGGGGCATTATCCCCTGAAGGGAGCTGCTGTCAATGCCTGCGACTTAAGAGGCGGGGCAGCCCTGATGGTGGCGGCCCTGGCCGCGGAGGGGGATACATTCATCGGGGAATGCCATCACATTGAGCGGGGGTACGAGGACATATGCAGGGACATGGCAGCTTTGGGCGCCCATATCCGCTGGGTGGAGAATGATATTACCAGGTGAGGTACTGTAATGAAAAATTATGGTAGTAAACATCATATAGGGGCAGGTATTGCCGTGGCAGTGGTACTGCTGCTGGCAATCCTGCTTTTGTCTGTACAGATTCAGCATGTGACGGTGACGGGAAGCGACAGGTATTCCGCCAAACAGGTGGAAGAGCTTCTGTTCACCGGCAGATGGGGGAAGAATTCAGCCCACGCTTATTTTTCGGACAAGTTCCGTCCCCACATCCAGATTCCCTTTGTGGAGGATTATAAAGTGGTTTTCCACAATCCGCTTGACGTAGAAGTGATTATATATGAGAAGAGCATTGTGGGATATGTGTCCTACATGAGCAGCTTCATGTATTTTGACAAGGACGGCATTGTGGTGGAGAGTTCGGGAAGCCAGCTGCCCGGCGTCCCGTGGATTACAGGCATGGAATTCGGCAGAATCGTGCTGCACCGCCCCCTTCCGGTGGATGATAAGAACATTTTTGAGGAGATACTGAACCTGACACAGCAGCTGTCAGTCTATGATATTGCCGTGGACCGCATCCAGTATGATTCCCACGGACAGGCTACCCTGTTCATCGGAAAGATGGAGGTTACCATGGGAGATCACACGGATATTGACGGAAAGATTTCCACGCTCAACGATATTCTTAAGGCCCAGCCCCAGCTTACGGAAATTAGCGGGACCATGAAGCTGGACAACTATTCGGAGTCCAACAGCGGGGCCGGGATTACATTTAAAAAGAAGTAATAAAGAAGTGATTTGCTTCGGTTCAATCCGCTTATAAAAAAGCATTATTCATAATCTGAATAGTGCTTTTTTCTGTAAGGTACAAAATATAAGAGGTTCAAGGGGGTGCAGGGGGTGAAAATAAAATAAAAATTCAAAAAATAATATAATATATTGAAATTATATTTCAAATACGATATAATAATATCCAGGAGGTAGAAAATGGACAATCCAAATACGAGTTATCAGCTGAGAGTGCAATCAATATTGCCTTCCATCAACAAAAAGAATGAAATGAAGATTTATGAATTCATAGAGATAAACAGGAAGGAAATCATACATATGTCTGTGGCGGATGCGGCGGAGGCTTGCGGGGTCAGTGAGGCAGCCATAGTCAGATATGCACAGAAATTAGGGTACAAGGGATACCAGGCCATGAAAATCAGCATTGCCCAGGACGTAATTGAGCCGGGACAGCAGATTTACGGCCAATTGTCAAAGGGAGATACCATTCCTACGATTGTGGATAAGATATTTGATTCAAATATCCAGTCATTAAGGGATACAAGCGACGTGCTCAGCAGGGAGAATATAGATGAGGCGGTTAATCTGATATTGGGATGCAGGCGCCTTTTGTTTTTTGGAGTGGGCGGTTCCGGCTGTGTTGCCATGGACGGGCAGCATAAGTTTTTAAAGATTGGTTATATGGCCATGGCATTTACGGACAGTAATCTGCAGGCCATGGCTGCGTCTGTACTTACATCCCGGGACGTCTTGGTGGCTGTTTCCCATTCCGGGGCATCCAAGGACATTCTCATGGCCATGGACATTGCAAAACAATCCGGGGCAAAGACAATCGCTATTACCAATTATGGGAAGTCGCCCATTGTGGAAAAGGCGGATGTTGTTCTGTATACATCTTCCAATGAGACTGCCTTTAACAGCGATGCATTGTCATCCAGAATAGCGGAGCTGACAATCATTGATATGCTGTATATAGGAGTATCTTATAAGAGATACGATGAATCATATGCCAATATACTTAAGACGAGGAAGGCATTGGATTCCACTAAAATATAAAGGAGGTGAATAAAAAAGGAACATGAAGTCAACGTATGGAGAGAGGTGATAAGACAACCAAAGTTAAATATCTGAGATTAAGGAGGATAGTGTATGTTTTGTGGAATTGATTTGGGGACTTCCAGTGTAAAGGCCTCTGTTTTTGACGAACATGGGAGACAGCTGGCCTTTTCCAGAAGAGAGATTGATCTGGTACTTCCACAGACAGGGTTGGCGGAGTTGGATCCAGAGAATTATCTGGTAAAGGTATACGAGACATTACGGGATGTGTCGGCACAATGCCATGGGAATATTGCATCAATCGCGGTTTCATCCCAGGCACAGGCAGTGGTACCCATAGACCGTAGGGGGAACCCTCTGTATAACATCATCGTTACAATGGATAACAGAACGCTGCGGCAATACAGATTCTGGAAGGAACACCATGATGAGTGGGAGATATACAAGCGCACCGGCAATGGATTTGCTTCCATTTATACGGTAAACAAGATCATGTGGTTTATTGAAAACAGGCCGGATATCTATGAAAAGGCATGGAAATTCTGCTGCGTCCAGGATTATGTGGTGTTTAAGCTGACAGGAGAAGGCCCGTTTATAGACTATTCCATGGCCGGAAGGACCATGATGCTGTCCTCAGAGCGTCCGGAGTGGGACAGCGGTGTATTAGATATTGCAGGAATATCAAAGGACAAATTGTCGGAACCAGTCAGATCCACTGCCACTATAGGAAGGGTGAGGGAGGACATAAGAGCCGGATTTGGCCTGAGCCGGACCTGCCAGGTGGTCCTGGGAGGACACGATCAGGCCTGCGGCGCAGTTGGAAGCGGCGTGATTACGCCGGGTATGGTGATGGATGCCTGCGGCACCGTGGACGCAATGGTTTCGGTTCTGCCTGGCTTTATCATAGACAGGGCCATGCTGGATAACAAACTGCCCTGCTACAGACATGTGGACGGAACCAATTATATTACCATGGCAATCAATACAAACGGGGGATTATTTTTGAAATGGTACAAGAATACCTTCTGTCATGAGGAATCACAGTTATGCGGTGAACAGAACTGTGATATTTATACATATATTATTAAAGAGTGCGCCAACACTCCGGCAGACATATATGTATTACCTCATTTGGAAGGCGCGGGTACACCGGTAAATGATCCGCTATCTCTTGGAGCCGTAATCGGCTTAAGAGTCACTCATACAAAAAAAGATATAACCCGTGCTGTTTTAGATTCCCTGGGCTATGAGATGAAATTAAACCTCTCAGCCATTGAACAGAGCACAGGACAGTCAATCGAAGAGATACGCATGATTGGCGGCGGTGCCAAGTCGCCTAAATGGTTACAGATAAAGGCAGATATATTCAACCGCAGCATCACTGTGTTAGAAACCCAGGAGGCAGCATCCCTGGGAGCAGCCATAACAGGCGCTGTAGGGACCGGTTATTTTGAAGATTTCGGACAAGCCATCCAACATATGGTCCATCCGAAAGAAACATATATCCCCAATCCTGCAATGGTAAAGGAGTATGAAACAAGATTTGAGGAATATAAAAGAATATATCCGGGATTAAAGGATATCAGTCACAGGATATCCAGCCGTACATCTATATACTAATTCTGTTTCCTGGATTTGTCAATTCCATTTTTGTATTCCGAATACAGCGCTTAAAAAAACTTGAAATGTGAGAATTAAGGTATCAGTTGAAACGGGTGGTACTTCTATTAAAGTACGCCCAAAATAGGAGGTTATCATATGAGTGGGATTACATTAGCTGTGAATTTGGCCATATCAATTGCGATCATATTATTTTTAGTCCTGAAGTTTAAAATCAACCCTGTTATATCTATGATACTGGCCAGTCTGTATATGGGGATATCCTGCAGCCTGGGCTTCATGGACACCATTACATCAATCAACAGCGGATTTGGATCTCTGATGACGGGAATCGGCTTTCCCATAGGATTTGGAATCATGATGGGCCAGATACTGGAGGATTCCGGTGCTGCGGAATCCCTGGCAAAATCCATATTAAAGGCGTTCCCCGGTAAGAAGGCGCCCTGGGCTTTGGGGCTTACGGCGTTTCTGTTATCCATCCCCGTCTTTTTTGATGTAACGTTTGTTATTCTGATTCCCCTGGGCATTGCGGTGGCGAAGGAAACGAAACGGCCTTTGGCATATTTTGCAGGGGCAATTGCCATAGGAGGAGTCAGCTCCCAGACATTTGTGCCGCCCACCCCAAATCCCCTGGCGGCTGCCACCATACTTGATTTTGATTTGTCTTATATTATTATTGCAGGAACCATTGTGGGCCTGGCCGCAGCTGTATTCTCCATGTTTGTCTGGTTCAGGATGCTGGACCGCCCGGGATTCTGGGATCCCAATAAGGATGAAACCGGTCTTTTGGATATGGACGCGGCTGTTGTGCACCGGGTGGATCTGCCGTCTCCATGGGCGGCAGTCATACCTATCTGCCTTCCGGTACTGGCGATTCTCATCGGATCCTTCTGGCCAGTGGTAACCGGAAGCGACGCACCGGTGGTTATACAGTTTATTTCCCAGAAAACCATAGCAATCCTTCTGGGCCTGTTGGCTGCCTATATCATATTGCTGAAAAGAATGGGATGGAGCGGACTCAATGAATCAGTGAGTAAGTCCCTGAAGCAGGCAGGCGTGGTGCTGCTGATAACAGGAGCAGGCGGGGCTTTTGGGGCCGTGATACAGGCAACAAATATCGGTGAGGTTCTCATCGCAGGACTGACGGAAGGACAATCCTCCACAATGCTTATATTATGCCTGACATTTGGAATCGGAGTCTTGTTCAGAGTGGCGCAGGGGTCAGGAACCGTTGCTTCCATAACCGCGATGACCATCATGGCTTCCGTGGCTCCGTCCGCAGGCTGTCATCCGGTATATATTGCCCTGGCGGCCCTGGCCGGAGGCAACTTCATAGGTCATGTCAATGATTCCGGATTCTGGGTGGTGACAAACCTATCAGGGGCCAGTGTCACAGGCGGCTTAAAAACATATACATGGAATACCATAACCCTTGCAGGCATGGCATTTATACTTTCATTGGTGGGAGCAACTGTACTGCCGATGGTATGACATCTTAGTATGATAGAAATTGAGAGGAGTATATAATTATGGCAATGTTAGGAAAAGAGGTAAGGATGAGCCGGCTGGTCAATCCTGAAAGCAAAAAGATGATGGCAATTACTGTTGACCATGCAATTTCGAGAGGCATAGCGCCTATGAAGGGCTTACAGCCCATTCAGGAAACCATTGAAAAAATCGTTATGGGAAGGCCGGATGCCATGACCATGACAAAGGGAATCGCGGAACACTGCATGTGGCCCTTTGCCGGAAAGGTGGCCCTTTTGATGAAGGTATCAAACTATTCCCCGGTATCGCCTACCAGGGACACTATATTCGGGTCAGTGGATGAGGCGGTGCGGATGGGAGCGGATGCGGTTTCCATGGGAGCCATGACCCTGGGGGATTTCCAGGGAGAACAGTTTGCTGCCATCGGCAGATTTTCCGAGGAGTGTATGGCAAAGGGAATGCCGCTTATCGGTCATGTGTATCCCAAGGGAGAATCGGTTCCGGCGGACAAGCAGACCTCCTGGGAGAATATAGCATACTGTGTGAGAAGCGCCTGCGAGCTGGGCATGGATATTGTGAAAACAACGTATACAGGTGACCCGGATTCCATGGCCAGGGTGGTGTCGTGTGTTCCGTCCTCTTTCCGGATTGTGATTCAGGGAGGCGACAAATGCAGGACATTGGATGATTACCTGACCATGACAAGGGAAGCCATGGACTGCGGGGTAGGAGGCGTGACAATGGGAAGATTTGTCTGGGAATATGAAGACGTGACAGCCCTGGTTATTGCCCTGCGGTATATGATTCATAAGGGGTATACGGTAAAGCAGGCAAAGGAATTGCTGGCCCAGCTGGAGCATGATAAGAACTATGAGGATTTTTAAGACAGGGGAGACAGGATGAAGATTGTGGTATTGGATGGTTATACAGAGAATCCGGGAGATTTAAGCTGGGAGGGTCTTGAGGCGCTGGGAACATTGACTGTGTATGACAGGACTCCCGGCGACAAGGTGATAGAGAGGATCGCAGATGCACAGGCCGTATATACCAATAAGACGCCCATCACCGGTGAAACCATTGAGAAATGCGCCAACATGAAGTTTATCGGAGTGCTGGCAACCGGTTATAATGTGATTGATATTAAGGCGGCCCGTTCTGCAAACGTAGTGGTTTCCAATATACCTTCCTACGGAACGGATGCAGTTGCCCAGTATGCTGTGGCGCTTTTGCTGGAGCTTTGCCATCATATTGGAGAACATTCGGATTGCGTGAAGGCCGGCGGGTGGAGCCGCAGCAGGGACTGGTGCTTTTGGAAGCATCCCCTGGTGGAGCTTGCAGGCAAGACATTTGGGGTCATCGGCTTTGGACGTATCGGTCAGAGGACCGCAAAAATAGCAGAGGCATTAGGAATGAAGATAGTAGCTTATGATGAACGGCCTGTGAAAGAGCTGGAAGGGGAAAATTTCAGATACGTTTCCCTGGATGAGCTTTTATCCATGTCGGATGTCATAAGCCTCCACTGTCCGCTGTTTCCGTCAACAGAAGGCATTATCAATAAAGATACCATTGCCAAAATGAAGGATGGAGTGAAAATCATCAATACCTCCAGAGGTCCCTTGATTGTGGAGCAGGATTTGCGGCAGGCCCTGGACAGCGGAAAGGTTAGCGGGGCAGCTGTGGATGTGGTGTCAGAGGAACCCATCAGAGAGGATAATCCTCTGCTGGGAGCCAAAAACAGTATTATCACTCCACATATTGCATGGGCTCCCAGGGAGTCCAGACAGCGGCTTATGGATATTGCTGTCTCCAATTTAAAGGCATTTATGGAAGGAAATCCAGTCAATGTGGTGAGTTGAGGATATGCTGAAGGCTTCAGGTTTAAATTCACAGGATAACGTATATTAAGTTTAAAACAGGGGATGGACGGCTGTCTGTTTAGGAGCTGTCCATCCCCTGTATTTGCTTTTTTCCGCATGAAACATATATTGGCAGACAGAGGGCTGCTATTAATTAAGGAAGAAAGTCAAAAAATAGTCCTCCGCCAGTCAGGTTTTTCCTTTTTAGGGCGGTTATCTGCATCTTAGAAAATAGTGGCATGAATCAGGTGTTGTAAAGTAAGCTGGAATTTGGTACAATGTCAATGAGTGTTT
>ENA-OPSX01000263-OPSX01000263.1-human-gut-metagenome-genome-assembly--contig:-NODE-263-length-36798-cov-10.033095_pt1 | contig 36798 bp, 38 predicted proteins | sample MGYA00241462_ERZ501916 | MGnify/ENA primary metagenome ERZ501916 (study PRJEB25962, sample SAMEA2042113) | human gut metagenome | biome: human gut; feature: human-associated habitat; material: faeces...
AGCAAAGAAATAACAAAGGAGAATATAGTAAAAAATATAATGCGTCTGCCCTGCTTCTTCCGATGCGTTGCAGTTTGCGCCGGATGAAACGGATCCTTCTTTGCTTGACGGTGAAGTATTCGTAACCGGTGAGAATACAAAGGCAACGGCAATCACTAACTTTACCGATGCGGAAGCCGGTGTCGTTTACACGATCTACGGAAGCGGTTCTGAATTTGCTTCCACCATTGCAGCCGGCGGAAACTTTGTCTTAACCGAAGCTATGACGCTTTCCGAAGGCAAGTTTATCAAGCTGGCGAAAGCCGCCGACGGTAAATTCTACGAAGTGGCAAGAGGCTAATTTTTGGCGGAAGGGATACTTTATCCCTTCCATTTTATAACCTTATAAATCATTAAGTTATGACATACGTAAAAGCAAGCGTAAGAAGGCCGGCCGGCAATCCCGGTAACGGTATTCAGCCCAAGGATCAGCTCGTAATTTACGACGTTGACGATATTCTTTCCTTCCCGCAGAGAAACGATGCCGGCGTGGTTATCGAGGATGATATCGTAATGAAGGCGGGACGTTACGCGATCGGTATTTACCTGACACCCGGTACCGCTGAAATCAGTTCCAACAGTGACGGGGAAACGGACGCCGAAGGTTATACGCCTTCCGTTAAGTTCAATCATCCCGGTAACGAACAGGAAATTCGCGAGTTTAAGACAAACTGGCTGTCCAAGAAATGTATCGTTGTGCTCCGTTATTGTAGCGGAAAGCCTGCCGATCTGATCGGAACGCCCTGTAACCCGTGTAAGTTATCCGTTTCTTATACCGGTTCCAATGAATCGAATACGAACGAACTTACTTTCACCCAGATCAGCAAAGGGGATGATATCGCCATTTACCGGGGTACCGACACTCTGGAAGAACCGGTGGCCGTGGTGGAAGCCGGAGCCACGGATATAGATTACCAGACGGACGGGCAGTACCAGCTTTCCGCGGGTGCGGCTAAGATAGCCGGTGTTACCGGTGGAAGTCACGGCTCGGTAATTACCCTTATGGGATGTTCGGGTGTTGCGCCTACGGTGGAAGCGGGCGGTAATTTCCTTCTGAAAGGTGGTAAGACGTTTACCGCTTCCGAAGGTTCCCAACTGACGTTGCGGGCGTTTAACGACGGTTTGGAGGCTATGAAATGGATTGAACAAAGCCGTTATGAGGCGTAAGTAAACGGCTTTCATGTAATTCAAAGGGTGACCGGCAGCACATGCCCGGCCACCCTTTGTCCTTTTTAGGGTAATTGCCCCTTTTTTCCTTTGTATCATCAAATTTTATATAGTATGAAACAGGAAATTATTACCTATCTGGCCGGTCCGCGTAACTTTATTCAGGGCGTGGAACTGTACGAGAAATACGGTATCAACCGTATGTTAAAGAAGTCATTCCGCCGGCAGGGAGAAACGGAAACGATGAAGGCCATTCTTTTAGAGGAACTACGGAAGTTGGCCGGGCTTTCTGAACGTGAATTTAAGACGATCCGGCGAAACTCCAAACAGCTGACCGCGGTAAAAATGGAACCCGCCCGGGAGGAAACATCCAAAACGCCGGTAAAATACAGCGATGATTTGCTGCTGGAACTTGCCGAATCTTTCGGCGTCAGTGTGGAAGAACTCGTTTCGTCCGATTTCCGGGATAAGGTTCTTTCCATGGATGAAAATGCCGACCGTGTGGAAGAGCTGGAAGAGGAACTGGAAGAGGCGGAGAAACGATACAAAGCAGCCCCGGAAACCGTAACCAAAATGATACGTTTCCGCGAGAAATTTACCTTCCTGAATTCTCCGGATTGTCCCGACATTCTGAAAATACTTGTTTCCGACATGTTCACCGCATACGGGAAGTATAAGGAAGCTTTCGCCCGCCTGGAAGCTACGCCGGATGATGTCAGTTCACTTTCTACAGCACAGGAAGCGCAGGCGGTTGTGGAAAACTTCATCGCTAACCGCGAGATGTGGGATGAACTGGAATATTACCGGGAGAACGGAAAGATTCTGGGTAAATGTGAGAAGGTAAAAAGTTTGTCCGTCCGTAAGGGCGTCGAGAACCTTTCGGATATCGACATACAAAAGGCACTGAATAACGCCCGCGCCAACCTTTCAAAGAATAAGGCGAAACTGGAACAGGCCGGGGATGATGAGAAGAAGAAAGCGAGTGCCCTTGCATTGATCCAAAAGTGGGAAACTACACAGAAGGCCATAGAGGAAGAAATTGAGGCGCGAAAAAAAAAGTAATTGAACTTATTGCCAGTCTGACAGGGAAACGGCAACGGATCACAAAGAACCTGGGCCGTTTCTCTCACCCTTGCGACCGCTCGGAGCTGGGGCACCAGCTCAAGACATTAACCCTCCGGATAGAAAAAGAAGAAAGCCGGCTTAAACAACTTTCCAATGATTACAAACCAAATATATAACGAGGATTGCCTGGAGGCGTTGAAACGTGTTCCGGACAATTCCGTAGATTGTATAATAACCGATCCGCCTTATTTCCTGGGAATGACACACAACGGGCAGAAAGGCAGTTTTAAAGATTTGTCTATCTGTAAACCCTTTTACCGGGATTTGTTCCTGAAGTTTAACCGGGTGAAGAAACCCGGTGCTTGTGTGTACTTTTTTACGGACTGGCGCGGGTATGCTTTTTATTATCCGTTGTTTGACTTGTATTTAGGTGCGTCAAACATGATCGTCTGGAACAAACAGTCGGGCCCGGGTAATCATTACGCCTTTATACATGAGCTTATTTTGTTTCATTGCGGAAAGGGTGTTTCTATCGGTGCCACAAACATAATAGATAATATCCGGTCTTTTGCTTCCGGTGCGAAACTGGTAGAAGGTGAAAAGGTTCATCCCACACAGAAACCGGTGGCGTTGATCCGTAAACTGATTGAAGACAGTACAAAGCCCGGCGATCTGATCCTGGACACTTTCGGCGGTTCCGGTACTACGGCCGTGGCAGCCATTGAAAGCGGCCGGAACTTTGTATTAATGGAACAGGACGAAATTTATTATTTCACGGCACAGAAACGAATAAAAGATGCGTATGAACGATTTAACGGTGGTGGATAGTATTTACCTGGATGCGCAGCAAAAGGAGGATGTACGGCGTTTGTCTTCTTTAGGGTATTCGCCGAAAGACATAGCCGTTTCCCTGGGGCTTTCTTTGGAGGATGCCGGGCTTTTTGTCCGGGATGCGGAAACGGTAGGAACTTCCGTTAACTTCCTGATCCGGGAAGGGATTCTGGTAGCACGTGCCGCGCCTGAAATAAAACTCCATGAAGCGGCGGAAGGCGGAAACGTGGAAGCTATAAAACAGCTGGAGGCCGTACGGAAAAGACATACTTTTGAACGTTTAATCGAACAAATGGATGACGACGAATTTAATTAAGCCCTCACGAATAGACTTTGACAAGGTGGATATCAACCAGATTCAAAGGATTCTTTCTACCGGTACGCTGGAAGCCCTCGCGCCCGATGAAAGGGAATATTACAGCCTTATGGAAATGGTACGGGGCCTTCGTGCCCGTATGCGTATAAATGGTAAGCTGGTGACAAAGGCCGGCATCATCCGCCTTTTGAAGTCGGAACCTTACGGCCTTTCGGACTGGATGGCCCGCCAGGTGTACGCTGACAGTCTCAATTTCTTTTATACGCAGGATAACGTACGCCCGCAGGCTTTCGCTAACTTGTATGCGGAAAAGGCCGAAAACTGGGCGAATACCGTCTTTCTTATGGGAAATGTGAAGGAGGCTAAGAACCTGCTGAAACTGGCGGCGGAACTTCGCGGATGTTATAAGGATCAACAGGCCGAAATACCGGAGGAACTGCTTTCACAGAAAAGCACGGTTATTTATACTACCAGCCGTAAGGATCTGGGTGTTCCTGAAATCGACCGTAAGGAACTGGAAGAGTTTATCGACGCGATCCCGGAAATTCCTGTTATTGTACGTGATAATATAAAAGAGGACGCGCGTATTAAAGCTTTTGACCTGAAAAAACGTATGTTGTATGATATCAAAGAGTTCGGGGAAGATAACGAAGGTGAGTAACGCCGATGATGTGGAAATCAAATACGGCCATATAATCCAGGTTCTGACGGACTGGATCGATACTACTATCCTTGTATCTGTTGACGGGCGCGGTACGGCCAAATCGACCGTTATACAAGCCAGGCGTTCCGCCCGTTGTGTGGAAGAAATGCCCGGCGGTGCGTTCGCTTTTGTTGCCAATACCTACAGTAACCTGGAAGATAATATAATGCCGGCCGTACAGAAGGGCTGGCAGTTTATGGGCCTGATCGAAGGGGTACACTATGTAAAAGATACCCGCCCGCCTGAATCCTGGCGGCGTAAATGTTCGGTTATCGTGGATGATTACAAGCATGTTTACAGCTTCTGGAACGGATGTGTTATTTTCATGGGATCACTGGATAACCCTTCGCTGCTTGCCGGAAAGTCTGTAATACATCTGTTTTATGATGAAGCGAAGTACGACAAGGAAATGAAAGTAAACCGCGCTATGCCTATTCTTCGCGGTGATGCGATCACTTACGGACATTCCCATTTGTTCCTGGGGATAACCATTACTACCGATATGCCGGATATCGACGAAAACGAGTACGACTGGTTTTTCCGGTATGTCAAGCAAATGGACCCGGAACGGATCATTAAAATAGTACAGGCGGCAAGTATGCGTAATGACCTGGTAATTTCTCTATTAAAAGAAGAAAGAAAAAATAAGCCTTCCCCTTTGAAACTGAAACGTTTGAAACGGGATATTGAATATTACGACCGGGCTTTGTTGAAGTTGAGAAAAGGACAAACGTTCTTTCTTAACGCTTCTTCATTCGCTAATGTTGAGATACTTACGATTGATTATTTAAAGCGGTTGTATAATGGTACGCTGGAGCTTCACGAATTTAAAAAGTCGGTGGTGGGTATGCGTCCCGGTCTTCGCAGGGATTTACGTTTCTATGTGTTGTTTGGTGAAGGACATAAGTATTATAACGGTACCATGTCCGGAGAAGCCGCTTACAGCTCGCGGGAGCTCCGGTACCTGCACCATGATAAAGCGATTGAAGGTGGTATGGACTTCGGTAATATGCTTTCTTTGGTGATCGGTCAGCCGGACGGTGCTTATTACCGGGTACATAAGAACTTTTTTGAGATACCGCCGGGCTGGTTCCGGGAGATCGCCGACCAGTTCCTCACTTTCTTCCAGAACCACGAATATAAAGAACTGGATTTGTACTATGACCGTGCAGGTAATAACTTTGAGAAACAGAAGGAGGATTACGCGGGTAAGATCAAAGACGCCATAGAAAAAGACGGTAGCGGAAACCGTACCGGCTGGATCGTAAACCTAAAGAGCCGCAAACAGGCAGTTATCCGGCAGGATACGGAATACGACTTTATGCAGGAGATTATGGGCGGTACCAACAAGAACCTGCCTATCTTGCTGGTTGATGCGATGAACTGTAAAGAAATGGTTAGTTCCGTAGAAAAGGCAAAGGCTGAAATCAAATACCGGGGTAATTCTAAGGTAGTGTTCAAGGTGAAGAAGTCCGAAAAGCTGGCACCGAAAAAACTACCGATGTTATCCACCAATTTCTCCGACGCTTTCAAATACTTACTGATGCGCCCCGGCTGGATAGCTTTGGTACGAGGCAAGCGGACACTGCAGGCCGACTCGTTTGTGGATCAATGGATAGAGAACAGGCATAAAAGGTAATTGCCTTGTAACGCTGGAAAATCGGTTTTCCGGCGTTTTTTGTGTTACCAGGTTACGGGTACCCCTCCGGGAGAGGTCATATTTCACCTTTTAGGGGGAGGGCAACTGCTTTCCGACTTCTGAGCGGCTCGGTCTTCGGAAGGTGTCATTTTTTAAGTTTCTGAAATTTTCTCCGGTTTTTGACTGTTTTTCAGTCGTTTATCTGCATTTAGACCAAAATTTTACGCGAAAAATCGTGTTTTTTATGCGTTTTTGCTCGTTTTTTGCCCGTTTTTGGGTGAATTACCGTGTGTTTTTGGGCGGTTGCCTTCCATTTTTGATTGATTTTGGGGTAATATTTTTTATAAATGTATATATTTAAGTACTTTTGCAATCGTCAAAATTACACTGCATACATACCGTCAGGGCTTACGGGTGGTACAAACTAAAGTACACACTAATTTTAAGTTACCGATATGAAAAGATTTTTTTTAGTTATTGTATTGGCTGTACTAACAATGGCGGCCATTGCACAAGAACCGTATAAGGCTTATTGTGAAATCGTAGGTACTGGAAATATAACCGGTACAAAAGTAAAAATAGAAGTAGATTTCGGGCAAAAGGCAAAATGGGCAGCACCAAATGCTCGTTTTTTAGTAGATGAAAACGGTGAAAAGATGAATTTTAATTCAATGATAGACGCCGTTAACTATTTGGCTAAATTGGGTTGGGAACTAATACTGGCTTATCCGATTACACCTACACAAGGAATGAGCAAAGACCCTGTTTATCATTATATTCTTTGTAAGAAGGTAACTTCTGATGAACAGATAAAAGAGGGAATTAATTTAAAAGACAAATAGAATATTAATTATAGTGTGTAACGCTCACCCTTAATCAGGTGGGCGTTTTTTTGTTACGAAGTAACGAATCGTAGAGTCGATAAATTTTCTTTTCTGATAAATTTTTATTAACGTTTTTTTTTTTTTGTTCAGATTTTAATACCGACATTTGCCCCTGTCAAAATTGCTACCGCTGGTGCGGTCCGGTGAGTCTCGGTTATTGGCTCGAATAAACAACGGGCTTTTTTTATGCTCGGTATTTATCTATTTTAGATATATAAGGCGGTTGCCTTTCCCTATTACTTTTAACCCGTTCATCGGACGGTTTGCGGTAGTGATTTTGACGAATTAGGGGAAATGGTAGCCGCCTTTCTCTTTTTTAATAGTCAAAATCACTATCATTATGAAAAAAGAATTTCAATCCGGTACAAGCTATGTACCTTCGTTCCGTACTGGTAGCACGGACTTAAACACGATCCAACATCGTTATTTCCAGGAACCGAAACAGGAATGTACTGTTTGTTCAACTTCTGGGGCTTATTACTTATCTGCTATCGCTTGTTTCTGTCTTACTTTTATCTATCCACCAGCTGTCATTGGTGCAGTTATATGTGTGTGTCGTGCCAAGAAAGCGAGGAAAGGAGGTCGAAAATGACATCTTATTTTATAGAGCTTAACGAATATAAGCCACAGAATCGAAAATGTGCTGAAATGGCAGAGTTTGCAAACCAGTTTGGTAATACGCTTTGCCCTGATAAAATTTCCTTCGATGCTTTTAAAACTGAACTGGAAGCAAAGGTAAAGGAGCTGAACGAGAAATACCCTAAAACAATGCCGCTGAAGATATCTTCCGGTAGCGGGTTTATTCATATAGACCAGGACACTAAAACACATAATAACGGCTGTGACAAGCCGGTAGCCTATTTTTTTATTTACCGGGTTAAAAGAATATATAGGTTTTCAGAGCGTCCCCAGATAGAAAAGAAAGGAGGTTCCGAATGATATATACTGAATATCAGCAAGTGTTACTTACCCAATTACAAAACAATGATAAAAGAATTGAGGAAATAAAGAAGGAACAGGAAGAAATACAGGGGATGTTTCTACAAGAAAGTAAATTTAAACCGGGTGATCTGGTACAGGTTGATTATAAAATAAGTAATGCTACTTTTAAAGTTCGTGGCTGGATTTTCCGGATTACATTCTGGAGGAATTGCCCCTATTATCACCTGAATTTACCCAAGAAAGACGGTTCCCGCGGATTAAGGGTTAAAAGTATATGCGACGGGGTACTGGAAAATATAACAAGTATTTCACATATTAAATTAGAAGACTTAAAAGGAGGTGTCAAATGAATACAAATAATCCTGATATCCTATTTTTCGTTAGACGTGAATACGGTGCGCCTTCCATTGAACTAAGGGCTTATAAGGTGGAGAAGGTTAACAATGAGTTTGCTTTCCTCGAACTGGAACGTTTGCGGTTGGTTGTTTTCTCCGGTGATTTTCAGTCTGTATCACTTCATCACGAGTACGGTAAAAACAACTGTATGTATAATAGTGCTAATAATATACCGGATTTGATGAAAGACATGAAGAGGTGGCAGTTATCGCCCATTGACAGACGTAATTATGAACGCTTTAGAAAAGTCGCCCTCGGGATATACCGGCAGGCCGGAATAATTGATTTCACTACCTTAGAGACTACACCGATTAAAAACGTTTAATGAAAGATTTGTTATGAAAGATATAGAAGTAAACGGCGCACATATAACAGATGAAAGTGCCGAGATTTTGACACAGTGGCAAACTAAGACGGAACCGGTTTCCGCTTGTTACATCGAAGTTATTGAGGACCTAATCGATTTCCTAATAGAGAAAGGAGATGAAAGTACACCAACAAATGAGGTGTTAAGAAGGATTCAATTATTACGTATGATGAAAAAAGACATCGAAAAGTTGTCTAATCCTTAATATTAACAATTTAGCATACCGGCTGAAAAGGCAGCCGTTGGGTTTAAGTCCCAGGTTAGGGTTTGTTTGTGCCGGGGTGGTTCCCGGCACTCTTTTTTATGTCCTTTTCGTCCGTTTCCGTTCTTCCCACCTTTGCAGTAACCAATGATTCAAATTATGAAAATAGGAACTGACAAATGGAAGCATTTCGGAATTAATTACGCTATATGTGCCCTGTTGGGTGATTATGGTGTTCCCTTTGCCCTGGGTGTTTCACTGGGTAAGGAATACGGGGATGAAATGTCCCCCTGTAATAAATGGGACTGGAAGGATATTCTGGCAGACCTGGCCGGGATCGTGGCGGGTTATTTGACGCATGTATGTATCGTCCGGACTATAATGTAACATTTTCAACTCTACCAATATGACGGAAACGATAATTACAGCGATTATTACGGCTCTTTGCACGGGTAGCCTGACCTGGTTATTCACTCTCCGGTATACCCGTAAACAGGCGGAAGCTGACGCCATGAAATCAGTACAGGAGGTTTACCAAGAACTAATCGAGGATATGAAGAATGACCGTAAGGAATTGAAACAGCGGATCGACGATGTAGAGAGCCAGTACCGGGAACTCCAACAGAAATGTAACGAAATGGAAAAGGATATCAGGCAGAACGCCCGTGTAATGGATATCATGAAACCGTTTCTTTGCGGGGTGAAGAATTGCCTGGATCGTAAATCAATCACTTTTGATACTAATAATAATTAACGACTTAATAAACATGAGACATGGAATCGTACACCTACTTATTTTTATTTGTTTTGCAGCTTGTTTTTACGGTTGTCGTTCTCCTCACTCTGTTACACGAAAAACGGTTACAGAAACAACAGGAGAAGAAAAACAAACAACTGCTGACGGAGTTATCGAACTTGCGCGAAGAGATTCAAGCAATGACAAACACACACTTCACGTTCATCGGGAAGATAGCACGCATATCCGAATCAACTATGACAGCCTTGGCCGAATTAAAGAAATTGATTTCAGCAACCGAAAAACTGAAAAAAGAACTGGAAAGAATCAAAGCAGCTCCTTCCAGGAACATAAAGAAACTACCAGTCAGCAGGAAACAACCGTTACCCGTAAATCCGACATTAGGCAGCAAAGCCAGGAAAAAGAAAAGGTTACAAACGGGTGTAGCTTATGGACGTTCCTAAAATTTATGTTTTTCTTTCTATCTTTCTGCCTGGTACATGATAACTGGGGCAGGATTAAAAAATTTATCCGCCGGCTATGGAAAAAATGAATCTTTATGTAGCGGTAGAACAGATGAAGCAAATTACCATTGCCGGGGGAACTTTTTCTATCAAGTTCCGGAAATGGAACCGGCAGACACGGGACGGCGGCGACATGGTGATACTTACGGCCGCCCGTTTGAGGAAAAAGGCGACGGATGAAAGCATCGAAAATTCAAGCTATAAACTATTCCTGACGGACACCACAACGGGCCGGCCGCTGAATTGCTGGGAATGCCTGGTAATGGAGTTCAACGGGAAAAGAATAACGATTTAAGAGTATGGAAATAAGACGAAGTGGCAACTTTGGAATTATAGATACCGGCACTGACAAGGGTTTGATCTCCTTTTCTATCGGTGGCCGCGGTAAAGGTTGGGAACCTTCCAGCATCCAGTTGAACCGGCGGGGTGCTTTCTTTTCGCGTAAGATCAGCGTAAACGGTACCTTTATCGTTCCCATGGGTGACAATAACGACATGCCGGGCGAGGTCATGCGTTTACTGGATAAATTCTATGCCGGTGAAGGCATTATGGGTAAGATAGCCGGTTTGCAGTGGGGAGAGGGTCCGCGGCTGTATGAGGATGCAATCGACGAAGACAATAACCGTTTTTACCGGCGTTGGAAACTCGATCCGGAAATAACCGCCGACCTGGAGTCGTGGGATTACACGATGGTTCTTCACCGCTCACTCGTAGACTTAACACACATGCAGGGCTTTTTTATAAAGTTTGTCCGGAACCGTGCGCCGCGTGTGGGCAATCCCGGGCGTTTGGTACGGCTGGAACATATTCCCTACCAGAAGGCCCGTCTGGTATATCCGCCCGATGGCGAGGATGAACCGCAGGAAGTACTTGTGGGCGACTTTCCTTATCCTGATCCGGCTTATACTTACCGTTACCCGATCTTTGATCCGGCCCACCCGTTCAAATATCCGGTTTCCGTGAAGTACTATAATATCTATTCCTTTTGCAAGGATTTCATGAGTACGCCGCGTTTTCTGGGTGCGCTTGACTGGCTGGAGCTTGCCGGCGGTCTGGCCGCTATCCTGATCGCCTATAACGAAAACGCTTCGGCCATTTCCCTGCATATCGAATCGCCGCAGTCTTACTGGGACCGCGCGGAAGCACGTATAAAACAGGTTTGCGAGCGTACGGGCGAGAAATACACGGCCCAGATGCTGGAAGATTTCAAGGACGAAGCTATGGAGAAATTCGCCTCCAACATTACCGGAAGGCAGAACGCCGGGAAATACATGCACACGACCAAATTCTGGAATCCGGAAGCGAATAACTTTGAGGGCTGGACGGTGGAACCGCTGGATAAGAAGATAAAGGATTATGTGGACGCCCAGATTAAAATATCCAATAAGGCGGACGCTGCCGCCACTTCCGGCTTCGGTCTTGATCCGGTACTTTCAAACCTGATTATAGAAAACAAACTTTCTTCCGGATCGGAGAAATTATACAGCCTGAAAGTGTATAACGCTTCTGAAACGGCTATTCCGGACATGATCCTTTGTAAGCCGTTACAGCAGTATATTAATGCCAACTTTCCGGGTACCGCAACGAAAGTAGGGCTTTATCGTACCATAGTGGAAGCGGAACAGAACGTTTCACCCTCTAACCGTATGAAAGAAAATGCGTAGTCTGTTTTTTACATCGAAACCGGAAGATGTGCCGGAAGAACCGGGAAGCGACCGGCAACCGGAAGAGAACCGTGCCGATAACACCCCGGACAAGCATATAAAGGCCCGCCGGACGAAAAACGTTCATTTTGACCGGCGGATAAAATCGGAGCTGCACCTGGAAGAGTGTTTGCCTTGGCGGCTTATCACTGTATCAGTCATGGGGACGTTGACAGCCTTACTTATCTTCGTGTGATCGTGAAGCAACAACCGGTGGAATATGTTCTGATTTCTACCTGGTGTATGGCAATTACCGATGTTAAGGAGGTGGAGAAATGGCTGGAGAGGAAAGACATAGGGTACGCGGATTTTTATGTAGGTGAAATCTTTCAAGGTTCCTACGCGGATGTTTATTTATACCTAAAGAAGGTGGCGGAACGTTTCGGATCACGTGTCTGTATTTTCCGTAACCATGCTAAAGTAATGGCCGGTTTTGGTAACGCTTTTGATTTTGTAATAGAAAGTTCGGCCAATATAAACACCAATCCGCGCACGGAGCAGACCTGTATAACGATAGATACCGGGCTGGCCCGCTTTTATAAGGAGTTCTACGATGAAATAAACAATTTCACAAAGGATTTTGATAATTGGAAACCATATACACTAAAAAGAGATCGAGCAAATGACGAAGTTATTTAATAAAGGCGGTGACGGTGCCGGTGAAATAGTCCGTGTTCTGGGATTGATCGATAATGATCTTGATTTTACCAAGTGGGAACCTATCTTACCGCTGGGTATTCGGGATTTACAGGCTATCATCGGAACGGAACCCATAGACGCGGTAGATAAGTATTACCGTGAAGATCATGCGGACGGCACGGAATCGGACGGCATGGCGGAAACTTTGCGGCTGATGCAGCAGGCGGTGGCGATGTTTACTTGGTTAAAGGTTATTCCCACTTTGGACGCACAACACGGAACGGCCGGACGTGGAAAACATCTTGGAGAGAATGAAACGGGTATGACCGCCTTACAGGAGTTCAAGGATGAAGAGAATATCCGGAACCTGGCTTATGAAGCCGTAGACGCGTTAGTGGAGTTAATGGACCGCGAAAAGTTTGATTTCTGGATGAATGGCATTAAGAAAAAGGCTATAAACCGGCTTCTTATTCAGAATAAGGAAACGTTCGATGAATATTACAATATCGGAAGTCACCGGCTTTTCCTGGTGCTTATTCCTATGATCCGGGAAGTCCAGGACGGGCAGATAATACCTGTTATCACCCGGAACCGTTATAATAAACTGATTGAAGGCGATACCGTTTTAACGGAAAATTTGCTGGAGTATGTACGCCGCCCGCTTGCACTTCTTACCATAAAAAAAGCCGTTGAACGTTTACCGGTGGAAGTTCTGCCTAATGGAATCGTACAGGTACAACAGAGCACAACCGTACGGGATAAATTGCGGGCGGAAAAAGAGGCCCGGCAATCGGTTGCTAACAGTCTGGAGCAGGACGCGGCGGCTTACCTGGATGTATTGCAGGATATCATTAGGGAACTGGATGCGCAGTCGGAAACGGTGGATTATTATGTACCGGGCGTTACCGTACAATCCAGGGGAATAACTTTTTAATGTCCGGACATGGAGAAGTTTACATATAATAGTAAGACGGTGGAGGTTCCTTCTTGCCTGGATGAAGTCAGTAGTGATCAGTACCGGCAGTTTCTTATATTGGCGGTACTGATGAACCGCGGTACGATCAGCCCCGGACAGTTCCGCGTAAAATGGCTTTCTTTTCTTCTGGGCATGAAAGCGGATTACACCATGTACCGGCGTGAGATTATCCGGGAGCTGGACGGTCAACTGGAAAAGCTGGACGGCTTTTTCTCTTATACAACCGGTAAGGAGGGCGAGCGGATCGTTACGCCCATTCTGAAAACCGGTCGTAATCTGATGCAGGATTTCGGGGGCTGGCATGGTGTCGGTGACATGCTGAACGGTCTTACTTTCGGTAACTTTTGTGATTGCCTGGATTTGTTGCAGCAAAGCAAGCAGGCGGCAGCAGAAAAAGACGATCCGGCTATAAATGAAATCTTCCAGGATATCACGTTAAAGCTTTACCGGTACAAGAACCCGGAGAAGATACCGGCCGTTCCTTCCTTGCTTGCCATTCATGCGGTAAACTTCTTTTCTGCCGTTTGGGAAATGGTTCTTTCCGGACCGGTTTATATCAGCGGTGAAGCTATCGACTTTCGGATATTGTTTCAGAAGCTGGCATCCGAGGACCGGAAGGCGGACGATAAAACCGGCTGGACCGGAATAGTCTTTGAAGTGGCGGCTTCCGGTGTGTTTGGAAATAAGAAGGAGGTGGACGATACGCCCTTTTGGGATGTATTGCTTTATCTGTATAAATGTAAGTTTGAGTATTTGCACCAAAAACGTAATAAGAAATGAGAACGACAACAAGAACAAAAAACAAGATCAAGAAATTTGAAGGGTTACGCCTGAAAGCGTATGTATGTGCCGCGGGAGTATGTACGATCGGTTACGGTCATACGGCCGGCGTAAAACCGGGTGATGTTATCACCGAGGCCCGGGCCGATGCTTTCTTTGAATCGGATATCAGGGCGGTAGAAAACCAGGTGAATGCGCTTCCCCTTGATTTGGGACAGTACCAGTTTGACGCGGTAGTAAGCTTTTGCTTTAATGTCGGTATCGGAAAATTCAAGAAATCAACGCTTTATAAGAAGATCAGAGCAGATGCGTATGATTCATCCATACCGGCAGAGTTTAAAAAGTGGATATACGGGGGCGGTAAGATTCTTCCGGGGCTTGTTACCCGCCGTGAATGGGAGGCGAAACGTTATCAGGGATTGACAATATGATAGATATAAAGGTTTACCGTGAATACTGGGAAGGCGTACAAAAACGTATTCCTGAAATAAAGAAGGTGCTACCCGTTACCATTGACGAGGAAATGAGTAAGACGATACAGGGGTTATCAAAAGAAGAATGTCCGGTGCTCTTTATTCTGATCCCGTCGGGAACGGGTGCCAGCCTTTCGGCTGATAATGTGAGGGAAAATAATTTATGCGTTATTTTCCTTATGAGCAAGTACGATCCCCAACGAAAAGGGGCTTATGAGACTATCGAAGAGGTGCAGCCGGTTATGGAGCGTATCAAACAAATGCTGATAGAAGATTCTGCCACTGGTTGCCCTGTCACTAAGGAACTGGATTTAACCAGCCTTTCCACTCTTCCGGAATCCGGATTTTACCGGACGTTTGCAGGGTGGAGCCTGGCTTTCTCATTTAAAACATAATAGGATGAGCAAAACAAGCTTTCTATTATGATGATTGTTCTTTGATGTGCTGATTTTTCTGCTCAAATTTTAGTTAATAACGGGGAATTTGGTTAATTATTTGCATTTTATTGAAACAAAATCTTTTGATTGATGTTTTATTTCTATATTTGCAATATAAAAAAATGGAGGTAAGTATGTGTATTTTGAAAGAGGTAGGACGTTTTATAAAAAATGGTGCTTCAACATTCCGTAATGCTTCCCAAGGAAATTATAAACAGAACTCTGGAACTATTTCTGAAATTAGAAAAGAAATTATGGAAAAGAATGGGACCAGGAGTGATGATAAGAAAAATCTTATGGAAGACAGAAGGAAAATTGAAGGAGATGTTCGTAAATCTTTTGATGAAATAGTACTAAACAATGGGTAAGCAAGAAATAAAACAACGCGAGACACAAGTAGCAACGGGTAATGGAATAGGTAAACAATTGGAGCAAACTTATACTGTCGATGATAATTGTTTGCCATCTGCGCAAGAATTGGCTGCATATAAAGCTATTGATCCTAGGATTGTCGATTATCTTATTGAAGCTTCTGTAAAGGAACAGGACCATCGACATAGAATGGATAATAATAAGTTGAATATTCTTAAAAAGGCTGATAGGAGGGAAGGAAGGATAAATTGGTGGGGCATGTTTTTTGCATTTCTTTCTATTGTTGTAATGACAGCTCTTGTCGGATATGCTCTTTATCTAGATAAACCTTGGTTTGCTGGATTTATGGGTGCAGGTACAATTATATCAGTTGCTTCTATTTTTTATAAGAATAATGATACTAAAGACAAACCGACAGGAAGTGTTAAGAAATAATTTAAGATTTTAGTTTTAATCTTGAAATTAGGCGGTAATTTAACATTTACCGCCTTTTTAATTTGAGCGAAATCTAAGTTCAGACATTTTATAGAAAACAAATACAAATTGCTTATGACCGAAAATTTTAAAACGGATTTTTTTACCGACCGGATTGGGCGTGGAATACAGGACATATTTCAAGCCCAACTGGATATCGCTACCAAACGGATTTATCAGAAAGGCCGTGAATGTAAGAAAGTACAGGGAACCGGTGAGATCATACAAGGGCGATCCGGTGCATTAATGGCCGCACTACAGAACCCGAATTATTCGGTCGTTCCAGACGGCGAAGGAGTAATCGCACGTTCTAACCTTCCATTATATACCCGCTTCCTGGATATGAAGAAACACGGTAATTACCAGATTTATAACCGACAGATATACGGGATTCTGTATCATGACACACTCGGGAAGATTAAATATGAATATCAGGATTATGTAAGGGAAAGGGTAAAAGAAATGTTTGCCAGTTCGCTAAAATAGGTAATAAAATTAATACCTAAATATTTGTAGGTAATGATTTTATTACCTATCTTTGTTTCAGTAACCAATAAAACAAAGTTTATGCCTGAAATTTGTAGATTCTTCGGTATTATTATATTCCTCTATTGGAAAGATCATAATCCGCCACATATTCATTTTACTTATGGTGATTATGAATGTTCTATTAGCGTATTGGATCGGATTGTAGACGGTCGGGCTCCAGCTAAAGTTATTGCAAAAGTAAATGAGTGGATTAACTTGCATGAAGCAGAAATACTTTCTCTTTGGGAAAAGGCCCAAAAAGGGGAAAAAATAGATAAAATTGAACCATTAAAATAAACGCTTATGTTACGAGTTATAGATGTGGATTATATTAGGAATTACGAGCTTCTTGTTACTTTCAGCGACGGGAGTAAAAAGATCGTAAATTTGGAACCTTATCTTACAGGTGAGGTTTTCGGGGAGTTATTGGATAAGGAAAAATTTGTTCAATATGGTTTAACCCGTGCTACTATTGAATGGGCCAACGGTGCCGACCTTGCACCGGAGTTTTTATATGAAATTGGTATAGCTGCATATTTTTAGACCCTATGAATGATTGTTTAGCTATTCAAGATAAGAAGGAAGAAACTTTCTTATATCGGATTTTTATTTCTCACCCGGAACTAAATGCTTCTGCGGTGGCTCGACGTATGGGAATAAGTCAAAGCCTTATGTCTCAATATATAAGTGGAATAAAAAAACCCTCACAAGAACGGGAGGCCCTAATAGTAAATACTATTAAAGATATCGGTAAAGAACTAACGATGATTGTATGACATACGAAGATATTTTATTTTTGATAGGCTTTTTCCTGGTAATAGTTTTTTTCGTAGGATGTAAGCATAAACCGGCTACTTTATCCGGGTGGCTTGCTTTTGCCTTTCTTTCCTTTATCGTGACGCCTCTTATATCAGTTCCTTTAACCTGGTACGTTTGCCGGATGCTTGATCGGGCAACAATTAAGGATAAAGGATATTTTGATCCTTCGGATTTTACATTTAAGAGATAAAATACTTTCTTCTTAGTATAATAAGCCTGTAGAATGGTTCTACGGGCTTTTTTTATGTCCTTTTCCGCCACTTTACACCAGGATAATTTTGCCTTATAAAATTTACTCTTATGGCAAAATTAAAACCTGACTATATCGAATGGGTGTTAACCCTGAACGCCTCCGATGCGCAGAAGGAAATACATAATCTTTCAGAAAAGAACAAGGAGCTCCGGGATAGCAATAAGGAGATAAAAAAGTCTATGACCGATTTAATCGCCACTGGGAAAGCTGGCGGTAAACAATGGAAAAGGCTTGATGATCAACTGAAAGAAAATAATAAGACGATCGGTGAGAATAACAAGAAGATTGCCGAATGCGAGAAACGGCTGGATAAAACCACCATGAGCGCAAACCAGCTGGCAAGGAAAGCAAACGCCTTGCGAAAAGAGCTTCGCAATACGGTGAAATCCTTGCAGCCGGAAAAATCTGCCGCCCTGGAGAAGGAACTGAAAGAAGTTGAAAAAGCATACGGGCAGGCAACGAAGAAGGCGGAAGGTTTCGGCGGTTCCCTTCTTTCCTTGAACAAGATAAAAACGGTTCTGGCCGGTGTGTTTGTCACTATCGGCGCAATGATAACCGGGCAGATTGTCGGCGGGCTAAGGGATGCGATCAGTACTATTATAGAGTTCGAGAAGAAAAACAGTACGTTGGCCGCTATCCTGGGAACTACGAAAAAAAGTATCAAGGATTTAACGGATGAAGCGCGCCGGCTGGGTGCTACTACTTCTTATACGGCCGCACAGGTAACGGCACTTCAGATAGAGCTTGCCAAGCTGGGATTTTTCAAAGAGGATATTAAAGCGATGACGCCTTCCGTGTTGAAATTCGCTAAGGCGGTGGACACGGATCTTGCCTCGGCTGCTACGCTTGCCGGTGCAACATTGCGTATTTTCAATCTTGATGCAGAAGATACGGAACGGGCTGTTTCTACTATGACTATGGGATGTAACGCATCCGCTTTAAGTTTCGAGTACTTAAATACGGCAATGTCTATTGTTGGGCCGGTTGCAAATTCTTTCGGGTTCACGATTGAAGAAACTACCGCCCTTTTGGGTGCTTTGGCAAACAGCGGTTTTGACGCTTCATCGGCAGCGACGGCAACACGTAATATTTTGCTTAACCTGGCTGACAGTAGCGGCAAACTCGCACTTGCTCTCGGTGGTCCGGTGGATAATCTGGAAGACCTGGTAAAAGGACTTAAAAAATTAAACAGTGAAGGAATAGACCTTAATAAGGCACTGGATTTAACGGATAAACGTTCGGTTGCCGCATTTAATACCTTTTTAAATGGTACTGATACCGTTTTAAATCTCCGTGATGCAGTAACCGGAGCCGAAGAGGGATTTAACGCCATGTCCGAAGAAATGGGTGATAACGTTCAAGGTGCATTAAACCGGCTAAGTTCAACTATCGAAGGGGTAGTTTTACGTTTCTATGAATCAAAGGGTATTCTCCGGGATTTAATAGACCTTGTTACGCTTATGGTGGAAGGTGTAGGGGGTATGATTGACATGTTTAATAAATGGGGTGTTGTCACTTATACCGTTACCGCTTATCTGGTTTCTTACTATGGAGGACTGAAAATCACTACCATGTGGCACGCCCGTTTTAAAACGGCGACCCTTGCTTCGGTCGTTGCAGAGAAAGCGCACGCCATACAGCTTTATATCAGCCGGGCGGCTACTCTGACTTATGCGGCAGCCCAGGCACTATTACACAAGAATACTACCAGATGTACCGCTGCACTCCGGTTAATGAGGATCGAACTTTTGAAGAATCCATATACGGCCCTGCTCGCGTTACTCGTGGCAGCCGGTGTTGCTATCTACCAGCTTGCAAAGAAGACGGAACAGGCTTCGGCGGCGATGAAGGCCCACCAGGAAGTCGTAAAGAAAGTGAATGAAGAATATTCCAGCCAGGAAGCAAAAATAAAAACTCTTGTAGCTGCTATCAATGATGAGAACCTTTCCAACTACACCCGTAAACAAAGGCTTGCGGAATTAAAAGAACTGATACCGGATTATAATGCGGAATTGAATGAAGAAGGCAGGCTCATAAACAACAACAAGGAGGCCATAGATCAATATTTAGTTTCCTTGGAAAAACAAATCAAGTTGAAAGCTTACCAGGAGGAACTGGAAGAATTGTACAAGAAAAAAAGGAATCTTGAAAGCCAGGAATCAGAGCAAAGCGACGCTTATTGGGACACCCGCCAGCAAAATACATTGTCAGGATATAACCGGAACAGTCTTACCGCTAAAATAAGCCGTTTATTTGGTACAGAAAAAGAGGCTAACCAGTTGAAAGCTCTACAAACAACACAGAAGGATTTGGCCGGTATAGAATCAGCAATCGCCCAGATCAATAATGATATCTTAAAAACAGAGGCGACGGCCACTTCATTAACCGGAACCAATAAAGAAAATATAAATACTGAAACATCCCTTATAAAGAAACTGGAGGCCGAAAAGAAAAAGGTTCAGGAACAGTGGGCGGAAGACAGCGAAGCGAATATCGCCAAGAAAAACAAGGAAATAGAACGTATCGACACCGAAATAAAACGTTTAAACGAACTGGGGAAGGTCAAAAAGAAAGCGGAAGCCGGGGAGTATAAAAATACAGAAACGGACGCTACATTAAAACCTCTGGAGATCGAGCACGAAAAACGTATGCTTCTAATCAAAAAGAACCGGGAAAAGGAAAATAAGACGGAAGCCCAATACATTCTCGAAGGAACAGCGGAAAACCTTCGCTATTACCGGGAACGTATCGACGCACTCCAGAAGCTGGAAGCAAAAACGCCGGCCCAGAAGAAGAAGTTACTCGATGAAATCCACAAGCTCGAAACAGAAGCACAGACGGCCATTTTTACGGAAACCGGTAAGCAGGAGGACGCCCGTATAAAACTGGTACAGGAGAAACGGGATGAACGGTTAAAGATTGAAACCGCCTATTACAACGTCCAGAAGGACACCATGGAAAAAGCGGTATTAAACCAAAGTATCACGCAGGAAGCCGCCGACGCCTATATGTTGAAAGTTGAAGCGGAGCACGCTGCAGAACTCCTGGAGATAAACCGTACTTACCTGGATGATGTAAACGCCCTGGAGATCACCAGTAAACAAAAACGTATAGATACTGTTACGGAAGCCGCCGACGCCGTGCGTGAAACCGAAATGCAGCTACTACGTGACCAGGCGGCCATTGCTCAAAAAGTACGTGAAATAACTTCCGTTCCGATAGGAATAACCGGTATGCAGGAGGCACACCGGAAGCAGGTTCAGGATGTAGAAACGACTTATAATGCCATAATTGAGATAGCGAGACAGGCGGGGATTTCTACCGTTGGTTTGGAGAAACAGAAACAGCAGGAAATTAGCCAGCTTGAATTTGATTATCAGAATAGTTTATATCAGATTCAATCCCAGATCGGCGTATCATGGGCACAGGAATACCAGAATGAACTGGCCCTGTTAAAGAATCTGCACGATCAGGAATTAATAGATGAAAAGACATACCAGCGTAAAAAGCTGCAAATGCAGATGAATAACGCTAAAAAATACTTTGATTATTATTCCGGTCTTTCCTCTTCCATGGTGGAAGCCATTCAACAAGCCGAAATCGACCAGGTGGAAGCAAAATACGATGTTCTCATACAGGAAGCCGAGAACAACGGTGAAGATACTGCCGCCCTGGAAGAAGAGAAGGAAAATAAGAAACTGGAGATTCAAAAGAAGTACGCGGATGTAAACTTTGCTATCAAGTGTTCCCAGATCATAGCAGATACGGCCGTTTCGATTATGAAGGCGTACGCGGACCTCGGACCGATCGCCGGAACCGTTGCTGCAGTAATGCTTGCGGCTACCGGTGTGGCCCAGCTTGCATCGGCCAAAGCAGAACGGGACAGGATTAAAAACATGTCCTTGAAAAACACCACCGGCAGCAAGACTGCCACGGCTGAACGTGTTGTTTCCGGTTCTTCCGGTGGTGGATATTCGGAAGGCGGTTACACCGGTCCCGGCGGACGCTATGAAGTGGCCGGCGTAGTTCATAAGGGAGAATATGTGGTACCACAGCCGGAAATGAATAATCCTAAAGTAATTGACGCTGTTAGCACTATCGAAGCGATCAGGCGGCAGCGTACCAATGCGAACCCGTTGCCACAGAATCCGGGTGAATATGCGAAAGGCGGTTACGTTACCTCTTATGCAGGGGATTCTTCCTACTGGGAGTTCCTGGAAGCGGCAAAGGAGCTGCGCGCCTCCTGTGAGGCTATCAAATTGATAAAGGCCTATATCGTTTATCAGGATTTGGAGAAGGCCAAAGAAACTATAGATAACGCCCGCGACACCTTTACACGCGGAAAATAAGTAATCATTATGCTAAAGATAAAGACGAACAAAGGTTATCTGGATTTAGGGGGAGACTTTACCGTACAGATTGATGAAAAATCCCCTGTCATGAACGACCGGGGATCGCAAACCGTACCGGTTACGGTTCCATGTACCGGCAACAATGCTAAAATAACCGGTTTTGCTCACCGTCTCGACATGGGTATAAAGCCGATGAATGAAGATCAGGCATGTACGGTATTGGACGGAGCATATAAACGTACCGGGAAGATAAATATTGTTTCCGCCGGTAAAAAAGAAGGTATTACCCTTAACATCGGCTTTGACAATTCGGAAGCCTACAGCGCATGGAAAGCAAAAAAATTAAATGCTATTACATTACCAGTGAAGGAGTATAGCAGCGTTAATTCTCTTTGCGCACATTTGCAACAAGTTTTAGGAGGTTATCAGACTGATTATGCCGTATTTCAGATTATGACCGGTAACGATTCGAAAGATAATCAGTTTTACCCTAAATACTTGAACTATATCACACCTGTATCAGAAGGAAGCAAAGTTTATCGGTTACGTTATCAAGCAAGAACAGAAACTTTTTTAGTAAATGGAACTCCGACTGCAGTAACACTTCCGGAAGGTTACGGCGTGACAGCCTTTTTATATGTATGGCGTGTACTGGAACTTGTTTTTTCCGAATTTGGATATACAATAATGGAAAATCCTTTTAAAACAGATAAACAACTTTATAACTTGGTAATCCTGAATAATGCGGCCGACTGTTGTGTTAAAGGAAAACTTTCTTACGCGGATTTGATGCCGGATTGTACGGTCGAGGACTTTTTAAACGCCCTTTATGTGCGTTTCGGACTGGTTTATAATGTTTCTTCCGATACGAAAACGGCCACTTTAAGACTGATCCGGGATATTGTGGATGATGTTCCGGACATTGATTTATCCCGTAGCCTGACAGACGAACCTTTAATAACTTATGAAACGGCCCGGCAAATGAAGTTATCGGCCAAAACTTCCTTTACCGGTGCGGCCCCCTCTGTTGAAAGACTTGAAGATTACTTGAAAGATCAGAAAGTCGCAAGGTTAACTAAAGTTGATGTATCTAAAAGGGTGATACATCTAAATTATGAGGAAACAACAGGACGGTGGTTTAAATGGGATGAAGATAATAACCGCCTTACTTATTCTTCATCGAGTTTCTTTTCCTGGGATCGGAAAACCGACAATATCGAAGATAACGAATTAACCAGCGACGACGAATGCGTTCCAATGGATTTTGCCCCGAATGATATTCTTTCCCCTCAATATCTTGCTGATTACGTGCACCGTTACACGTATCTTAAAACTTCCTCTAATAATAACGATGAAGACTCGGAGAAGGTGGAAACACCGTTATCCTTCGTGTTTGCGTTTACGTCTTCCCAAAATAGTAAATATCCTTTCGGTTCTGTGTTACCTTACACCTCTGACGCCGAAGAGGTTATATTAAGAGACGGAAGCAAGCATACAATGTCGCTATTTTTTCAATATGATAATGGCCTGTTTTTTAACTTCTGGAGGAAATACGACGCTATATTAAGACATTCATTCAATAAGATAGAGGCAAACGTTTTGTTACCGGTTCACCGGCTTACGGGTATGGATATCTTAACACCGGTAATACTTCGAGGACAATATTTACTTTTTGACGGGCTTTCTTATTCTCTTCCGGCAAATAAGATTGTACCCGTTGATCTGACATTAAGAACACTCCGGTTGATTGGTCCGTACGATTTGGATAAGGAACAGGAAACACCCGTTTTTGGTTCCAGGCTTTTTACGTGGGAATTTATAAGTTCAAATATAGAAACAGCCAAAGAAAATGAAAGGAACAGGATTTTACAACAGGCGAGGGATGAATGGAACAAAAGGCCGACCGCTGTGAACGAAATGAAATCAATAACTTACTCGCTTGACGGATATACAACTCGTAATGATGATAAATACTTGGTTGAAAACTATCCCCAGGAAGCGGGAATTACATTACAAAGGAACTATAAATGTAAAGCGACAGCAATAATAAGTATTTACTACGAGCCTGGAAGTTTTACTCCCGGTACATATCGGGATGTTACGTATGAATCCGAATTTGAATATACAGATACTTTTGTTTCTGTTGTCTATTCCGGTTAATCCCGTCCTTTATTCTTCCTTTGATAAACCCAACTTTTGCACCATGGAAAAGCAGAATAACATCATCCTTGCCCCGTCTTCTTCACAGGTGACGGAGCTTTATAAGCTTTGGAGGGAAAACCATGCGGGGCGGCTCTCGGACTTTTACAAGTTCCTGACGTCTCCCACGGATCAGCGCGACCGTTTCCTCTCCGGGCTTGAAAATAAGAGTGAGTTTAACGGAATATTCATCGTTAACACCTTTGAATTATGAGTTTGACAGCAAGCATCGACCCGACGGAAAACGCCTTTACCAGAAATCCAGTCTATCTTTCGGTAGAAACTACTTCTATGGTGACGTATAATATTATGCACTGTTTAAACTTTGAATACCGGAGGTCTTTATTTACCGGCAACGGTAACGGAAGTTTCAAGGTAAATATTGCCGAAGTTCTGGAAACAGTGTTTGAGGATATCCCCGTTTTAAGTGGAAGTAGTGATATATTGATAAACCTTTCCTCCGGCTGGTACAACAAGGCTACTATCATGATTATCATGCAGAATGAAGAAGCGGAAACGGAAACCCTGGTTTTAGCCGCCTGGCGTGGAGGTATCGGCAAACGGGCTTTTAAGAAGCTGCATGAAGAGGGTAATAATATCTTTTCCTTGAAGTTTCTGAATGAATCCTGTAATTTCTTCTTTACCACCCGGAGCAACGACTGGCGTATAACGATGCGCGAGACGGAGCTTTACCCGCTCTGTTTCATCTATCCGGAGCATGAGCTGAAAATAACGGAACTTCTTACCGGGCAAAGCCTTGCAGTGCCAGGCCGGGTAGAGAACTTTTGCGCCTTGAACCTGGAGGCCGTAAGACTTAAATTCTTTACCGATTACGGGGTACTGGGCAACCTTTTTGACGTGTATAGCGGTGAAACGTTCGCCTGCCGGATCGGGATCGAGCAAAGCCCGACGGTCCGCGAGCATTACCGGCTCCGGTTCCTGAACAGTTACGGGGTTTACGAGGTGTTTTCCCTGGAAGGCGAGGCGAGCGTAACTCCCGGCATGGATGAAGACGAAGACGCTGTTTTCCGGCGTTACGATGAAATTACCGATGATTATTATTCGGATCGCATACGGACGGAGATACAGGAAGTCGTAACGATTAAGACGGGATTCAAACGCCCGCAGGAAATACGCTTTCTTCTTGACCTGCTTTCCTCCGATGATGTCTACCTGGCAGGTTACGGCCGGGAAGAGATCAAAGTAATTCCTTCGGCGGAAGAGTTTTCTTACCGTGTCCGTCCGGACGCGCCGCAGAACGTGACGTTAAAGCTCACGTTTGCCGACAAGGAGTCCAACTGGACGGGAGAAATCACGGAAAGCGGCTACCGGAAACCGCGGGTTCATTCCAAAGAGTTCAGCAAACAATTTAATTAATGTATCTATATGGCAACACAGGAGTATATCGATGATCTTATTATAGTCATTGAAACCGCAGAGGACGCAGAAAGCGTTACTAACCAAATGGTGGCGGCGGTTCTTGGCTTCTTGAACGAACACCTAAAACTGGTTTCCCAGGGTAAGGAAGTCGAGGCGGAGGAAGCCGCCCGCATTGCCGCCGATGCAGCATTACAGAAGGCTATAGACGCCGTTTCTTTACGTATCGACCGACTTGTCGGTAACAACGCTTCGCAGGCAATCGACAACTTTAACGAGATTCTTAATTTTCTGAACGGGCTTAAAGACAGTGATTCGCTGGCCGCATTGCTGGCTGATATTAACGCCCGTATCGGCAGTGAAGACAGTTCAAAGAGTGAAGACGGTTCCCTTTGGGGAAAACTGAAAAGTTTGTCCCAGGATATAACCAGTTGTTCCGATGACATAAGCACATTGCAGATAGACCGTGACAAAATGAAACAGGGGTTACAGGAAACGGACGGGCGTCTGTCTTCCACCTTTACCAATGTAAACAACCTTTTGAGCGCCGGCAGCGTTTATAGTGATCTGTCGGGGGTATTTGCAGCATTGAAAACGGCGGGAAAGATTAACAATGTCCGGAAAAACGGTGTAATCCTTTCTTTCCTTACTGCCGACGGCTGGGTGACGAAACAATTTAGAGGTAATCCGGACACGGATTTTGAGAATGTCGAAAAGTGGGAGGATTTCGGCAGCGGCGGTTCGGCCGGCGGGAATACTTATAACGTAACCGGTAACATACCACTTGCAGAAGGTTTCTATACTCTTGCTTCCGCCATTGCCGCGGTACCGGAGAAGTGGCGCGGCCGGGGGCGTGTTATCACCTTTGAAACATCGCTCGGCAAATGGGAGACGTGGCAATTTACCGGAACCGATCCGGCTGTCTGGGATCAGGAGGCGAGCTGGGAAGAGTTCGGCGGCAAAGGAACGGTAAAGAGTGTAACGGTAAACGGCGAGAAGCAGACGCCGGACGCGGCCGGTAATGTGAATGTAAACGTGGATATCCTGGAAGTGGACGAAACTTTGTCCGCGGATTCCACCAATCCGGTAGAAAACAAGGTAGTAACCGCCCGTTTTAACGAGGTGGACGCTTCCACGCTGTTTAATGTAAATGCGGAGGTAAGCGAGGATGAAACATCCGTCCGTCTGTCTTTCCAGAACAAAAGCGGCGCGGAAATTACCGCTGTGGATATCCCGGCCGGTTCCGGTGGAGGTTCCGGAGAAACGGTGGCTACTAAAATTGTCTTAAATGCGGCTGTAGATAATGCGATCATAAAGGAAGGCGGGAACGCCCGTCTTACTTATACGTACGATCACCAATACACCACGGGGGACGAAAAGGGGGAATCTACCGGGCAAAAGGCAGATATCACCGTTACGATCAGGCGTGGAACGACTACCATGTATTCCCAGACGGTCAGCGATGTTTCTAAAGGCAGTTACGAACTGGACCTTTCAAGTTACTTGCTTGTTGGGAATACCGATATTTACGTAGTGGCAACCACAACCGATCCGACTACCGGCAAGAAACAAACCCGGCAGGCGTTTACATCCGTAAAGGTTGTTAGTCTTTCCCTTACCAGCTCTTACAATCTGGCCGGGGCCATAGCCACAGGCGGTTATACTCTGGCCGACACGATTAATATTCCTTATGCTGTCAACGGTGCCGGAACAAAGGTCGTCACGCTTTATCTGAACGGTCAGCAACAGAACGCGCACACTATTACAAGATCGGGAACGACAAACGGCAGTTTCAGTTTGTCCCCCTCTTCGCTTGTGACCGGCCGGAATACCGTTCAAATGGTTGCCGAAATGGAGGCTTCCGCCGATCTCGTGTTAAAGTCTGAAAGTATCTACATTGATATCCTGAAATCCGGAGGATCGGCACCGTTCATCGGCACGATGATAAATTTTCCGGACGGCCGTATTTTTACGGAGGATCATCTTGTTCCGCGCCTGGAAGCGGGGCAGTACGAACAGGTGAAATTTGACTTTGTGGCTTATGATCCCGCCGCGACGCCAGCCAAAGTGGACGTTTACCGGGACGGGGTGAAAACGCAGTCTATCAGTGTGGCCCGTACTACGCAGACATATACCAACCGTTTTACCCAGCAGGGTGAAATCAATATGAAATTTAAGACGGGAGCCACGGAATACCCGTTTTATATCGACGTGACGGAAAGCGGCATCGACTTGCAAGAAACTACTGCCGGGCTTGTACTGAAACTTTCGGCAGCCGGGCGGAGTAACAGTGAATCCGATCCGGGAGCCTGGGATTATGGCGACATACATACAACGTTTGCAGGTTTCGACTGGAACAGCAACGGCTGGACGGGTGACGCCCTGAAACTTACAGGAGGCGCGAAGATTGAAATCGGGTACCAGCCGTTCTCCACAGATGCAACCACTACCGGGGCTACCTATGAAATGGAAATTCTTTGTTCGTCGGTAACGGACCGGCAGGGGGTGATACTGGACTGTATGGCCGGCGATATCGGTTTCCAAATGACAACGGAGCAGGCCCTTATGCGTGTTTCTGGCGGAACGGAAGTAAGTACAAAGTTTGCAAGTGATATGAACCTGAAAATAGCCTTTATTGTCGGGTCCAAGGCTGGCAAACGGTTGCTGGAACTTTATGTAAACGGAATCCGTTGCGGGGCTGTACAGTATGGGGCTACCGAAGGACTACTGCAGGCGGAACCGGTGAACATCCGTTTATTCAGTGATACGGCGGATGTGGAGATCAGGAATTTCCGTATTTATAACCGTGCGCTTACGGATGATGAAGAACTGAACAATTACATGGTAGACCGGACTACGTCGGACGAAATGGTCCTGTTATTTGAAAAGAACGATGTTACGGGGGACAACGGTACGGATATAGACATAGACAAGCTACGCGCCCAAGGAAAGGCGGTTATGCGAATTGTCGGCGATGTGAACCTTGTCAACGCCACCAATAACAAGAAATTCGAGGTCCCGGTCGATATCTATTTTTATAGCCCGTACGGTAAGGAGTATGACTTTGTAGCAAGGAATGTCGGTCTAAGAATACAAGGTACATCATCCACCACTTATCCGCGTAAGAATTACCGTCTTTATTTCTTGCGCTTGGAGAAATACGGTACCACGCTGGAAGTTAACGGCGTGGATGTGCCGTCTCTTGAATACAGTTTCAAACCGGGAGCACGGCCGATCAGTATATTCTGTTTGAAAGCGGACTTTTCCGATTCTTCCGGTACACATAATACCGGTGCGGTGCGTATTGTGAATGACATTTGGAAGAAGTGCGGGTGGTTGACGCCGCCGCAGGCTGCATATAAGGGGGAATATGACGTACGTATAGGTGTAGACGGTTTCCCTATGGACCTGTTTTATGATAACGACGGCACCGGTACGAATACTTATCTGGGAAAATACAATTTCAATAATGAGAAGTCGGAAAGTGCGATCATTTACGGTTTTGAAGGAATTGAAGGATTCAACGACGAAGCGTCCCTGAACGGGCAGCGTAACAAATGTATCTGTCTGGAGTTCCTGAATAACTCCGAGGCCCTTTGTTTGTTCGGGACTACCGACATGTCTTCTTTTGATGATGCGCTGGAATTTCGTTTCAAAGCAGATACTACCTGGGCGGATGCACACGAGGACGACAAGGCGGCAGTTATAAGACTTTGGAACTGGGTAGATTCATGTAAAGGTAATCCTGCCAAGTTCCTGGCGGAATATAACCAGTATTTCGGTAATGACAGCCCGTTTGCATGGTATCTGATTACCGATTACTTTATGGCCGTGGATAACCGGGCAAAAAATATGATGCTGGCGACCTGGGACGGCCTGATCTGGTATTTCCTTCCTTACGATATGGACACGTTGTTCGGTGTGCGTAATGATTCGGTACTGAAATACGAATATACCATTACCCACGCAAGTTTTGACGATAGTATCGGTAGTTATGCTTTTGCCGGCCATGATTCCGTTTTATGGGAACTGGTACGATCTTGTCCGGACAAATTGCGTGAAGTGGCAGAAACCTTGCGTAGTAATATGAGCCTTGAATATGTCCTGCAAGTATTTAACGAGGAGCAAATGGGTAACTGGTGCGAGCGGATTTATAACAAGGATTCGGAGTATAAATATATCCTTCCGCTTACCGAAGGGGTGACAACCAGCAGCGGAACCAGTTATTATAATTATCTGTATGCCTTGCAGGGCAGCCGTTACGCGCACCGTACTTATACCATTCAGAACCGTTTCGCCCTTTTGGATAGTCAGTACGTGGCCGGTACTTATCGTCGTGACAGCTTCGCGGCTTATTTCGGGTATAAGTTCGGAAACGATAACCGGAAAGTTCGGATTACAGCCTCCGAACGGTATTATTACGGGTACGGGTACACGTCCGGAACACCGCACCAAAGCGCGGTACTTGCAGAAACGGCCGGTAGTGTGGTGGAACTGACAATGGACACGGATTTGATTGTAAACGATCCGCAATATTTCTACGGTGCAAGCCGTATTCGCGGGCTTGATCTGACGGATGTAAGCCACGCCATTGTCGGCACATTGAACCTGAATAACTGTACGGCCTTGCGTGATCTGAATATTAGTTGTGAGGCCGGACAAACGACACTTAACGCCCTTCTGGTGGGTAATTGCCGTAATCTTCGAAAACTCGACATATCCGGGCTTAAATCCTCTTCCTTTACCGGTATGGACCTTTCAAGCAATACCAAACTTGAGACCTTCCTGGCCGGTGATACATCCCTTACCGGTGTGACATTCGCCGGCGGTGCGCCTCTGGCCGTTTGCGTCCTTCCCGCAACTTTGCAGACGCTGGAACTCCGGTACCTGAACAAACTAACCAATGCTGGGCTGCAGCTGGAAGGCACGGCAAATATCACGCGCCTTGTGATTGATAACTGTAGCCTGATCGACTGGAACACGTTGTTACAGCAATGCAGCGCGACCAGCTATCTACGAATTACCGGTATAGATATGGACGGGAACGGTAATTTGCTTCGCAGGCTTATGACAATGGGCGGCGTTGATGAAGACGGGGGAAACGTGCAGACGTGCCGCCTGGTAGGTACGTACCGGCTGACCCAGTCCATGTCGGATGAAGAGTACGCCGCCACCTGTGCACATTTCCCGGAACTGAATATCATTCAGCCGCAGTTTGTCGGTATAAAAATAGATCAGACGGTAGGAGACGGGGAAAAGATTACGAATCTGGATAACTCAACCGGATATGACTATAATACGGAATTTACCCCGTCTTCCCATATCCTGGAAGTGTTGGCGAAAAGGCCTTGCGTTCTGGCCAAAAAGACGGCGGAGGGTGAAATGACCTGTTATCCGCTTCATGATGAGAACCGGAACAAATACGCCGATAGTGAGAATGTGGAGAACGCCACGGATGCAGTATTAACCGGATCGGAAGGCGAAGTTTACGTATATGAACCTCATTACTGGTACAAGGGAGTAACGGACGTGCTGAATCAATGTCTTTACGGTTTTATTTCAAGTAATGAGGATGTGCCGGCAGCGGCAGGGTACACCAGTGTAAAATTTACCCGTGAAGAGCTGGACGTAACGGAAGGGATCGGGATTCGTAAGAATACGGATTACACGACCATTGAAGAGGCAAAGAACGAATACGAATCCGGCTCGTTCGCCCTGGTGGATGTTCGGGATTACAAGCAGGTTCGTTTTCCCGGTCTGGCTTCCACTCTTTACGGGGCTGTATTTATAGATGATACGGGCAAAATAGTAAGTCGGGTCAGCGTTTCAAACGCGAACGGTTTTATCAATGGTATGTACTTGTTTTGTGCCGTTCCTGTAGGGGCAACGAAACTGGCCTTTACCTTCCTTAATTCGGCGACATTCGATTTCGTTTTACTCACAACGTCGGAAAGTGTAGAAGCGATCGAGCCGGACTGGGTAGAGCATACGGAATGCCTGGGCGGTGCTTATGAAGCCTACTTGATTGATGATGTGTTGCGTTCTGTCAGTGGTGTTTCAAGTGTAGGAACCATTTCACAAGCCCAGGCAATCAAATACGCCCAGAACCGGGGCAAAGGTTTCCAGCTGTTTGACTGGGAAATGCACAAGGACGTGGGTAATCTGCATTTCTTTAAATACGGTAATACCGATTCGCAGGGAGTTTGCGGATATGGAACAAACAATTACCAGAAAGTGACGGGCCTTACAAATGCGTTGGGAATACGTGATACGGTTTCTTATTATAAAGAAAAGGGCGGTTCCAATCCACAGGCGGAAGGTGCTTACCGGGACGGTGTAAATTATCAGTCCGTCAATGTACTGGGATATGAAAATTTCCAGGGAAACAAGGCGGAATGGTTGCAGTATGTCACGGTAAACAAGACAGCAGCGGACGGAAGGTGGTTTATTACCATGCCGGACGGAACGGAACGCGTTGTACAGGGAATTACTGTTTATAATGCGGATATTTATCCTACCCACATGGTTTGGGGCCGGTATATGGATTTGATTGCAGCCAAAGAAGGCGGTTCCACTTCTTCACATTGGTTCGACAGGTTCTATGTAGGTACCGGGCTTTCTCGTGTGGTGTTTCGGTCGTACAACAACGCGTTCGCGTTAGGCGGTGTTTCGTGTGCGTACGCGAGTGTCGATTCATCGAACACGTTTGCGTACATCGGCGTTCGGCTTGCCTTCAGGGGCATAATACGCTGGGCGGGTAGCGTCGCGGCCTTTAAAGCCATAAATCAGGCTGATTAAAATAAAAAAATAGCAACGTAAAACGTTGTGCGGGTAGCGCGGGCGTCCGGAAGTAAGACGGGTGCCGGTGCTTCCTGAAAATACAAAGGCGGATTTCCTCATATACACTCGTGTGGTGTATCGGTCGAACAACAACGCGAACGCGTTAGGCGGTGTTTCGTATGCGAACGCGAATAACGATTCATCGAACACGAATGCGAACATCGGCGTTCGGCTTGCAAACAATTAGGATAAAGAAAAAGCGCATAAGCCTTAAAGATTGGCGTACAACAGTGGGGACGTGTCCCCGACGTGGAGCCAAGAGGAATGAGCCTCGCCAACAGCAGCCGTTTACGGCTGGAAAGGGGAAAAACAAAGCGCAGGGCAATGGGGTTTGGTAGGAACTTTTTTCGAAGAAGCCCGGCCCGGGGAATTGAAGGCTAATTTAATTATCATGTGGAGAGAAGATAATATTATAGAAGAGATTGTCGAGGACTCCAATATAGAGGACGCCATAAAAACGGTATTGCGCAAAAGAAGACGAAAGCGCAGCTTTGCCGGGCGTAGAATACTGGCGGATGTTCCGAAGGCGGTAGAGAGGATCAGGCAGCGGATCAGGAGTGGGCGGTTCAAGCTCGGAGGATATCGGGAAATGACCGTAGACGACGGGCCGAAAGTAAGGATCGTACAATCGGTTTCCCTGGAAGACAGGATCGTTCTTAACGCCGTTATGAATGTGGTGGACCGGCATTTGAAAGTACGTTTTATCCGGACTACTTCCGCATCCATTAAAAACAGGGGAACGCATGACCTTTTACAGTATATCGTTAAAGATATAAAGGATGATCCCGAAGGAACCCTGTTCGGGTACCAGTTCGATATAACGAAATTCTATGAGAGCGTAGACCAGGACGTTTTGCTGGATGCAGTGAAAAAGATGTTCAAGGATAAAATATTGATCGGAATCCTGGAAGAGTGCATCCGCATGATGCCTAAAGGCGTGAGTATCGGACTAAGATCATCGCAGGGGCTTTGTAATTTGCTTCTGTCTATTTATCTGGATCACCGGTTAAAGGATCAGGAGGCAGTAGCACACTATTACCGGTATTGTGACGACGGTCTGGTGCTTTCTGGTAGCAAGAAATACCTTTGGAAGGTTAGGGATATCATTCATGAACAGGCCCGTAAAGCCCGCCTGGAGATTAAAAGTAATGATACCGTTTTCCCGATTACCGAAGGTATCGACTTTCTGGGATATGTAACCCGCCCGGATCATGTGCGGTTAAGGAAGCGTAACAAACAAAAGTTCGCCCGCAAGATGCACAAGGTTAAAAGCAAGAAACGTAGGCAGGAGTTAACCGCTTCATTTTACGGGCTTACAAAACATGCTGATTGCAAGAACTTATTTTATAAACTAACAGGAAAGAAAATGAAAAAATTAAAAGATTTGGGCTACAAGTACAAGCCTAAAGACGGACGGAAACGATTTACCGGGGCAAGGATCAAGTCGCCCGAACTGATGAACAAGGATGTGATCGTACTTGATTATGAAAAGGATGTTCCGACGAAAAACGGAAACCGGACTGTTATAAAGCTGGAACTCGACGGCAAGGAGAGAAAGTATTTTACCAGCCTTGAGGAAACCCTTTTCATTTGTGAATCAGCGGCAAGAGACGGAGAACTGCCTTTTGAAGCACATTGCGAAGGTGAAGTAAGTGAAAAAGGATTGATAATTATACATTTTACTTGAAATGATACGAATTTATGCAGACAGCAAGGCGGAACCGGTAAGATGTACCAACCGCCGCCGGGGAATCTGGCGCATTACGTGGGATTACCAGGAAACAGAGACAGCAGAAGGAGTCCAACGTAGTTACATGGAAGAGACGTTCGATCATCTACCCGCACTGGCAGAAATCAAGGCGGTTATTAATGAATGGTATAACCGGAAGATAACCGACACGATCGAAAGCGGGTACATATGGAACGGTCTGAAAGTCTGGCTTTCCATGGAGAACCAGATGAATTATAAGACGGCGTACGATCTTGCCTTGCAGACAGGCGGGGAAAACCTTCCTGTTACTTTCAAGCTCGGGGAAGAAGACAACCCGACGTTTTACGAGTTTGCAAGTATGCAGCAACTACAAGAGTTTTACACCGGTGCCGTGAAACATATACAGGAGACACAAAAGGAAGGCTGGGAACTTAAAAAGGCGATAGACTGGAGTGTTTATACGTTGGAGTAGAAAAGCGAAAGGGGGAAGCGGGAAATACGGTTCCCCCTTCACTCTTTTAGTTATAACATATCATCAAAGGCGTGTATTCCCGCTTCGCGTTCATCTTCCAGAGCATGTGCGTAAACCATTGTCATAGTTATAGAACTATGTCCCAAAAGGTGGGATAGCGTTACGATATCATGTGTTTTCTTATAATACAAGGTAGCGAATGTATGCCGCCCGGTCTTTGAACTGATATCCTTTGTTATTCCTACTTTACCGGCTATTGTTTTCAATACCCGGTTTATATCCTGATCCGTGGGAAGGTTCATAAACAAGTTACCTTTTGTACGTCCGGCCCGGTAATATTCATAAATATAACGTGCCGGGTCCGATAAGGGTACAGTTACCGGTATTTTGGTCTTACCTCGTGTGTAGTGTAGTTCATTCCCTATGAACTGGTTTATCTGCAATGCTTTTGCATCGCCTATATGCAAAGAAGTAAAACAAAGAAACAGAAAAAAACGGAGTACGTTCTGGGTACATTCTTCCAGGCGGCCGGACCGGTACAAGGCGGTCAGACGGAGGAGTTCTTCTTCCGTCAGGTATATAACTTCACTTTTGGGGCGACGTATCTTTATGGCCGCGAACGGGTCCTGGTCCATATAACCGCCGCGTATGGCGGCACCTACATATATTTTGATAGTAGCCATGTTACGCCATGCCGTAGAATCCATGTTACCTATTTTGCGAAGATATGCAAAGAAAGACAGGAGAAATTCATGGGTAATCTCTGAAAATACAAGGCCGGGGGCGAATGTTTCCAGTTTCTTGATGATAGAAACGTGATGTTTCCAGGTACCGAAAGAAATTGTTTTGCTAATTTGTTTGAGGTAAACCCGTGCAAAATCAAAGAAGGTACCAAAATCGGAAGGATTGTTATACTGGCGGAAGAAACTTTCTTTTGTCAGCGTCTCATTTTTAAGACGGGCACGAACAAATATGTCGCTTACACGTGACCGGATGTTTGAGATGATTAAATTTTTGTCTTTACTCTCTTTGTCCCGGCCTTTTATCACTTCGTTTTGCTCGTCCCATTCTTTGGACGTGACACTTAACCTTACCGCGATCCTTATTTTCTCACGGTTGATATAAAATTCCACATACAGGGGGAGCCGGTCGGTTTTGCCTTTTTTGCCTTGTCTTACAACTCTTATTGCCGTCATTTTTATATGCCTATTTTATGCCTGTAGAGGGGATATGCCTACAAATATGCCTACACAGGCAGGTTATTAAAAGTTAAACGGGGCGAAAGTAAAACGTTTAATATCAGCTATTTAAAAGAAAAATCCGATAACATTTAACTGTTACCGGATGTTAATAGTGATTCCGCTGCGATTCGAACGCAGGACCCACGCCTTAGAAGGGCGTTGCTCTATCCAGCTGAGCTACGGAACCAGCCTTATTTGCGGATGCAAAGGTAGTGCTTTTTATGAAAACTCAAAAACTTTCCGGCACTTTTTTATTCATATTTTTCTTTATGGCTATGAATCAGTAATTTATAAAAGAGAAATATTTTGTTTACTTATATGATTGGGGAGGAATGAATAGGAAAACGTCATTTTTACGAAGAATAACGAACGTTATATAGGTTTCAAAAAGGTCAAAAAAATAAAATACGGTTGTGTTTTTCTATTATAACTTCTACTTTTGAACGATAAACAACTAAAAAACACATAAAGTTATGAAGAAATTGATTTTTTTATTTGCATTTTGTATTGTAGTGACTAATGTTTTTGCACAAACCGCCCCAGAGCAATTGAAAAAAGAAGGAAATGATGCATTTAATGCTAAAAATTATCCAGTAGCGTATGCGAAGTTCAGCGAATATCTGAAACAGACTAATAATCAGGATTCTGCAACAGCTTACTATTGTGGTATAGCAGCAGACGAAGTGAAAAAGTATGCGGAAGCCGTGACCTTTTTCGATATTGCTATTCAGAAAAAATTTAATATAGGAAATGCGTATGCTCGTAAAGCTTTGGCTTTAGATGCACAAAAGAAGACTGCTGAATATGTAGCTACATTAGAAGAAGGGCTGAAAGTCGATCCTAAGAATAAGACAATGGTGAAGAATTATGGTCTTCATTATCTAAAAGCAGGACTTGCAGCACAGAAAGCAGGAAAAGCAGAAGAAGCTGAAGATTGTTTTAAGAAAGTAATTCCTTTGGATCACAAGCAATATAAAACAAATGCATTGTACAGTTTAGGAGTTCTGTGCTATAATGATGGCGCTAATATCCTGAAGAAAGCTGCTCCTTTGGCAAATTCTGATGCAGATAAATATGCTGCAGAAAAAGAAAAAGCTGATGGTAGATTTAAAGAAGCATTAGACTATCTGGAAGAAGCTGCTAAGATCTCTCCGGAAAATGAAAATGTGAAGAAGATGCTTCCTCAAGTGAAAGCTGTTATGAAGTAATTTGACCAATTTTATAAATGATAAAGGGTTGCCGATATGACACGTCGGACAACCCTTTTTTATTGCTATCTTTTTCTAATCCTTAATTCCGCAACTGTTTCAATAAATCGCTTGTCGGACTCAAAATTGTCAT
>ENA-OPSX01000292-OPSX01000292.1-human-gut-metagenome-genome-assembly--contig:-NODE-292-length-34277-cov-6.010899_pt1 | contig 34277 bp, 67 predicted proteins | sample MGYA00241462_ERZ501916 | MGnify/ENA primary metagenome ERZ501916 (study PRJEB25962, sample SAMEA2042113) | human gut metagenome | biome: human gut; feature: human-associated habitat; material: faeces...
ACTTCTCCACCACCATTCCCTCTCACAACGTGCGGGACATCCTCAAAAAGAACGTCTGCCAACTATGCATCAGCTATCTCAATCTGGAAATAACCGGAACATATACTGTACGGACTTACTGTTCCAAACCCTCACGGCAGATTCGCTCTGCCTTAACAGCAAACAGCTATGAGGGGGAGATTCTAAATGTCAAAGATTCCGCACTTCCAGCATAATGCGGAGCGCCAAGTGAAGGAGTCGAACCTTCTAGCCTTTTATAGCCTACGGTTTTCAAAACCGCTTCCCACCGTTAGGATACTTGGCTTAACGAATCCAGTAACTATACCAGATTCGTATTTTAGATTGGGTTTTTGCATTCTTGCGGGTTTTTCAGCAGTTTACCGCATGACTACACTGCCTTTGGCCCCGATGCGCCAGATAATGTTTCTTGGGATTCCACATTATTATCCGCATTATCTAGTTGCACCATGGGCAATATCTACTCTGGATGCCTCGACCGCTCGCAAGGGTAAGGAATCCCATACTTACCGGCTTGATTCGGTCTTATTGCCTGCTTTACAGGACTTTTGCTTATGAATTTAACCCACTCCCATGTGAGGAACAGGATAATTCCGAAATAGGTAAAAATCATTTATCCCTCCAACCATCTATTATCCAGATAAAAGAATCCGAACACTGCTCCGCCGGTTAAAACAATCCAGACTGCCCAGAATATCCAAATACCAATTCCCGAAGTCAAATGCTCCACCGTTGAATCAATATTTCTGTCAGAATAAAACTGCGAACCGTCTTTTATCGTTCCATCTCGCAAATCTGTATATACAGTGCCAGTATATTTCAGCTGACAGCCATAGTATACAAACCTAACGAATCCAGATTCATGTATTGTGTCTATGTAATCCGTTCCAGGCATATCCACTTTGGAATAATCCATTTCAATGCCGCAGAATCTGATTTTCTGGCTATGGATTTCTTCACTCCCGGCATAATCCCATTCCCAGTATGTCTCTATTCGTGTTTGTGTCTTGCCATTGGAGTCCGTATATGTAACTGTTCGGGTGTGCATATTATAATGCTCCTCAACCTTCTCCACATACAGGTAGTCCCCACCGATTTCTGGATATGTAACGGCATCAACAGCTTCCAATTCGCCGTATACAAATGCATTACCAATATTCGTATCCATCCCATATTGGAACATTTCAGTATCGGTTATCTTCGCCGCCTTATAATATTCAGCATTGTGGTCAATCTGGATATTTTCAATCTTTCCGACAATCACAAAACCAATAAGGAGCATTGCAGCCACGATGGAAATACTGGCAAGAACCTCTCTTTTCGTGATTTCCATGTTATTCATACCTTTAATCCCCAGGCTCTCGCTTGCAATTTGTACCGGAACTGATTATCCTCCAAAAAGTTCAGTTTCTCTTTCAATGCCTGCTTTACAATATCATTAAATGGTTTCTCCATTTCTGACTTTATCATGTCGATTTCTCGCTGATGGTCAGCAATAATATCAAGAATGTTATTTTCGTTGTACATGGCTTCCTCCGCTATTCAAACAAATTCGTTGGTGCGTCAACAGGTGCTCCGTAATCAAGCCGCTGATAATCCTGTACCTGATAGCCTGTCCATGACAGGAATATTCTCGCCGGGAATCCTTTTACATATCGGTTATATGTACCAACTTGCTTGTTGTAATTCTCCCGGTATTGGGAAAGCAGATTCTCTGTTGTCGCAAGTTCAGTCATAAGCTGCTTATAGTTCCCGTCGCTTTTCAGTTCTGGATATGCCTCCGCGACCGCCGTAATCGCCGTAGTCACATTCTCAATATCGCCGGCAGTTCCTCTGCCGTCCACAATGGCCTGTAGCGTCTCTGCCTCATGCTTGTCATACTGCTTTACACAGTCAACCAGATTCGGCAGCTTGTCCATTCTAGCTTTCTCCTGAACCTTAATATCTGACATTGCCGTTTCAATGGATTCCTCTAAGCCAATCGCCTTATTTTGACTGCTCTGCACTCCAAACACGCACATTGCCGCAAAGCAGATAATGCCAATCAGCGCAATAACAATTACTTTCCAATTTTTCATTTTGATTTACCTCCAGAAACTTGAAATCATTTTAGCCGCTATACATCCTATTGAGGCGATAGTACTTCCGACTACAGACGCAAATAAACACTTTAAAATAGTTATTCCTATAAGTGTCCCAGATAAAGTACCTAAGTCAAATGCCTTACAAGCCCCATAATCGGCTGTACAAACATTAACCAACCGCCTACATATAAACCACATATAATACTTACTGTTGCTATAATAAATGCTATAATATGTTTCATCGTCTATCCTCTCTAACAATTATTCCGACAATGATATGCTCCGAACACCATGAAATTGATTTCTTTTTCATCGAATCCGAGTCGATCCAGTCTACGAACTATGGAATACTTCTCCTTTGTCGAAAGTTTCCAGAAATTCTCCCGGAGTTTACTAAGGCATCCGGCACACTTCCTTACTCCCCCTAACAATTTTTCAAATATCAATTTGATTTTGTTCAAAATCCGCTTAAACTCTACAACCATCATATTGCCGGATTCATTGATACATTTTTTCTGTGATTCTGTCATGCATATGTACACCCTCTACTACCTCCACCAAATCAATCCAGCACTTGCCAGAAAGAGAAATATCATCACGGAAAATCCAACAAAAGAAGCGATATCCCTAATATTCTTCCACAGGAACCATCCCGTGATTGCCGCCATAATAATATCTCCGCAGGTCACAATCAACTCAATTACTTCCATGGTCATCCTCCAATCCGATAATGCGGTTCAAAATTTCTTCCGCCAAATGCTTCGCCCCATATTCAGCGCGAATTTCAGATGCTCCATCGCCGACATAATGCTCCTTTGGTTTCAGAACACTGAAAATACTTGCCACAAAGCCATCGTACAAATCTCCCTGTTTCAGAAGCTCATCCCGAACCGTTACGATTGATTCCTGTAAGTCTGAATTAACCGTGAGCTTTATTTCGTCTTTATCAATACATGCGCATGACATCTTAGCACCCCCTATTTCAAATCATCCATTGAAAGCACAATCCCCCGGCAATACGGCTCTCCATCCTCGTACACCATGAATGTCTCATGTGGAATGTCCGTTTTGTACGTCCATGGAATCACGTTTCCATTCTCGTCCAGAGCTTCCTTGCCACACCAGATAGCTTCAATGCAGTTCGGGAAAACTGATTTATCATCTTCGCCATTCCAGACAGCCTTTTGGGAGAAAAAGACTTTTCCACCATCAAAACAACCGCCCTCATCATCCATGGCACCGTCAAACTCCATCAAATCGTCGGAAGCGCCGGTAATAATGTCCCCCCCCCCCTTATCTTTTGCCTGTTGGATTTCCTGCTTCGTAAACATACAGCAATCATATTCTCTGCCATTAAGTATCCTAGCAAATTCTTTCATAGTCATATCTAACACCTACTGCCTTTCTCCTCGCAATCCATACAGTCATCGTCAAAACCGACCTCCAGGCCGTAGTTCTCGCTATCCTCGTTGTTGCAGACCCACTCACCATCTATGTACCGTCGATATTCGCATTTTCCGCACATGCCCGTTTCCTCCCGAAATAATCATCTAATAAAATCTCATACATTTTAACGTCATAGAACTGACCGTCAATCAACTTCACCTGCTGTCTCTGGATGCCAATAATACGACCTCCATAGCGCGCAATCATCCAGTCATAGGTTTTCTCAATCGGATTGCCGATGACAACAACGAATACCAGTTTCCTGAAATGGAACTTCTCAAAAATATCCCGAAGAGCCTGTCCTGCATCCATTCCGAATGTTGCTTTATTGTCCGTAAAGTTTATAATGTTCAATCCATCCACGACACCACTTGACCTATTTATTTCATAGCCTATGTATCCGATTACCTCGCCGGATGAATCCAGCGAAACAAATTGATGTTTGCTCCAAGTGGAATCAGTAATCTCCATATCTTCGTAATAACTCGTGAAATTCCAGAATTTATATTTATCGTGGAACCATATTGACCTGAAACACTTCTGCAGCTCTTCTGCGTTATTAATCGCTAAATCTAACATGATTACGCCTCCCTGTATGGCACATGATACTTCGTCTTATTTACCGATTTATCGTCGATATACACATCTGCAAAAATCTTCCGGCAGTCATTCCCATGCCACTCAATCATCTCTAGTAGATTCTCGTTAACCGCATCGAATGCCAGTCCATGTTCCCTGCACCAGTCAACCGCCACTAGAAGCCGCTCTCCTTCACGGCAAGTCCAGAGAATGATTTTATTGCCCTGCCTACGGCGCTTTTTCAAATGCTCAATAAGTACCAGATTCGGTGCGCCGATTCCAGGGTATACACTTTCACATAATGTCTTTTTATTGAATATCCTCATGGCACTGTCCTTTCAAGAAAGCCTTTTTTATTTTTTTGAAAAATTTTGAAGTGGTATTTCCCTACAATGCTTTCTTTATGGCAGATACAGATTCCATCTTTCCACAGATAACCTTTTGAATCTGACGAAACTATATCTCCATGGTTTACTCTTACCATCTTGTTGCCATCTTCATTGTATTTGGGAAATCCTCTTGTGCTGAATCCCTCTGTCTTACAGATATACTGTTCTCGGTTATTAGCCATATGGGTATCCTCCTAGCCGGAAGGCCTTTTTATTTTTTCAAAATTTTGAAATCTGGCTTTCCGTCAGAATATAATTTCAATCGGTCCACCAAATTTTTTCTCAATCTCATCCAGGGTGATTTTCCTTGGTTTCGGAATTTTGACATCAGTTTTTATCTTTTCACCATCATCCGATTTAGCTGTTGCGCTTCCCTCAAAGCCGTCATCCTCTTCATCAGCATATATCCGCAACATGCTGTACCCGTGGGACCGGCAGAAACGCAATGCAGATTCCAGAATAAGATTCAGTTCCCTATCCTCATCCCCAAACAACTCTGAATACCATACGGAAGATTGATAGTCTGTATCTTGCAGAACACGCACTACCTTTAAAGGAAATCCTATAAACCGATAGATACGCTCTCCAACCATGGCCTTCAATCCTTTTGGCAGCGAATATCCTTGAGATACAGCAATCCTCAATAGTTTCTCACTCTCTTTGTCATTCAGCGTTATTACACACTTATTTGATAAATCTACCATGTTCTCCTCACATTCTGTGTCTTGCCTTACATGGAAAGCCTTTTTGTTTTTTTGAGTACTTTGGCAGGTAACTAGACGCCCCACTGCTTCTCCTACAGACCCCCACCCGGCATGTATTCACACCATTCTGTTATTATCTGACTACTTGCGAAATTGTTCGTTATATTCTTCCGTAATCTTGTAAAAACGGGTCAACTATTCGCATAATACCTAATTTAGCGAATAGTTAAATCTGGAGAAATCCGCTCAATCCCGCATAAAAACGTTGTTTATTGGCATTTACACAATTAAAGTCAAATTGTACAGAATTGTGTCTCTCGCTTAACATCGGAATTGTCAGACATTGCAACAAGTTTTTACGGCCCTCAATCCGGCAAATCCTCCATGCTCCCGGGCAATGATTCTGTTGCTTTTACCCTGGTCAGTATCTCGTCCCGGCTGAATTCTGGCCTGTCTGACCGCCCATCGCTCTGGATAATCTGAATATTATCACGATAACCATAGTTAGCTTTTAGGGCAAACATGCAACCAATGTTGCCGGTCTGGATGACCTCATCGTACAAGCTTGACTCACATTCAGCCTTCCATTTTTGCGCCGATTCGGAGTGTCCAGAGGCTACTCTGCCGCTATATTCGCCCCTATCCCAGCTATTCATAGTGTCAGGATGTATACCAATCATAATACAATATCGCATTAAAGTAGGTTTAATCCTACAAGTACAGCAGATAACAGTATAGATATCCCAAAGTATATTTAACTCTTTAATATTATCTATATCAGCTTTATATTTACGTTTTACATCCTTTAACAGCTCTGTTAAACCCTGCGACGAACATAGATTAATATTGGGGTGACGAGATATAAAGTCATTACAGATAGTCATGATAGTAGCAGTAATAAACTCTATATACTCTCTTTCTGATTGCTCTTTATCATCTGTATCCAGCTCTATAACAAAATTGTCTATGGTGTAATTATTATCTTTATTAGCCATATCTGTATATCTCCTTTTCTGGTCTATATATAACCTTTTATCCCTATATATGGGAGCTATATAATATATATCTATATCCCACTGCTCTGTACCTGTTTTAACTATGGGTGGGAACATAGTGCATCCGTCTGCTGAGATTCCACGGCCAGCTCCTGGCGGTCCGATGCATCTGGAAGAATATCACGGTTTAGGCAAATAAAAAAGGCCCCAACGCATAAACAGATTTCCACATCTGTCTATAACGTCAAGGCCCCATGGGCTGGTTATACATCGCCGCGCCGCTCCTGGCCGGCGGTCTATATGTGTGGTCAAGGCATCCGAGACACTAGCACACATACACGCTATATAAATTATTATCTGGATTTACATTAGCAGAAAAATATAAAACTGTCAAGATAATTATTGCTCTACTCCATACTCATAAATTGTGTCACTGGGTAAATCTATATCATCTGTCCAGTATACACAAGTCCGACTCTGGTCCATTTGTGCTTGCTTAAATAGGCCATAAATATCCTTTAAATCTCCATATTGCGGTATTGTCTCTATATCCTCTTTGACATCATATAAAACCGTTTTCCCATCGTCAAAAACTACCAACAACATATAGTTGTCTAATGGCTTTACCTCTTTAATTCTTGGTATCATTCCACCACCTCCAGACAGCCGAAAAAGCCGCTTATAATGGCGGCAATTTCTTAAGATTTTGAGTTTCCCACATGTCCAGTAAATCCTTCTGGTGCTGCTCCATCCACTCCTTCACAAGTTCCTGCGCTTTCCGGGGTAAATCTCCCTCAGTCATCTCCATGGTTCGCAAATCAAAAATTCCGATATGCTCACCATACAGGGCGTGTAAATGGCTGGGCTCATGTTCCTTCGGTTTGAAGAACATTTTAATTACGATTCCATAAAACCTTGCTATTTCTGGCACTGTCTCAACTCCTCTTTTTTTGATACTTCAATTATACATCTTTAATAATGTATTGTCAATCACGTTTTACATTATATTTAATGTTTTTGTTTATTTGTATCCTCTACATATTTTATAATGTTTCCTGGCTGCATATCTAACAAAGAACATATTTTTTCAAGGGCAATAATTCCAACCATTTCTTTTTTACGCAAAGATTGTATTGCATTTTCCCCTAACAGCTTTTCTTTTCTTAATTTTGTTGTAGTGTACCCGCTCTCTTTTAGCGTCTCTAAAACATCTATTTTATAGACAAACATTTTTGCACCTCCTGCTTGCACTCTCTATCATTATACATTATTTCAAAAGCATTTACAAGCGCATTACATTATAAATAATGCACAATGTCTTTATCTGATTTATACATTATTTTTGGTGTATTTTACATATTGTAAATACATTATTTTTGGTGTATCATGTAGACATAACAAACAACAGCGACAAACGAAAGGGGAAATAAATATGAAAAAAACGACCATGTTGGAAATAGCAATTAATGGCAGAGAGGTCATCGCTTACGTGGACGGATTATATGCACCCAGGAACAAAAATAGCAACCTGTATAAATCAATCGTCAGTGCAGGTTATACCCCTGAAGATATCGGGGTGAAAATTGATATAGCAATCGGGTCCCACCGGCAGCGTGGAACCGAAGGATTTAAAATGGCAATTGTAAAAAAGTAATTTTCTCCCGCCCGGAAGGTCATGAGGGCAGAAAGGAAAGAACATGAAAGACATAGCAGTAGTAGACAAAGCAACGGGAGAACTTGATTATTTTGTAGTCAAGGAAAACGACGTTATATACCGCGAGTACCCGGACGGACACACGGAGCCGGCCAACGAAGAAGAAACAGCCATAATACAATAGGCGGCACTGCCGCCCCTCTAATGCGGGTATCCGGTCGCAACCCCGGAGGAAGTCGCAGAGCGGAGGAAAACATCTAAAACAGGCGAAGAAGTAACGCCCCGGACGCGCTCCGCGCCGGTCGGGACCGTGAACAGTAACCGCCAGAGCGAGAGGAGAAAATACCATGACAAAATATTTTAAGAACGTAACCAGTTTAGAGGACTTGAAGAATCAGTTTAAGGCCCTGGCCCGTAAGAATCACCCGGACGCCGGCGGCGACGTCGAAATCATGAAAGAAATCAACTGCGAGTATGACGCGCTTTTCCCAATCTGGAAAGACCACCACAACGCCGCAGAGCCGCTGAACCAAACCACGGAGACCGCAGACAGCACCCGAAGCCAGTTCTACACTGAATGCGGTTGGGAAGGAAAAAATCATGATTGGAACCGCAGTTTGAAAGAGGTCGCGCAGATTGTCCGGGCATATGTCAAGGAGAAATACCCAACCTACAAATTTAGCGTGCGCACCTCCTACGCTTCCATGTGCCAGGAATTGCATGTGGCGCTGAAGGAAGCCCCGGCGGACATCTATAAAAAATCCCCCTCCGAACTCACAGAGGATGAAAGAACCGATATGCTGCGTAGTTTGCGCTATAATAATCTATTTCATAAAGACTCATGGTACGATTGGGAACTTGATGAAGCCATTCAAGCCGCTTGGAATAAAAGTGATTGTTACAAAATTTATAATGAAGTAACCGCCAAAATAATAGATGACGTAAACTGTTTTGTTAATTCCTACAATTTTTCAGACTGTGACGGTCAAATAGATTATTTTCACGTCGATTTTTATTATTTTGGCTGTAAGCCTGTTGATTTAAAAATAGTCCCCAAAACCGCCAGAATCAAAAAACAGAGAACAGCACCGCAAAAAACAAAAAAGGCTGCACAGGCAACGCCAGAAATGCCGCAGGAAATCACCGAAAAGTCCGCATATACTTACAAAATAACCAAGGGCGAGGACACCCGGGACGGTTCCGAATTGTGGCTTGTGCGGATTAATGAAACACTTGACCGCGCCGCATACGCTGCCGAAAACAAAGCTATGCAGGAGCGCGGTGGATACTATTCTAAATTCCGGAAAGCTTTTATTTTCCGTTTTGACCCGTCCGAAATTCTGACTGGGAAGAAAGCAGCATAACAGGCAGGCTAGCGAACCGGGGAGCATCGCCCCGGCTGCCTTTTCACAAAAAAGAGAAAGAGAGGTACATATAATGCAAATTAGAGTGACAGCAACCGCCGCAATAGCGAAAAAGGTGCATAAAAACACTGGTTTTGAAAGATTTATTAACAATTCACTCAACCGCCACTTTTCTGGCGATTGGGGCGATATTTCCGAAGAGGACGCCGCCGCCAATACAAGCGATCCGCTCTATGCTTTAAGCGCATACACTGCGCCTGATGGCGTTAAAATCTGGATTAAGCAGGATTACGATGTTGTAACCGTGCTTTTTCCATCCGAATACTAACCGAAACGCTCCCACCGCTGGAGCGTCCGCAGGGAACCGCCGCCCTGCGCTGATGATGGTAGGCGAGAAAGGGACAAAATGAATTTAAACGGACGTTTTTCTACAATTGCTGAAACAGAAAAAAGTATTGTTGTTGGATTAATTGAGAATATCACGATGGAAAATATCGAATACAGCGATATTTTAAAAATTGCCGGATTTTATGGCATATCAACCGCCCCCGATTTATTCGGTTTTCATTTTATCACACCAGACGGCGCAAAAAAACGGGGTTGTAAATTGCCAGTTGCAAATTATACGGGTTTTTTGGAATTATTTAAATAACCGCCGCAGAGAATGCCAGCTGGACCAATACAGACGGCGGTTTTTATATCCCGGCCCCCATGGAGATAGGGGAGAAAGTACAAAATGAGAGATTGGGAAGATGCAATATTAGACCGGCAAGAATCAGAAAGCGAAGATTGCCTTCAATGCTCGTACAAGGGGATTATGTGCAGAAGTCAGTGCATGGAAATATGCTATATTCAAAATCCCTATCTAACGGATTACCAAAAGGAGAAAAAAAGATGAAACAGATTGAAAAATGGTTGACTGATAACGGCATTACATACCGCCCTGCGAAATGGGGCAACCCTGATTATTTTAACGATGGATTTAATGTTTCCGGGCTAATAGTCACATTTGATTTTTACCTCGATCCAGATGCCAGCCACAAAATGACGGCCTTTGAGAGCTATATGAGCCGCAAAAAAAGTCTTGATTGCAAGTGCTATAGCTATGGGGCGGGATTCTGGTTTAGGGTTTTAACCGTGTTTGACGATGCCTGCCTAGAAGAGCACGAAAAACGCGTATCTGACGCGATAGAGGCATTCTGGCAGGCGGAGCACGCCCGCAGGCAGCAGACACAAGCAACCGTATAATTCAGGTCGTCAGGATTCCCTCGGATTCGATTTCCGGGCGGCTTTTTACTTCCTCGCGCCCAGGGAGAAGGGCAGAAAGAAAAGTATGAAACAGCAAAACTGTATTTTGAAAGTCGTAAAAAATGACGTAACAATTAATTTTGAGCGTTTCTCCTGCAAAAAAGCACAATCTGTCATAAACCAATATAAAAAAGCTTTCCTTCCTTGCAACTTTAATGATTATTTTTTTAGGGATTACCACGCTGCCGACGTTATCAAAATCATTGCAACTCCAGACGGCTACCACGACGGCGAAACGCTGGAAGAATATACGCCTGAACAGTTTTTTGCCGCCATATTTTAATTAATACAGACCTGGAGCAATCCGGGTTTTCTGTATTTCCGCCGCGGTTCCACGCCGTCCAGCAGGTGCAACGCCTGCGAGCGGGTTTTCCCCACGTGGGAGCAAGTACTTGTTACAGAGCTGTACCCGTCTACACTCCGCATCAAGCCGGCCACTGTAAACCCTGTATCGCCCCGGTGACGTAATCCGGCGCTTAACGGTTGCGCGATAGCACCCAGCATGCAGGCTATACACCACCCTATCAGCCGTGGGACGGGACACGGACGGGAGGCGTATTTCCTGCTGGCAAAATCAATAAAATGAGAGGAGCCACAGCCATGAGTAGCCACATACGTAGTCCGCCGCTAGTTCTCAGTTTGCCAGGTATTCAGCCCGATGCCGTAGCAGATACGAGGACTTTTTTCGCGTTAACAAGCTCATATTTAGCCCATATTCAGATTTCAAGTTCGGTTCGATAATTATAATAGTTACAACGTCTAAATCCGTTTACGTTCGTTCTGGTGCGCCATAGCCATATTTTATTGCTTGCGCTCTACTTATGTCCGTGATATGCTATAGGCATTACATGGGCTTCCAGGGCTTCCAGGGCTTCCAGGGCTTCCAGCAAAATTGTACTTATTTTACTAATTTTTCGCAAGGATTTTTTGGTAATATTTTGTCTTTTGCCATAGCCATAAAATACGAAAATTATAATATTTTTGTTCCCATAATATTTCTATCAAATCATTTACCCCGGGGGTATTAATTTTCTTTACCTTACGCTCAGATTTTCAACTTATCCAACATAACGGGCATGAGCTTGCCGTACCGTTTCTTTGCTAATTTTTGCATAGCACTTAAGTGTTGTATCAACTTTTTCATGACCAAGCACTTCCTTTACCATCTCAATTGGAGCACCCTTATTAATCATATCTGTTCCTACTGTACGCCTGAAAACATGAGGTGTAATTCTAACACCGTCTAAATCCGCATCACGTTCTTTTATTTGATTAAGAATATTTCGTACTGTCTGGTCCCCTATGCGGCTTTGAGGCCTATGTGGTGATACAAACAACGCTGGGTTATCATCATTACGGCTGTCGAGATATCTCCAAAGATGCAATGCCACTTGTCCATTTAAACATACTTGCCTTTCTTTTCTTCCCTTTCCATAAACCACAGCAGTTTTACGATGAAAGTCCACATCTGTAATATCCATTCCACATAGCTCAGATACCCTTATACCTGTTACATATAACATATCACATAATGCCAACTCAAATTCATTTTCACAAGCACATCTTACCATTTCACGTTGTTCTGGTTGCAATGTCGAACCTATTTTATATTCCACCCGTGTTTCTTTTAATTTCTTAGCTGGATTATTTGGTAACAGGTCCTCTGTATACAGAAAAGAGAAGAAACTACGAATAGATATAAGTTTACTATTATATGTCCTGTCTTTCCATTTACGAACAAGCTTTCCATATGCAAGGTATCCCTTTAAATCTTGATATGTAATTTCCTTTACATTTTTATTTATATGTGCCATCATATTTTTTAAATTACATTTATAGTTGTTAATACTACCATCTGTGCACCCATCTAACTTCATCTGGAGCAAATAGGCATTAAGGTATTCCACTGACATATCTATTTCATTAGATAACGCTGTTTCTTCTGTAAAAAACTGAAATCCAGATAAACACATGTTGAGTATCTGTTTTACTTGATTAAGTCGTTCCTGTTCTTCGATGATATCTACAATATTATCCATCACACGCCTGACAACATCATCCATACTTACCTGTTCTGCCATATATTTCCACCCATCCTTTCCTTGTAATCTTGTATAGGATAGGTTATAATTATCCTATACAATGAGGAGAAGCCCTTCAGCCGCCAAGCACACTGGGCTTCTTTTTTCGTACATATGTTCTTTTGTGATGTTTTTTATTGCCGGGGTACTCCCCCCGGCTTATTTCATTTCAATTTCAATATTACATTCATCTTTCAACACGGAACGGATATCATCCAGTGTGTACAACCCCTTATCAAACTGCCTATAAAACTCGATACAGTAATCTACGAACCGTTGTTCCCGGCTCTTTCCGTCCACTTCCCTACGTATCAGTTGACCAAAATGGTCCTTAAACATCAATACTGGAATACCCAACATCATGAGAAAAGCAGTCTCTGCCGCGTCATGGGTAGCCTCTTGTTTAATTTCCCGCAATTGGTCTCTGGATAGATTATATGTAGGCTGTTTTCTGTTCTCTCGCTCTACACGGCGCCTTTCTGCTCGTGTCATAATATCTCCTCACTCCTTCGACAAATCATGTGTCTTTATCATCCATAGAGTATCAATTTTTTTCTCTATAAATACGTTCTATTTCTTCCAATAAGACATGTATTAATAGATTCTTGATGAATTGACTTTCTCCGAATTCCTTCCCTAAGTCTTTTATTCCATCTATAAGACCATCCCAGTATTTATCAGAATCATCGGGTTCACTATACTGCTTAAACAGTTTCCATGTATATGTAAATGCCCTCTGGTAATCCTTTTCCAACAATGGCTCACCACCTGCCCTGACTCTCTTTATTTCTTGCCAAACGGCTAGGCAAAACAGCCGTCTCATGACTCCAATGTCATGCTTCCATAGCATTTCTTCTATATGTTTCTTCGTAACCTTTTTACAGTTTTTCATTAGCATCCATGCGTCTGTGTAGGCTTGCCAGTACCTCTTAAGTTGTTCTTCGCTCATACTCCACCGCCCTTACCGTGCACAAACAACTAAAACACTTATCATCACCAAACTTTCCATCATAGTGACTACATGTGGAACATGACTTTTTATTAGCCTCCATAATAATTTTTCTTAACCACATATGTAATTCATAAGTCACTTTTTCACCTTCTTTTAACCTATTTTTATTAGTTCGTATTATTAAAGCCTCATTCTTTCTATCACTGCTTTTTATATCATCCTTTCAAAAATTCTTGCTAAATAGCTCAAGCTGCTTCACTGGTTCAAAATTCATCCACAATACTTCTCGTTTCTTACTACACACCTGGGAATAACAAATTGTTTCTTCCCTATACCATCCCTGCAGGCGGTCGTTGTACAATTTATTATCATAACCACTTAGAAGGACCGGCCCCTTATGTGCCAGAAGCGTGTCAAGCAAATCGTTCTGATTCTTGTCGTCCATCTCGAACCGATATTGTTTCCCATGTCTGGTACCTAAAACGTAAGGAGGGTCCGCATAAATTAATACATTCGGATAGTTAAATCTTGGTATAAGTTCCACAGCTGGCCGATTTTCTATCTGTACTCCACGAAGTCGTTCGGCCGCCTGCATAATCTTTTTCGGCAAATTGCACCAATCCTGCGAAGCGTACGAACGCTCTCGCCCTTGGACATCATTCTTCCATCCAACTTTTTCACCGTTCGTCCGAAATCCATGCCCCATGTTCAGACGTATGTAAAAATTTACAGCTCTGTCAAAGCTATCTGCTGGCACCGTTGCAAATGCGTCATCATATACCTTCCTAGCATATGGTGTAAAATATATCTCTCTGGCCAGACGTTCTGGGTCTTTGCGCATCCATTCAAATAAGTTAACTATATTACTGTCTAAATCATTCACAGTTTCAATATGGCTGCGGGGTTTATTAAATAAAACAGCTCCGCTCCCCAAAAATGGCTCCAGATAACTGTGGTGTGGCGGAAAGAAACTAATAATCCAGTTTGATATACTCCACTTACTGCCTGGATATTTCATTACTGCTTTCATCTTCGCTCCTTTGTAAAGACCTAATAGTGCATATGTCAGTTTTCCTGTTTTAAAAGATTCTGAATCTCACGGATATGCCGCCGAATATCTCCGGTCTTTTTAGGTCCCAAGTCAACGCACATGTCGTCCACGGCTTCTTGAAGATTGGCAGCCATACTTGATAATTCATTTTCTGGATAATACTTTTTTATTGTAACGCTATCTGCTGAGGCATATATTTCCATAGGTGTTCCTTCGTTTATTCCTAACTTCCTCCTTATTTCCTTCGGCAGCACTATCCGCCCCAAATAGTCCACCCTACGTACAATTCCTATTCCATTCATATTTTATATTCCTTTCTCCGGTTCTCCCGAAAATGTTAATTTACACGACTATTCCACCGTGCTATTGTTTCTTCTTTACTTCTATCATGCCCCGCTGTGCAGTCACAACCAAAATATGTTTGGCATTGTGGGCAAGCTACTATGTATATGTTCCCATAGCATTTCGTCAATGTCGGGAATTCATTTCCACAAAATGGACAAGGTTTTAATTGTTCCATCTATGCTCCTTTCCTCCGGATAGCCCGGCCTCCTTCCTTGGTTTTCAAAATAACGATATAGTGGATGTGCGCCAGACCGGACCCCCTGGCCGTATGGTCCTCCATTATCTCTCCATAGGCACATCCGCTGCTGGTCTTACTGGTTGTGCATACACCAGAGCCATGCCAGCTATCTTTATACAGTCTCGGTCCTGCGAATCAGGTCCCGGTATGCGTTGCTGTGTTATAAGCGTTACACGGGCATCTGGTATGGACAAGGGCTTCCCAGGTGACACCGGTCCACAAGCTCCTCCGCTTCACCGCTCTCCAGCGCTTTAATAGCCATCTCATAAGCCTGTATCTGTTTCTCCGCCTCTGCTATAAAACCTATCTTGTCAGGTATCGTGTTTCCGACAATTCCAGTGCGTACCATTTGCGCCCATCCCTTATCTGTAGTTTGGTAGCGGTATGTATTAATGTGCTCCTGTAATATCGCAATTGCTCCTTGTCTATCTATCATCCATCTACCTCCATGCGCCACTCAACATCCCATTTGATTCTCTGCCCACAGTGTCCACAATATGGATAATTTGAATTGACCCCTTCACCACAAGATGGGCACAATCCGATATTCTCTTTGTCTTTAATAAAACACCTTTCATCCTCTGGTTTTTTTGCTATCTGTTTCTGTAGAGCTGATATGACAGCCTCAACATTTTTCAGTGGTATATTCTTAAATGACTTAACCTCTTGGCATCCCATCAATTTTGCATTTTCAACTACCATTGACAGGTCTTTCGCGATTCCTTCTTCAATCATCCCTCTGCCTCCTTATATGGCTCCGGTAATGGCATCCATGCCAGCACGTCCAGTTTATCCCACCCGTCAGTAAATGATGCTCCGTTCCAAAATGCCCTAATCACACAGTCTGTAGTTTTGACAGACACTAAATATATCTCCAATGGCTTGTTATCATATATTGGATTCTCTTCCGGTTTCTTTGGGAGCCGTTCCGAAGCGGGAATCCACGCATCGCCCAGGGCCGCAATAGCTTCCATTGCACGCCAAACTCCATTAGCCGCTTCCTGGTCATGTTCTTCTCTTTTTATGCGCTCATACAGTCTTGCTAATGTGTCGATTGCTTTTTCTTTTTCCAAATATTTTTTCATTCTCGTTCCTCCGCTAAATAGGTGTTTAATCAAACGGTATTTCCCCTTGTACTGCAATAAATCCAGTATCAGTCTTATTCCATCCATATATTTTGGTTTCGGATGAATAGTTCTTCAGACGTTTGGTTTCTGGCTCATAATAAAGTGGGATAAAGTAATCCATCATGCCGCCATCACGGTCCTTAGCAATCTCAATTACGTTTGTTGCCTGGTAAATCGGGTTATCATCTTTCCAACCAAACATTTGCTTACTAAGGCGTTTGAAATCCTGATTAACTCTATGCACAATAAATGCATTATCTACAGCATTTCCTAAATCTGCTGTACCAGAAATATCGTCCAACCGCAAAAATCCCATAGCCTTGCGAGGGTGTGCCACAAACAAAATATGTACATTATAAGGCTTAGCAATCTCACCTTGCAGTGTCAAAATAAATTTGGTTTGTGCCTCATATTTGTTTTCTGACATACCGGAAATATCGAAGGTCATAAGGTTATCTAAAATCAACATATCCAACTTGTCAGCCTCTATTTTACGTTTAAATTGTTCTTCCACCGCTTGAAAATCAAATCCGTATTCGTTGTTGTATAACCAGAATTTTCTATCCAGCCATTCCGCAATCTGCTCCTGATATTTTCTCTGTACATTGTAATAACCTTCGAATTGAGTAGGCTCTGTGTAGCCTTTTCCGGCAGCCTGTAGATTCATCCATCTCATAAAATTCTTTGGGGCCAATTCCCCTGAAAAAACTCCAATATTGTTTCCAGCCTCAACGCCGTCCAGAACCATCTCGGAAATAACAGAACTTTTACCAGCTGCTCTCAACCCTGACATAACAGAAACATATCCCTTTTTTAGTCCCCTCATTTTTTTGTCAACATCTGCAATTCCAGTTTTTATAAAACGTTCATCTGGCACCGGCAGGTTTAGAATATCCGTAGCCGTATAAAATATCGGTTTTCCATCTACCGGTTGAATAACCTTTACTTGGGATTGAACTGGTTGCCTTGAATAAATTTTCCGCTCATATTCCTGTTGCCTCTTTTCGTATGCATCAGGTTCATACAATATTCTCACATCCCGCCAGGTTTTATCCTGGCAGGAATTATGAAAGCAATGAAATCCGATTGCCCCTGACCGCGCCTGGAAAATACAGGCGTCTTTTCCTTTGTGGTTGCTGTCAAACGGGCATTGTTCCAAAATATACTTGGTTCCGTCCGAATAACTGGTCTTTTGATACCGCAATCCATATTTTATCAGCCATTCCTCCAAGTCGAATTCTCTGGGGCTGTAATCATTGTATTTCTGTGGCTTCTCTGGTACAGGAAGCATAGCCGCTAATTTTTCCAGATATGCTTTATCTGTTGGTTCTTTACTTCCCTCAGTCAGCAAGTGACTCATACGGTGCGGATTCTCCGATGTATTACTTCCTTTCCGCGCCATTGTTCCATATAATTTGCAGATTCTTGCCGGGTTAAAATTGGACTTGTCGATGGATACAGTCTCATTGCTAAAAAACATGTCCAACACCATAAGACAACTCTTTACCAAAGTTTTATTTTCCTCTGAATTTGCAAGCTGAATCCTATATAACAAATGTATTCCATTTCCACTCATAGCTGTGACTGGTGAGTTAAAACCAATATTCTTCATAAACGCATAAACTCTATTTCCAGTTTCCTTTGCCTTTTGTAGCTGTTCATCCGAACTAGATACACCTGAAGGACGTTTGGGGTCTACGTCTACAAAAAGCCAATCATAACCAACAATATCATTATCGCTTGTCTGAACTTTTGTATTTGTTACAAACCGATTTCTTTGCTCTCTGGAATAGCAATCTGGCTTAATGTCGTTCAAAACCATGTATATATTGCTATCCGATGAATTCAGATGGCAAAGTTGTTCCAGCATAGTATCTGCATTACGAAAATAGCCACTGCTTACCCTCTTTCCATTTGCTTCCAGGCAACGAACCTCAAACAACTCACCATCATTTTTTAAGGCATGTATTGTTTTTCGGATTTCGTCTAACTCAAATATTTTCTGTCCTACTGCCATTTCTTAGACTCCTCTACTGCCAGCCCATCCACTTGCTCATTATGTATATTTCCATTATGCCCTTTTACCCAAATTGGAGAAATATCCGCAAACTGCTTATAAAGCGCAAGTATCTCATTCCACAATTCAACATTCTTTCCCACCCGATATGTCCCTTTTAAGGTCTCGATTACATATTTGCTATCAGAATAAAGGACTACCGGCAAACTTCGGTCAGTAATACATTTCAAGGCATTCAGAACTGCCAACATCTCCATCTGATTATTTGTTTTCCCGCGACACCCACCACTCTTTAAGCGATATTTGCCATTGTAGATTAACTTAGCCGCCCAACCACAGCCAGAATCAGGTGAACCATTATTAAGAGCTGAACCATCCGTATAAATGATGATTTTGTCTGTTTTATCCATCATTGCCACCTCTTTGCATTCCCTGCCTTATATTCCTGCTGAGCAATTTTTTTCGCCAAATCCCTAATCTCAGAAATTGCGGGTGGAAACTTACTGTCTTTGACCCATTGTGATACTGCATTTTTTACCCATTTGGATTCCAAATCGCATAAGGATTCAAACCAAACATTTACCTCGTTAATATCCTTCAACATATCGCTTCTAGCATAGGCTCCGCGTATGATGGAAATAACATCCATAAACTCTGTCTTACTCATTCAACCATCCCTCCAAACTCCCAGATTTATTCTTGTCATCATATTGACCTTCAAGCACTTTTGGAAAATTATTAGGCCTGGCAAACCATTCAAAATCAATCATCCAACCACGATTGCCTCCTCCTTTCAAAAATGTGCTGCTATTTATTTTTTGTATCGCTTTGAGAACATCATCAATACCGTACTCTTTTATTCTGGCAGAAATCATTTTGTATCGAGTGGATGTAGATGTCATTCTACTTATGGGATTTACTCCCAACTGGTTCCAGGCTTCAACCACACGTTGGACATCTGTCCGACATATAGTGTCGTCAGACACTATAATATCTTTATCTATACCTATCCTATCCTTACCTAACCTAACCTGCGTCTCCCTGGTAAGCAAAATGGTGTCATTTGTGTCGCAAGTGGTGCGCTTTTGGTTGTCATTTGGTATACCAATGGATGTCGTTTGGTTGCCTTCTGGTAAGTCATTATCACTTTTTATTAACTGATACGCGCCATTTTCTTTAATAGAAAGCATATCTTTTTCCTCAATATATTGTGTCGGTTTGTATCTGTCACTCCGAATGTAATTATGAATAAGCCAATGTTTTATTACACACACACCTTCATCGAACTGGATGATAAAACGTTTCATAAGCAGCATGTCATAATCATTTTGGTTTGCTCCAACATTCCGCATTATTTTCTTTGCGTTATTCAAAAATCCATCATCATCTGCCCTTAATAACAAATGAAAATATAATGCCTGTGAAGATAGTGGCATTTCAGTAAATGCATCACTATCAATGATTTTTTTTGACATCATACGTCTTTCCGCCATAATTAACCTCTGCCTTTCCATAATTTGGACACTTAAATGGCTTGTCCTTGAAATCTGTCCTCAAAATTTTCTTTTTAGCCAGGCAGACTGGCTTTTGTTGCTTTGCCGTAGGGGAATCTACCCAAATAATATTGGTGCAATGTTCGCAGTCAGCCTTGAACCGCTTATAATGTAAAATTTCTCGAACATAGTAGTAAAATGTATCAAGGTCGTAAAAATCGCTTCCATCATCAATCATGTTAAATACTTCCTTGATAGAACAGCCATCCTCCAGATTCTTAACAATAAATTCCCGCTTTTCTTCGAACATGCTATTGCGCTTTTGATGCCCAGACATTTACATCACCCCCAACAATTCAAGAATTCTTTTACCTGATTCTTCTGGTCTACAAAACAGAAACTTTACTCCATATTTGTTTTGCATTGTTGAACAGGACTTAGCAAGCCATTCACCGGTTGCCGCATCTGGAAAACATTGCACTAATTTATATTTGGGTTTACCATTTTTCCAACTCCCAATAATTTCTTTAGATTTTTTCCACATATCCAGCCTCGGATTGTGCCATATGGTTAGGTCCTCAAGTGACTGGACCCCTTCTTTATTTTCGACCAGAATGTAGAGCTGTATTTCACTGTTTTGCGCCCTCTTTAATCCTCGGTGGAAGAATCCATGCCTCTTAACGTAAAGCGTCTGAAAATCGCTTGTAGTGCGTTCAGCAATATGATTTTCAAAACATATAGTATCAATCTCTTTCTCGGCAAATCTATTTTCATCATCATCACAAATAGCATGATAAAGACGCTCTGCCAAATCAAAAGAAACTCCTTGCATTTCGCAAATATCGTATACTTTTTTATGTATTTCCCTTTTAGACATTTTCTTAAACTGGATATCACCAATTAACTCGGCGATATCCTTTTTAGTGTCCACACAAACACTTTGATTTGACGGTAACGTATAATCGCCACAATACAAAGCTGTACGGTTCCAGTAAATCCCTACTGACCGGAAATACTCATGCTTATTTTTATGCTTGTTTTCTTGCTGACGAGTATCTTCCAATATAAGCATTTCTATCCCCCTTTCGATAATGGGTAGCAAACTATCAATTAAATGGCAAACCCTCGTCCTCTACCCCATCTGGTATATTCATGAATCCGTCGCCTACAGGACTTGTTGAAACTGGTCTATTCTGTGGTTGATTTCCACCGTTAGAAGTTCCTTTGCTATCCGCAAACTCCTGGTCATCCAGGATGACCTCTGTTGCATATACCTTCTGACCATCTTTATTTACATAGCTACCTGTTTGGATTCTGCCCGACACCAACACCCGTATTCCCTGGTGGAAATACTTCTCGGCAAACTCAGCAGCACGGTCAAATGCAACACAGTTGATAAAGTCTGCTGTTGGCTGCTCAGCGGAACTGTCCTGACTCCTGCGGCCCCTCCTGTCCACTGCAAGGGTGTACCTGGCTATAGCCATGGAACGCTCTCCCTGTGAATATCTGATTTCAGGGTCTCTTGTTAGTCTTCCCATAAGTATCACTTTATTCATATCCTTTTCTCTCTTTCTCCGGCTGCCCCGAAAGACAGCCGGCAAACTTAAACTTAGGAAATTACAATGAACTGCTGAAGATGTACAAGTTCAAACTGTAAATATTCTTTAATAGATTTCATGGCGACATTCTTCCATGCACCACCGTCAGCCTCGAAGATAGCACACTCAATACCTCTCCCATCGGCCTGCCTCATACGGAATACGAACGCGCTCTCTGGCTGTGTTACTTCTACGAATGTCCTGAATGGACGCAGTTTAACCGGATTTGGAACAATAGCATCTCCCACACTTGTAATTCCTGTTTTTACCGTAGCTTTCTGCGTCACTCCATCATCGCCATATTCTGCGATAGATTCATCTTTTACCGTACCGGCAAACTTCAATAGCAACGCGCGGTCATCGTTGTCAATGAATTTAGACTGTAAGGCTATGATGAAACGTTCGTTTCCCATGTAGCGCCCATACTCAAAATCCGGAATCATGGCCTCTACCTCCACCAATTCTTCACGTTTCCGGTCTGCATCCAGCATCGAGAGCACTCTTACTTTCGTAGGAGAAACGACCTGCACCAACATTTTTTCTGCCATCTTGTCAACGCCTGCTTTCAGATAATCTACCAGACTGGTAAGCGTGTTCATCTGAATGGCAGAAGCTCTCAGTTCATTGTCTACTCTATATACGTCCTTATCGACATACCTTTCGCCATTGATATCCAGAACTTCTGCGGTTTTTAAACCAACAACATACTGTAAAGCGTCTCTTGTCATATCCATTTTTCATATCCTCCTTATGCCTGTTTAGCTACTCTCATATCCAAAACCTTTACCGGAGACTCTTTAATTTCTCCTGTTTCCGGGTCTACAACTTTTCCATCCACTACAAGTTCCGCCGGATTCTGTGCGCTTGGCTTAAATTCCATCTGTCCACGCATAGTATTTCCATACTCCTGTGCGTACACTTCTCCGGTTTTTAAATCTTTTCCGATTGCCATTCTTGTGACCATCGGTTTTACTGGAGCCAGCTTTGTTATAACGGAAATATCCACCGCCGCGTCATCCCTATCCTCATTCTGCTCAAATTTAAGTTTGATTGTGATTTCTCGTTTGTTTTTGTATGGAGTGTTGGGATTCTGCATATTCTCCACAACTTCCTCCATCGCTTTTGCAAATACTTCCTGTAGGCCACCGCCTACCAGTTCTTCCAGATTTACTTTTGCCACGATATTTTCCTCCATAGTCAATATGTTTACGGGTTACATTTATTTAATAGGCCTATTAAAATCACATCATAGATTTGATTGGGATTGCGCCCATGTGTCAATTACTTTCCGGCAGAATCTCCACGCCAGTCACACGTTTTAAGAATAACCTACCATCATCGGAAACATGATACCAATGCTCTCCGCTTTTTGTTGCTAATCCGATTGCCACAAGCTGTTCCCAATCCTCTGAATCTCTTGGGCCTGCGTCAAAATAGTTTCGATATGGCTCATATCTCCGGTGCTTTGTTCCACGTACCTTTCGATTATCAAATCCCAAGGCATGTTTCATATCATCAATCTGCTTATATGTAACCTTTTCATAAACTGCACTTTTTACCATGCCCTACTCCTTTTCCAAATCATAGAAAACCAGTTCCTCGTTTTCTGGCAACGGGCACTCATCCTCTTTCCATTCCAGCGGCCTGACGCTTGACCAGTGTTTTGTTCTGGTATCGTACAAACCAATAATGCTCAGCACTTCTTCCGTATAGCACCGACTATCAATTAAAAGCCGGTCTGATCGTCTGGTTATTTTATTATCTCGATATTCCATAACGAATTTATTTAGTTTTCTGGCATCTCTCAAATCGGTCTGTGATGGTTTGTAATGCAACGTATATGTAATTCCATCAACCAATTTCAGGACTTCCCTGTCAGCCCATCTGGCTGTTTTAATGGATGAAGTGTATAACCAAATCTTTCCTTTATATTCCTGTGCCTGAAGGCGGTGAATCATCTCTACCACCCTTGGAGCAATCAACATCGGTTCACCGCCAGTAATTACCAGCTCTTCATATTTCAACAAATCTTCAAACTTGACCTCTGGCACATTCCCGATATGCTCATTACAGCAGTTCGGGCAATTCCTGGGACAGTTATATGTAACAATAACTCTTGCAGTTTTCTTCATTCACTTTCGTCCTCCAAATCTTTAAGAATGGATTCTATATCCAGAAGTTCCTCAAGTTCTCTGCCAGCACACGGAGGTTCAATAGGTGCGCCTCCGTAACACCTTATACCATGCGGGCATTCATCATCATAAATACAATAATTGCAACGTTCCTCACCATCATGGTCATTTAACCACTTTTCGATTTTCCCTTTATCAGTGTTTGCTTTTTTCAGCATTTCTTGTTTCCACCCTAAAATAGCTCTTTCCTTAACTCCACTTCCAATCCAGCCTCCGCACAGAACACTTTAACGCGGCTTCCACACACTTTTCCAACCTCTTCCACCATCTGAGCAGGGTTAGCATTAGAATGGCTTAAATGGCATAATATGACGTTACGCAAACACGGTGTTTGGTTTTTACGAACAACATCAAGTACCGTTGATAAACTGCTGTGTCCACGCATAACGTGTTCAAAGTTCGCATCCGTGTTCTCCACATCGTCCATATGGTTACACTCAATCAGCATATGATTTAATCGTTGCTGCCGGAATGTCCACGGAAGATACTCAAAATCTGTAGCAAACAGCAGTTTTCCCATTTCCTCATGCTCAATCAAATAAGCATAATTTGGGGTGCCATTGTGTGGCACATAAAACGGCTTTACCTTAAAATCTCCAGCCTCAAACATTTTCATTTCTGGCTTACCGTATAACCGCTCTCCATGCACGGAATCAACCAATTGTTTAGTCTCGTCATTGGTATAAATCTTGATTCCTGTAGCAAGGATATCCTTTGCATAGCCGATATGGTCTTTATGAGAATGAGTCACCAAACATCCAACTACTTTACCAATCTGGAAGCCAATAGCTTTTTTCACATCCATTAAACGGCAGCCAGCTTCCAAAAGTAGAATTTCTTCCTTTGCAATCAGTGCATAGGCATTTCCTTTTGAACCTGAGTCGATGCATTTCAATATCATTTTGTCATCTCCTTTGGCCTTATACGTTTCCCAATAGGATATAGCTGGTTCCATATATCAAGCAAACTCTTTACTCCAATTTTCATATAATCATTTACTCCTTTGGGTACAGTCCGCATACTATCAATATCAACATAACAGATGCTGATTTCTAGTTTTAATATCTGATACGGCATATCTTTAGTTATGAATAACCATCCTACCACTCTATCAACAGCCTTATCATCAAGAAATCCTTTGGTTTCAGCACAGACATCCGATTCATTTTCTGACATTTCATATAGAAACGCACCAGAGGGTGTTATTACAGCAATCATTCTTCCACCCCAATTTCATCACATGCAGGGAAACAGAAGATCCTCGGCAGCGTATGTACTTCTACATCTCCTGAATTTGCTGGTTTGATAAATGCTCCCGCAGTAGAACTTTTCAAAACCTCCATGCTCTCTGCATCGAAATTGTGTCCATTGTCAGTCACCAGACTTGACATAATGCCGGTATACTCTTGGTGTAACATTTCCATAGCTTTCTGCGTTTTCCCCGGACCAGTATATTCAGCCATTAACCATTGCTTTGTGCCAGAGCCAGCTATACTTACTGCGTAAATCATATTTTGTTCAGAAACAAACACAAAATTCTCATATGGTACATCGTACTTTCCATTTTGGCTGATAACTCTCATTCTTCAACCTCCTCGTCATTCGGCATCCGGAATAATTCGAAATTTTGGTCTGCTACATACTCATCGAACAGTTCTTTCGGATTTCCATATGAATTCAGCTTCAATAATTGAAACATTCTGTAGCATTCCCAAATCCAATTTAGAACTCTTTGCGCCTTCTCTATAGAGGAATACTTGCCTAACTTATCGTAGCCATCAACAAACGGATAAAATGCGATAATATGGTTATTCCCATCAATACATATCGAGATGCAGTTATCCAGATTAACTATCTGTATTCCATTCTGACTTTTAATCAGCACCGAAGAACACCTCCCTCATAGAAAACACGCACCTACCAACTCTTAACCGTTCTCGATTCATTTTTGACTGCTGTTCGTTGTCACAAATAAACTGGCGGCAAATTTCCGGCCTTACTTCATAAATCGTGCAGATTTTCTTTCCGTTGTCCCGAAACGGGCAGGTCATGTCAAGTACCGGCTTCGCCACTGGAATAAGGTGTTTACTCTCCCTTATCCCGTTCTGACGAATGTACTTGTGAATCTTGCGGATTTCATCATCCGACAACGGAAGAATATCTGAACAGCAATTCCCACACTTAGAACATTTTCCATTAACCGTGTAGTTGTAGAGGTTATCTTCCATGCCTTTTGCTATTACCGATAACGCAGACATACACTCCATGGACTTATCCCTCCATCCAGCTTTTATCTACCATAGGATCCGGTTCTTTCTGCTTCTGTCCTGCTGTCATATCTGCCATGGTCTTAAGTGGTTTTTTCTGCTCAATAGCTGCCTGCGATTGTTCCTGCTCTGGTTCTACTGGAAACTCCTGAGCGTTTGCGTTCTGTTCAATGTCATATTTCACATCTTCCGCAATTATATCCACATCCACAAAATCATCATCATGCTCCACGCTTTCAACCACCGTTGCATCTCCATACTGCTGAACAATTTGACGACAAGCTCTTGAAATAACGGTTTTCTTTGCCATCATATCTGCAAATTCCTTATGAGTACCAGCGTTTTCCTTATAACCGTACCCTTTTCTCCACGCTGTCTTAATCTGATTAATATTCATAACCTCAATGTACTGGCTTCTATCCTCCAGAGTAATAAAACAATAAGCACCTTTGATTTTATCAAGGTCTATATTCATAAAGTCCTGCGTATGCTCGTCCAATACTTTGCGGCCATTCTCTACATGATATTTAAAGGTATCTCCTTCATAGATAACTTCTGCGTCGATAGTTTTTGCTCCATATCGGTGCGCCATTGCTTTCCAACCATGATAAGATACTTGGCACTGTAACTTTCCGCCATAAGCAACCGGGTAACACTGCTTTTTTTGCATATTTAGGCCCTTTGTTACCATTTCCATTAAGCTATTAGCAATACTCGCCTGCGAGCAAGTTTCCAGAACGCATTTTCCATTCTTATCATTCGTCTCCTTCAACTGAAGATATGCTCCCATCAGTGCGTTAGTCGGGTTATAGTCCGGCGGAAACGTCAAACCATACTCCTGTTTTACTTTTAACTGATTGGATAAATCATCAACGAATTTATTATTTACAATCAATTCCGCCGGTGTTACCGCTTTCTGCGGAACTGCATGCGCTGACGCCTGCTTATTCTCTGTCTGCTTTACTACCATGATTATCTATCCCCTTCCCTATTCTTCAAACAATACGCCCATATCGGCCAGGATTTCGTAAAATTTATCTTCAAGGGTTGCTCTATTTTGCATTCCAACCTGCTCGTTCTCTTCATCTGTGGATTTGGGTTCTACACAGAACCCTTTTTTCTTCAAGCAGTCCGGACAAATATCAACGGTGATTCCGTTATACCCAACGCCCTTCATCCTTATACCGTCTGACTTAATTGTTATTTTCGCCAAATCATCTTTGCTCTTACTCTGCTTGCAAATATCACAAGTAAATACCGTTGTTTGTGCCATAACTATCTATCCCCCTTCTGTCCCATACGGAACATCTGCTTAAAAGTGTCCAACCAAGTCCCCTGCTTATGTGCCATCTTATTGTAATGATGGCTGTTAGCCAAACGTGCTGACGCAACTGCCAAACTCCCCATGACCTTCCGATTCTGCTGATTACTCCTTCGGCTTCTCTGTTTATGCTTTAATGCTGTTGCCATGATTAATTGTCCTCCTTATAATTCAGCAAGTATTCTTACATACTTTTGTGCGTTACTTCCCCAACTTTTTCGTTCTTCTGAAATCACAATGTCAGAGGTGTTTTCATCTATATCAATCTCCACAATAGTCTCTTCTCCTTCATTGCAATTCTCTGATATCTCCGCCATAGCGGAATACCCATTTTTATAGACATTGACCTCAATCTCCATATCTGGAGGAAACTTCGCCAATTCTTGAATCATTTCGTAAACTGTCATCATTTCTCCTTTTCCAGCAAATAAGTTGCTTCCATATCAGCTTCATGAAGAGCCAATACCAGCGGATATTTCTCCATAGCCGACCCCAGTGTATTCCAGTTTTCTTTTGGCTCGTAGGCTCCCATGTGCCAACGTATTGCATACCGTTCAACTGGCAGTAACTTTATGTATTCTTCAATCATCATGACTGACTTCTCGCCATGTCCATAAGGAATCCGGTCATCAACCGTATAGAAAGGAACCTGTACCCATACACCAGATTCATTCTTCTTATTACGCATTTCAGTGGTGTAGTAATAGGTTTTGCACAGGTCATGGAGAAGAGAAACAATCACGATGCTGTCATTACTGATTTTGTCCGTGTTCAGCAATCCTTTCCAAATGTTGTGTTCAGAGCCAGAAGTCTTTTTGTCCAAACAATCATAAACATTCAGGCTATGTTCCAGCAGTCCACCCTCGTAAGCTCCATGAAACCGTGTGCTTGCCGGTGCTGTATAAAAATCACTCTTGCGAATGACCTCCAGCAGCTTATCCATACCATCACGTTTTACTGCTGAAAGCAGTTCTTCAAATCGTTTTCTCACCCTTTCCCTCGCTTTCTTTCACTAGTCCAACAATGGATTTTACTTTATCGGCAAACGCTGCAACCGCTTCCTCCGGCACCTCAACCTCGGTCACGATACCTTTTGCAGATAAGTTAATCTGTACCACATCACCCACTTTGGCTTCCTCTGATGTACGGTATGTATAATCTCTGCCAGACGGCTTTCCGTCTTTTAAAAACCTACATCTAATTAGCATTTTATTTCCTCCATGGATTTCTTTAATTTACAACGCTTTTGCTGTATCGAACGAACAGAACGTTTTATTTGCCTTGACAATTCCATATCCGAAACCTCTCTTGCCAAAATTGCCTCTATTTCAAAACAAGTCCATTCTCTAGGAGGATATATAGATGTTTTCCTGTAGTATCTATTTCTTTGAGAATTTCGTGTTTTGCGCAATTTTTCTTTGTCTCGATAATCTTTTGCCCTTAATGCCACTATTCCACCTCAATTCTAAAATCTTCATCATTGGAAACCGACAGCATAATCATCTGGGTATCCAGAAGAGGCATATTGCCTGCACTTACTTTCTCAGCATTATCAATGATTACAGGCGCGGTAACTCCAATGATTCCAGATAATACATTGATGACCTCAAGTCCCATAATAAGCTTTTCTGCACCGGATGTAGTATTCTCCCCATATGGGCTACCATTCTTCGTGTAAACATCGCATACACGCTCTACACCGCCATTCTTTTGCTGTCGGAATAACTGGAATCGTACATTTTCAAAGTGCTTGTTTACCTCTTCAGTCAGATAATTGTCTTTGGCGGTCTGGAACTCCTCGCACATCATCAGAATCCGCTCTTGGTCAGCAATCAACTGAACCTTATCCTTAAACTGCTGTTCCAATTCTGCCACACGCTCTTTCGCCTCATCCGACTTGGCAGCGACGACAAATTTCTGATTGACTACGGAAAGTTCTGTTTCCCACTCGGCCTTTTCCGCTTTCAACTGGGAACGATATTCTGCGCCGGTATTCATATTCCGTAGGACTTCCTCTTTTGCCTGTATTTCCAGGCACAGGGCTTCGTATTCCTGATTATTCGATAAATCTACCTGCTCTGGCAACGCCGCCAGTTCTTCCATTGCTTTTGTCTTATCTGCATTTGCAGTAATCTTGTCTGCTTTTACTGATTCCAAAGATTTTTTAGCAGTCTGCAAATCCTCCTTCGCCTTGTTGATTTTTTCAACGCAGGCCTTGCCTTCCTGGCAGATTTTGTCCAATAATGCGCACTGGTCCGTTTCAAATTTCCCCTTATCAGCTTCGTATTTCTCCCAATGCAGCTTTTTGTCATTTTCAAATGATTCAATCTTCCTCTGTTTTAATTCTCCTGGTAAATCCTGTCCGCAGGTGGGGCAAACCAGCGCATCAGAGGATAATGGTTCTGGTTCCACATATTCCGGAAATGTTTTCGCTTCCTCGGTCTCAACCCTTTTTGCAAGTTCATCCCGAAGCGTTTTGTTACTCTCAACAATGCGATTCAACCGCTCAATTTCCAATTCTGCCATCTTCTGATTCTGTGTGGCTTTGTGGAAATCATCTTCTGCTTTGTCAATCCGTTTCTGGATATCACGCTTCTGCTGTACTAACGACTCATTTGCAATTCGCTCTGTTTCAGACTTCTTCATCTTTAATTCAATGATGTTTTTTGACTTATCATCATATTCCGTAACCACAGAAGTGGAATCTTCGATTTTCTGGTCAACCTCTGTAATTTTCTCTTTAATTGCATTGCGCTGCAGCTCCAAATTGGAAACCTCAACGTCCACGATATCCTTACTTCTCTCGTTGATAAAAGCCGAAATCTGATCTCGCTCTGTTGTCATGTCAGCGATAGAACGTTTTGCTGTAGCTCTCACTTCGTCCAGTGTCTTTCCGTTTCTGATAAAGGTAAGAAGTTCGTCAAATCCTCCAACTTCAACCAAAATCTGTTCTTCGGTCACATTGGCAATCAATGACAGAATCAGATTTAATTTTTCCTTTTTATCCAATGTAAAGAAATATGTAGGGCTGGTAATTAATTGGAATTTTCCCTCTGATATAATGTCAGCAATACGCCGCTTAAACTCTGTCTCCGAAATTTCTACGTTATTCCATGAATAAATGTTCTTATCCCCTTCATGAACCTCTGTTGTGGTTCCTCTTTTTCTAATCCAGTTCTGGCGCTGAGTCTTCTGAAGAATCACTTCAACTCCGTCGATTAAAAATATCAGTTCTGCAACCACATCCACATGGTCAACATCTATTCCCTGCATATCATACGGCCTGGGACGAAATTCTTTTCCTTCGCTCTTACCTGTGCTAGACTTCCCAAACAATACCCAAAAAATCCCATCTGCCACACTGGATTTCCCTGTCCGATTTTTGGCATAAATCCAGGTTTTTCTTTCTCCAAACTCAACCTGCCGGTTCAATTTCTTAAAATTTTCAAATCTGGCCGAAACCAGTTTAATCACTTTCATCTTGTAATCTCCTTAAAATCCCTTTATAATAAGGGTGTGCTAAACTATTTGTCCATGGGCCTCTTTGCGGTTGCCGCCGCTGGGGTCCATCTTCATTTCTTCCAATATCTCATTGCTTGCTGCCTCAGCCCCCGCCTCAATCCCTCTCACAGCCTCACACCCATGGCAACCACCATTATTACAATAGCTACCATCCACATCCCCAGAAGCCAGATGACCGCCGGCACAATCCACTTGGCTGCCCTCATGATGGGGCCGTCGTGGCTTCTCTTCGCAAATGTTTTTGCTCTCATTGACTTGTTCCTCCTTTCTATCCTATTGACCGAATCTGACCATACTTTCCGCCTCCACGCCTACGTTCGTTCGCGGGTCGAGGACTTTTAGACCTCAAAGTTTCCTGTTCTTTTTGCTCCACTTCTCTCATGCCTGTATCAACCCAGTGTTTAATGACATCCGGAAGGGTATTAATGTCAATTAGGTACTTCTTCCCCCTCCTTACACTTGGTATCACACCTGTCTTTACTAATATGGTGTAACCTTTAAGTGTAAGCTGTGTCTCCGGGTCCTGCTCTTGAAGCCATGCATAGCTTTCATTGATTCCGCGGAGTTTTGGTAAATCACACATTATTATCTCCACCTCCGTATTCATCTTCTTCAAAGTATTCTACAGAGACGCCAAAGTACTTAGCTAAAGCCACTAACTTTTTCATCTTCGGTATACTTCGCCCATTTTTCCAATCAGTAAATGTAGACTTTGTGATACCAGTTTCTTTTGATACCTTATAGTCTGTAACACCTTTAGAGTCTCTAAGAGCAACATACTTCTTATACACATTTTCACCTCCAATTTTTTTGTTCTATTTTTCGAATTTCTATTGCAATCAGTTCGGAAATCAGTTATAATATGTTTGCGGACAAATTATATAGAAAAAATTCTGTTTTGATTTCCGAACACACTCACATTGTAGTACGGATTTCAAAATTTGTCAATGCCTTTTTGTAATGATTTCAGAATTTTTTCAGAAAGGATATAGGATGTATGAAAGATATTGCGAATTGAGAGATTCTAAGGGTTATAAAGATGCCGATATCGCTAAGGGGACTGGCATTACCAGGTCCACATTTACCGATTGGAAAAATGGACGAAGTATACCGAAACCACCAAAATTGCAAAAAATCGCTGATTATCTGGATGTCTCACTCTCTTACCTCATGACCGGAATTGAGGAAACACTACCAGAAAATCAAAAACTTAATGAACGTGATAAACGTGACATTGCAAAGGACCTGGACCGGATAATGGAAGAAATAGTAAATGATGCTGATGGTCCTCTTTTTTACAATGACCAGCCTATTCCGAAAAATAAAATCGACTTGCTTAGAAATGCAATTGAAGTAGCATTGGAGGATGCAAAAGTAAAGAATAAGGAAACATTTCGGCCGTACAAGCACAAGCCTAGACCAGAAAAAAATTAGGTTCTTTGGGTGGTGATTAATTTTGAATAATAAACAAATACCGAAACTGGTATCATACCTAATAAGAAAATTTGGAACTGATGACCCAGAGAAAATTGCTGATTATCTTGGTGTAACTATTATTAGGATGCCGTTAGAAGATGTAGTTGCCGGATTCTACAAATTACTTAAACGTAGAAAATACATATTTCTCAATTCAGACATTGACGATGACGTATTTATCCGTGTAGTTCTGGCTCATGAACTGGGTCATGCAATCATGCACCCAAAAGAAAACTGTGCTTTCATGAAAAGCAAAACGCTTCTTCTAACGTCACGAATCGAAAAGCAGGCCAATATTTTTGCCGCTTATTTATTGATTGACGATGATATGCTGGAAGAATTCTCTGGATATACCGAAGAACAATTTTGTAATTGTACAGGCTTCCCATCTGAATTACTTGATTTGAGACTGGTTTAAATATATAAAATAAAAGCCCCAGGAGCTACCAACTCCCAGAGCTTTTCACATAGATACTATTGCCGGATTGCCCGGATGAATAATATCAGATTCGCACCTATATTATATCATCCTGCGCCAAAATCCGCAATGGCGTATTTTTTATACTCTTTTTTAGAAAGGATGACTAATATGGCAAGCATACGAAAACGAGGAAACAGCTATGAAATTACTGTAAGCAATGGATATGATAGTAGTGGAAAGAAAATTACAGAAACAGAAACATGGAAACCTGAACCTGGCATGTCGCAAAAAGCAATTGATAAAGCTCTCAACGAATTTGTTGTGGATTTTGAGAGAGATGTTAAATCAGGTAAAAATATAAAAGGTGCTCGAATGACATTGTATGAACTGTCCAAACTGTACCTGCAAGATATGAAGCCTCCCACTCTTGCCAGGACTACTTATAAAGACTACAAAGACAGGCTTGATAATCGAATCATCCCCGCAATGGGACATATCAAAATTGGGAACCTTAGAAATAATGATGTTAAGAATTATAAGAAAATGCTTAAGGCTGAATACCGCAATCCCAAAACAAAAAAACCATTATCTGACTCTTCCATCAAAAAAGATTGTGTAATAATAAGTGCCATGTTAAGCTACGCTGTTTCAGAGGGGCTGCTTGACATGAACATGCTGATATATGCAGGAAAGGTTACAGGGCGCAAAGAAGCCAAGAAAGAGACCTTGCCTAAGTATTTCACCATGGAGCAGTTAATACGCCTCATTGACGCTCTGGAACGTCCAATTGAGATTGTTCACAAAGAGCATAAGACTACGGTTCGTGGTAAGCAGTATGGCGTGAAAGAATATGTTCAGACATTTCAAGTTCCTAATAAGTGGAAACTATATTTTTACATAGCGCTTTTTGCTGGCGACCGGCGCGGTGAGAATGTATCTTTGACCTGGAATGACCTTAACATGGAAACGTGTGAAATCAATATAGACAAATCTACCGATTATGTTGATGGTACAATGGGTCTGAAGGATACAAAAACTCACAACATACGGGAAAATACCCTTCCTCCATATGTGATAGAAATAGCCAAGTCATGGAAAGCTGAGCAAATACAGCAATGTTTCAAAAAGGGAGAAACATGGTTGGGTTATAAAGGGAGTAACTACGATAAAAACTTTATTTTCACTCAAGCGAACGGAAGCCAAATGCATATATGCAGCCCATACACTACCTTTAAACGCATCATCCGTATCTATAATCAATACGCTGTGGAGAATGAGAAAGATAAGATACCGGATAACATTCCTCCTCATGGACTGAGGCACTCTGCTGCCGCTATCCTTATCTCAAATAACATGGATGTCAGAACGGTTGCCGGTGTACTCGGACATTCAAATCCTTCTACTACGCTAGATATATATTCTTATTTTTTCAAGGGAAAGGGGAAAGAAGCTGCACAAATTATGGAAAATAGTTTACTTCCAACAAAAACCGTAGTAGGCAAATAGTAGGCAAACATGCAACATGTGACATAGATATTTGGGGGTAAAAGAAAAATCCCTTGAAAAATCAAGGGATTTGGAAGCTGCTGACGGGAATCGGACCCGTGACCTCCGCACTACCAATGCGACGCTCTA
>ENA-OPSX01000308-OPSX01000308.1-human-gut-metagenome-genome-assembly--contig:-NODE-308-length-33520-cov-28.414313_pt1 | contig 33520 bp, 47 predicted proteins | sample MGYA00241462_ERZ501916 | MGnify/ENA primary metagenome ERZ501916 (study PRJEB25962, sample SAMEA2042113) | human gut metagenome | biome: human gut; feature: human-associated habitat; material: faeces...
TTTGAATCCCTTTCACTTTTCAAACTTTCCCTTTCGGGTATCGTGCTCTTAGTTTCGGTAAAAAGCAACCTCTTAGTTTTTTGTTTGCCTTAAGAAAACCCGGTGTTTGAATCCCTTTCACTTTTCAAACTTTCCTTTTGGAGGAGGTTTCTTATTCTTAGTTTTGGTAAAGAATAACCTTGTTTCCTTTTGGAATTACAAAGATACGGCAAATACTGATAGGTTGTATATTTCATTAACACCATTTAAGAAATAAATCTCATTCAGTTATTCTGTTAACTAACTGTTAACATTTGGGGGCTTTTACACCCCCTCTGTTATCACTCGTTAACAATACGCTCAAACCCTCGTGTGCGTCCGATACCTGCGACGGTTTTTCCGTTCGCTGCGCGCTGCCACCCTTGTACTTTAGACATGATAGCGGCTATCTCGCGGCTCTCCTTAGTTGTTACGCGCCCTACCTCCATCTCGAACACATCTGTAGCGATTTGCATAATAGATACGAAGTCCATCTTTTTCAGTGTAAAGTCTTCCGGGTCTATCTTTGATGCGTCGTACTCCCTAAAGTACATGCGCCTTTCGTTCACAAACATTCGTTTCCAATCCGAGGGCACAAGCATATTCAAATACGCCTCTACTGATGCGGTACGGGGGTCTGCCTCAAAATGCTCTTCGCGTTCTCTCGCGGCGATTTCCTCGGCCTCGCGAGATAGCAGCGTACTTACTTTACGGAAATACATTTGGACTGCCTCGGCCCAAAGCTGGTCTACATAATCGTCAAAGCCCTTTTCAAAGATAAGGTGCGTATTGGCGTTCGCCTTAACCTTCACGGGCAAGAAGCGTCTGCCTCCCGTATCGTCCTTTAGAAATTCGTCCCGGTTGGTCGTACCTATAAAGATACACTGCCTGGGAAAGTTTTTGGTAACGCGCCCGTATGCCGGTCTAAAGCTGTCCTCCGTTTTAGAAATAAAGTTTTTCACGCCCTCAACTTCTGAACGTCTCATTGCTGACAATTCGGCTACCTCCAATATCCAGTTACCCTGCAACTGTTCAAACGCTCCCTTACCGTCCATGCTTGAAAGGCTGTCGGAGAACCACTGTTTACCCAGTTTGCGAATAAATGTGCTCTTTCCTGCTCCCTGCTCGGACTGTAACACTAACATGCTGTCGAACTTGCAGCCCTTTTGGAATATACGCTTAACCGCGCCCACCATAGTGATACGGAATGCTTCTCGGGTGTATATGTTATCTTCCGCGCCCATGATGTGAATTAAAGCCTTATCAACTCTTTCGATACAGTCCCATTTTAACTTGGTTAGATATTCCTGCACGGGGTGGAATGAGTTCATTTCCGCGGACAACGCTATAGCATCGTCTATCTTTGCGCTATTCGATATGCCGTAAACGTCCTCGATGTGTTTACGTACGCCCGAATAATCCACGTCCTGGAAGTCCAAAGAAGTATCTTTCGCGCGCCATAGAGGTACGCGTGTAACAACCCGGCGTTCCTTAAATAGGTCTCGTGCAATAAGCCCCTTTAAATTAGGGTCATACTTCATTATCAAACCGAGGTTCTTCGCTGATGGTAGGTAAGCGCCGCGCTTGTCCGTTTCGAGTTTCGCCATCGCGTCCTCGTATGTAGTTGCTACGTCGCTGTCCGTCGCTTCCTCTACTTCTATAACGTCGTCGAAATCGTCCATTACTTCGCCAGCCTTAACCGCCAGCATCCGGGCACGTGCCGCAGCTACCTTTGCATCCTTGTTTACAAGTTCGTTCATGGCTTCGGTTGAGTTCTTTCTGTCCGAGCCCTTGTCCAGCTTACCGAACTTGTGTACACGTACAAGGTCGTAGGCATTGAACACATGGTTGCCTTGTATCGGGTCATTATTGTGGAATGAGTAGGCAAACATATCGTTAAAGGTAAGCATACCGCCCGAAGTCGAGCCGCCCGTATAAGTCCATCTATCATCCTGCTCGGTCGGTTCGTAAACGTCCGGTAGGTATTCCGCGATAGCCTCGCTAATCGTGTAGGCTCGGCAAAAGTCACCTACATTACCCTCCTTTAATGTTGGGTCTTGTTGTTCCTTGGCGAGCGTCCGGGCTTCGCCCTTCTCGTCCTTGTGGTACGCCCATTCGGTTGTATCGCTCCAATCGTCGTACATACCCAAATACTTTTGAACGTCCAAAGGGTTTTCGTTGAACGCAGAATAATCTATAAACTCATACTCTACGTCTTTGGAAACCGACGGAAAGAACATGCAGCGCTCGGGCTGGAACGTAGTTCTGTCGTACAAGTCGATACCCGTCAACTCGGCAACCTTTCGGGCGATGGCTTCGTATTGCTCCCCGTCCACGGGTTCGGACAACGGAATGATAACACGGTAACGAAGCGTATTTGCCTTCGGGTTGTGCTTGTGCGTCCCGTGAATGATACACGCACAATTAATAACAGAGTAGAACATTTCGGGAAAGTTCTTTTCCCCGTAGTCAATGTCAAGCGCCAAAATGGAACGCTCCCCGACATTGTTTTTGTTTCTACGGCTACCGAACAACTCGCCGCCCATGAATGCGCCTACGTCTTTAATACTACCCTGCTCGGCTTTGCTCGCGCTTATAAACTCCCGGTACGTCTCATCCGTAACCGTAGCTTTCGCTAACTTCTCGGTCAACTCGTCCCATGAGTATGAGCGGTTTTTCCATGAAGTAGACTTTGCGCTGCTCGCTGTAGCAATTTTAAAAGTCATCTTTCTTAAATCCATACTTAATCTTTTTTGTAATATTCAGTAATATAACCTGCTGCTCTTAATGGTATGCCCTTTGCCCAACTCGGGGCGTCGCACATGGCATCGCTCATTATTTGCAGCGTCTTTTCTTCGTTCCCATCTTTCGGTATCTCGGCGGCAATCTCATCATGCACATGCAGCACAATATTAAAGCCTAAATCGAATACCTTAAAAATCGCATTCGCCAGCAAGTCACGGGCTATAGCCTGCACGACGTTCTCGGTTAGCTTGCCTCCGTAGGTGTTTAGCTTAACCCATTTCCCGGAGGTTTGGTCTTGGCCCATGTAGGATATATCCTCAACCTCAAACGAGCCGTTAACGCCCTCGATAGTACGTTTTCCCATTCTTGCAGACGGGTAGAACAGCTTCCTACCGCTCGGTAGTTCGATAGTCATTGCGCCGCTCTCATATCGAAAAATAATACTCGAAACATCGTCTATCCTATAAACTTGTTCGCGTCTCGTTCCGATACATCTTTTAGCGCAATCTTCAAGCGAACGCCACAAAGATACTACTTTTTTATTAGCTTCTCTCCATTTTGACAATATTTGAGGTTTTTCTTCTTCTGTTAACGCTTTCTTAATATCCATTGTTGTAAGCGCGTTGACACCGCCCCCATACCCCAATGCAAGCTCGGCAACCTTCCCTCGCTGCCTTAAGTCGTCGCCCTTGTGTACCGGGACACCGAACATTTTAGAGGCGGAAGCGCAATATATATCCGCTTTCGGGTCGTTAAATAAGTCTAAACGCCATTGCTCGTTTGCAACCCATGCGATTACTCGGGCTTCAATCGCCGAGAAGTCAGCTACAGCGAACGTGTACCCTTCGGGGGCGATAAACGCGGTACGTATAAGCTGCGATAGTATATGCGTAGGTTTGTCGTATATAACTTCCATCATATCCAAATCGTGCATCTTTGCCAAGTCTCGCGCACCGTCCAGGTCTTCGATGTGGTTCTGGGGTAGGTTCTGTAACTGAACCAAGCGCCCAGCCCATCGGCCGGTACGGCTCGCACCGTAGTAACGGAAAAGCCCCCTGATACGGTTGCCCCGTCCAGCGCTTGCAAGTATTGCGGTGTACTTGGCATTCGACGTTTTGCCTATCTCCCTGCGTAGGTTGATAACATCTAACACTGCTTGCTTATCCACGTCGGTAACGTTTTTAAGGCCCTCTATGGTCTTTATAACTTCCTCGGTGCTATTCTTATTGAGTGAATCAATAACCACGCCCGTACGCTCTTTAATGAAGCCCTTAAGCTGCGGCATGGACTTTAAAGAACTTAACCCGAATTCTTTTTCGGCTTTTTCAGTAAGACGTGCCTTATATTCTTCGTCCATATCTTGCGCGGCGTGTGCTAAATCAAGGTCTGCCAATATGCCATAATCGTTTATTCGTTGGTCAGCTGCATAAATTCGTTGCTCTTCTTCCGGGAATTCAAACCGGGACAACTTACCGAATATTTCCTTTTCTGAAAGCACATCATAACGTAGGTAATCTATGAACTCCTCCCAGTCCTCGGGGGCGTGTTCCGGCAGATTGCGTGTGCGACCTCCGTTCGTTTTGGTAGGTTTGCAAGGAATAGAAAAATAACGGATAAGGTTTTTGCCCGTGCCCTTCTTCTTGTCGTCAAGGTTTAGAATATTAGATACCTTTTCCAATGATGCGGGCATACCGCAATATAACGACATGTTAGCCGTACAGAAAAAACGCATGGGGCTTATGTCAAACCCATATTCACGCAAACAGATGCGCTCAAACGTAGCGTTGTGCGCGACTATTACAATGTCCTCGTTGTTCTTTACATACTCGAACAAATCGTAAAACTCGGTCAGCCCCCCGGGCTTTGTTAGGTCAATTATTGTAACGTCCGTATCGGTGTCCCACATGTAGCCGCAAAGGAGAATCTCGAAATTCTCGTCCTCACAGTATTTATAGTTACCAGCGCTTTTAATGTCCGTTTCGGAATACGTTTCAAAGTCAATAAACAGATGTCTCATAACTCATTGTTTTAATTGTTAATACTATTATAACGGCAAAGGTATGACAATGTTTTTAATAAACAAGAAGAAAGGCTACTAATTGCATTTATTTAACAATTAGTAGCCTTTTAACTTAATCGGCAAAAATAGGCGAGTAGAAGATAAATCCGCGCTTCTCGTTCAGAATAACGTATGTCTGTTGCGGTTCTTCGTATGCCAGCCCGTGACCCATTGCGAACGCGTCGAAGCCCTTCAAAGAGCCGTTAACACAAACCTCTTTAGTATATACCATTTGGTGATAATGTCCCAAAAAGGCTTTATCAATCTTTATCGTTTGGTTCATTTTAGCGTACCAGCGCATCATTGACGGGTAAATGCCCCCGATACCCCCAGCCGTGCGGAATTGATGCCCGTGTGCGAACAATATTTTTTTGCCGTACACGTCGATATAGGCGAATTCACTTTCCGGGATAATGAAGCTAAATTTGGTCAGCCCCATAAGCGTTAAGGTGTGTTCGATGTCCTTGTAGAGGAAATATTCGTAGTTCATCTCGAAACCGTTGCTAAATTGCATCTTTTTTGTAGTTCTTGAATGGTTTCCGCAAATACCTATGACGGTTATTTTTTCAAGTTCTGGCAGTTGGTCATGTAAATACTTAAGCCCGGAAATAATTAGGTTCTTAACAAAGCTAACACCGCGCATAGGGGGCATGCTATTTGTTTGTTCGAGTTCGGGGTGGATATAGCCGCCTATCATATCGCCAATCAAACCGATAACCAAGTTGTCCACGGGCTTTTTCTTAATCATATAGGCAGCATTCGCAAAGAAATTAGTGATACGCTTTTCTGCGATATCCTTGTTATACTCGTTTTTGCCCAATACTGTAGATGCCTTTACTACTTCGTCGGCATGCCAGTCTGATGCAATAAGAAACCCAGTGTTTCCATCGTCGAGTGATGTCTTTTTCTTCGGTGTGATGTGCACCAGTTCGACGGGCGGCGCGTCCTTCTTCAAACCGATAATACCCTTTAGCTCTTCCTCGTTGTAATAGCTTTTAAGCTCCTCTATCAACGGGTCGGCTTCAACAATGGGTTGTTGTACATCCACAACTGTTTTGCCCTCACGGGCTGCCCAGTATGCCTTGTTGACCTTATTATACTTTTTCAACGGTTTTCCCGTTAACTTTGAAATTCTAACACCTTCTGCGTTTACGTACGAATCGTATTTTCCCATTTTTGCTTTTTATTTTCGGGCGGCATTACACCGCCCGGTTATTAATCTGTTTAATTGGATTGTTAGTTAAATAAATCGTCATTCTCGTCTTCAAAGTCGAAATCGTCAATGCTCGTACCGCCGTCAAGTCTTTCGTCGTCTCTGGTCTTCTGCACACCGTTCAAACCTACACCGATACCGTATCTCCCGGTAAACTCATAAGGATAGAAAGATACGGCTACGTTGCCCCAAGAACCACTATAAACCTCGTTCGGGTCTGTGATGTACTGTTTTCTGCCGTCGATTACGATAGGCGCGCCTTGCTTCTCCTTACGCTTTGCGTTGATAAAGTAGCAACCTTGATACTCCGCACCGTCTTTCTCGGCATCCCCATCTCTTAATGGGTTAGTCCATACCTTCGGGTCTTTGCCGTTCAACTTCGGATATCGCGCCTTAAGAGCTGAAAACTCGGCTTCAATAGCTGCCTTAATCTTTGGAACTTCCGGACTATCCTTTGGAATCAATAAACATACACTGTAACTTGCTTCTCCTTGTCCGTTGACTTGTTGCGCTTCAAACAATCTAACATAACTCAATCTCACGTTCTTAATCATTGCTTTCATATTCTACAATTTTTGTTTTTGCCCTCTAATCGGTTCGGGCGTTCCGTTTTTAATTTGGTGTTGCAAAGATAACAAATAAATCAATAAGTTGTTTATTCTGTTAACCTTGTTTAACTTTAAAAGTTTTTGGTGCTATCGAAATAGCATAATCTAAGTCTCTTTGGCCCGCCATACATATGATATACTCTGGGCTCTTCTTTCCGTATGCCCTAAGGCTATACACGTATGTTTTATGGCCATACTCTTCTAACTTTCTAATAGCTTTAATCTCGTCCGTGCTGAGCCCCTTTATAGCTACCAAAAGATTTTGCATATCTGTAGAGGTTCTTTCAAGTTCTTTCTTACTCCAGGTGCGGAATTGCTTTTTACTCCAAAACTTGGTTCTTTTTTGAATCTCTTTCTCTGTTAAAATACCATTGTTACTTTTCATATCGTTCTGTTTTTAAATTGATAGTGCAAATATAACGCTTTATCCGATAGGTTGGTTCTTTCGTTAACATCTTTTATGAATTTAATTCCTCGAAGTCATCAATAGTAGGGCTTAACTCCTCGCGCTTATCGCTTTCCGGGGCTAACGTTGGCAGTCCTTGCGGCTTGACTATCAGTCCGTCAAGCGTAGCGGCGAGCAGCTTTTTACCAACCAGGCGTTCAAGGTCTCCAATACCTTTCAGTTTGCGGTTAGTTACGTCCTCGGTAGATAACCCGATAGCCTTTAGCCGCTCTATGGCTGTTTCCGCGTCGTTTATGACACGTACCGACCTTCCCTCTACGAGCTTCCACCCCTTGACCTTTTCGCCCCGTGTAGCGGCTTGCATTGCGAAAGTCTTGACCGATGCCAGCCAGTCGGTGAACATATCAGACTTGCTTAATATATCGCCTATCTCATCGAGCGTTAACGCCTTTGTGTCTCCGTAGGTCTCGAACTCGTTAACTAAGGCATCTTTCTGTGCCCTGCACTGTGCTTTGAACTTGCAGAACTTACAATGACTACCTACTTTGGTTTCCCCTTGTCCTGCCCATGCCTTTTCAGCAGTGGGACGCAGCACATGTATCGCCCAGTGGGTCAAATCGCGCGCGGACATCTCGAATACCGAGTAATTGCCTAACCGTACTTGCGCGATGTGCATACGTACCTTTTCAATCTTTGCGCGGTGCGATGGTTCTAATGAGTTAAGCACTCCAATAGCGTACATCATTAACTGACTGTTTCCGTTGGCATCTACTTGTACGCCCTTACCGTATTTTAGGTCTATGATGTTTAGAACTGTCTCGCCTACTATGTCGCAGTCACAGCTACCAAAACACTCGGGTACGTATGTGGTTAGGTCAAACTTCCGTTCTATACTCATTTTAGCGCCTTCCTCCAACTCGTATATGTCGCACACGTAGCACACGTAATCCGTTACGTAGTGTTCCATCTCTGAACTGTAATATTTGTTGTTGCGTATCTCATCGGGTACGGGCAATTCATCCAATAACGGTAGGTATTCCCCGGCTAAATACTTTTCTATTGCGTGCTCTGCTAACTCATGCGCTACCGTTCCCTCTTCCGTTGCCGAGCTACTCGTGCTCTCATACGGTTCTTCTAATCGCGCGGATGGTGTGCAGTTAAGCCAGCGGTGCGAGCTGCTCGGAGAAAGCAGGGCGTGCGCCCTACTTGTGTGGTCTACTTGTACTTTCATTCTTTTTAATCGTTGTAGGTTTCGATACGTTGCTTCAACAGCTCGTACTTCTCGGGCTTGATACGCATAAGGGATGCACCGCCGAACTCCAGCATGATATCCGTTAATTGCGGACGGGTGATTTTCCCGGACTTCATTAAGTCAATCATAAACGCCTGCATGTCCTTTGCCGTTAGGGGCTTGTTTGAGGCTTTTTCCGGGGCTTTCTCCTCTTCGGTGGGTGCTTGTACGGGTTCGGGTTCAATCGTCGCTTGTGGGGCTTCCTTTACGGTCTTTGGCTTTGCTACATTTTCGGGCTTTGGCTTTGCTACATTTTCGGGCTTTGGCTTTGCTACATTTTCGGGCTTTACGGGCTTCCCGAGCTTTCTCATTTCCTTTTCAATCTCTGCAATAACGTCGGTAATTGTTTCCTCTGCGATAGCTGTCGCTGTGGCTTCGGGATTTGCTTCCTTCTTCACTTCTTGAACGGGTGCAGCGGTCTGCGTCGGTTCGCTAAACGTCGGTACGCTTGTACTGGTTACGGGGCTCTCTGTAGGCGCTGCCATAGCCTTAAGGGGTGCGCTTCCGAATAGACGGGCCATTAGGTCATTTACAAATTCTACCTCTTGTGCGTTTGTAACGTCAAAATCAATTGTTAACGGTGTAATCTTCATTTTCTCTTCTTTTTATATGGTGAATAACTAATTTATGCTTCTTTGATTTGTTCGGCTTCCAAAATGGCTTGTGCAACCTTTGCCACCGTCTCATTATAGAACTCGTCCCACTCGTCACAGTAGATATACATATCTTCCACGTCTACCGGGTATTTCGTTCCTTCCTTTGTAGAGACGTAGTAGGGGAGTATAAACCCTTCAAACGTTGGCATTTCCTGCACCGCGTCAATAACTTGGTATTTGTTCTTTCTTGCACTTGCCTGCACTTGCCTGCAAATGCTTTTTCACTTCGTCGATAATAAACTTTTGCTCTTTCATAACTTTATCTTTTTAAATTGTTGATGCAAATATAACGCTTTTGCAAATACGTTGGTCCACTTGCTAACCTTATTTAGGAAAATAGCCTCCATAAGGTTCTGCATGTGCTCGTAGCCCATACCGTTGTATTGGTATGCCTCAAATCTCCCGTTATGGCGTACCTCTGAAAAAGTATCGCTATACTCGTTGCCTGCCTCGTCTATAAATACCAAAACGTGGCTTTTCATCTCGAACTGACCCGCGGTCAGCGTTTCCCTAAAAATTAAATCTATTGCTTTCATACTTCGCTTCGTTTTATACGTTAATAACAAATCTACGTTCTTACTTGTTCACGGCTATTTCCAGTTTAATGTCTTGGTGACCTCTTTTCTTTTTAAAAAACTATTCGGTGTTTGAATCCCTTTCACTTTTCAAACTTTCCCTTTCGGGTATCGTGCTCTTAGTTTTGGTAAAGAGCAACCTTGTTTCCTTTTGACATTGCAAATATATGGCAAATATCAATAGGTCGTATCTCTTTTTGTGCTAATAAACCTTAATCAAAAGTGAAAAGATGTAAAGAAATAGACCGTGTAGGCTAAAGTGCTGATAATCAGGGATGAACATTACACATGCACAGGCACACACATGTTTTTATAAACTTTCATTTCGGATATAGTGGTTTTTACAGCTCGTTCTATAGTGGTAAATGCTATTTTCTCCAGGATAATGTTTTACCCCCTTTTTACTGTGCATACTGTGCATTTACATATAATATATTATAATATAGAGAGTTAGAGTGCACAAAGACCTGCACATACCTACTTTTCTACTGTGCAGGCTGTGGTTAACGAATGTAAACGAAAAATGGAGAACTGTTAACAGCCCTCCATTTTCTAATTATTTTATCTTCACCGCTATGTCTATATCTATCTTTGATTTGGGGTTCTTGTTTGATATGTCGTGCTCTATAGCCTTGACCCCCCATCTGAAAAACAAGAATTTCTTCTTTCGTACTGTGATAACACCCGTTATCGTGTCTCTACCTTGGTAGATAAGTTCCGTACTGTCTTGCTTAACCCTCGCTTGTATCGTGTTCCATGCGTCCCGGTATTCCGCTATCAGCTCGCCGGCTACCGTATCGGTACGCACAACTTCCTTTATTACTGTCTTGGTGACGGTACGGGTGGCGGAAAGCGCGTCCTTCACCCGGACATTAAGCGCGTCCACCTCTTTATATAGGTCTGCGTTCGTTTTCTTTAGCTCCTTGTGCGACATCTCTAAAGCTTTACACTTCACCGCCGCGTCTCCGAGCTTTGTTTTGTACTCTATCTGCACGTCGTTCATCGCCTCAACGTTACGTTCTAAACGTCCTATTTCGGCCCTTTGCTTCCTTATGGTGTCTACCATCTTGGTTACCGCACCAAACAGCACCATAAGGACTGCAAAGCCTATAATTGTCTTCTGTAATTTATTCATAGCGTATCGCATTAATACGGCTCATCCACCCCTTTCGGAACTTCTCGTTTTTAGGTCTCGCCTTGCATATCTCGTCGATGAACTTTGCCCTATCATCTTTAATCATTTTAAAGAGCGTAGCCGCGTCCATAGCGTTAAGGGCTGCAATGGTCTGCTTACCTACGATACCGTCCGCTTTCACGCCCAAAAGACGTTGTGGGCGCTTTATACCGTGCGAACCCGAAGCCCAAACCCAATCAACCAAGATATTAGCTACCGACTGACTTTTAATCTCATCGGCTTTCCACCTATCCCAGTACAAGGACTTGAATACATCGTGCCATTCGGCATCAGATATGTTTTTCAAGTCGGTAACGGTTGGGGCTTTTTGCCCCTTCCGCTTCTTGTATTCGGTGAATGTGCCTATAGTGATACCTTTGTTGGTTGCGCCCCCTAAGTCATCAGGGTCATTAACGAAACCGCCCTCCCACTGTAGAATGAACGGTATTAACTTACTGCTGTTCGCCATCTTCTTTCTCCTTTTCTTCTAAGGGTATTTCAAATTCGCCGTCCTTAATCTTTTTCTTAAGTTGGAAATACTTGCTATTCGCTATGCTGTTTAGCACCTTTACGAATTCATTTCCCGGCTGCACTACCCTAAGGTTTCTCGTTATGTTACGCGCGTATATAATAAGGAATATACCCGTGAGTGTCTTAACTAAAAGCTGATAATCTATCCCCGGCTCTAACATATCGCATGTGAGCGCCACAAAGAATAGAATTGCATTCGTTAGAAACAACTCCTTAACCGCCTGCATGGTCTTTTTGTGCTTGTAGGGCTGTCCCTTTGCCCTATCTGCCAAATAACCCACCAGCCAGTTCAACGCGGTAACGATAACCACTAAAAATATAAAGTCCCGTATATCCGTAACTACTGCCAGAACGGTAACAGCAAAGAACGTGCGGAAATAGGTCTCTAATTGTTCTATCACTTGATTAACCCTATACGGGTGTTCGATACTGTACATGCCTTTATAAACCCGTCCGCCTTCATTTGGCAAATCAACGGCTCTATAAAAAGGTCTGCTTTGCCCCGTTCGGCTTCAAACCTCTTAACCTTGCTTGTATCTGGAACGACTACCGAGCCGCCGTATGTCTGAATCTTCATACCCGTGCTCGTACTGTTTTGGTCTGCTATCTGCAAATACCGCGCAAACGCGTAGTAGCAAATAACCTTTTCAAGTCCTGCGAAGTTAGACCCGTCCGGGATATATTTCCCGGGGACAGCATCATACATGCTGCCAACCTGGGGTAATATATCGAGTAGGTCTGCCTCAAAGAACGCCTTTTCTATCTTGTTGTCCTTAACGTCCGTTGCTATTTCAAACAACTGGCGGAACAACGCTATTGGGTATGCCATCTTCTTCTTCAAATTTATTATTAATTTCTGTAACCGACGGGTCAACCCCGAACACTTGGTACAGCTCGCGCGAAATGCGTTGACGTATCTTCTGCAAGCTATTGCGATAGACCTTTTGCAGCTCCTTTATAACCTCGCCCGAAGCATTAGAATAGGTCATTAGAGAGCTATCAATAAGGGGTAACGGAATGTTATATGCCGCTATCGCGATATCCTTTCTAAGGGGTTCTACATACGCCTTGTAAAGCTCCCTATCTATCGGGCTGCCTAACTGGTCAACTTTGATAAACGGCTTGTCCGTAGCTACGTTCTCGTCTCTTACAGTAAGAACTGAGCCGGCGTTCTCGCTTCCCATCATATCAGCCAGTGTATCTCTGAACTCCTGCTGTGCCTGCTCGGTCTCGAAATCGCCGTGTGATACAATACTACACATGTGGAAGCCCCTGCCCAAAGTACGGTTAACGTATTTGCCGTTCTTGTCCTCCGCGCCCATCTCGTTTCGTACCGAATGGAACGTGCTAAGGGGATACGGGCGCGTTGTTCCAAGGTTCACGTATAGTAGTTGCCCTTTATGGTTCTCAATACCTCCGCACTCCTCTACTTCTGCTGCAAAGTTATCCGGGTCAAAGGTCGGGTATACCGTGGAGTTCTGCGCACTGCTTGTTGCTTTGACGTTCTGTCTGTCCCAATTATTGAAAACGCGCCATCTCTTTATGGCTGGGTCTTTCAAATAGTTGTCGTTCATCTCGGCACGGACATATTCAAACGGAACATTGTACACGTTTCGGGGCTTGTAACCTTCGGGTGTCAAACCATACTGTACTATCCAAGCCCAGCCCCTAAAACGTGCAACATCGTTTGCCGTAGCCTCTAAAACATCGTCCATGTTACAGCCGTTCCCGTTTGTTATTGCCGCGAAATCTTCGTTCTTGAACCCCTCGCAAATAATGTTCTCGGTCATTTTCTCGACCGCGGCTGTGGCTGTCTTGGAAGCGTATATAAGTTCGGCTATCTCCTGCGGATATAAGTTGCCGTCTCCGTAGTTGATAATCTTATCGCCCGTATTAGCGGACAACTTAAGCGCCTTTTCAACAACAAGCGCGAAACGTCTGTAACCTATCATAATTAAACCTCCTCTTTATTGATTTCTACGAAGCATTCCGCATAAGCTGGGTTTTCACGCATAAGCCGTTCCGCGATTTCGTCTGTCATGTTCGCGCTCTTATACACAACACCATCGACGTAATGCACGATACGCGCGCCGGGCTTCATTGCCCATCTGTAAACCACCTTAGTTAAATACTTCGTTTCGTACCACAAAGATAAATATTCCATATCCATGTGGCAATTTGGGTCAAGTTTTAGCCCGGTCATCGCGAAATACGCGTCCAACTTTTCCTGTAATGTTGCAACCTTCGGTTCGGCAACAACGGGTGCAGTGCTTTCGCCCTGCCCCGTAGTATTAGTTAATTCTTCTGCCATTTTCTTTTTGATTTATTATTTTGCTGGTGTAGATAACGCGTCATAATCTGCTCTACTCATATCATGAACTGTTGTCCCTACCTGCCAATCCTCAACGCCATAGGTGTAAGTTATATATGCGCCCGCGCTTGAATCCCCCGACATCTCGGTACAAACCAACGGAGCACCCAAACCATAAACGCGTACTACATCGCCATGGTCTACCGCAATAACGAGTTCTGCGCGCGCTGTCGGGCCTACGATACCCATAGGCACAGCGCTGCTTGCTAACGCATAAGCCCCGGAAAACATTTTGAACGTAATTGCCACATCATACGCCCCTGGCATAATGTCCTGTGACTTCAAACCTACCGTCACAACCAGGGAGTTGTTAATGCCCGTTATGTCCCAGCCTTTCGCCCCAGCTACCCGTGTTATGGTGGCAATCCCCGTAACGCCGACAACCGTAAAACTCGCAATATCAGAAGTGTTAATAAGCTTTGCCGATACGGGTCTACCTAAGTCTGCCCGTTCAGGTGCGCCGCAAGGCATAGCCAAGCTTGCCGCTATTTTTCCTATACATGCCATATTATTTTTCCTTTCCTTTTTAGTTAATTACTATCCTACTGCTGCTGCATACATCTCGTCGTAAGCGGGGATGCTTAAAACTAATTGGTCTTCTCCAATAACGTTTTCCGGGGTTTCCAGGGTAAACGAGAACCAGCCGCCGTTTTCGTGAGAGTTGTTATCGATAGCAGTTGCGGACAAACCGTAATACATACCGTAGACCCGCGGGTCAGTATCCCCGGCTGGCTTTACGCACACCACAAACTGGCCGTTCGTGAGAGCGCGAAGAATACCGCGTAACCCTATAGCGTATGTATTGGTTATAACTCCGCTAACCGTGTGCGCATATGCATTCGGCGCACCCTCGTTAACCTTTAGAGCGCTTGACACAACAAGCGAGCGCTTAACGGTGTCAATCCTATAAGCCTTAGCACCGGGGGCTATCGTAATACTCACGTTTGAATCATCGCCCACGGCGTAGTATGCTATGTCGGCCTTGTTAATAATAAACGCGCTAACTAAACCAGTCGCGCCAGTGTCGCAATCATAGGCTATTGCGCTTGTCAATTTTGAAATACATGCCATATCTTTAACCTCCTACTTTTGCTTTGATTTGACCTAATGCCGTTGCGTCGGCAAACCTAAAATAATCACCTGCAGAACCCTCGGGACATGCCAAAGTAATGGTAGCAAGCCCCGAATTGGCGTTGCTATCCCAATCTATGCCGGAACACTCTAATGGAGACGTGCACCCCATAACCATATTAGAACCGTCGTTGTATTCTGCCATTACGTAGAACTTTCCGGTAAGGAAAGAACGAAGCTTTGAATGCGCCCCAGTAACGGAACGTTGCAATTTGAACGATACGGAATAATTCATCTTTGCCGAAGCATCCATAGAAAGCATTGATGCCGTAACCTGGATGTTTTGCTTGTACCCTTCTACAAGGATAACGGTTGCACCGCTCGCAAAGGTCGCACCCTGCACTATCAGCTCGTTTACGTTAAACGTCGTATCCTCAGCGTGCATAATATATAGGTTTTTAACGCCTACCGGGTTGATGGTACACCCTACCGTAATGTTGCCGCTAAGCTTATTTAAACATTGTTTTCCCATATTATTTGAAATAAAAAAGGGGCTGGGTTAATATCCCAACCCCTTTAATCAGTAAATGATTTTATTTATTAACCTCCTCTTGCGGTCAACCACAGTTGCATCTTCTCGGGTGCTACCAACATAGCATCAGCCGCGAACAAAGTCTGTGAGTAATAGTTACGGCTCTTGGCATCCTGGATGAACGGAGCGATAACCGTACCAGCGCTTTCCAGTGCAATCTGAATGTTGTCCTTCGGGGTGAACGCGATAAACGCGGTGTCCAAACCATCAGCGGTAGCTGCATTAGAAACGTGTCTCAATTCGTTAATCTTGTAACCCTCGAAGTAATACACCGGGCGACCGTCTACGATGTCGGACTGTGCTACGCTGTTATCACGTGCCTGCAACAAGTTCTTGTACAAGCGCATAACGTTAGACGTAACGAAGAACTCCGAGTTGTCCAGTGTATCGGGGCGCTGTGCGTCGATAGCACCACGCAATGCAGCGAGAACACCGTTAGTGTCGAGAACCAAGACTTTCTCGGTCATTGTGCTGTCCTTGTACTGCTTGATAATACCGCCATTAGTGAAGATACCGTAACCCGTTGCTTCTGTCGTTACGTTACCGTCCAACCAAGCCAAACGAAGCAAGTCAGCCTCCAATACCTTCAATACCTCGGATTGAATAAAACCAGCCAATTCGGTTTCGGAGAAGTTGTCATCAAGGTTGATACCCTTTGCAACCATCCTACCCCACAAGCTTTGCAAGCAAATCTCAATAGGCAACTCGATAGGTGCGTGCTGGTAATACTTAACCTTGTCAGCTACACTATTATAGAAGTATTCACCGTTACAGCCTGCTGATTTACGCAAAGCCTTGTCGGCTGCTGTAAGGGAAACAACGGGCGTACCGTTCGGAATACCGTTCATTACTGTGATGCCTTGTGAGATTTCACCAGCAAGGCCGACGGTTAAAGAAATAACCTCGTTAAGTGAGTTGAGGTTCAGTTTGTTAAGGTCTGTAAATGTAAGAGCCATAATCTTTTGTTTTTTAGTTATTTGTTGTAGAATCTTTTAGCTGCTTCTGCTACAGCCTCTTTTGATAATTTTGTTTCTTTCTTCTTCGGCATGTTAACGGGCGGTACGCCGGGTTTCGCTGTCGCTCTGCTAAACTGTGCCGTCATAGCTTCCAGCGATGCGGTAAGTGCAGTAACCGAGGTTTCCAAAGCTGCCATACGGTTTGCAAACTCTTCGGGTACATCTGCGGTAACCGGGGCTTCGATTTCTACTTCGCTGTCCTCTACTTCCGCTTCTACCTTAGCTTCTACGCTTTCGATAACACCGTTTGCAATGGTGATAACCAATACACCGTCCTCAGCCTGCACTTCTACTTTGCCGTCCGGGTGAACGTTGCCTTCGCTATCGAAAACCTTGTCACCGATAGCCATTGTTTCGCCTGCCGCCTCAATCGTGATACTTGCACCGTCTACGGTTTCTACCGTCTCGGTTGCAAAGCTTGACTTCTTGAATAGCTCTGCGAAAGAACTAAAAAATTTGTTCATCTTCTTTTCGTTTTGATTATTAAATAAACTTGTGGTGGCTGCTGGAAGACCTACCAAATCACAGGAGTATAACTCAAAAAATTCGGTAACGTCCAGCACATCACCGTTTAATGTCTGATTGCATGCGCCTACCACCGAAATACCCAACATATCGGATTCGTTCTTTATCATCTCGGAGATGAATTTTACCTCCGACGGGTAGGCGGCTTGTAAGGCTTCGGATAATTCCAAATCGGCATAAGCTACGCCGTCCTCGTAGACGAAGTTAGTGAATTTCCCCAGATACCCGTCCAGCATATCCGCCCCGTTATGGGTGCGCCTGCAATGGATAGGCTTAAGATTGCCGAGCGTTACAACGCTTTGAACTGCGTTCTCCGTAATAACCAACGGAAACTCCTTGCCTTCGTATGTCCCGAAATTGGCAGTAACCCCGGCTTGGATAATTCTAAGTTTTCTAAATTTCATATAATTTGTTTTTTGTTGTAGCACGTGCAAAGATAGGCAGTATATAGTAAACTGCCATCTCTGTACGAGTTAATGGTTTAAAATGCTGCCAGCCCCTGGACTACCGAAACGTCGTTCTGTCCGTTGTTGATGTCCTGCACTGATACTACCGGGTTAGGCATGCTCATCACCGCATCGATAACCACCCCGGCGAGCTGGTTAATGCTTTCGCTCGATAACTTCATGCTCTCCGCTTGTTTCACTACGCGGTTTGCCTCGTAAAGCCCGGAAACCATACCGCCATCAGCGAACTTGTAAAGCCCCGATGTACCGAACGAGTTGCCGCCGTGTGCCTCGTTGAGCGCGGATAGTGCGTTAATCTCGGCGCTCGCTGTCTTCTTCATGATATAGACGTTCTCACCGCCTTCTGCCTCGAACACCTGCCCGTTATCGCCCCGGAACGTTACACCGCCTTGAGCATGGGAACGCCCGTATATCATACCGCCTTTCGCGTACTTCTTGACTGATGTGTTAATTTTCGTATCGGGGTCTTTCTGTTTCGCAATCGTAGCAACTTGTTTCATACCAAAGGCAATAATAACAGCGGCTTCCGCAATACCGAGTATGCCCTTAGTGGCGAGAGCTTTTGTTGCTCCTAAGTAAGTATTTATTGTCGCTTGAACAACCGCAAATGCTTTACCTACAGCGCTTTGCTCCCCTAACAGTGTTGACATTTGTCCTGCAAGACCTGCAGTCATTGTCAGTTCTGCGTTAACGCGCGCCCTGGTGTTCTCCTCCTTCGCCTTCTCATATTTGGCTTGTATCAACGCGGTGTCCGCGCCTATCTTCTCGGCGGCGGCAATCTCCTGCGCGTATTGCGCATCGAGTTGCATCTGCCGCATATCGAATTCGTTAGTAACTTCTGCCATCTTAAGCTCGTGAAGGTTCGCCGCGTCCATCGCTTCGCGCTCCCTCATTAAAGCGTCCTGCTCTTCTTTACGTTGCATCTCCAACTGCCGTATGCCTAAATTAAATTCGGCCTCCTTGTTGGCGTATTCCTGCTTTGAGATGAGACCCTGCTCTAATCTGTACTTTTCAAGCTTTAGACTTTCCTCGACGTATGCCTTTTCGTTTTCTAATTTTGTTCCGATTGTATCGTTTTCCAGTTCCTTAGCTTGCATTGAGAGGTTAAGAGCCGTTAACGCGGTTTCCATCTGCTTAATGGTAGCCTCTTGTAAAGCGCGCCTTTGGTTCTCCGCGTCTTGCGCTGCCTTTATTGCGGCTTGTGCTTTGGCGCTCTCTGCTGCCTTGTAAGCTGCTGCATTAGCTGCTATCTGTGCCTTTACGATGCCGCTCGCTTGGTTTTCCAGCTCTTTACGCTGCGCGATATAATCCGCTTGTCGTGCCTGTAGGTCTGCCAGTGCTTGCATCTCGGCGCGTCTGTCTTCCTTGCTTGTGTAGCTCAATTCGTTTTGCGCCTTGATTTGGTTATACTTCTGTTGCAACACGCCTATCTCGGCTTTTTCCATCTGATTGGAAATCGCGATAGCCTTTTGGGCTGCTGCGTTTCGTTCCTCCGCGGTCTTTAGCTGGTCGCCTACAATGGTACGTTGCGCTTCCAGTTCTCTGCGCATCGCCGACAACGTTACAAGGTTGTTTGTTTCTGCCTCATATATTGCAAGTTCTTGCTTTGTGAGCGATTTTGCCGCGTTCGTTGCCTTCGTCGTCTCCTCGGTAATAAGACCGATAGACGAAAGCAAGTTAACAACCTTTTCGCTCACCCACTCGAAAGCCTTTGCGACACCGCTCAACATGTTGGTGATGTCGTCGAGTATCCGGGAGAAAATAACCTCGAACGGAGCGAATGCCGCCTTTAGGTTTGCTGCCATCTCACTGTTGCGTTTCATCAGCTTTTCAACCGTGGATATGAGAACCAAGATAACCGACACAACTGCCAATATGGGGTTAGCTTTCAGCGTAGCGTTAAACACCTTTAGGGCGTTAACACCGCCCGAAAGGGAGGTAGCCATAGCCGCCGTAGCCCCGGAAAGCCCTTGTGTGCTGCCCATTGCTTCCTGTATGCTTTCTGCATAGTTACCTACGTTCCTACGGTTATCGCCTACCGCTTTTTCCATGTCCTTAAGCCTGTCGCTTATCTCCTTCGTCTCGGTCACAAGCTTCTGCCCCTCTTCCGTGTTGTTCCGGGTTGCCGCGCTCATTGCGTTTAGCTCCTTGGTGTTCTTCGCCAACTGTGCACGAAGCGCGTCTACGCTATCCTCCTGGCTGTTTAGGAGCGTCGTGTTCGTCTTGATGGCTTGGTTATTCTCCGATATGGAGGAATTAACGTCCAACAACTGCTTTTTCAAATCTATCTGAGCCTTTGCCGCATCGCCTACTGCCTTTTTATACTCGTCTTGTCCGATTGTCCCAGCCTTGTACGCCTTGCTTGCCTCGTCCAACTGCTTCTTCTCGTCCTTAAGTGCTGCCATTAGCTGGCCCTTTGTCTCGGCCAGTTCGACGGACTTTGCTATAAGAGCGTCCAGCCCGTCAAGGGCTGATGACGTATCAAACGAAAGGTCTAATAGAGTAACTTTTTCTGTTGCCATAATCCAAATTATTAATTTTTAACTGCGATTAACGTAACGTTCGCATTTCCTGTTGACACGTCCCAATTGCTTATCGTTCGGAGATAAAACCAGTAGTTAAGCTCACCTACGAAATAAAGCGCGTCGGACTTCATTTTCTGTATATCAAAATACGATAGGTTCATTTTAGCCGTCACCTGCCACCCGGGGGAGAAACGGTAGTAATGCCCTGCTATCGTTGCACGGTAACCGCTCGCACGGTTGAAATAGTTATCGGGTACGTACGAGCCTGCCAACCTAATCATAGAGGCGTACGGTCTTTGCGCACCGGGGTTTACCGGGAACGCGCTCTCACCTACTGTCTCCTGCGTAGATATAGCGCCACCATAACCGCCTACCGTCTGTTTAAGCGAACCTACCTGCACTGCGTATGTTCTTGCAGCGCCGGCGGTTTCCGAAACCTTTATACTCGATTGGTCTATTTTCCCCGTCCAGTCTACCCGGTACGTAGAACTCGAAGACGGGTTGATAAACGGCTTGAGTGCCAGCGCAAACGGTTTGGACTTGAATTCATACGTCCAACAAAACGCTTTGCAGAACGCCTGCACAATCTCGAAAGGTGTATCTATGCCCATTGTTTCCACCAAGTCCCAGGCATACTCCGGGGCTGTAACCGAATTAATTCTGAACGAGATGTAATACGCCTCTGCATTCGGTACGGTGGTAATCGGTGTACCCGAGTATACCATAGACGAGGCGGAGGTAGTGAATCCGAAGTTCAAATCGCGTGAAGGCCTCGGGGTAACCAAACACGATGTACTACCAGGGTTTACCGGGTAATATGGGTAATTGCCGTCTGGTCTTACCGCACCGCGCTTAAATGGCAAAGCGAATGTACCGCCGTTGCTTCTAAGATAAACGGTAGAAGGCACGGAAGGCGGAAGGACTATAAATGAATCGTCCGTAAACCTTAAATCAAATTCCGAACCAGTCATGTATGTAAAACACGTGGCAACCTCGTTGCTTTCCGCTATCATGTAATTGGCCGGATATACCGAGCCGTCCAGCCCGTCATGCGCGCCTTTAAAAACCAACTGGCTCTCCGCGTCCTTATAGTCACCTGCCTTTTTAGTGACCCGGTCTGCGATATATGACATAAGTACGGGCGTTGTCCTGTTTGCCGCGTATATTGTAGGTATGCTAACGTTGTTCGGGTACGCGTAATTAAGGCTATCTATATACGTCGAAAACTGATATGCCGGTGTTTCCAATTTAGGTATGGCAACCACCGGGGCGCGCAATGACGAAAGCTTCGATATGTTCTCTATCAGTTCAAGGCTATATCCGTCCTCGTCTGCCGTTACACGTACACGGAACAAACCGCTACCGAACGGAATATTGAAGCCCCCGAAATACAATTCGGCCCGGTACGGGGATGTCCTTGTGAACGCCCCCGGGAAACGCTCGGAACGGAACACACGGTCGTTCACTTCTGACCGGGGTACGTTGATTGTCCCGGAGTAGCTTACTGTCTGCTCCGTAAACTTAAGAGGGTCTGGGTTATTGATAGTCAGCTTAACCGAGTTTGCAGCAACACCGTCTATCACTTCGCCGTTAATTCGTATTGTTAAATCCATATTGTTAAGGTTCTATAATTTCAAACTTGCATTTAAACGCCGCTACTCGTCCCGTCGCACCGCCTTGTATGTTCAGCGCGTTTGGGTTCTGTATCGTAACGCGTGCCCACTGGTTAGTGGCCAAAGGGAATACCCCGGCAACCTCGCCCGAACGCGAAAGCCAGTACAGCGCGTTTTGATTATCATCCGTTACTACTACGTTTATCGTAACGTCGTAGGACAACACACGGTTGCCGCCCGAGAAGTTAACCAGGTAAGTAGGCACAATGCGGTATTGGTCGAAATACATCGTATCATAAGCCCCTTTGCTGTTAAGCCATCGAAGCGTTACGCGTTTGTTGGGGTCGGGGCAATACGGGTATTTATGTTCAAAACGGGCGTAGCCCCATACGTCGGCGTCGTCGTAGGTTCTAAACTGAAACGTGTTCATATTGGCGGTGTCTGTAGTGGTATACATAGCCCAAATGCCAGAGGTTACTGAACCGCCGTACCTGTACCGTAATCTACCGCTTGAGTTAGCCGTATATTGTCCGTATCGCAAGGCAAAGTTAAACGGTGCACCCGTTAACGGGCTGTTAAGAAACGAAGCGCAACTAAAGTCCACTTGGTTAAATAGTCCGTTGCCGTAGTCCGATAAGTTGCGCGTGCTCGCCGTCGACGAAAATCGGGCATCTGCCGCCGGGGAATGTATGACGCGTAACGTGATAGACTTCTGCGTGCCTTCAGTATATAATATCTGAACGCTATCCACGAAGTCAGTAAACCCCAGCCCCGTGTTAATGCTCTCCGTTATGCTCGGCGTAGCGGCCGCCATCATCGACATATCCAATACCGCGCCCTCGTATGGGGTTACGGTTGCCGTTGCCTTCTGTGCGCCATTACGTGAATAGATAAGGGTTATACTTGTAACCGAGCCTACCTGCTCCAAGCGTATAGGTCTGTATATGCCTGCGCCGATGCCGCCGATATTCATAAATCCGGCCGCCGTTACCGTTGTATTCGTTATTAGGTCTCTTATAATCATTGCTTTTTAGCTAAAATGGTTAATATCTCTGCCCTTATTATCCGGGACACCTCTACTGTGATACGTTGTACCATCTCGGGGGTTAGTATCTTACTTGCTACGCCGCCCTCGTTGTGCTCGTTGGGTACTTTAATACCGTCGCGCTTGATAACGTATGCTATCGCGTATGCCGCTTCTTCGGGTATGTCCGTACCGGCGTTCGCGTTCTTGTCTTTAATCCACTGCTTGATGGCAGAAACGGGTGGGAAGCTACCAGCCGCCCTCCCGTCCTCCATCTGATAGATGTATGCCGGGCTTTCTATCTTCACGCCGCCTGCATACTCCACCACTTCAGTTTCTCTATCGAAGCGACCCGAAGCGTTAAGCCTCATGCGATAGTAGTTAGCTACTATCTCGTCGCGTATCTGCCTAACTAATTGGGTAACTTCCTTGTTCATAGTTAAATATAATTAAACCAGCTAAAACGTTTCCTTGTCTTCGGGTAGTATACATCGTGCTCGTTGCAGTAGGCCTCCTTCTCAAAGCTCATGCGGTCGTATGGCTTATCGTTCGGGTCGCATGGCTTCTTCTCGAAGCTCCAGCCGACGAAGCGAATAACGTACTCAATGCCATACCACAAGTAAAACGGCACGTACAGCATTTCGCGCATTTGCATCGTGTGGATGTGTTCGTGTCTTAATGTCTTTTCACTAATAACCGCGTTACCACGTACGAAGAGAATACCGAATAGGTTAATAGCCTTGAAGCCCTTAACCGGGATAAAGTTGTTTCTGATGATTTTCATGTTCTTTTTGTTTTTAAACAGTGCACAAAAGTACGAAGTAAACCACGAGAAAACAAACGGTATTAAGTTCACGCCCCGTACTTGTATACGTCGAACGTTGCCTCCCAACCCGATTTTATGGTGTCGTACTGGTTCTGTACTTTGGCGATACGGAGCGAGCCAATCTCGTAGCCGCATATGAAGCTCTTAAGCATCTCATGCAAAAGCCGGTCGGTACGTATCAGTGTTGTAATCTCCATTGCATCGTCTCGCATATAGGCAGATGTGCCCATACAGCGTATGACAACCGTGTAGGCGCTGCTGTTGGGTACGTTCGTGTCCGTGTAGCTTCCAGTCGTTACGTCAAGCGTAAAAAAGTCCTCGCTCAATTCGTTAGCCGCTACGTTCTGCACGGCGGTATCTCCGAATATCAGCGTTTTGCCCAGTGCTGTAGCCCGGGCATTCGCTGTGTTAATTATTGTTTCAAAAGTCATAACTATCTGTTTTTCATTTGTTGTTTCTTCATTTCTCGCTTCTCCTTCTCTATCTCGTCGTTACGTTTGGCGATGGCAAGCATAGCGTCCGAATAGTTGATTTGCTTCGCGTCCTCAAAGCTACAGTGGAATAGCTCGGCGGTAATCTGCACAAGTCCGAGAAGGTTCTTCGCCTGCTTGATGTTCTCGTCACCCGTCAACGCGCTTTCGCCGCCCGGCTTCATGTTCTGAAACACGATTTGTTCGAGACCGTCCGCGATTTCCATCTGTGACACTATGAACTTGTCAAGCTTCGCGGCATCGAGAATCGTTTCCGCTTCGTAGTTGTCATCAGTCCATGCCTTGATACGCTCGTTTGCGTCCTCTGCACGGCGCGTTTCAAGCATAGACCATAGGGTTATACCCTCAACGTCTCTAAGTCTGTACACGGCTTTCCCATTGCGCGTAGCGACTTGTGAAGGGCGGCAATACTTAATCATATCCTTTAGCAACTTCTCCTCGTCCTTGGTTATTCGGACCGTGCCGTTTGCCGGTAGGTTAGCAACTCTTAATAAAACCTTTCGGTTGTTAATCGCTGTTATGCGATATATCCATTTCAATATAAACTTTTTCATTATTTGGGTCTGTATTTACGTATCAAGAAGTCCACACCGTAACGGAGTGCGTCAAGTGCGTGATTCCACGCGTCTATGGCTTCGTTGGTGTATGTGTCCGATACCTCGTCCTTAATCCATTTGTAGTTATCCAGTTCATCAAGTAGCTTAACGGAACGCTTTGTTACGTGCAACTTGAACTGCTTCACCTGTGCGATGCCGGCAGCCACAGAGCCGCGCCCCTTAACACACGGTATTGCCTTGATACGCTTCTGCTGTAGCTCCACGATACTCTTTTGCTCTGCACTATCGCACACCGTTATTACCCGGTTCAGTGCGTTGGCGTTCAAGTAGTCCGCTATATGGCTATTTAGCAAGCCTTGTTCATAGCAAAGCAAGTCTACGTATAAATCCCAGCCTTCCATGCGAATATCGACAATGGCGGTAGGGTCATTCACGAAACCGAAGTCAAGCCCCAGGCATCTACCCGTGAAGGTTTCCGGCATATTGTCTATAACTTCATATTCGGGGTAAACGTTACCCTCTACGCCGCCCGTCAAGCCCTCACCGTACACACGCCACCAGTTAGCGTCGTCCTTGTTCTTCTCGATGGCAGCCACCTGCTCGGGGGTCAAGTACGGGTTATCCTTGTACGTCGAATGTATCGTGGCGTATCTGTCACCTACGAACTCGGTCTCGCCCCAAAACTTGCGCACGGGGTTAAAGTCGATAATAACTTTCTTCCTTGTTCTGATATCAAGCTGCCTAAAGATTTCCCGGGGTATGCCTTGTGCCTCGTTTACGAAAAGGATATCACGTGCAGGACCGTGCACCTTGCCGGCGTTATCACACGAGAAGAACTCTATTATCGTGCCGTTCGGGTATTCGTATGTACTTTCCGTTTTATTAAAACGGCTCTCGTCCCAATACCCCTCGGCAGCTACCATAGCCTTGAAGTCACGGAGCATACCGCGCTTAACCATGGGGAATGTAGCCGCTACGCACGAGATAACGAGCGGTTGGGGGTTGTTCAATGCCAGTATGTGCAGCATCTGTAGGGTTGCCCATGTCTTGCCGGAACGCGTGCCGCCTTTAGAAGCTACTCCGCGTATCTTCGGGTCTACGAAAGCCGCCAGTATCTTTTCAAAAGTAAATGTAACGTTCATGCTCTAAATGCCTCCTAACTTCTGTAGGTTCTTAACCGCATCCTCGGAAAGTACGTTTACCTGCATAGCCTTCGTGCCTGCCTCCTTGCCGTTGCTTGTAACGTCCTTAAGGTCTCGCAGTCCTCTAAGCCTTGCCATATAGTTAGCATCTACCACACCGGCAAGCGCGCTTTCGTCCATATCGGTTGCGATGAGTTCGGCGATAAGGGCGTACCCGGTCAATAGGTTGGCCGCGTCTTCGTCCCCATCCTCTGCCAGCTTTTCAAGTCGTGCGCCATTCTTCTTGAACGCTTGTAAAGTCCACCCGATAAAAAGGCAGAAGCCCCCGAGCGATGGCGCGCGTTTCTTTTCTATAGGGACTTTTTGCCCTGCCGCGTTCCCACCCTTTAGGACTTCATAAGTAATGAACGGGTTCTTCGCGCAAAAGTCCATGTACTCGGCTACGTAATCCACGCACTCCTCGACGGTAGACAACGTAGCGCCTTTGCAGCCGCGCGTCTGCACGACTTCATAAAGTTCTTTGCACTTCTTCAAATCTGTTTTAGGGGCGGGGGCTTTGCCCGTCGCTTGTCCCTTGGTAATTGCCGCCTTCGTATCGGGGGCGGCTTCCTTCTTTGCTCTCCCTGCCATAGTTTGTTAACTGGTATTAAAGTATCGCGCGTGTGCGCTCGCGGTCTCTTAAAGAGATGCGCGAGTAGTATTCGGACAACACGCCGCAGTTCGTATCAACTGCTTTGGTTCTTTTCAATCATGGCACAAAGGTAGGCAACAAATCGCATCAGACCAACCAACGGGCAGTTAGGTATTTTCTACAAATAAAGTTTACAAATGAATTATATTTACACTATTTTGTACGTGTGCGCGGTAACTATCTGTCCTTCTGTTAGTTACAAGCGCCTGCACAGGCACACACTTTTTTTTCTAAACTTATATTTAGAGAATAGTATATTTTATACCCTCCAAAATACACTTTTCTCCAAAATAATGTTTTACCCCCTTTTTACTGTGCATCTGTGCATTTACATATAATATATTATAATATAAGGAGTTAGACTGCACAGCAACCTGCACAGTAGCGATTTTTTACTGTGCAGCTGTGCATAAAATATGTTAAATTTAGAGCCTCTTTTTTCTGAATATAAACAAAAGCCCAAATCTGACATTTTGTAATCAGATTTGGGCTATTCGCTATCATTTGGTTTGCCAATAGGCTTTCGTAGAGGGCACTATCATACTGCTAACTCCTATAGGCAAACCGCTTTCATTATGTCAAAAAGAGACCGTTATTTGTTAGCCTCGTAAAAGGCTTTGGCGAAGCCCTGGGAACACACCGAGCGGAGGTCGGCATCCACTTTAACACGGTCTTTGAACTTTAGAAACTCGGGTATCTTGTTTATCGCGGACACGTGGAGACAGGCAAGACTCGGCTTTTTTCTTCCACTGCGTGTGTATAGGTCCAATTTAGGCACGTCTTCCCAGCTGCTGTATAACTTGCTCGGTTTATTGAATTTCCCCCATAACGCGGTCTTTTTAGTCCACGGGCTACCGAACTCCCATGGTTGGTAGACCATATCGGGCTTGCCTAAAAATTCTTTCAGCCTCCCGTTCGCCGGGTTTTCTATTACCCAAAACTCCGGGTTTGTGCTTTTTATTATCCTCAAACAGTGATTAACCAAAAACATTCCCTTTTCAAGGTCTTTTGTTATGTGGAAACCTCCCGCGGTGGAAAACTCCGTACACACCGGGTTAGCAATTATTCCGTGTACCGGGAAGTCCGGGGTATAATTTTCAACCCCGATAGCTTCACCTATACAAATAACGTTGTATTTCTCGTCCTGCTGGTAATACCAACTATCCGCTGCCCAAGTCAGCGCACAAGTGTAATATGTTTTTTCTCATAATGCTATAAAGTTTGTTATGTCAATTTCCACCCGAGCGAAGACCGATGCCAATACCACGTTTGAACCGTTCCATTCTTGAACGTTGATACCCTTTTTATCCTTCCGTTCGGGTCAATTCCGTAGGTTCTCGATATGTCTTGCTCGTTTCTTTTCTCCTCTGCGAGGCGTGCCTCGTCTCTGATAAGATACTGCCCTTTATTGATTGGCTGCTTATACGTGAAGTCCTGGGCGGCTACGTACTTTGCCAGCTTATCAACCCATCCGTTGCAAAGATTGGCTTCCACATAACCGCGCCCGTACTTGTCTTTTGTTACCCCGGCGGTATATCCGTACCTTCGTATGAATTCCCATATTATAAAGACATGGCAGTTGAGACACACCGCCATATCCATAAAACTAACCTTCTTCATGCACGATGTCCTTAAGTCTTATATACTTGTAATATGTCCCGGCGCGCGGCTTCTCCATAAACACGTCGTCGCCGAACGTGCTCTTTAAGTCTTCGGGTAGATTCCACGCGCCCACCTCGTCTACTACACTTTCGTGTACCTCGGCTATAATCACGTCTTTTAGGCCCGTATAGCCCACTACTCTGATACCGATAGGGTATTTCACTTCGTCAACCCATGCGGATGTCCTATCACCCCATTTAAGCTTATGGGGAAGCTTTGGTTCTTTAGTCATATAATTCTTCTTCAAATGCCAATTTATAAAATTTCCCTTTCTCCAGTAAATACACTCCGCGTAGCTCTGCCTCCGGGACAGTCCACGCGCACGCTTTGGCCGCGTCCTCGGGGTGTATTTCAGCCAGGTACAGCGCTTTATTATCTAGTCGGTATACCTTACCCACAAGATGCGCCCGGAAAAACTCAGTGCCATGTTCCGGCTTATACCAAATATTGAAATACTCGGGTTTCCTGCCGCGTGCAGTTTTCAACGCCAAAAATACGTCTATGCTCGTAAAGATTGCCGCAGCTACCACTATGGCTATTACCACGGCATAAAATACCATTTTTGCCTCTTCCATTACTCTTCGTACCCCCCATCTATATTACGGGCTGCAAACTTAGCCACAAGCCACAAACCAGTTACCAAACCAGCGCCTATTGCAATTCCAAATAAACACATTAATGCTTCCATGTCTTTTAAATTTTTGATGATACATTTTCTAAACCGTCTCCCGTACTAACAAGCTTCATGCCTCCGTGCTTACCGCGGATATAGGCAGCCTGCACATTGCCGTGCTCGTCCGTAGAGAATTGGATACCCCGCACGCCTTCGTGCTCCTTGATAAGCTCGCCTATTGTCTTACGCTTCGGGGCTTCCTCTTCGTCCATCAGCTCGTCCGGTTCTACCAGCGTTCCGGCGTTGCGGTATTCATACGACAGAAATTCATCATCAAACACGCCTATATCGTTTGCGCCCCATGATTGCCAGCCGTCCGCATGGTCAACACCTAATATCACGCCGTGCATGTCGTTCCAGCCGGCTACCACACCGGCATACTCACCGTTCTTGTCGAATACTGCACGGCCCGCGTACAGCATTGCAAAATCTTTGTTTCTAATCATAATCTTCTATCCTATTAAATCGTCGATACTCGCGTAATAATAAGACTCACAGTTTTTAAATACAAAGTCAGCAGGGCCGAGTTCCGGCCAGCCTCCGCTTTGCGAGCCATCTACTATCAGCAAGTCCTTGCCTGCCAATTCATTGAGACTATAGCCTACTACCTCCATTTTTTTCGCCATAGTAGTTAACTAACCGCCCTATGTACTTTTCCATCGGGTGGGCCTTTCTCTTTCCAAACTGTGAATACATCTCACTAACTGCACTTAAATACTTTTCCATAATCTTTGTTTTTAAATCGTTGATACAAATATAACGCTTTTCCAGTTACGTTGGTTCTTTCGTTAACATCATTTAAGCATTAAACTATCCCCCAGCGATAGCCCGTACTCTAATTGCTGTAGCTTGAAATTACGCTGTATGCTGTCCGCTGCGTTCTGTACTACGGTGCAGCCTACTAATAAAAGTAGGACTGCAATAACCACTATTAATTTTTTCATTTCTTACTGTAAAATTCCATAAGTTCTTTAATACTCTGCATAAGCCCGTCCTGCGTTTGTTTCTTTCCTTCCAGGGCTTTTATTATCTTCTCGTCTACCGTTCCCGTGGTTAAGATGTGATGAACGGTTACGGGGTACGTTTGCCCCTGGCGGTACAACCGGGCGTTGAACTGCATGTATAGTTCCAAGCTCCAGGTATTGCCAAACCATATAAGCGTATGTCCACCTTTTTGTAGGTTAAGCCCGTGCCCTGCGCTTGCCGGGTGCGTTACAAGCACTTTAATCTTTCCGGCGTTCCAGTCGGCTATCTGCTCGGGCTTCTCCAGCTTGACGGGCTTATAAGCCTTTAGCTTCTTCATTATGCGGTCGAGGTCGTGCTTGTATGAGTAGGCAACCAATACGGGCGAACCGTTCGCGGCCTCTACCAGCTCCTCGAGTTTCTCTAACTTCTCGTCGTGCAACTCGATAACCTTTCGGTCGGCATCATATATCGCGCCGTTTGCAAATTGCTGTAGCTTATTGGACAACGCTGCTGCACTTGCCGCGCTTATCGGCTCGTCCGAGTTGATAAGCTCCAACACTTGTTCCTTCTCAAACTCCTTATACTGCGCCAGCACTTTAGGCGACAACTCCACCCGGTCGTATATGTTAATGCGGTCTGGCATCTTCAAATAGTCCTCGGCGGTCATCGATATGGTTATATCGCTTATCAGGTCGCTTATTTGCTTCTCCGTTTCCTCCTGGGGGCTTTTCAGTGTATAACTGTACACTACATCACCGTTCCGCTTGTCGGGTCTGAAAAACCTATCTCTGTACGCTGTGATTGATTTACCGAGCCTTTGCCCTTGGTCTATCAAATACATTTGAGCGAATAGGTCTATCAGCCCGTTTGGCGATGGCGTACCCGTCAAGCCTACTACCCGGGGTATAAACTTCCGCACCTTTCTAAGGGCTCTAAAACGCTTTGACGCGTGGTTCTTAAAACTGCTCAACTCGTCGATAACAACCATATCGTAGGGAAGCTTAATACCTCCGAACTCCATCACAAGCCAAACAATGTTATCACGGCTAATCGCGTATATGTCCGCCTGCTTCTCGTATGCTTCCCGGCGCTGTTTAACCGTACCGTCTATTACTGATATAGTCAAGTCCTTAAGGTGCGCCCATGCTTTAATCTCGTCGCTCCATGTAACCTGCGTTACTTTCTTCGGGGCAATTACCAGGCAATTAGATATAATGCAATTATCCAAAAGGTCTTTGATGGCGGTTAGGGTTGTTACTGTTTTGCCCAAACCCATATCAAGGAACAACGCGCAAAACTCGTTGTCGATAATATGCTGCACTCCCTTTACTTGGTATTCATGTAATTGCTTTCTTTCTAACATAACATTGCTTTTATCATTGCTAACTGGGCGCTGAACTCGTGGAGAACTGCCGGGGTTATGTGCCCTAATACTCTGTCATAATCGGCAGCGCACTTGATGCGCTGACCGTTGATTACTATTTCGGTGTGTCCTGCGATACTTTTTAACTTTAAATCTATATAGCTTACCATGGCTTATTGCTCCATTAATTTTGTTTTGTAGAATACGCAAATGCTTTTGAAATCCTGCTCATCCGATACGTACCCCAGCGTTTTACGCGAAAGGAAATTAATGTCCTGGGTAATGTCCTGCTGGAGCTGTTTTAGAATTTCCTCGGTGTTGCCGAACTTATCGTCACGGACATACAGCGCGCCGGACTTAATGCCGAAGTACATACCCAAACGGTATTCGATTTCTTCTTTTAAACTTCTCTTTTTCATGATTTCTGTTTTTTAATTTGATACTACAAAGACAACCCTTTTCCCGGTATGTTGTTTATTTCCTTAACATTTCTTAAGAAGAAACTTATTGCAGCGTCCCTGCTTTCCAAATCATCGATAACAAATACTTTGAAGCCTAAAGCCTCTAACTTGCTATGTATCAGCAATTGCATCTTAGTTGGTTTCTTACCCGTGGTCTTTATCTCGGCAAAGCCTACATACCCACCTTGACAAATAATCATTCTATCCGGCAAACCTTTTATGAAGGTGGATAATAGTTTTATTACCCACACCTTTTTTGTTCGGTTTAGTTGCTCACTAAATGTGCGCTCTAAATCTTTTTCACTTATTATCTCCTTCATTTCTCAATTTGCTTTCAAATACCACTGTCTCGGAGAACTCCCCGGCATCGTGGTCTACTGTTGTTGTATAGATGTGCCCGTTATAATAGCCCCTATACTTTAAAACCTCTCCGTTATGTACTATCTCGTCTCCGATACCGTACGCGTATTCCTGGTTGCTTATCATAGCGTGAATTGAATTGCTTTATTTTCTAACTTATACTCGCATAAGACCCCCCGGTATGTACCATCCGCGCGCTTTGCCGACATATTACGGTAGACAAACTTTCCTTCCTTCGTCATACCGAAGTAGCGGAATAACTGCCCGTAGCACGTTATTATATAGTCGTGCTTCTCGTAGTTCGTACCCACGTGCCCTATCTTTAGGGAACTCCTGTGATTGCCAAAAAAGCTGGTATACTTTAGTTTGAACGTTTTTGGCGGCAGGTGCGTTTCCTGGGTGTAAAACCATTGCCTGCGCGCAGAAAGGTCTGCATACAAGTGGCGGCCCTCTGCGTCAACACCTAAATACATATAGGGTGAGTTACCAGTTATGAACACCGAGTAGCCTATGTACTTACCGTTCCACTTATCGCACTCTGTATAGAACATTGCAGGCTTCATTGTCTCGTCCAAGCAAAATACCGTCGTGTCGTCGCTTTCCTCGTCCTCTACGGGCTTTTCTGCCTCGGCCGGTGCAACTACCTTGGTTTCCTTTAAAACTTCCTTGGAGAGCTGCGCAATGCGATATTTGCAAATGTGGATAATTTTTTCGTAGTCAAGCGTCCGCTCCTCGCCTTCTTTGGTACGTAATACGCGTTTCACTATATCCGCGTCCCAGGGGTTGAGGTTATATTCTTTCCAAATGTCCCACGGCTGTATAGCATGCTTTGAATAATCGGACTTTCCTACGTTGTAACTCTGTACGTTTTCACTTGTTGACATAACACAATAATATTTTATTTGTTTTGAACTCATTTTTATAAAACTCCCGTGCCATGCCCACGGTTGGAAACACTCCAGTGCCCGGGGTCGGATAATAAGAGGTACGCTCCCCTGCGATTACTGCTATAACTTTTAAGATAGTAACCATTTTAATTTAATTGTTTTCTAAGTTAATACACTCCTTTAGCTCCTGCATGCTCGTTTCTGTGAGTTGGCGCGTGTAGGTCTGCCCCAACATACCAATAAACGGTTTGCCATCTACGTACATGATACGAGACACGTGCTCAACGTTGATATACTCCACTTGCGATTCACCCTTAACTACGAACGTCAGTTCAATAAAGTTTCCACTTTTCATAATTTTTTTTTTTTTTAAAATTGTATATAATAAAAACACTTCTTTAATTGTTCAATGCTTCTACCATCTTTCGGAGGTCTCCGCGCGAAACGGCAATGCTAAAATACTTTCCTATTGTTTCCTCGATAACCCAAACACCGTTAAGTTTTTGGAAACGGGCCGTGTTGCCGCCGGGGTTGTTGAGGTTCACTATCTCGCCCTTTGCTGGCTTATACTCGGCAAGTGAGGATAGTGTAGCCTCGGCTTCCTCGGGTGTGCCGAGATGGATAATCAGATTATAGTTAACGCTTTCCCTCGTTTGGGCCTCGATTGTTATACTCCCATTTGTATCAATCAACTTACATACACCCATACGGAAGGACCTCAATACGTGGGGCTTACCTTGACTTGTAATCTGTGCAGACGCGTTTACTACTACGATTGCTAACCCAGCTAATACTACTAATACTTTTTTCATAATCTTTTGTTTTTAAATTGTTGTATGATATAAACGTTCGCGGCTCTGAAAAGGTTCGCCGCTTTTCCTTTTCTTTTTAAAAAACTATTCGGTGTTTGAATCCCTTTCACTTTTCAAACTTTCCCTTTCGGGTATCGTGCTCTTAGTTT
>ENA-OPSX01000314-OPSX01000314.1-human-gut-metagenome-genome-assembly--contig:-NODE-314-length-33063-cov-4.859095_pt1 | contig 33063 bp, 34 predicted proteins | sample MGYA00241462_ERZ501916 | MGnify/ENA primary metagenome ERZ501916 (study PRJEB25962, sample SAMEA2042113) | human gut metagenome | biome: human gut; feature: human-associated habitat; material: faeces...
CCAGCCATGCCAACCATTCACTCAATACCCAGGAAAGGAATCTTACGCAACACATACATAACAATCTTATAAACCTTCTCAAAATTCGCCACCACAATCACGAACGGCAACATAATTTTAACCAAATCCATGTTAAAGAACAAGAATACAAATCCAAGACCAGCACGCATGTATTGAAAGAGTGAATCCACTACCGTTTGTATCTCTGCCGGCAACTCTGGAAGATTAATCCATCCAAATATCAGTTTCAAGGCAGAAGAAAAGAGGTTAAACACACTTTCCAAAATCAATTCATCATCACCTCATTCCATTTTTCCTCACATAACTGCACAAATGCCATTACCAAATAGATACTTGTTACAGTCTTAATCGCAACAACGACAAAAGAAAAATTTGTATTTAAAAATACAGTCAGGTTAAAAGACATCTCAGGCCAGAGCAGATTTTCCATGATAGTGAAAGAGGGGAGTACCAACACACAGTCTGTCTGGGATGAATTAACAAAAATATCAATGACCTCTAATAGTAAATCAATAGGGAAGGAGAGAAACCCAAACCTTTCACTGAACCAACTATAGAGGTCATCAAAATAAGCCTTAAAATATTCATCCGAGGGAATGAAAAGTTTCTTCAAACCCTCAATGATAAAATTTCCATGGGACTCAATGGCTGTAGTAACTTTATCCGTATTAGTATTATCATTGTCTATTTGTTCGTCCACCTTATCCATGCTTTCCAAATGTTGCTGGTTCATTTTGTTATAGAGATTTGTAAACTCACCCGCAAGCTGATTCCAAAAAGCCGTAAGCTGACTAGAAATAGTTTGTATCGTATTCTTGATAAGCTCAATAATTGTGTCCCCCTGTTCCACCTGCTGGGCTGTATTATCAGCAATGTTACTTTGCACATCCTGTGATGTCTGTGACCCCCCAGCTGTTGTATAATCTGGTGAAACAGTAGTTTTAATAAAAGATACACTAACATAACCACCATAAGGATACACAGTTGTAGCCGTATCCTTAACATGCACACCAACATCAATAAAATTAACAGAACCAACATCAATATTTAAATCAGTATACCAATCACCAGACTGCTGAACAAAATTAATATATGCATCATTATATTGCGGGGCAGCGTTAGAATTCCCCTTTGTAGAATTAACATAACAATCATAATATTCAAGACCAGTATTAGAGCCAAAACGAACAGACATTTTATAAGTACCAGATGCAGGCAATGAAGCCTTTAATAAACGAACACGAAAACCTAATACAGACACACAATCATTAGGCAATCCAATAGACGCATAAAATTCAGAATTAAACGGAACAAAAGCCTCCCGTAAAACACCATGCATATCATAATATTCAGTAACAAGGCGCAAACCAGTATAAGATACAGTATTAGATACACTAGGCATACCAGCATCAGAAAAAGGCACAAAATCTAACGTATCAAAATCATCCGATTCCATATAATCCTGGGATGGCAATGCATTACTAAACGTGGAAACTGGAAGTTCCTTAGCGTCTGAAGAAGTAGCAACCATTGCAAAAGTAGTCAAAGGATATAAAATAACAACAACCAATAAAACACTCAATAATAAAATTTTACGCAACTCAATAGCAGACATAAGTAACACCTCCAACTATTCGCGAAAGTCTAGTTTAACGAATAGTTAGCAGGGGTGAGGTTCATCACCCAATCTATATATCAATTCTTGATAAATCCCATTGATTAAAATTGAATAAAAGGATGTGATGTTTATGTCTGTTGCCACTCCTTCTGAGGTCAATCCATCTGACAATGATGCCGCTGACCTACAGGATTTACTTAGTGACTATGAGTGGAAATTAATGCAGTCGGAATCTCTGGATACGTCCATTGATAATGCAAGCATTTATCGCACTGCTGAGAATACAGCCGATATTGTACAGTTGCTTTTGTGTGCCAATTTCTTGTTGGCGCTTGTCCTTGGCTGTCTGCTATGTGTTATATTCAGCCGCTTTTTGAGGAGTTGATTCAATGAATGACAATGATTATGATAGACTTTTAATTGCTGTTATTTTTCTTTCTTTAGGGGTGCTGTTACTCCCTGATTTTTTACAGATTTTGGGGGTGTGCTTAAAATGATTGTTGAAGATTTACTTACGATGTACGCTCCCTTTGTTGGCGCTGGTTTCCTACTTGGATGCTTACCCATGCTGGCAGGTTTAAGTATCCATGTGGTTATCAATATATTTAAAAAAATTTAATTTTGGAGGTAAGAATTTATGTTGAAGGAAAGATTTGAAAACAAGGTCACTACTATGCGTTGTGCTGTTGCTGGTGTTGCTGTGAGCGCTCCCCTGGCTCTTTGCACTATCACATCTTTTGCCGCTGAGGGTGACGCGGCTGACCCGTTAATCACTGCTTGCACATCCATTGCAAGCTCTGCCACGACTGCTATCAATGGGGTGATACCTATTGCATTACCGCTGGTTGGCGCTGGTCTGGTTATCACAATCGGCCTTAAGGTATTTAAGCGGATTGCAGGTAAAGCATAAGCAACTATTTTGTGGGACGGTCATTATAGTAATGACTGTCCCACAGTCATTAAAGGAGTGAATTTATGAAAACATTAAGACGTGTTGTTAGCTTGTTTCTTGTTACGGTTTTGCTTCTCTCCTTTCCTCTTACGGCCTTTGCCGCTCCTGCCGCTGTTCCGTCCGTATCAGAATACATATTTGATACGTTGTTATCAGCGAATGGGGTGGATACATCCCTATCCGGTGTACAGTCTTGGCTGGGCTCCTGGACTGGCTACGATGATTATTTGGAGCAAGGAAAGCGTGGGGAACTTGGGTCATACAGTCAATGGTTATATGACAGGCAGTACAACGGGGAAAATGCTGAAATCAAGGCAAAGGCCCGTGAACAAATTGACGCTATGACAGACTGGATGAATATGGACTGGGCCGATGTTGGCGGTCAAGATATCACGCTTGGAACTGGTATTTTAAACGGTTGGGTGGATGGTGTTAAGGGTACTGCCGCTGACTATGCTACTAGCATTAAAGGGTATCTCAGTACGTTTTCCTCGTATGGTTCGGCGGCTCTTGATTATATTAAGGAGCTGGCCCCTGTCACTGAAAATATGGACCATTGGACGAAACCTGCCAAATATGGTAAATGCATTTATCATTATACAGGTAAATCTATATATTTGACTCAAACTTATATTTACCTTCCATCCTCGCTTGCTAGTGAAAATGTTCCTGTTGGTTATCCTACTATCTATAATTCATCTTCTAATAAATGGACGATACATTTTAAATATCTTAGCAATACTGCCCCTACGATTGGTTCTATATATGGCCTTAATTTGTATGGTCATACTGTTAAATATGATATAGATACAGGTGCATATAAGGCCTATAATGATTTTAATATTTCTATCAATTCTGGTCTTGATTTGACTCCGGAACAAATTAAAGAGTTCCCCATTCCCATCTTCCAAAATGAGGCCGCCGCTACGGCATATTTAACAAATAAAGCTTTGGATAATATCATGAATCAAGAAATTGTTGGTATGCCTGTTATTGGGATAAACCAGGATGCACAAACGATGGAACCAAAGGTGGTCCCTACGGTTATTACCCTGCCACAAACGGGCGAACTTGCGGCCCAATTGATGGACGAATTGTCGGATGCCATGGACCGCATTGAAGAACTGGAAGCCGCTCTTAAAAATGCAGGTTTTGCAATTGATTGGGGGGCGGATGTTGTTGTCCCCACGGTTGCACCCACGGACGTCCCGGTTGAAGGTGAGGACACGGAAACAAAGACTACCCTTGCGGCTATCCTTGCCAAAGTTGAAGCGATTCCTGCCACGATTGAAGCTATGCTTAATAATAAATTGGAGCCGGGCGATACGGACGAAGATGTGGAAAACATGAAATTACCTACCAGTATTGCCGACAAATTTCCGTTTTGCATACCGTTTGATGTAATATATCTGGTCAAGGCCATGAATGCATCGTCTGAGGTTCCCCGGTTTGAGCTCCCGTTTAAGATTCACTATCAAAATATCAATTACGAACATACTTTTATTGTTGATATGACTGAATGGGATGCGGCTGTTAAAATATTGCGTACTATGTTAGATTTACTGTTTATTGCTGGGCTGATATCGACAACCCGTGAGCTCATAAGGGGGTAGTTATATGTCTGTTGTTATGAAAGCGTTTAGCTCCATGCTGGCGGTTATTATGGACCTTCTTCCAGATTCGCCTTTCCGTGGATTTATTGATAATATTATCTCGATTCCGTACATCGGTTTTTTGAACTATTTTGTCCCTATCAGTGACTTTATTTCCATCTTGACAGCCTGGGGTACTGCTATTGCTACGTACTATGTTTTCAGCGCAATTTTGCGTACTATCAATGCGATTGATTAAGGGGGTGTATGCATGATTGTCTTATACTCTGGTACACCAGGGAGCGGTAAATCCCTGGATACTGCCAGGACCATTTATAACTGGTGCCGCCGTGGTGCTCCAATCATTTGTAACTTTCCTCTTAATGCTGATAATATCCATGTTAAGCGTAAAAAGGATATACATTTTATTCCCAATGGGGAGCTTGACCCGGACGAACTTGTGTCGTTCTCTCGCACCTATTTTGCGGGCCGGCCTTGCAAAGAAGATAGTATCCTTTTGGTGATTGATGAAGCACAGCTTTTATTTAATGCGCGTGACTGGTCCGTCAAGGGCCGGGAGCGTTGGAACTGGTTTTTTACCATGCATCGGCACTTTGGTTTTTTTATCATCCTTTGCGCTCAGTTTGACCGTATGTTAGATAGACAGGTTCGTGGCTTGATAGAGTATGAATATGTCCATCGCAAGGTAAATAACATGGGCTGGAAGGGTATCTTTTTGTCCTGTCTCCTGCTCTCTCCCACTAACCTTTTTATCAAGGTAAAGATATGGTACCCGATGAAAGAAAAGGTTGGGAGTGAGTTCTTTCAATGCCGGAAAAAGTACTATTGCATTTACGATACGTTTGCGCTCCTGGACAGGGCAGATAAGCGCGAGGAAGGGGAGCAAGGGGCCCCGCCGACCGCTTGTCTGACTGGTCCAGATGTCACTGCCGATGATGATGTTTCGGACTTGTCTCCTGTTTGTCCAGATGCTTCTGGTTGTGTAGTTGCTGATGCTTCAATTCCATCCATTTAAGCTCCTCCGTTTGCTCCTGTATTGTCCTGGATTGAGCGTGGATGATGATTATAAGGATTAGCTGGATGCATATTATCGCTGTATATTTGTACGTTAGTATGGCTATTACTGCATGTATGACATTCGCAATTATCGTCTGCAAAAAAGACCCCCCCCCCTGCTGATTGTATAGAATTGACAGGGAGGAACTTTTTATAAATTACATGTTTATATTGCCCTTGTTGTCACCAATCACGATTCCATTGTTGTTGTTGCCGCCTATCACTACCCCATTACTATTCTGGATATGGATGCCTTGCTTTTCTTCTGTCCGCCCCATATCCTGGGTGATTAGGTCGTTTACATATGCGTTTAAAGACTTGTATCCCTTTGCTTTCCAGTGGGCTTCTATAACAGCTTTTTGGCCTTTGCGAAAATTTATACTGACTCTATCATATGATTCTTTGTTGAATTCATTTTTGTATTTTGTTGCATTAAAATCACTCATTTATTGTTCCCTCATGCATCTTGTGTAAGATGTACAATAAAAAGCCTAACATCTTGTGCAAGATGTCAATATACATCTTACGCAAGATGTAGTATACTATAGTTACAAAGTTAATAAAGCTCCATAGCAACGAGAACGTTATACAGTGTAGCAGTGAGAATGGAGCTACTATCTCAATTTGAGTATATCAGATTCATGCAGAAAAAGGAAGGGGAAAGAGAAATGACAAAGAAAGAGAAAGAGGTTTTCCGTGCATACAAAGATATGGTTACGGAAGATATGTTTGATTCAATGGAAAATGGCAATGAACAATCCATTCTTATAGCGAGGGAAAAATTCAGCTTATTACAAAAGCTGGACAGGAGTTTAAAAGAGATAGAGCAAGGGGCCTAGCCCCTTCCCCTTTAATGCAGGTCGCTTAATTGCGCAACGGTCCACACCCCGTATGAATGCAGATGGAAGGTTTTAATGTTCAAGCGGTTGTTGTCGGTGCATTGGAAACCGTCATTGTATAAGCTAGGCAGAAATACTGCCCTCCCGGATTGATGAATACGCTCCGGGTGGTACGTTGAAAATAGAATATTGAAAGGAAGGTAAGTTTATGAAAGTTAAAGTTTTGGGTATTCAGTCCGTTGATTATGTAAGTCGCAAAACTGGCAATCCTGTAAAGGGGGTTACACTGCATTCAGCTTTTAAGGATGCGCAGGTGGAAGGTGAATCTGTTAGCTCTATCTTTGTTAGCGATAACTTAAATCTTAAGTGTGTCGCTGAGATTCGTCCCGGTATGCTGGTTGACGTGGAATACAATAACCGTGGCTATGTCTGTGATTTGGCTATCTGTAAGCAGTAATCGGCTTTTTTGCATTTCTCCTTATGCTGGCTGTTCTATCCTGGTTCAGCCAGCCCCTTGTGGGTGCAATCCCGCATTTCCTTGTCCACTCTCAGTTCCAGGCCAGACAGCGGTTTAGATTCGTCATTGTGCGGAATACCTACGTTCTGCCATATCCCTTGCTGGGGATGGCTTGTAAAACCCCCGTAGGGTAATACGGGGGTACTAAATACATTGGAGGTCGGGATGGAAGGAAACTTAATAACCCTGGCTAATGGGTTGGTTGTGTCTGTTGACTGGCTGTCGTTCACGGTCATGTCAACGGCTGATGTTGTGGATGTGCTGGATATGTTCGGCTATGTGATGGATGATTTTACACGGATGCCAAAAGGTGCCCGTGGTTACAGGACCATGTTTCGGCTTAACGGCTATTCACTCAGCGTTTTGTGTGATGGCAACCCGGACATGGGTATACATATTGATGTGGCCGGTTCTGCCATAGGTGAACTGGTCCGTAGTTTTTCGGAAACGTTGAAAATAAATACCCCCTTTGGTGAGGGGTACGACATAGATTTTGATAGTACTTTTATGGTGGCTCTCCTGGAACGCATACGTGATAATGGTCATGTTACCAGGATTGATGTGGCGATAGACGATATCGGCTGTAATTATTTTACCACGGATGATGTGTGTGACCTGTATCGGAATACCCAGATTGTCTCAAAATTCCGTAATATGCGCAATGTCGTTGAATCAGAAGTATCCGGTCGTAAAACAGGCCATACGGTGTACTTTGGTAGTCGTACAAGTGATATCTTTTTAAGGGTTTATGACAAGCAATTGGAACGCAATCGCAAGCTTTCCACGATTGGCACCCACATTGATAATCCTTGGGTCCGTTGGGAGCTTGAACTTAAGAATGACCGGGCGGTCAGTGTATCTAAAATGCTTACATCCGGTATTTCTCTGGGCGCTGTTGCTGTTGGTGTTTTAGGGCATTACATGCGGATGATTGAGCTTGACGACATCAATCGTTCTCGTTGTTCTACATATCCTGTTTGGGCTGATTTTATGGATGGTGTATCATCACTTAAGATAACCGTCCCAAAGTATGAAAAGACCATGGACGAGAAAAAGACCTGGATAAAAAGACAGGTTATGCCTACTCTTGCCGCTGTTATCCTTGCGGATGGAGGTAGCCTTGAATTTGTGGAAGATAATCTGGAAAATGGTTTAAATCGTATGAATAAATCATTATATAAAATGGCAATGGGTGAATTAAATAATTGATGTGAATTATAACTATATCGTTAAACTACTGTTTCGCAAATAGTTGCAGACAGGTGCGCTCCTACGGGAAAATGAATGTCGCGCACCTTGCAACTACCACCCTTATGAATGGGCTTTCGCGAAACATTGGGCCGTTTAACGAATAGTTAACAGGGGTGAGGTTCCTTGTTCTTTCTATATATCAATATATCAATTCTTGATAACTCCCATTGTTTAAAATTGAATAAAGGATGTGATGTTTTATGTCTGTTGCCACTCCTTCTGAGGTCAGACCTTCTGACAATAAAGTCTCTGGCTTACAGTACTTACTTAATGATTATGAGTGGGAATTTGATAAAGTCAGAATCTCTGGATACGTCCATTGATAATGCAAACATTTGCCATACTGCTGAAAATACGGCCAATATCGTTCCGTTGCTTTTGTGTGCCTTTTTCCTGCTGACTCTTATCCTTGGTTGTCTGCTTTGTGTTATATTCAACCGCTTCTTTAGAAATTGATATCATGCGTTATAATGGTGAGGAGCTTCTCCCCTTCCCTCTTATCTATCTGAGGCTCATAAACCCAAATACGGATATATTTTACTAAGCCCACATGAGAAAAAAACGCCTTCTGTCCTGTTTTAGCTTAGAATTTCTGCTGAACAGCCGATATATAATTTATAATAACGAAGGGGGGATTGCAAGTTGTGCAGAAGAATTTTCTTATCTGTCCTGTTTTTTACGGCGATGTTACTGCTGAAGGTGGATTTTTTTGATTCTTATGCTCTGCCCCTTAAAGGAGACATAGAGGTACAGACAGCGGATGGAAGCAATACAGTTGAGGCACCAGGAATAATTGTGATTCAGGATACAATTTCTGGGGAGGGCGGGCTGGAAACAGAGGGGGTCCAGGATATCAAGGATGACCGGATAAACAAAGCAGCGCAGGAAAAACAGGCAGATACGGACGTTCCCTTACAGGCCAGTTCCCAGGGAACCGCCGGGGAAGAATCCTGCGGCATGTTTGAAATCACTGGTTATTGTAGCTGTGAATTGTGTACCGGGGAAAACCATTTTACCAAATCAGGGACCGCTCCCAGGCCAGATTATACGGTTGCTGCTGATCCAGATGTGTTTCCATTGGGCAGCAGGATTCGGATTGAAGAGATTATTTATTTAGTGGAGGATACTGGGGCTTCCATCAAAGGAAATGTTGTGGACATCTATTATGAAACCCACGAAGAGGCGGTTGCCAATGGTAGATACGAGGCAGAGGTGTTTTTAATAAGAGGTATGTGATAATCCGGATACAGGGTTTATGATATCATCATTCTGACGCCCCCATTGTTTCCAATGGGGGCGTTTTGCAGCAGGCAGGACCTAATCTGCACTTCTCGGCAGCCAGTTGTTTCATATTACCGCACAGGAGTCATTGCCTGCTATGAGTCCTTTACCGTTAATCTCTTACTGAACCGTGATAAGGCGGAATTGACTAATCAGTTTCTTTAGCAGCTGAGCCTGCCCTGACAGTTCCTCACTGGCCGCAGCGCTTTCTTCCGCAGTGGCGCTGTTCGTCTGTACGACACTGGAAACCTGGTCAATTCCCTGAGTGACCTGTCCGATGGCATCTGCCTGTTCTGTGGAATCATTGGATATCTGTCCAATGGTGGCTACCACATCCTTTACACCTGAAACCACGTCCGAAAGGTTCTTAGCAGTATCATCAGCTATTCTTGTACCATTAAGAACAGCGCGCAGGGAGTTTTCAATAAGGGCTGACGTACTGTTTGATGCATCTGCTGATTTGCTTGCAAGACTCCTCACTTCATCAGCTACCACGGCAAAGCCCTTCCCTGCCTCCCCGGCTCTGGCAGCCTCCACGGCAGCGTTTAATGCCAATATATTGGTCTGGAAGGCAATGTCTTCAATGGTCTTAATAATCTTTCCTATTTCTTTGGAAGAACTGCTGATTTCATCCATGGCGTGTATCATGTCCTGCATCTGGCGGTTGCTTTCCGTTATCCGGCGGCCCATTTCCACAGCCTTCTCATTGGCGCTCAGAGCATTCTCTGCGTTCCGCTTAATACGGGATGCAATTTCGTTTACAGTAGCCGCCACTTCTTCAATGGAGCTGGCCTGTTCCGTAGAGCCTTGTGACAAAGACTGTGCCCCGATGGATACCTGCTCCGAACCGGAGGATACCTGCTCGGCCGCCTCGTTGATTTCTCCCATAGTATTGCTAAGGGAATGGATTATCGTAAACAATGACTCTTCAATTGTTATAAATGCCCCTTTGTACTTTTCATTAGGGGTAATATTAAAATTACCATGGGATATTTCGCTCAGTCCTCTGGATATATCTGTGATGTAGCGCCGCATCATCCCGGCAGCCTCGGAAAATGAGCGTGTCATCTCTCCCACCTCATCATTGGAATCGTTGGAGATGGATATATCTAAATCTCCCTGGGCAAGCTTGAACGCGGCATCCCTTACGTTCAGAATCGGCCTGGATATAAGCCGCGCAACCCAGAAGGACATTGCCACGGATATACTCACTGAAATTATAATAACAAAGACAATCATATATATAATAAGCCTGCTGTTATCCGTAAGGGACCTGGATACTTCATTTCCCATCTGTTTGTTAAGGTCCGCCAGCTTTTGGGCTGCGTTCATAGCATTATTAAGAATCGGTCTTGCCTGGTTCCTGAATATGTCCAACGCCTCATCATTATGGTTTTTAAGTCCCATTTCCACCACCTGGGATCGGATTTCCATATACCTGGGCAGTTCCTGGTCAATAACAGCAATCAGCGACTGTTCTTCCGGCGTCTGGCAATTTATCTTCAGAGCATCCAGGGACTGCTGCATTTTCTGGTCAATCTGTTCCAGCTCGCTGCGGGAATTCTGTATCTCCTTCTCCTCAGTAAGAAGCACAATATCCCTCACAACAGCAGAGCCTTTATTGAGGTATGTATCAAATGAGCCGATATCTCCTTGGCTAAACCCATTTTCCACAAGAGCTTTGCTGTAGTTCTGATCTGACCAGTGCAAAAAAAATGCCCCCAATATACCAGATATACTGGACAGACATGTAACCAGCATAAAACATAGTATCAGTTTTGGACCAATCTTTAAATTCTTCATTTTTGCTCCCTTTCCTTATTTGTACATATTCTGTTCGTGATTTATCAGATAGTATGATATTTGTTTCTGATAATGCATATTATCAACCAAAACAAATATCTCCTATTTAGATAAATGCGGATACCTGTGCGCATAACTATAATATATTTCGACAATAAAACTAAATTTATAATCCCCCAGGATTAAAAAAATACAACTTATTTTGTCGGTATGCGAAAAAGTGTGAGATTATTGTATGATAAAAATAAAAAAACAGGTTATTTTGGAACAGTCCTATTGATAATATGCATTATGGGAAGCCGCTGTTTTGGTCAATATTTATCAGAGAGGCTATCGTGGCTATAATATTTATTTTTTATTAAAAATCCCCTGTGCAGTTAAAATGCACAAGGGATTTAGTGTTCTTTCGGGATACCTTGTATCCACTTAATATTTTCTCACACGCTTTGTGTTTACATAACATTTTTACGTAAACCAAATAATCTAACTAACATAAAAATGCTATGAGTCTTTCCCTCCACTCATCCCCTCTCCTGCTTCTGACAAGGTGTTTTCACATTCAGCCCGTTTAAATAATCCGTTCCCCAGGTACACATCACATCCAGCACCGGAATAATGCTTTTGCCGAATTCGGTCAGGGAATAGATAGTCCTGGGCGGTTTCTCCGGTATAACTTCTCTGGAAATCATACCCGATGTTTCCAGGCCGCGAAGCTGCTGGGAAAGCATTTTAGGTGTTGCGCCGGGAATGAGCCGCTGTAACTCCATATAGTGAAGCGGCTCTTTTATCAGATGCCAGAGAATAATTGGTTTGTATTTTCCGCCAATCAAGGATAAGGTCGCCTCCACCGGACAGTTGAACATGCTTCTTTCCTGCTGTGTCATGATTTCCTCCTGTTTGTCCTGCTATTGCTTACGGGGATACTATGGTTTTGGGAAGTATCTACCTTAAAAGTGCATTCTTGTGAATTATATGACAGATGATAAAATAAAGTCAATGGTTGTAAAATCAATGGTTGATTTGATGCCATAATAAAAATCAGAAAGGAATTTAATATTATGGAGTTTCTCAGTATCGCCAAGCAGCGTTTTTCTGTGCGCAGTTATACCAGTCAGCATGTAGAACCAGAAAAGCTGGAGAAAATTCTGGAAGCCGCCCGTGTTGCCCCCACTGCTGCCAATCTGCAGCCGATCCGTCTGATTGTCGCCCAAAGTGAGCAAAGCCTTGCAAAAATCGGAAAGGCTGCTAACATCTACGGCGCTCCCCTGGCCATCATTGTCTGCGCAGACCATGAGAAGGCATGGGTTCGTCCCTTTGACAAAAAACAGACCGGCGACATTGACGCCTCTATTCTGACAGACCATATGATGCTGCAGGCCACGGAACTGGGCCTGGGAAGCGTTTGGGTATGCTATTTTAATCCGGACATTTTGTGCAGGGAGTTTGAACTGCCGGAACATCTTGAACCAATCAATATTCTGGCAATTGGATATTCCAATGCCGGAACTGCTGATACCAGCCGCTTTGACCGGCAGAGAATTGCCCTGAGCCAGCTGGTAACGTATGAAAAATAATAGCATTTCTTTTAACAAATCGCCCTATTGCCTGGCAGACATCTTCAAGGCAATAGGACGATTTCGCATTCTTCCGCCGCTTCCTAGCCAATACCATAATACCGGGTTCCTGAGGACTGGGTGGCCTCGGGCACCATTCCGCCGAATCCCCCCGCTGCATTCCTGGTCAGTCCCAGCAATGTGCAAAAGCGGTACAGAAAACTTTTAAAATGGGAAGGCCTCACTACAGTCAGCTTTTTCGGCACGCCATTATCCCTGACCTGATAAATCCGAATCCCCTTCTTTTGATAGCGCAGAAGTATATGGGCCAGATCATTCTGTATCTCCTTGGTTCTTACATAAATGGATTCGATACCCTGGGCCTTCAGAAAATCAGCCGAGGGGGCGTCCTGCGGAAAGACGCACCAGCGGTTATCATATCTTCCCGGCTGTCGGGCCGTACCTTTCATTCTGGCCGCATCCAGAAGAAATGCAGGCGGCGCATCTGGACGAATATGCTGGCAGCTAAGGTAATCTGCACCTTGATACAACGTTTCCGCCACAGATGTTACATCCACGGCCATGGACCACTTATCGGCGCCGTAGACACCGTTATAAAGAGGTACAGGACGGTAACCCATTTGAGCCAGGGCAAGTCCCTCCAGTACGCCTCTCTTTCCAGGCAAATCCACAAACAGAGCCGTTCTGCCGTCCCCATAAGGGGCCCATTTAACGGCAGGCAGAACCAGCTTTTCCGGAACCTGCTGGAGCGTCCGGGCAAACAGCACCGGCTTGGCCCACTGAGTCCACAGAGCATTGTCCGGCGCCCAGATTCGATAAGTATTGTAATTGTCATTCATTGGGTTTATCCTCCTTCTCCACCAATAGGGGAATATCCTTTGCCCTGGCATCTATGCGGGGAAAGGGACTGATGCGCCCATAAAAACCGGCAGCTTTGCCATCTACTGTAAACACTCCCACACAGAGATGAAAATGTTCCCCCTCATCGCCAGAAACCGGTTTGCTTTCAAACCGTTTCTGTACAATCCAGTCTTTTGGGTGCCAGCGGACATTTCTCTGAATCTGCCTGTATTCCTTTGGAGTCAGTGCCTCCCGAATGGAAATCCCCTCCCCCACACGGCCAAGGGCGGGTTTGTAAATCCACCCATCCCCAAATTTACCGGCCTCCGGAGCGCGGGTCTCAGGAAGCAATGCCCTCCATGCAGGCAGTTCAAGCCCCAGCTCATCCCATATAAGCGGCAGACGCTTGGACTGGGCAAAAACAGCGATTGGATGGTTGCAGGATGGTGTCTGTGTATCATAATAACCGCCCCAGTCCGTTCGTCCGGAAAGATTGGGGAGCCATTCCAGGGGATAAAACCGCACAATTCCGCCTACAGGGCCTTCTTCCCCCTGAATCAGGCTTACCGCCTGCTGCTCCCTCCAGATAAGATGGTCAGGGGCCGCATACAGGGAACGGTATCCATTTTCTTCAAAATAGTCCCCTAAAAACTGCATGACCTGGCGGTCATCCGCATATGAGGTAGCATGTACAAAAGCAATCCTTACGCCGGGACCGGTTCTCTTTTGGAATGCCTCCAACAAACTGCGGGCCACATGGCCTTGTGGTTCATACTGCGGAAAATACGGCTGCGCGATTCTCGGGAGTACAGACGCTTCCGCCAGACCTCCTGGAACATCGCTGTTGACCTCTGATACTGACCAGCCATCTGTGGTGGGATGAAAGTCAAAGCGCATGAGCCTAACATGTCTTTCCGGGGAATAACTGCCCATTCTGGGAATTGCCTTCTTTACCTTAGACGGCAGGCCCAGTTTTTTTACCAAATCGCTCCGTTCCATCATAGCCTGCTCAATCTCCATAGTCTCAGCGGACAGCTGTTCCGCCCATTGTTCCAGTTGTCTGGCTGTCTGGCTGTCCAGAAGCACCACATGCTCAGCCACTGTGTTGTGGTCCTCCACCTGAGGAACCCATTTGTATGCCCTAAAAATTGCCTCATAACGGTAATCCGAATACCGTTCACCGGGAATTCGGGCAAGCACCGCCCCGCTCACAGGAGTACCCCGCCGGAAATACGTTCCGGAATCCCATGAAAAATCAAAAGCACAATACCGGCATAGACCAGGTAAATAACCCCCCAAAGAACTGACGGAAGTATATTTGCCTGCAGACGGTTGTCCGCAAGGGAACGGGACGGACGTATGTAAAACCACTCCACCGCAAGAGAAAACAGCATAAGGGGAAGCACAGGCCATCCAACGGAGAACTCCATGAGCGTGGCTTGGGTGGAGGTCCAGTCCCCGCCCGACGCATAAGCCAGTATCAGGCTGCTGGCAATCAGATAAGCACCGAAACGGATGCCGCTGCCCATGTCACGATCCACGCTGACCCGCTCGGATATATCAGTCAAGAGATTTATCACCAGCGCCAGTCCAAGCCAGGTAATTAACCCCAGTCCTGCGGCAAATAAGACAACCCACCAGCCGGGTCCATCCCCTGTGTTGGCTCCCGCGTAAATAAGAGTCACTCCCACAAATCCCCCGGCAGCCGGAAAAACCGCAGCCTTATTATCCAGGTGGACAGCGTCAAAGGGCCAGGATAAATCCAGGCATTCCATCATGAAAACCCCGCCGCATATCCACGCATATCCCATAAGAATATAAAAAACAACCCAAATTCCAACCACGTCATAGGATGCCATGGTCAGTAGAACAAAAAGTATGATGGCCAAGGAAACAGGGGGCAGGCAGCCCAAAACCCGGCGCCCCGTCTCCCCATGTTCAGGCGGCCAGGTCTCAAGCAGCGGCATATACCATTTATACAAAAACCTGCACGTAACGTACGCGCTGCCCAAAAACAAAAAAACCTCTGTTTCATACCAATAGGATACTGCTGCGGCAATTCCGAAAACCAACATTTCCATAAATAGAACCTCCAGCCCAAAGACCTGTATTAACCGTCTGTATAATATGATTTTACACCAGAATTTTACAGTCTGCAACAAATTAAACAGCTCTCTCTGCCGCAGACGGCACTCCTTTTGATTGCCGCATTCATTATTCATTGATTTTAGTCCTTTACCAGGGCATAATAGAATCATGGATTCAATTCAGAAAAAACATAGAAAAGGATGTGATAGGATCATGCAGAAAATATATTTTGCAGGAGGATGCTTCTGGGGGGTGGAAGAATATTTTTCCCGTATACCGGGAGTCTGCGATACGGAGTGCGGCTATGCCAACGGAGCCGTGGAAAATCCAACGTACGAGGAGGTCTGCTCAGACACCACTGGTTTTGCTGAAACAGTCTGTATTTTGTATAATCCGGACATTGTTGCACTTCGCATACTGGTCAGACAGTTTTTTAAAATTATTGACCCTGTCAGCATAAACCGTCAGGGAAATGACCGCGGAAGCCAGTACCGGACCGGTATCTACTATATCAGCGATGAGGATCTCGGCCCCATCCAGTCTGTCATGTTTGAAATCCAGAAGGACTGCAGCCAGCCCTTGGCTGTGGAGTTAGAACCATTGAGGAATTTCTATCCGGCTGAGGATTACCACCAGAACTATCTGCAAAATCATCCCCACGGTTACTGCCATATTGATTTCAGCAGTCTCAAGGACCTCATTGTCCGTCCGGACGGCAGAACGGGCATAAAGCAGGATCGGGCAGAGCTTCAGAAACAGCTGACCAGGGAGCAATATGACGTGACCCAGAATGCCTCCACCGAAAGGCCCTTTTCAGGACCATATTGGAATCATCACGAACCAGGTCTATATGTGGATATCGTTACAGGAGAGCCTCTTTTTACCTCTGCCCACAAATTTGATTCCGGCTGCGGATGGCCCAGCTTTACAAAGCCGGTCATGTCCTGCGCCGTCACGGAGCTTCCGGACAGCAGTCATGGCATGCACCGCGTGGAGGTGCGCAGCCGCGAGGGTGATTCCCACTTGGGCCATGTGTTTGAAGACGGTCCTGCCGGGACCGGCGGACTGCGCTACTGCATCAACAGCGCTGCCCTCCGCTTCATTCCCCGCAGCAGGATGGAGGAGGAAGGATACGGGGCATATCTGGATCTGGCAATATAGATTTACAGGTTCCGGCTTGGAAATGAACACCTTCAGACATCCCCATTAAATCCGCATCAAAAGAAAATTTGCCGTCAGACCGGCCGCCGTACCGATGAGCAGCACCAGGTCTCCCTTCCCCACCCGTCCCTCCTCAATGGCTTCACAGAGAGCGTAGGGTACTGAGGCCGAAATCATATTTCCATATTGTGACACACGGTCTATATAGGTTCCTTTCCTGAAGCCCAGCCTGGGCATAATAACATCCAGCGCCCGGCTGGCCTGGTGGGGAACCACCAGGTCAATGCTCTCCCGCTTTACCCCCGCCTCCTTCAGACACTGCTCCACAAATCCGGGCAGATTCTGGGCAGAAAGCTTCAGGATACGTTTGCCTTTCATATCGAAGTAAAAATCCTCGCGGTTTTCATCATTCATGGAAAATGCCGGCATCATGCCTCCACCTCCCCTGATTTCCGTATCATGGGCGCCTTCCGACCAGGTTTTCTGGCAGCTGTAGAGAATTTTCGATGACTCCTGTTCCCCAGCTCTCGTCAAAACACAGGCGCTGGCGCCGTCTGAAAACAGCTCATAGCTCTCCTTCTGCCTTGGATTCAGGGCCGCGGACGCAGTGTCGCCCGATATGATCAGCACATTCTTATACCGCTCCATTTCAATCAGGCATGACATCACATCCAATGCCGATATAAAGCTGGTGCAGGTGGTATTAATATCCATAGCCGGTATGTCCAGTCCCTTGGCCAGCTGTTCATGCACCAGGGCAGCGTTGCAGGGAATGGCCTGCAGCGGGGTTGCCATGGCGCATACAATGCAGTCCATATCACTGATATCCATGGCCGCGCGCTCCAATGCCTTTCGGGCAGACCTGACCGCAAGCATTAGTAAGGTTTCGTCTTTATCCAGACGGTACCGGGTCTGGCCATCAAATTCTATTTTCTTTCCCGACAGGGTGTTTCCCCAGCCGGCAATTTTCACCTTGCGTTCCCTCATATGTACCTTCCCTTCACCGGCTCTGCACCTCTGCGCTCCACACGCTTCATTTTCCTTCCCTTTTCACAACTATACGGCCGGAAGGATATATCCGGCAGCAGGAAGCCGCAGTCTTTTGAGAGCAGTTCAAACTCCTTTAAAACCCTCTGTTTACCAGGGTCTGCCATGTCCGCATACACAGTCAGACGCCCATCCGTCTCCTGTACAATCCTGTAATCTCCGGAAGACCCTGCCTGGTTTTCACCGCTGCCCTTATCCCCAAACAGGATGCATCTCCTGATAAAATCCGGGAACACAGGCACATTCCTTCCGTCCTTCCCTTTAAAGGAAAACACATCATCCTCGCGCCCCTCTATCTTCTCCAGAGCCAGGAAGGGGCTGCCGCAGCCGCAGGGTTCCTTTCGCTCCACCAATATGTCATTCAGACGGTAACGGATGATGGGCTGGGCCTTTCTCTCTAAATCCGTCACCACCGGCACGAACCGCCGGTCATCCAGATACTCCCGCTCAATGTACACTATATCTTCATTCAAGTGCAGCGTTCCCATGGAACAGGTGGCTGCCAGGCATCCTTCGGTGCACTGGTAGACCTGATGAATAACAGAAAGGCCAAACGCCTCCTTTATCCTCTGTTCATCCGCCTGTTCCAGCACCTCGGCAATGGATATGACAATCCGGGGACAAATATCCGTTTTCCCCTTCCTTACATCCTCTGCAATCATAAGAAGGAGCGACGGCTGTCCTGCCAGTATCCGGGGACGGATTTCTTCCAGCCGTTTTCTGTGTTCCTCCATATCCTTGTAAATATCAAAGAAATGGAACTGTATGTTTTTGGACTTCACTGCCTGGTATAAATTACTGTCCGCCCTCATGAAAAATGCTATGGAATACGTCTCAAACAGACTTCCCGACAGGAACCTTGCAAGAATATATCCGGCCCAACGGTTTTTCTCATCATCCGATACCAGAAAGATCCCCTGTTTTCCCGATGTGCCGGAACTGAGCCCTACTGTTACCCCCTTAAGCTTAGGTGAGAAATTCCGTTGGCGCTCTGCCAGGACCGCAAATTCCAGGGCCTCCTCCCTGCCAATTCCAACTGTGTTCAGTTCATCAAAATGTTCCATCATAAACTTCTTGTCTATAACCGGATAAGAGGACAGTTTTTTCATTCCCTTGTAAAGCCGGGAATGCTCCCCCACATACTCCAGATGCTTCCTGATTTTTTGTACCTGCCACCGTTCCAGGGCGCTTCTGTCTGAAAACCGCTTTTTGTATTTGTAGTAAAGATAGTATTTGAGAACAGATAACGTATCAGCCATATGTTTCCTCGCTTCCTTTTTCATGGGTAAACACAATCCTTATCTGCGGATGGTCCCTGTGAAGCTCACAAAGCTTTTTCAATGTTTTCTTATATTCCGTAAAGTCATTCTGTATCAGACGCGGAAACAGCCTCATTTCAAGCGTATGGCGGACCAAATCACCGCCCCAGCAGGCGTCTGCTGCCAGAAGCAGCTTAAAATCAGGAATCCATATCCCCATCTGCCCCCTGCAGTGTCCGTCCAGCACCACGCCTATGATGCTCCCGTCTCCCAACAGGTCATACACCTGTTCAAAATATCTGCATAAAAAGTGTTCTGACAGCCGTTTTTTGGGCGTTCGCCCCCTTACTTCACAGCATTTTCCCGATGGAATATCTGTCATCATATCCTGAGGAAGCTCTGATACTGCCTCCCTGGGCGTACCGGAAAACATGCCCCAACGCTTGGGATGCATATGCGCAGACCTATTCGGAAGCATATTCGCAAACACCAGATTCCTCACAGAGGGTCTCAGAAGCGCCTTCTGTACCTGTTCTGTTGCCACCAGATGATACCCGTGAAAATGTTTAAGCCCTCCCATATGATCCGGATGTGCATGGGACAGAATGATGGTCCGGACGCTCTCAGGATTTATTCCGTCTGCCCTCAATTTCTCATCAATGATCTGATCAGGCTTCACATGGACCGGATTCAGCCGGCGGTACAGCTTTAGCAGAAATCCATCTTCATACACAGCCTGTGAATAACCTGTATCATACAGTATATTGCCCAGGTCACGGTGCTGTATCAGAAACGCTCTGGCCGGAAACTCCCTCTTTTGGCCGGGATGCCTCTTAAACAGGAGACCCAGGTCATTGGTACAGGAGCCGCAGTGATACATCTTTACCCTGGCGATACGATCCAGAACCGGCTCGTCCCTGTTTTTCCACCACCTTCCATATTCCTCTATGGATTCCATCAATGTCTTTTCCGGCTCATAGCCCAATATGGTTCTGGCTCTGCTGATATCCATGGTTTGGGAAAATCCCAGGGTACACACTGTATATCTTGTAAGTGCCGGTTCTCCCGGAAGATGGAGGCTCCTGTATACCCATTCCATGGCCGCAGCCATGCCATAGACAGCTCCAAAGGGCAGTTTTCTGTAATGGGGCTTCTCTCCGATAGCTGCAAGAAAATGCTCCAGCAATGTCTTGAATTCCATCGGCTCGCCGTTGGTAATATTAAACGCCATGCCATCAGCCGCCCGGGCTGTCAGCGCTAACTGGCAGGCCTGAGCCACATTTTCCACGCTGGTAAGGTCTACCGTATTAAGGCCCTCCCTCATAAGCGGAATTCCAATCCGCATATTGGCCCGCAGCAGCCGGGGCACAAGACTTGTATCCCCAACCCCAATCAGCCCCCTCGGGCGGAGGATGACAGTCTCCAATCCCTTCTGGTGTACGTCCTCAACCACTCGTTCCGCTGATAGCTTGGACCTGATATAATGATTCAGGTCATTATACTTTGGTGCCTGTTCCTCTCGGATATCATAGCGGTCGCATTTTACCGTGTAGATGCTCGGAGACGATATATATACCAGACGCTCAATCCCATTTTCCAGGCAAAGCTCTGCCACAAGGGCGGTACCAGCCACATTCGTCCGGTAGAAATCCTCCCATCTGCCCCAGACAGTGGAACGTGCGCCTGCGTGAATCACATACCGGACTCCCTTAAAATATGCCTCACACGTTTTCCGGTCTGTAAAATCACCCGGACAGAACACAGCGCCCAGCCCTTCAAGTTTCCTCCCCTGTTCCCGGTTCCTTCCCATTGCCAGGACCCGGTATTCCTTTGTAAGACGCCTTACCAGATATTCTCCCAGAAATCCGGTTGCACCTGTTATAAGAACTGTATTTTTTCCGTTTTCCACGGTCTTTCCCATACTTTGTTTCCCCTCTTATCCATATATTTCAGCCGGCCTTTTCATTTGTTTTCATTAAATAATTGCAGTGCCGCTTCCATGTGTACAGCACACATTTCTGTTCTGAGTCCTTCATCCCACTGGTCTTTCAGCTTCATTGCAGCCATGGCTTCCCCATATAAATCCAACCTGTCCCTCAGTATCCGTCCAAACCCCAAAGCTTCAAACTGACCGGCATTCAGCAGCTGTTCTCCCTGCTGGGGGCACATCAGACAGGGTACGCCGTAGTACAATGCCTCATGAATGCTGTTCATTCCTCCTGCTGTGATAAACAGGTCCGCATGTTTCAGTATCTCACCCTGGTTGACGAAAGGACGGATAATAAAGTTATCCCTGTGTTTCCATTCATCCTTCTTGGTGTCTGTGTTCCTGCCGGCCGTTTCCATATCCCAGACCATGACTATATTCCAGGGGTTCTCATTTTTATACGGTTCCCCATCCACCGGATGTTTTTGCCCAAACTGGCGCAGTATCTCCCGCAGGAGTCCCTCATCCCGGTTAAATACGGTTCCCAGGGAAATATAAATCAGCCTGTCATCGGGACAAACAAAATCATTGGTCTGGATGACCTTTCTAAAGGGCGCCAAGGGTCCCAGGAATACATAACCGTTTCCCAATTTGTTTCCGCCCGGCTGGAAGTCTTTGGAATATCCCATCAGATTACTGCTTCCCCTGTTCATCAAAACAGACAGCACACCCAGCTTTCTGATTCCATATGTTTGCCTTAGCTTGCGGCGGACATCCATGGCCCGATTAAATTCTCCCGCATACCGGAGAAAAGAAGCTGAAAACCCGGATGCATATGCCCAAAATGCGTTCCCTCCAACACGGTCCACGACCGCAATGCTGTAAAAGCTGTATGAAGGTATCTTCATGATTTCTCCCACAGCCCTGCCCCACAGGGCCAGAGAATCAAATATGACACGGTATGGTTTCTCCTTTTCTGCCTCTGCCAGAAGATGAGGAAGCATATCGCGGGTGTATTCCAGAATCAGACGGTACAGTTTTAACGGCTTGTCCCCGTCAGAGGCATCAATGGAATCCCGGTCCAAAGGATAAGCCCTGAACTCACAGCCATTTGCCTCAATTTCTCTCCTGTAAGGCTCCATTGAATAATAAACAACCCTGTATCCGGCAGCAGACAGGCATCCTGTTAAATAAAGGTTTGAATGCAGATGCCCGTAAGCCGGTATTCCATAAAAGAAGATAGACGTTTCTGGCAGTATACCACTCTTATCCTCTGCCGGCCTCTCCGCCATAATAACACCTCCTTATCACTATGTGGCAATTATAAGATACAATGCCGGAATTAGATAGATGTCATTTGCCATTTTGTGAGTGACATATGTCATTGTCATTCACATTTGTCATCCATATGATTCCTGTTTACCAGATTTTCCTCCTGTTCCCGCAAAAAAAACCGCTGTTATATGAGGTGTCATCGCGAAAAATTCCGTCAGCAATTCCTCATTCCATTTCATACAGCGGTTTCTTCCTAACATATTCTGATAAGGATTCCCCTTCTACGCCTTCACCGTAAACACCGGCTCCATCCTGGCCACCAGTCCTGCCATCCCGTGTTCCTCATGGACCTTTACCACCTGGTGGATATCCTTGTAGGCATAGGGCGCCTCAGAGCGGATGGTTTCCTCCCATTTTTTCAGTATATCGTTCCGGCCCTTTAAATCACTGCGGTCCGGATCAATGGGTGTCACGATATGGAATTTTTTCATAAATTCCTTAAATTCCCGGTCATTTCCATGTATCGCCTCTCCCCTGGAAAGCCTGCGCCCGGCTCCATGGCTGGCGCTCCACAGGGATTGCGGATTTCCCATGCCTCTCAGCAGATAGCTGGAGCTTCCCATGGAACCAGGTATCATCACCGGCTCCCCGTAGTAGGCAAAGGGCGTTCCCTCCATCCCCTCCATCCCCCTGGCTGAGCAGGCCCCTTTCCTGTGAATGAAATAATTCCTGCCCTCCATCTCCTCTTTCCAGATAAAGTTGTGGGGTGAATCGTACAGAAGCTTCATCTCATAGGGCCGTACCTTGTCTGTCACGGCACGCTGAAGCATAAGCCCCAGGAATAACCGATTGGCAAATCCGAAATTAGCGGCGTTGTATGTAGTGCTGCAAAAACGCTGCCATGGGCTGTCTGTCTTATCGCTTACCGGAACATTTTCTCTGCTATTTATTTCCATTTTTTCCCTTTCGGGCAAAAGATAAATTCCGTTGTCCGGATGGGGAACTCCTTTCGGATACAGCTCCTTTGTTATGATTCGGTTAATTCTGCCGCTCTGGTGGCCGATGGTCAGAGATCCGGAATGAATCATGACCAGTATACTTCCCTTCCTGATTCCCCATGCATTGGCTGTCCGGCCGTCGTAAATCTCCGCCACGCGCTGCATCTCCACAAAATGATTTCCGCCTCCAATGGATCCAATCTGGTCATCATAGGACAAAGTATGGGCGGCCCCGATAAAATCCCCCAGGCCCTCGGTGCCGGTCGTATACAGGCTGCCCTTAAAGGCCGTGTACTCCAGGGCTTTTTCCTGTTCATCCCTGTCATAAAGGGACCATATTCCCCTTCCTTCTGCCTCCCCCGAAGTCTCCAGCAATCCCGTAAGCCCATGTCGCAGCATGGCTTCCCTCTGTATTCCGTTCATAGGTATACTGCGTCCGCCTTCAAAAAAGATACGGCGGATTTGGGGCAGCAGGGACACCAGGCAGCATTCCAGTTCTTCCTCCTTTAAATCCGTAGTATAGAGCCTCATACCGCAGTTAATATCATTTCCCATGGCCTGGGGTATCACGAATCCCTCTGTCATCAGCACAGTGCCGATAGGAATGCCGGCTCCCTTGTGAAAATCCGGAGTCACTGCTGCCTTTATGACAGAGTGTTCCTTTTCCACCGAAAAAACGCCGGACTCTTTCATCCGCTGCACAGTACCGGTAAATTCCATCATTGATTTCAGTTCATCCGCCGCCTTTTTCTCCGGCTTTGTCCCTTTAGGAAGGAAGATGGACACGCCGCAGGATTGGCCGCCAAATTCTAATTTTAATTCCATGTTGCCTTCTTTCTCTGTTTGTTTATCTGAATTGCTCTATTATACAACAAAATCCATAAGGAAAAAACAATCAATTGACAATCATTTGCAGTTGACGCTAAAATATATGTTATAGCGTGTCTGACACGACAATACTTTTTATGAAATGAGGCATCCACTTACATGAGTCAATTATCATACCATGAACAGGTAGACCGGGAAAACATTCTGCGGCTGCGCAATCTGATAAAAGACCTGCCGCCATTCTGCGGAGACTTTTTCCGCGGAATCGAGCCCAGGACATCCTCCAGGACCAGGATCGCCTATGCCTATGACCTGCATGTGTTCTTTGATTTCCTCCATAAGGAAAATCCGGCCCTTGCCAGGATTACGGTGCAGGATATCAAACTGGACCAGCTGGACCAGCTGTCTGTCACGGATTTTGAGGAATATATGGAATACCTGAAATATCGTTTCAATGACAAGAACCAGGAGGTCATGAACAAGGAACGGGGAATCATGCGAAAAATATCCTCCCTGAAAAGTTTCTACAATTACTATTACAGGAACGAGCGAATTAAGAACAATCCGGCGGCCCTGGTACAATTGCCCAAGCTCCATGAAAAGGAAATCATCCGGCTGGACGTGGATGAGGTGGCCCTTCTTCTGGACGAGGTGGAACAGGGTGACAAGCTGACCGATAAGCAGAAAAGTTACCATGCCAAAACAAAGACGCGGGACCTGGCCCTTCTTACCCTCCTTCTGGGAACCGGAATCCGTGTGTCTGAATGTGTGGGGCTGAATATCTCCGACATTGATTTTAAGAACGGCGGCATCCGCATATACCGCAAGGGCGGCAAGGAGGTGACCGTATACTTCGGAACAGAGGTGGAGGACGCCCTTTTAGACTACCTGGAGGAACGCGACCGCATCATCCCGGAGCAGGGACATGAGGACGCCCTTTTTCTCTCCCTGCAGCGCAGGCGAATGGCTGTGCGCAGCGTGGAAAATCTGGTTAAAAAGTATGCCCGCACCGTAGCTCCTTTAAAACCAATCACCCCTCACAAGCTGCGCAGCACCTATGGCACCAACCTGTACAGGGAGACAGGCGACATCTATCTGGTGGCCGATGTGCTTGGCCACTCCGATGTCAATACCACTAAGCGGCACTATGCCGCGCTGGAGGATGAGAGAAGACGCAGCGCCAGGAATAAGGTCAGGCTTCGGGAGAAATAGAATTACAGTACCGGACAGAAATAATTTACAGTACCGGACAGAGCGTGCAGACTGTGCAGACTTCCCGCCGCACGGTCTGTCATATGTTCTGGCCCACCTGTTGTGCACAGCAAAAACATGACCCAGGATACAGGCAGAGGCAAAATCACGACCAGCCCCTTTTTATATCAGATATATGTATCTGTTTCTTTTTGACCTTATTCAGAAAATATTCCAGTATCTGCTGTACAACGATTTCCGGTATGGGCCGGAAGTACAGAAGATTTTGTAGGGCTGCCATGCCCTGGTCCTCCAGGTCTCGGTCCTCCCGCCTACCTCTCCCCATTTCCGGCGCCTCCGCCAATATCATCACCATCTCAGCCAAAGGCAGGGATGCCTTTTTATCGAAAAGCATCTGACCGTCTCTTTGAAGACATATAAAAAATCCGCGGTTGAAGGTATCATACGTAATCGTTTCCAACGCCAGGCTCTTCTCCAGTTCCTCCTTCTGCTCTTTGTCAATGGGACCATATTCCATCTGTATTCCCAAATCCGAAAAAACTGCCGCATATCTGTCAAGCAGCGGGCAAATCCGTTGGTATTCCTCCTTAAAAAGAGATTGTCCTATTGAAAAAGACACAAATCTGTTTTGCAGCAGGCACCGGACATACTCACTTGTTTTCTCCGCCCCCTCTACCGGAATGCCAAGCCCTATCATGTGACGCAGGAAGGCAAATGCGCAGCGCATATCAGACGCATCTGCTGAAAAGGCCCGTATCTTTGCCAGACACGTTCCTTCCCCGCCGTAAATCCGTGCATTCAGTCTTCCTTCCTTATTTTCCTTCAGCTGTATTTTTGCAACATCCAGACAGCTGCATGTAAACTCTTTCCGGAACAGCTTACTTACAGCAAGCTGCCTTCCTCTCACCTCAATCTTTGACACTTCTTTTGGAAGCCACGGGGAAGTCCAGACCAGGAAACGGCGTTTATCAGGATCCGGATGAGCCGCCGCAGTCTGCTCCGGGCTGAACATTCGTCCCGGAAGGTCCACCTGTGCTCCCCGTTCCTCCAACAGTTCAAACAGCCGCTTACAATCCGGGCAGTAGTCGTAAATTTTAAACAGCTTACCGGTACTGCCTGAAAAAACAAAGCCGTCATGGTTCCATCTTACACTGCGTATATCATCCAGGCTGTACCTGTGTTTCCTGAAAAATATATCCCGGAACAGGACCTCCTCCCCTCTGACCAGGAGCATCCTGCACCCATAACACCAAAGCCATAAACCCATGGTACCAAAAATCAGTAAAAATCACAGGGAAATGCACACCGACGCATAATTTGACAGTACATATAGGGCTGTTTCCGTATATATGTAATGACCAAGTCATCCATCTTTCCGGTAGGCCTTCCAGACCAGCTTATTGATTTAATACAGGATCCGAAAACACGGAGTAACCGACATGTTCCTGGCGTCTCTTCCGGTGATTCAGCCTGTACTTAATTTTTACATGGTATTTTTCCATCCGCTTTCTCTGTAATTCCAGGCCGTATCGGATATCCTGGTTCCCGGAGGCCGGCAAGGTCCCATTCCTTACCCATCCACATAATTGTGAGTCAAAGTCTTCGTAAATCTGCTGGTCTGTCTTTTCCTGCATTTCACAATCCTCTTGTTTTGATATTGTATACTACACGGCCGGTAACCGGTCATTTCTGCCATACTGTCATATGACAGGCTTACTGCACAGATATGCGCTTCAGCTGGCCTTTTTTCTTGAGCTGTCCCACCAGGTCGGACATATCGTAGTCCGCAGGCGTCTTTAACTGGGCAGTCAGCACATAGGTGGACGCCTCCTCTGTAAGCTGGATATTCACCATCTTGCAGTTCTGGTCCTGCAATGTCCGGTTGATGAACTGGAAGATGTCCTCATCCAGACTTTCGCAGTATTCAATCTCCACCTCTTTGTCCTCCCCGTTCCTTCTGGAAAAATAACCTTTCCTGCCCAGGAACAGTTCCGAGAGCATCACGATAGCCGTGGATACAGCCCCCAGAATATACATTCCCGCTCCCATGGACATACCCACGCCCACAGTCGCCCATATTCCGGCCGAGGTAGTGATTCCGTTCACGCTGTTGTTCCGGAAAATAATGATGCCTGAACCAATAAAGCCAATGGCCGTAACCACTCCCGCAGCCACACGGGAAGGGTCCAGTTTTACATACTCGTTCAGCACATCCCCGAACCCATACTTGGAAATAATCATCATCATGGCAGAGGCCACAGCAATAATTACATGGGTCCTGGTGCCTGCCGTCTTCTTTTTACTCTGCCTCTCGCAGCCAATAAGGCCGCCGCAGAGAGCAGCGGCCACCAGCCGTAATACGTAGATAAGCTGTTCCGTGACAAATTGATTCATGTAGCTCCTCCGTCCCGGGAGCACAGTCCTGTTCCGGGCTCTGTGCCAATCCATTTACTAAATAATATATTCTAACACCCCTCCATCTGCTTTTACAAGTTAATTCCTTGTAAAGGTTTCCATTAAGACAGCCATTAAAGCTGCCATTCAAACTGCCGGAACCTGATGTGCAATACAGGGCGGCGCCCAAATTCCTGCGCTGCCCTGCTGCATGGCCAAACACATTTTTACTTACCTCATACGGTTAATCCAGCACATATAAGAACTCCTGCTTCCCATCCCTTCCGGCACGTTCCTTCAGGGATGAAATCTGGCTGGAGGACAGCCGCTCCTTAAGAACATAGAGATATTCCACCCGGTCCTCTTCATAAGCCTGAATAGCCATTTCCCCGGCCTGTTCCTGATTCAATGACTCATATGTCATATAGAATATATCTGCATGGTCTGTCTGGTATGCATTCCGGGCGATTTCCGCCTTATCAGCATCCGTCAGCTCATCCTTTAATATGGAAAAAATGTCCGTATTCCCGGCCCTGGCAGCCTGCTTTGCCATCTCTGTTTTTCTGGCCTTAAGGGATGGGGCATCATTTTCCGAGATAATGGCAAAATACTCTATCTGGTTCTCGGCATAAAACTGTTCCATCAGGCTGGCACAGGTTTCCGGGCTTACACTGCCTGACACGGCTGCAAAGTAGGACAGATTATCCGCCTCATAAAAGCGCCGGGCCAATTCATCCGCCGTACCTTCAAAGGGGCCTGCCGCTTCCAACAGGGCCATCTGCTCCGGCCGGAACCCGTATTTGCTCTTACTCAGCTTTTGCTTTTCAATGGACTGCCGCACTGCCTCAGCTATGGCGCTGTTATCTGCATATTGCTCCGTCCTGCCAGTAAAGCATAAAGGCTTTCCGTCAACCTGCCGGACTACATCATACTGGCCGGGGTCCACGTTCCAGGCCAGAACCACGATATAACCATTGGCCCAGAACATTTTTGTCTGAAGGCTTTTCTGGTCCGGACTGCGGCGCACATCCTCATACTCATTCCAGCTGATCGTTTCTGAATCGGCAAAGCTCCCGCTGGACCTGACGGATGTATCTGCTTTCCCAATTCCCGCTATCGTCTGCGCTCCCAGCCTATCTGCCGCGCCTGTCAGAACATTCTCTGCCCCAACCGTCCCATTTTCCCTCTGTAACGGAGCAAATCCGCACAGCACAGCCATGGACACGATTGTTGCAGACATTATACAGGCTGCCAGGGACCATGGCCTGCTTCTCTTTCTGAATTCCATGATGGAAACCAGCCTTTCCTTCATCCACTTTGCATTTTCACTGAGAGGAAGGCCCATATCTGCACTCACCGGCATGGGACGGCGCCTGAGCGCGGTGAGGAGAATCTCGCCATAAAGGTGTTTATTCCTGCCGTCCATACGGCGGATTACCTCCTCGTCACAGGACAGTTCACAGGCCCGGGATACCTCCTTTTGCAGCACATACACAGCCGGGTTAAACCAGTGCAGGCATACGGCCGCCTCCACCAGCCACTTGTAAAACCCATCCATACGCCGGACATGGGTGAGCTCATGCAGAAATACATAATATGCCCTCTCTGCCGGAAAATCACCAGGCATGATGATAACAGGGGACAACAGCCCCATTGTCACCGGCGAAGGAAGGGTGCTGCTGACCACCAGCCTCGGTCTCCTGTTCAGGCCGCAGACACGGCAGGCTTCCTCCAGCGGTGCGCCATAGGCCTCCAGCCCCCCATCACGGGCAATAGCCAGGGATTCATTGCTCTTATACAGCCTGGCTGCGGACCTGTAATTCCATATCCTTCTTCCCATCAGCAAAGCGGCCACAGACAGCCACAGTGTAAGGAGAAACAGATACAGCCCAGGGGCCTTTGCGGTATAGGCCTTTGCGGTATCAGCTTTTGCGGTATCTCCCACCGTGAAAGCCATCTCCTCCATATCTCCTGTTTCCGCCAATCTCTCCGTCCCCGTTCCCGGACGCACTCCCATAACCGATTCCGGCTGTCCCGCAGGATTTCCGCTGCCGGAACGTCCATCCATCCAGGCATAAAGATTCCCCCCGTCAGACAGAAGGCCGGCGGACATCCCGCTGCTTAAAGCATCCGGAAAGATAAGGCCGGCCGGGGATGGTATGGGCAAAAGCAGCCTGAGCACGGCTGCCAGCCAGATGTAATACTGCCATCTGCGCCCCATATGGCTGCCAAATATCCGTGTGGCTCCAAGGAGCACCAAAATCAGTGCTGTTCCTGACAGTGACAGGGTAAAGAGCATCTTCAGGCACATATTCATCCCTTATCTCCTCCCTTCTCCCAGAACGCCTTCAGCTCCTCATAATCCTCCTCTGTCAGATATTCCTGACTGACAAGAGCGGATATCAGATGCTTTGTGTCTCCGCCAAATATCCGGTCTACCAGAAGCCGGGCCTGGGTCTGCCGGTACTCCTCCCTGGACACCAGGGAAACATATTCGTTCAGCCTGCCCTGCTTGCGCACGGTCAGCATACCATTTTCAGTCAGACGTGATAACAGAGTCAGAATGGTATTGGCCTTCCAAGACTTTCCCCTGGCTGCCAGTTCCTCCCCCAGAACGCCGAACATGGTCCTTCCTCCTTTGTCCCAGATGACCTCCATAACCTCCATTTGCGCCTCAGGCAGTGATATTTCCTTCTCCATCTGACCAACCCCTTTCACCTACATTTTGTAGTTCTTATACTCAGTTTACACCTACTATATGTAGGTGTCAAGAACAAATGATAAGGGTTGATGACAAAATCCTGTCACAGTACATCCGTATTGTCAAAACGGAACCGCTCTAAAAGTCCTTTCAGCAGCAGCGCCTGGGCTGAAAGCTCCTCGCTGGCTGCCGCGCTTTCCTCGGCCGTGGCTGAATTCTCCTGAATCACGCCTGCTATCTGTTCCATCTCCCGGGTCACCTGTTCCACGGAATACGCCTGTTCCCTGGAAGCAGACGCTATATCGTCCATGGTCTTTACCACATTCTGCACCCCGTTCAATGCATTTCGCATGGAAACAGCTGTGGCGTCCACAATTAGTGTCCCATCCTCCACTGCCTTTAACGAATGGGTGATAAGGTCAACTGAATTCCTGGATGCCTGGGCGCTTTTGGATGCCAGGTTTCTGACCTCCCCTGCCACCACGGCAAATCCCTTCCCCGCGTCCCCGGCCCGTGCAGCCTCCACAGCAGCATTGATAGCCAGTATGTTGGTTTGAAACGCAATATCCTCTATGGTCCTGATGATTTCACGTATTTTAAAGGTACTGGTCTTAATATTGTGTATGGCGTTCTGCAGCTCCTGCATCCTGCCATCGCTTTTTACAGCCTCCTCTCCCACATTTGCGGCCAAGCGGCTGCCCTCTGAGGCGAGGTCGGCATTGGATGTAATCTTCTGGGAAAGGTCATTGATAACAGTTGCCAGTTCCTCCACGGATCCTGCCTGTTCCGCAGCCCCCCTGGACAGTGTCTGGGCCCCCGCGGAAACCTGTTCCGAACCGCAGGAAACCTGCTCTGCCGAGATGTTTATTTGCCTTAAGGTATCATTCAGAGAAGCGATGATTTGCTCCAGAGCTTCCCGGATAAACCTGAAATCACCTATATAATTCCCCTCCACCGGCACAGCCAGGTTTCCCGCCGAAACCTCTGTCAGTATATAGGTGATATCCTCGATGATATCCTTTAAGGAGCGCACTGAGGAACGGACGCTTTCAGACAGTCTTCCAATCTCATCATCCCCGACAGCCCGTATATCCACATCCAGATTCCCCCTGGAAAATGCCTCCATACTGGCGCTGATGCCCCCCAGAGGCTTCAGCACCCTGCGGACCGCAAATACAATCAGCAGGACCAGCAGGGCCAGCATCAGAATGGACACGAACGCCATTGTCTCTATCAGATAATTGCGGGTGTGGTTTACTTCTGACAAAGGCAGCGTGGCCACGGCCAGCCAGTCCGTTGTATCACAGTTCCGGAACATGGCTGTGTATTTGACGCCGGAATATGTAAAATCCGCAAATCCATTGTAATTATTTTTTACCTTGTTTTTATAATCATCCGATATTTTTATCTCACTGACATTTTTGCCGGATGCAGTGGGGTCGTCGCTGTAGATGTAATCCGAGCTGTTGGAAATCAACTCCAGGTATCCTGCCTCTCCTACCTTTATATCGGAAAGTGTCTGCTTAAGTGTATCCAGGTATACGTCAAATCCAAAAAGACCTGTTATCTCTGAACCATTCCCGGATACCACCGGTGACACGATGGAGACAATCATCTCATGAGTGGCCGGATCCAGAAATGGTTCTGTTATGATGGTACTTCCCCCTGAAATCACAGATTCATACCATTGAGTATCCTCCAAACCGGCGTCCACCACACTGCCGTTTGACAGAAGGTAGCTGTCTGTCCTTGGATCTGCCACCCAGGCCTCCATCACCTTCTCCTTTTCCCCCATCTGAACCAAAGCACTATTAAGCACCCTCAGCACATCGTCCAGTTGGTTATAAGCACTGATATCTTCCTCCCTGGAGACAGATGCAAAATATGTCTGCAAATCATCATTATCCCGAAACATGCCGGCTGCTGTAACCTTGCTGCTGAAAAAGTCATCCACGCTGGAGACTGCATAATCTGTCTGAACCTCCAGTATTTTGTCATTCAGGGCGGAAATGGCCCCGGCTGCCATGACACAGGCCATGGTAATAAGTATAATTAAAAAGGGAATCAGTACCAGTAAAAGGCTCAGGCTGATTTTAAAAGAGATGGAGCTCCTTCTGCATCCTCTGCCCTCCTTTCGGTTAATCCTGCCTCTGCCTTCTGCGTTTTCCATAAGTTTTATATCCCCCTGCTGCTTTTATAAAATCATGACACCATTCCATCATTATACCATAGCGCCAAAAAAAGGCAAACCGAAAGGTCTGCCAAAAGACATGGTATCTGCAATTATGATTCTGCATTATACTTCTGCGGCCGCCAGAGCCTCTCCCAGCTCCCTGCAATGATTGAGTGCATCTTCGCCCGGACTCTCCTGGGCAATGACGCCTTCTCCTCCCACTACGTCGGCTCCTGCATTGGCCATACGGGCCTGCCAGTCGCGCATCCACTCTCCATCGCCCCATCCATAGGAGCCAAAGAGACCAATATGCTTACCGGAAGCAAACGTCTCCACCTCTGCCACAAACGGATCCATCTCACTCTCTTCCAGGACTTCTGCTCCCATAGCCGGGCATCCCAGAGCAAAAACGCCTGCATCCTTCAGCGCATCTGCCGAAATATTGGAGACCTCTGTCACCAGGGCATCCTTTCCGGCCTTCCTGATGCCTTCCGCCACCGCATTGGCCATGGCCTCTGTGTTGCCTGTCTGTGACCAGTAAACTACCATAATCTGATTCATGTCGTATATCCTCCTTATATTGTCATTGATTTATATTGATTCAGATTGTGTATCCTTAAGATTGCATCAATCTT
>ENA-OPSX01000317-OPSX01000317.1-human-gut-metagenome-genome-assembly--contig:-NODE-317-length-32448-cov-4.381903_pt1 | contig 32448 bp, 25 predicted proteins | sample MGYA00241462_ERZ501916 | MGnify/ENA primary metagenome ERZ501916 (study PRJEB25962, sample SAMEA2042113) | human gut metagenome | biome: human gut; feature: human-associated habitat; material: faeces...
TGGCTATTGATCAGCTGATTGAAGACGGCGACAACTATTATTATGTAGACATCAACGGTGTTATGGCAGCTAACCAGTGGGTAGCTATCGACAACGAAGATGCAGGACAGGACAATGAGCCAGATCATTACTGGTATTACTTCCAGGCAAATGGTAAGGCTTTAAAGAATGGCGACAATGCTAAGGTTGCTCTGAAGACAATCAACGGCAAGAAATATGCTTTTGATGACGAAGGCAAGATGCTGTACGGTTGGGTTTCTGAGGACAATGCAGAGCGCGTAGACAATACAGACGGCGACGGCTTCAAGGAAGGTACCTACTACTTCGGCGGCGAAGATGATGGCGCTATGACTGTGGGCTGGCTGCAGATGGATATCACATACGATGAAGCAACCAATGATTATGAGATTGCTCCTGTATTCAACGATGATGAGGATCAGAGCCGTTGGTTCTACTTCCAGTCAAATGGTAAGAAGGTTCAGGCTAAAGATGGTGATCTCCAGAAGAGCAAGACCATCAATGGCAAGAAATATGAGTTCGACCAGTATGGCGCTATGACAGCAGAGTGGTCTCTGGATGTTGAGGCAGCTTCTAAGAATGGTACAAGAGACAGCTACAGCACATCAGCTACCAACAGTGTATCTGCTAAGTATGCTGAGCAGTGGAGATACTTCAACAGCGTTGAGGATGGTTCCCGCGTAAGCAAGGGCTGGTTTAAGGTAGTAGCAGCTGAGTATCTGAACTACGATAAATACAACGATGATGAAGATGCATGGTACTATGCAGACGGAAGCGGCAACCTGTATGCAGGCGAGTTCAAGACCATCAAGGGCAAGAAGTATGCGTTCCGTAATGACGGCCGTATGGTTGACGGACTTAAGTTTATCAAGGATGACGGCAGCGGTTTAGACGTAAAAGCTGACGACGATGACAGCTATCCATTCGATGATGAAGACAGATTCAATGAGAACGCACCTAAGCTTAATAAGCTTGGTTACAAGTGCTATTACTTCGGTGATGGAAATGATGGCGCTATGAGAACAAACAAGACCACTGTTTCTATTGATGGCGATAACTTCAGCTTCTACTTCGAGAAGTCCGGCGGAAGCAAGGGTGCTGGCCGTACAGGAGAGAAGGATGATAAGTTCTACCAGTCTGGTAAGCTCTTAAAAGCTGGATCTGAGGAGAAATATCAGGTAGTTAAGGCTGTTGATGATACTGATTCTCTGGGTTACGTAAAACTGGATGATGCAGCCGATTTTGTTAAGGATCTTGGCAATAACGTAACATCTAAAGAAGTTACCAAAGAGAATATTGCTAAACTTGGTCTTAACAAGAAGGTTGACGACATTAAGGAACTGTATATTATCAACGACGGTAAGGGTATGGACACTGATAAGTACTTCCTGGTAAATACATCTGGTAAAGTGATTGACAACAAGTCCAAGAACAAAGATGGCAATGACTTCCAGTATGTAGTAGCTAAGGGCGGTAAGATTCTTGGTATCTACGTAGAAGATTAATTATAAATAATAAGTCGGTGTAGTCTGGCTATAAGGGGGAAGGCGTTGTGACTGATCTATCGTATTAGTCATAGCGCTTTCTCTTTTTGATATGGAGGACATGTTACCGCAAAATATAATACATAGAATGATTTTCCTGGAGGTATTTATGATAAGAAAAGGAATCCTTATATTGGGGACCGCAATGTTAATAGGTCTGTCAAGCACAATTCCAACATTGGCAGAGACGGCCCCGTCTATAACAATGGAAAACAGCGGGGCCTACCTTTTTACATGGCGTCCGGTAGATTATGGAAATGGACAGTCATTTGCAATCCTTGTAGGAGGGAATACCATTAACGAAAGTGATGTCATCTTGAACCGTGGCTACGATTATGGTTATACATTCCAGCCAAACAAGTATTCACGCCCATGGGGACAGGTTCCTGATTTGGTCAATGCAGGTGGTGTCTGGGCAATACCGGATAACTGGTCATCTCTTCCTGAAGGAATACAACCGACCACCCGCATTGTTTTGCTTACGAACAATAAAAATTATTCAAGCAATGAGCGTTATGTTGATGTTGTGCATTTGCCAAACGGAGTTTCTGCTTCTGAGCTGCCTCCTGAGGTCAGAAAATATCTTATTAATGTGGACGGATCAGATGCAGGAGCATATGACGGAACCATAACTTCAGGATGGATAACCGAGGGCAATCAGCGGAAATACCGTAAACCGGACGGCAATTTTGTGGCAGGCGGATGGCTCAGGGTTGATGGTGAATCCTATTATATGAATGATGAGGGTATCATGCTGGTAGATACCGTCACTCCTGACGGGATTTACGTAAATGCAAAGGGCGAAAAGACTAATTATATGCCGGGATGGAAACAGGACCAAAAAGGTTGGCGCTATCTCATGGGCACGGGCAATTATGCCGCGAATACCTGGTTCAAAGATGCAGACGGAAAATGGTATTACTTCAATATAGGAGGATATATGGTAACCGATAAGGAAACTCCTGATGGTTATTATGTAAATGCTGACGGCGTTTGGGATGGAAATGCCTCCACAATCGTGAATCAAAAGAGCGGCGGGCCTGGCGAAAACAGTGCATCCAATACCTCTCAGGAAGGTTGGGAGCAATTCGGAGACACTTGGAAATATAAACTGTCGGACGGAAGCTATGTCACGAATGCCTGGAAACAGGACACGGACGGGAAATGGTATTATTTCGGTGGGGATTCTCTCATGGTCACCAGTCAGACTACACCGGACGGATATCATGTAGATAAAGATGGCGTGTGGGTTGAGAACGAATAAATTTCTCCGATAAAAATTCCCATGGGGAAGCGTCCCAAAGTTTGTGTAAACCTTCAAACTGATGTAAGATAAAATTACTCAGTTTGGAGGTTTTTTTATGGCAAGGAAAAATGATTCACCACAAAAAGCAGCTCCGAATGAGAGAACCATTCGACATCAGAAATAAAATAAAAAAATCATTCGGTTTTCTTGAGTCATAAAGTTGCGGAATAATGGGTAAAATGATATACTGATTAAGTATTTGGAAAAAGAATAAGAAAGAGTAGTGCAAGCCTATGGATAATATAAAGACAAAAGAAACATCGAATGAGGGAACAAAAAAATTATTGGAAGCCTGGAGAAAATTCAATTCATTTGTGGCAGGTATTTTTACCGTGCTTATAATTTCTGTATTCCCATTGGTTTTTCATGATTATTATTATGATATATTAGTGGCTAAATATGTTTTCTATTACGGTTCTGTTATTCTGATGATTGTGGCAATGCTGGCCGGTGCAGTGTTTTTCTGGTATAAGGATAGGCATGAGCTTGGTGGGAATGCTGTAAAGGAAATGCGTTCAAAGGCCAAATTAAATGCTTTAAAAAAGTCAGACTGGGCTATGATAATTTTTTTGATTGCGGTTACCGTATCTACCTTGCAGTCAGAGTACCGTTTTGAATCTTTCTGGGGAAATGAGGGAAGATACATGGGAATGTTTTTGATACTGCTGTATGGAATCAGCTTTTTTGTTATCAGCCGATGCCTTCTTTCTGCCTCGCGGAAAAACACTTGTGACGACAAAGTATCTGGATGTGTTCCTGGCAGCGGGTATCGTTGCGTGCATGATTGGTATTCTGCATTTCTTTAAAATTGACCCCATTGGCTTTAAAAGAGGTCTGAGGGGAGATGATTATGTTATTTTCACGTCTACGATTGGTAATATCAACACATATACTTCCTATGTGGCTATGGTATCCGGAATGGGAACCGCGATGTTTTCAGTTGAGAAAAACACATACAGAAGGTTATGGTATCTGATTGCAGCGGTCATATCCCTGTTCGCGCTGATTGTAGGTATAAGTGATAATGCATATCTGGCATTGCTTGTTCTTTTTGGTCTCCTTCCGCTTTACCTTTTCAGGAATATAGATGGAGTAAAGAGGTATGTATTGTTATTAGCTGTTTTGTTTACAGAGTTTCAGGTTATAGGTACCCTTAGCTATAAGTTTCCCAATCATGTAATTGAGTTTCAGGGACTGATGAATGTGATTGCGTCATTCGGCGGATTAACATATCTTATCATTGGACTATGGGGATGTACTGTGTGTTTATATTTAATTGCACATAAACTTCCGAAAAATCATCCGCTGCACAGCGGCAGCAATATTGGAAGATGGGTTTGGCTGAGCGTCATTTTGTTGGTCTGTATGGGAGTTATCTACATGCTTTATGATGTGAATATTGCAGGAAACATAGAAAAATATGGGGCATTAAACCAGTATCTGCTTCTAAATGATGACTGGGGAACGCACCGGGGGTATATATGGAGAATTGGGATGGAATTTTATCAGAAGCAGCCCATTCACCATAAATTGTTTGGATATGGACCGGATACGTTTGGTATCATTACAGTGAAAAATTACTTTGAAGACATGGTCAGGAGGTATGGTGAAAAGTTTGACAGCGCACATAACGAATACTTACAGTATTTGGTTACAATCGGAATTGTTGGCCTTACTGCCTATTTAGCTCTGCTTTTAACGTCGATTACAGAGATGCTCCGTACATTGAAAAAAAGACCTGAATTGATTGCAATTGCATTTGCGGTTATCTGCTATGGTGCTCAGGCGGCGGTTAACATAAGCGTACCTATTGTTGCGCCGATAATGCTGACCCTCATGATGCTTGGTGTAGCGGCGGTCCGGGATGTATCAGGAAATACTGAATAATGTAAGGAATGTAAGCAATATCCAGCGGTACTTGGCGGTTGGCTTATTGCATTATTGGGAAGATAATGCTATACTCTAACGGTATGTTTATTTAAGATACGGCAAATGTTAAGCGCTTTCATGCGATGGGAGTTTGTTGTTTATGAAAAAAGATTATGAGCCATACAAGAGAATGGTAAGATTTTTGTTCAGTGCGGTTCTCATAGGCCTGGAAGTGATGGTGTATGGACATGTATGGTTGAAATATTACAATGGATTCATGGAATTTCCCTACAACCGTACAGGTAACTGGCTGATTATGGCAGTATATGGTATTCTTCTGCTGGTATTCAGCGCCATTTATGGCGGCTTGAGGATTGGGTATCTCAGGATATTTAATATTATATACTCACAGGTGCTGACAAGCTTTTGCGCGAATATTCTCATATATCTGCAAATTACTTTGTTAACAAAGCATTTTCAAAACCCCGTACCGCTGTTGGCTATGACAGGAGTAGAGGGGGTGTGGATTACTGTGTGGAGTGTGATCTGCACACAGATATACCTTCGAATATATCCTCCGCGAAAGGTGGTACTGGTCTATGGGGAACGTCCGGTTTATTCGCTTATGGTTAAGCTTTACGGCAGGGCGGACAGGTATGATATCAAGGAACTGGTACATATATCGAAAGGTATGGATGTAATAAAGGAAAAAGCAAAGCAGTATGAAGGAGTGATACTTTGCGATATTCCTTCGCAGATGCGTAATCAGCTCTTAAAATACTGTTATAATGAATCTATCCGGACTTATATGGTGCCAAAGATATCTGATATTATCATACGGAGCGCAGAGAATCTCCATTTATTTGATACCCCTTTGATGCTTGCGCGAAATACTGGGCTTAGCTTTGAACAACAGTTCATAAAGCGTACATTTGATATTATCATAGCTGTGTGTGCGCTGGTGATTCTTTCGCCGGTTTACCTGGTAACAGCAGTCTGCATTAAGCTCTATGACAGGGGGCCGGTTATATTTAAGCAGAAGCGATATACAAAGGATGGCAAGATATTCGATATTTATAAGTTCCGCAGCATGATTGTCAACGCTGAAGCAGCAGGAACATCTGTCCCGGCCGCAGACAAGGATCCCAGAATTACGCCTGTAGGCAGAGTGATTCGGGCGCTGAGAATTGATGAGCTGCCCCAGTTTATTAATATATTAAAAGGTGAGATGAGCGTCGTCGGACCCAGACCGGAACGGATTGAACACGTAGAGTTATATACAAAGGATATACCGGAATTCGTATACCGTTTAAAGGTAAAAGGCGGGCTTACGGGGTATGCTCAAGTTTATGGCAAGTATAACACCACTGCATATGATAAATTGAAGCTGGATTTGATGTATATCCAGAATTACTCGATTTGGCTTGATATTGAAATTATTTTTAAGACGATAAAGATTCTTTTGATTAAGGAAAGCACGGAAGGGTTCTCGGAAGAACAGGCAGCTGCTATTACCAAAGAGTGCGGGGATCTCACCGAAACCATGGAGGAAAAGGATAGAAAGCTGTAGATATGAAAAAATTAAATGTGCTTCAGGTCAGCCGTATGTATTATCCGGCCAGAGGCGGAATTGAAAGAGTGATACAGGATATTTCGGAGGGTCTGCGTGATTTTACTGATATAGAGGTTCTCACCTGCCAGGTAAAAGGAAATGAGGTTAAGGAAATCATACATGGGGTTCCTGTTACCCGTTGTGCAAGCAGAGGGATGCTTTTATCTTTACCAATAGCACCCTCCTTTTTTCGGAATTTCAAGACTATGTCAAAGGGAAAGGATATTGTTCATATTCATCTGCCTTTTCCAATGGCGGATTTAGCGGCTGTGACATCAGGTTATAGCGGCAAACTGGTTATTTGGTGGCACAGTGATGTTGTGCGTCAGAAAAAGCTGATGTTGCTTTACAGACCGATTATGGAGAAGTGTTTAAAGCGGGCTGATGCAATCGTGGTCGCATCTGAGGGTCATATTGAGGGCTCTTCTTATTTGGGACCATATAAGGATAAATGTCATGTAATTCCGTTTGGAGTTGAAAAGAACATGGAGAAGCGGGCTGATGAATATGTGAAAGTAAAAACTGTCAATTCATCCAGTGATATCCGCTTTCTTTTTGTAGGGAGACTTGTATATTATAAAGGGTGTGATGTGCTCATCAGGGCCATGAGCCAAGTGAAATATGGCCATCTGGACATAGTGGGTGAGGGACCGCTTAAGACGGAATTGACTGAACTGTCCGAGAAATTGGGGCTTACGGACCGTGTGTCCTTCTTGGGGGAAGTAGCTGACAGTGTTCTGGATGAGTGCTTTCGTAAATGTGATGTATTTGTATTGCCTTCAGTAGAAAAAAGCGAAGCATTTGGTATTGTACAAATGGAGGCAATGGCATATGGAAAGCCGGTCATTAATACAAATTTGAAAAGCGGGGTTCCATACGTCAGCCTGCATCGGGTTACCGGTTTGACAGTAGAGGCGAAGAATTCATCCGATTTGGCAGATGCCATGAACTGGCTGGCGGAGCATCCTGAAGCCAGGGAAGCGTACGGAGCGGCTGCCTGCAGACGGATTAAGGAGCATTTCAGCCAGAGCAACATGCTGAAGGAACTGCGGACGCTCTATGAAAAGCTGATTGGGGAGGAAGCATAGATGAAAATTGGATTTGAAGCCCAGCTGCTGCTGGACCGCCATAAGACCGGAATCGGGTGGTGTGCGGATAACCTGATACGGAGTTTGGTACAAATGGAAGGCCATGATGAATATCAGTTGCAGTATTTTTCATTAAAAGAGCCGGATGAGCGTTTGAAGGGACTGAGACAATACGAAGATCTGGGAATCAAGCTCAGGCCCTGCCGATGGTTCCGCTTTGTGTATTATAAGCTCATATGGCCCTTTATTCCTGTGCCCTATTCATTGTTTTTCGGCAGGGAATGTGAGGTTACGCAATTCTTTAACTTCTTTGTACCGCCGGGAGTTAAAGGAAAAAGGGTTACCATTGTCCATGATATGGCGTATAAAGCATGCCCCGAAACGGTAAAACTGAGGACAAGACAGTGGCTGGAATTAGTACTGAAGGGGTCATGCCGCCGCGCGGATATGATTGTGACTGTATCGCAGTTCAGTAAGGATGAGCTGATTCGATATTTGGGCGTCCCGGAAGAAAAGATACGTGTCATGCATTTGGGAGTAGACCGGTCAAAGTTCGGCAGCTGTCAGACACCGGAGAAGGTGAGAGCTGTAAAGGAAAAATATCATATTAAGGACAGGTATTATCTGTACCTGGGAACCATCGAACCGAGAAAGAATATAAAAAGAATGATCGAGGCTTATGGCAGGCTTCACGATAAAATGCCTGATGCGCCACAGTTGGTTTTGGCGGGGGGACGCGGATGGCTCTGCGATGATATATATGAGACAGCAGAGGCATTAAATTTGGGCGATGACATCCTTTTTACCGGTTATGTGGAAGACGGGGAAGCGCCTGTCCTTTTAGCGGAGGCCGTTGCCTTTTTATTTCCGTCCTTATATGAGGGCTTTGGCATTCCGCCTTTGGAAGCCATGGCCTGTGGAACGCCGGTGCTGTCTTCCGACAGAGCCTCTCTACCGGAGGTTCTCGGAGACGCAGCCCTGCTAGTGAATCCGGAGTCGGTTGAAGCAATTTGCCGGGGAATGGAGCGGCTGGCGAAGGATGAGACGCTGCGCGGGGAGTTGTCCCGAAAAGGGAGCAAGAGAGTACAGCGGTTTACCTGGGAGCGCTCTGCGCGGACTTTAAAGGAAATATATCAGGAATTATCCACGTTGGAGGAAAGCGATGCAGTTGTTTAAAGAAATTTATGCATATAGAGAGATGATATTCAGCCTTGTACGGAGAGATTTAAAGGGACGTTATAAGGGATCCGCTTTGGGCTTTTTCTGGACGTTTCTGAATCCGCTTTTGCAGCTCGTGGTGTATACCTTTGTTTTTTCTGTTATTATGAGAAGCAATGTGGAAGACTACTATCTCCACCTTTTTGTGGCATTGGTTCCCTGGCTGTTTTTCAGCATGTCCGTGTCAGAAGGGTGTTCCTGCATCCGGTCCCAGCAGGACCTGGTAAAGAAAATTTATTTCCCAAGGGAGGTTCTGCCTATAGCGTATGTTACAAGCCAGTTTATCAACATGCTGCTGAGCTTTGTGGTGGTTCTTGTGGTGGTGCTGATATCCGGACGGGGGCTGAACCTGATCGCGCTTTTGTGTCTTCCGATTATAGCGATAGTGGAATATCTGCTGTGTCTGGGATCTGCCCTTTTTGTGTCGGCCATCACTGTATATATACGCGATATGGAGTATTTATTGAAGATTATTACCATGGCGCTGCAGTTTTTGACGCCGGTTATGTATTCCATTGATATCGTACCGGAACGTTTTATGGCCATCTATCTTTTGAATCCGATGACACCTATTATTTTGGCATACAGAGATATTCTGTATTATGGAAAGGTTCCGAGACTGACGACACTATTGCATGCGGTTCTTATGGGGATGATTTTGCTGGTGATTGGCTTCCTGGTTTTTGGAAAGCTGAAACGCCGTTTTGCCGAGGAACTGTAGCCTGGATGAGAGTAAAGGAGATTGAAAATGGGTAACTCAATTCAAGTAGAGGAGATAATGCAGGAGTTACGGAATAATGTAAAAAAAAGAAGCTATCCGAAGGAAGCCCTGGATTTTAATTCTGTCCGCGCCCAAAAGCAGGGGGAGGAGGATTTGGATTTCTTTGAGGAGCTCATGGAACGTGACATCAGCTATATGAACCACAGCTCCTATGTAGAATATGACCGGCCCATAACAGGCAGGGGGCCCAGAATCAAAAGAATCATTAAAAATCTGTATCAGTTTCATCTGAGACCGCTGTGGGACGCTCAGAATTGTTTTAATTTAAAGGCCGCATCCGCTATGACTCAGTTGCGGAATTTTGTGCTTCAGCAAATGAAGGACAATGAACAGACGGAAAAGCAGATAGAGGAATTAAGGCAAATCTGCAGGGAGCAGGAGATTAGGCTGGAGCGGTTGGAGAAAAAGCTTTCGGAGGAAAAAGGATGAGAGTATATCAAATGCTGAGCAGCCTTTCTTATGGAGACGCCATAGGCAATGTTGTGCTGGCTCTGAAGGAGGCCATACAAAAGCTGGGTTATGAGACAGAGGTATATGCAGAAGAGATTGATACCAGGCTGCCGGCAGGAGCGGCTAAGAGAATACAGTATATGCCGGAGCTGCACAAAGACGATGTGGTTATCAATCACTTGTCCAATGGAACCAGCTGGAACCGCAGGTTCGGCGATTTTTGCTGCCGCAAGGTCATTTACTATCACAATATTACCCCGCCCCGCTTTTTCAGCGACTTCAGCGTGGAGCTTCAGCTAAACTGCCATAAAGGGCTGAAGGATGCGGAGTATCTGGCGGATAAGGTGGATTACTGCCTTGCTGTTTCAGATTTCAACAAGCAGGACCTGAGAAGGATGGGATACAGGCAAAGGATAGATATTCTTCCGATTCTCATGCCATATGAGGATTATGATAAGGCCCCTTCTCAGGAAATTCTGGATAAATACGGAGACGGGAGAACCAATATTCTGTTCACTGGCCGGATTTCGCCTAACAAAAAGCAGGAAGACATAATTAAGGCGTTCTTTTACTATAAGAATTATATGGATCAGGATGCGCGTCTGTTCCTGGTGGGAAAATATACAGGGATGGAAGAGTATTATGAACAACTGAAGCGATATGCAGAGGCGCTGGAACTTAAGGATGTATATTTTACCGGCCACATAAAGTTTGATGAAATCCTGGCTTATTATCGGGTTGCAGATGTATTTGCCTGTATGAGCGAGCATGAGGGGTTCTGTGTTCCCTTGGTAGAGGCAATGTACTTCGGCGTACCTATTGTGGCTTACGACAGTTCGGCAATAGCAGATACCTTGGGCAATGGGGGGATATTGACAGAGGATAAGGATCCGAAGCTGGTGGCAGAAATCATAAACCGGCTGGTTCAGGATGAGACACTGCGAAAAGAAATTATCTCCAGACAAAAGGAGCAGCTGAAGCGTTTTGAATACGATAAAGTTACATCACTGTTCTCTGGTTATTTAGAGAAATTTTTGGAGGAACACAATGAAGGCTGAGAATGCAATTGAGGTTCATGATATAAAGAAAAGCTTTCGGGTATATTTGGATAAAGGGAGGACCTTGAAGGAGCTGGTCTTATTCAGTAAGAGAAGAAAATATGAGGAACGTCAGGTTCTTCAGGGGATTAGCTTTGAGGTAAAAAAGGGTGAAGCATTAGGCCTGATAGGCCATAATGGCTGCGGAAAGAGTACAACGCTGAAACTTCTGACCAGAATTATGTATCCGGATTCAGGAACGATAGAGATGCGTGGGAGGGTATCCAGCCTGATTGAGCTTGGGGCGGGATTCCATCCGGATATGAGCGGTCGTCAGAATATATATACCAATGCATCCATTTTTGGCCTGACAAGAAAGGAAATTGATGCAAGAGTTGATAATATCATTGAGTTTTCGGAGCTGGAAGCATTTATAGATAATCCGGTAAGGACGTATTCCTCAGGTATGTATATGCGCCTGGCGTTTGCCGTTGCTATTAACGTGGATGCGGACATCCTTCTGGTAGATGAGATTCTGGCTGTAGGTGATGCGAATTTCCAGGCAAAATGTTTTAATAAACTAAGGGAGATTAAAGCAAACGGAACAACCATTGTTATCGTGTCACATTCGTTGGGCCAGATTGAAGAAATTTGTGAGAGAAGCATTTGGATTCATGAAGGAAAGATTCAGAAGGAAGGAAAACCAAGGGAGGTCCATCCGGCTTATCTGGAGTATATGGGGCAGAAGCGTCCTGAGGCAGCTGCTGCCGGAAAGGGAAAAGGAGAAGGTGAACGTCCTGGTGACGGAAGGGTTCGGATTAAAACAGTTGAGGTGATTTCCGGTAAAGGGAGTGGGTCTAATGTGTTTAGAACAGGTGAATCTGTTACATTAAGTATATCCTACAAGGTGATGGAAAAAGTAGAGGAAGCCTCCATTGGGCTTGAGGTTTATAATGGAGACGGGGTTAAATGCTATTCAACTGACACAAGGACGGAGAAGATGGATTATATAAAGCTGGAAAGGGATGGAGAAATTCATCTGGTTTTTGAAAATCTGGAGCTGCTTAACGGGAAGTATACTATGGACTTTTTAATAAAGAGCAAAGACAGCTTCCCGATTGACAGCTACGCAAAAGCATTTTCATTTGAAATGTATTCAGACGTGAAGGATACAGGCATTTCACGGCTGGCTCATAAGTGGGAAGTGAAAAATGCATAATGAAGTACGACTAGTTTTCTGAGAATTCAGTCAGATACTTATATACACGTTCAAAATCAAAGGGCATCAGTATATCAGGACCACTTTCCAATAAAATGTGGCGGGTATTGATGTCCTTTATGAATCCCAGCAGTTCCTCCGGATGTAAGGGATAAATGCCTTTAATGCCGGATAAGCTTTTAATATACTCTTCATCCGGAAAGACGCCGTCCAGAAGAGAGATAACCGGAATGCCGCTGAAAGCAGCCTCAAATATGATGGAGCTGTGGCCGCTGCCTATAATCAGGTTATGTCCGGCCATCACGTCATATACGGATTGGGATGAATCAAGAATCTGATATCCTTCCCCTGACAGAATAGGTGTGATTCCTGCGTCGCCAGCAGGCATTTTAAGGGGAATATTCGGGCCAGTATAGCGGCGGAACCAATCGGCATATCCTTCGGCGCCCAGTTGTTCGTAGAATGTGATGATATTGCTGGGAAAGAATACCGGGGAATATACCGGATTTTCCTGGTCGATGACCGGATTTACCGTACGCTGTTTTTTCATCCAGCCAACAACCTCAACCCTGCGGCAGCATCCTAAAAGGCGGTAGTATAGATTGTGGGCATAGGGAAGCATTACCATATCAAAGAGGTCCAGCCACGGAATTTCGCTGAAATGAACGAAGCTTTCCATATCATGGGGATAGAATACTGTATAGGCTGGCTTTAAAAAATCTATAAGCTCAATGACCGATATCATATTGCGGTCTTTGCCGTAGAAATAGTGATAGTTAAATTCATCGAACCACACATGGGCGGAGGAAATCAGGACAATGCCGCTCTGCTTTTTCATGTCCTCTAAACGGTGGTACAGTTCGCCGCGTTCATAAGGAAACTTCTGGTCATCTATTACCAGGACCTGATGTCCCCTGCTTTCCATGAAGCTTACCAGGGGCATGAGGGAATTTTCGCCTCCATATCCATGAAAAATGTAGCTATAAGTTTGAGTTGACAAGATTAATGTTCCTCCAGTTCATAATTATAAAATTCCGGTGAAAGACGTCCCGTCCTGCGGGCAATGTACACAATGACAGATGAAAAGGAGGACTCAACCTCTTTTTTGCTGCCTGCATTTAAAATGTAGAAGCAGTCATGGTTCCTTTCATCTCTCAGATAGTCATATCTGGTAGTGGGGAGCGGGAAGACAGCATATGTTTTTGAAATCCGGTAAGCACTGATTTCAAAAAATCCGTTTCGATGAAGTTGTGAACGAATGAAAGAATCTGGAAGCAGGTAAGGATAGTAGCCGGTTCCGTGACTCTGTTCATCCATACTGTATGCCGATTCTCCGGAAAGCGGCTGATAGCTTGAGTCGGTGAAAGACAAAACAAGATTGTCAACCGATAGAAGCGCCGGACGTCCGGAGGCATCAGACAGTTTAAGCTTTCTGCCGACATAATGGAAGGTTATTGTGTTGCAGCCTGGATTTAGGGACAATCTTAGAGTAACCTTGCGCTTTGTGTTGGAACATTTGATTGGGACGGTTTTTCCATGAAAGAAAATGGAAACCTCACTGTTAATATCCAGGACTGTCAGTGTAAAGCTAAGAGTAATTTGGCGGTAATCCATGCTATGGTTTATAAGATAAATGGAACCATTTAATTCTGGTCCTGACATCCAGCGGCAGGGAGTGCCGTCAGGGCGAAACTCCAGCCGATTCCAACTTCTGTCCCATACAATATTTATATATGTCTGGGAGGGAGGCAGCTGGGGCATGGTGAGGACAAAGGTATCCTCGATGGAATTGGCAAAGGAGGATAATCTGTCTGTAGTAAGCAGGTTAAAAAGGATGTCTGGGTTTGTAATAAAGCAACCGTTTTTAGGGGCAGATAAAAGGAATTCTATTTGTTTTATCATTTCTTTTCCTTTAATATGTGCCACTCCGATATTTAAAACCGGATTTGCCGAATTCAGTACAGAAGCCAGGTGACCGATACAGGTTGGAGGAGTCAGCTTAGGAAGGCAGGCAGGAATCTGGGAAATCTGGCCTTCTGCTAATGCACTGTACTCTGTATCAAAGGAATAGTCGTGCTCGGTGAACTGCTCTGCTAAGAACCCAAAGCGGCCACAGTGGAGAGGTATGGAAAAACTGTCGTTGCTATATGTGGATATAATATCTAAATGCAGAAGCTTAAACAGTTTTTCCATGCCTTTATAAAGATAGCAGTCTAATTTATAGGAAGCAATTCCTTCTATAAAAAAGCGGCTCCCAAATTCTGGGGAGCGGGCAATCCAATAGATGAAGCCCTTTCTTGACAGGCCTTTAGACAGCATTTCTATGGCATGCTGCATCTCGAATGGATCCAGAGAGCGGCCAAGCATGGTATGGTAACATTGAATGATGAATGCGGTATCATCAGTTATTTTTAGTAGGGATGTGGTGTGGAAAGTGGTGTTTTGCATAGGAACCTCCTTGATTAACTAGAATGTACATGATATGGGGCGGTGTGTCAAGGAGAAATAGGATTATTAAAAAATAAAAGTGTTGCACATGAGATAAAGAAGGGAACGAAAAAATGAGATGTTGTAATTGCAATTTGATATATATGCCCTTCTGTATAGAGATAGTAGAATTCAGACAATTATTATAATTTTTTTATTTTCATTGCACGGATTATTTATGCAGTAGCATTATAGATTAAATATGGAAACCGGGAAGTGTAATATAATAGTTATAACCCTGATTTACCATTAAGATTCTTTTGACGAAGGAAAAGTAGTGTGATATGATATTTAAAGTGATTGTAATGTTTACTTTAGGAAGGAGTATGTGGTTAGACTTGTTAACCACAGTGAGATATGGTATCAGCAATTATATTGGCAGGCGGAACTGGGACTAGGATGAATAATAAAACTAAACCCAAACAGTTTTTGACATTACATGGTAAATCTATTTTAATACATACAATAGAACATTTTGAGGAGCATCCAGAAGTAGAACAGATTGTGGTTGTATGTGTAGGAGGATGGGAGAAACATTTAAAAAGAGAATTATCGAATAATAGAATTGAGAAGGTGCGATGGATAGTCCCAGGCGGAACCACTGTTCAAGAATCTATATATAATGGATTAAGCCTTATATATAATGAATCTAAAAATTTGCATGAGGAAATTGTTTTAGTTCACGATGGGGTACGTCCGTTGATTGACGATAAATTAATAAGTAAAGTGGTTGAAGTGGTTAGAGCTAAGAGAACGGCTGTAGCGGTAAGTAAGGCTACAGAAACAATAGGTGTTGTTGATGAGGATGGGGAAATAATAGCATTGCCAGATAGAACATATTCCAGAATTGCAAAGGCTCCCCAAGGTTTTTATGCAGAGGATTTAATGAAGGCGCATTTACAGGTCCAGAGTGAGGGAATTAATTGGATGATAGATTCTGCAACATTAATGAAACATTGTGGCTATAGTTTGAGTACTGTTGAATGCTCTCAATACAATATAAAAATAACTACCCCATCTGATTTCTATGTATATAGAGCGCTTTATGAGGCAGAAGAAAACACACAAATTTTTGGTTTGTAGGTAAATTTTATGAAAAATTATTTATATGAAGATTTTCAACGTTTAGCTAATTCGATACCACAAATAAAAGCAATAAGAAAATCAACTGTTATGATTACTGGTGCTACTGGTTTTATCGGTATGCTTTTTGTTGGTTTTTTTTGTTATTTAAACCAGAAGATAAATGCACAAATAAATATAGTGGTTTATGTGAGAAATAAAGAAAAGGCGGAGATGCTATTTAAGAATATACCTATAGAAGTTGTAGTGGGTGATATTAGCGATAAAATTAATTATTCGGGAAATGTTGATTATATCATCCATTGTGCATCAAATACTGATTCTAAGCTTATGGTGGATGAACCTGTTGAATGCATAAATGGTATTGTAAATGGAACACAAGCAGTTTGTGAATTCGCAGTAGCTAAGAATGTTAAGAGTATGGTTTATTTATCATCTATGGAGATTTATGGAAATATAGAAGGCATGGTTGATAAAGTCTCAGAAGAAAATGTGGGGAAGATCGATCTGTTAAATAAAAGAAGTTGTTATCCATTAGGAAAAAGGATGGCAGAGAATATTTGTTATTGTTTTTCGCAGGAATATCAATGTCCTATAAAAATTGCTCGTTTATCTCAGACATTCGGAGCTGGTTATGTACTGGGTAATAGTTCAAAGATATTTGCATATATTGGACAATGTATATTGAATCAGCGTAATATAATTTTACATACGGATGGTTCATCAATGGGAAACTATGTTTATTCAGCTGATGCTATTAGTGGACTTATGTATATTTTGGTAGATGGAGGCATTGGAGAGGCATATAATGTTGCAAACGAAGAATTAACGATGACAATACGAGAAATGGCTGAATTTGTTATAAAAAATTTTAATAATGGTGTCAGTATAGTGTATGATATACCTAAGGAAAATGTATTTGGCTATGCTACTAAGACTAATATTAAATTATCAAGCCAAAAATTACAAAAGATAGGTTGGTCCCCTCATTACAATATGAAAGATATGTATCAGAGAATGTTGGGAGTATAGTAATGATAGAAAATCAAAAAAATGTGTTTAGGAAATACTCAAATGCAAGAATTGCCATATATGGTATTAGTGTACAAACAAAAATTTTTATAGAAGAGAATAGTTATTTAAATATTGTTGGTTTTTTGGATAGTTATAAAAAAGAGGGGATAATATATGGTAAACCCATTCTTAATTTTGATGAATTGTTAATAAGGCATATAGATGTTATTATTATTATTGCTCGTGTTAATTCTACTGAGATGATATTTAGGAAAATATCCGATTTTTGTATAAAAAATCAAATCCGGGTTTTAAATTCTAAAGGAAAAGAAATAAAATATGAGGACGACGAAGATCAATTCGAAGAGGTGAATAACACATCATTAGAAATATTGCTACGAGAAATAGATTCTCATGAAGTGGTTAGCTTTGATATTTTTGATACACTATTAATGAGAAAAGTATTGTTCCCTAATGATGTTTTTTATCTTATGCAAAAGAGAGAAGGTTTACATCACACTTTTCCGGAAAATCGAATTAGTGTAGAAACGAAGATGATATCTGAAGGGATAATAGCACCTTCAATTTTTGAGATATATAAGAGGCTAATCGATGATTATCCTGAGGAGGGGTACGATGAGCAAAAACTCATTAACATGGAATATGAATTGGATAGGGATTTGGTTGTATGCAGGAACGATATTACTTACGCATTTGTTTATGCCAGAATGAAAAAAAAGCGAATTTTCCTTGTTTCCGATATGTATTATTCTAAGGGACAGATTCAACAGATTCTTTTAGATAATGAGATTGTAGGATATGAGGATATTTTTATATCTTCGGAATATGGTACTAATAAAGAGAATGGATTGTTTGATAAACTTTTAGAGAAATCAGATAGTAAAAAGGTCTTACACATAGGTGATTGTTATGAGGCCGATATTTTGGCAGCAGAGCAATGCCAGATTGACACATTTTGGATTAAAAGCGCGGTTTCAATGTTGAATTCTTCTAGATATGGACATCTTCTAAAGTATGCAAATAATTTAGAGCAACGGGTTATGCTGGGATTATTTGTGGCTAGGATTTTTAATAGTCCATTTGCATTATACCATACATTAGGAAAAGGAATTATTGATAACTCAAGAGATATTACATATTTATTTGCTGCTCCAGTAATAACAGAATATATGTTATGGATATGTAATAAAGTTGATAAGAAGAAATGTCAAGTCATATTTCCCTCAAGAGATGGATTTATATTAGAGGTACTATATGAGAACCTAAAAAGTGATAAGAAACTTTTTAAAAGGCTGCCTAATAGTGTGTACTTGGCTACATCCAGGGCGGTATGCATAGGTGCTTCTCTTTTTAATGAAGAAGATATAAACTATGCTGCTGTATTTCCATATGAAGGGACACCGGAAAACCTGCTTATTGAAAGATTTTTTTTGGGAAAAGATGAAATTGAACAATATGATTGTGAAAAATTCAAGGATTTGGTAGAATACGTCCGTTCGCATAAAGAGAAAATATTAAAGCGTTCTCGAGAGATACGATTAAATTATGAAAGGTATTTACTTCAAGTATTGGATAGTAGCGAATTGATTTTTTCTGATTTTGTATCATCGGGAACATGCCAGATGGGCTTAGAAAAAATCATAGGCAGAAAGCTCAATGGATGCTATTTCGTAAAAAGTTCTGATACATATCCAGATAAACAAAAATTAAATGTCGTTTCTTTGTATAGCGAGGATAGTAATGTTGCTAAAAAACAATTTGTTTTTGAAAATATATTGACAGATCAGTCCCCCTCCTTTTTGTTTTTTGATGGAGACAAACCGATTTATGCAGTTGAAACACGTACAATAGAAGAAATAGATTTTGTCTCGTCATCTCAAGATGAAGTGTTAAAGTATTTTAATGAATATACTAGTTTGGTAAATTATCTTTACGATTACGAGAAGCCGTTAATAGCGGATTACTTACTTGAGGCTATGGGGCGAAAGTACACCTTGATTGAAGATACAGTATTTAAAAACTATATTCTTCATGATGATTTTTGCAATCGGACCATGTCGATAAGTGATTGCTTATAAAATTAAGAGAATGCCTGCTAATAAAAAGTAAAGTACTTTTTTGAAAAATTTTATAATGGATTTTAGGGCATAACTCTAAAACCGCCTGATTAGCCGGTTTTGGAAAGGAGACGTATGTAAAGATACTATTTTGCCTGCTCTAAGTTGCGCAGGAACTTATTGGAGCCAGCTGTCATGTATATGTAATACGGCTTACCTTAGGAACGCTTTTTATCGAGAAAACGATACACAGGATCGTCTTCGGGCGCGTTCTGGAGCAGCGTGGTCATGATCTGGAATAATGTCTTGCGTAATCTTGCAGAGCCGACCAGCCAGACCTTTGAGGTCTTTGGAAGTATGTGAGACATCAAAGGGCTTCCGGACAATGACACCTCCTGGCTGCTGGAAAGCGACGGTGCTCTTGCCTTTTGAAACATCAATACCTACTGCGTTGTACATCATTGGTACCTCCATAACATAAAATGAATTTGCATGGTTCCTGCTTTTCCTCATTGCCTATTCAATCTCCTGGGGTATCAAACGAACGTACCGTGGTAGTTCAACTTGCATCAATCGAACGGCTGTAACGTCAGGCTGGCTGACTTTCATACGGACGCAAATGGCTGTTGTGTACTGAAACCCTACATATATATTAGGAGAAGAAGGAATATGAATTCTGTATTCATGCTAAGCGAATCTATTGAAAGCAACGAACCAAGTAAGATTTCATGTTGCATTATAGTGTACATGTTTTATGAGGATTTACTAAATCAATGTTATTTGTATATTGAACAGATACCAGAGTATATAGATGTTTGGTTAGTTACATCAAATCCAAAAATAGCACTTAAAGTTAAGAAATATATAAGTAAAACTAATAAAAAAAATTATAAAGTTTTAGTAAAAGAAAATAGAGGTAGAGATATGGCTGCTCTTCTTGTGACTTGCCATGACTTTATAATGGAATATGAGTATTTGTGCTTTGTACACGATAAAAAAAGTTTACAGATGGGAAATAGTAATGACGGTTGTAAATTCATGGACTTGATATGGAAAAATCTGATTGGTAGTGCGGGATTGATAGAAAATATCTTACGATATTTGGAAAACAATAGGAATATCGGATTATTGGTTCCACCTATCCCTTACTGGGGAAACTATATTGGAGTATTTGTTAATCCTTGGACATGCAATTATGAAAATGTAATAAATTTAGGGAACCAGCTAAGATTAAAAAAAAGTGTTTGTTATGAGAAGGAGTATGTGACTATTGGAGGGGCCTTTTGGTGTAGAACAGATGCATTAAGACCACTTTTTGAATATAAATGGAAATTGGAGGATTTTTGTCAAGAGCCAATGGCAACAGATGGTACAATTAGTCATGCTATAGAGCGGATATTTGGTTTTGTTGCTTTAGATAATGGGTATGATGTACTAGAGATTTTAAACTTAGATTATGCTAAACTAAGACTCTGTGACTTACAGCAACGATTTATTAATATAGTACAAGATTTACAAAGAGACTATTTAATAAATAATATTGATTATATGCATGAGGAAAGAGAGAAGACGGAGGAGTTAATAGCTTACTGCAAAAACTATAAGAACATATACATTTATGGGGCTGGTACTTATGGAAAACAGTGTAATGATGTTTTAAAAAGGTATGGAATTAAAACTAGCGGATTTATAGTTAGTAATAGCCTGAAAAGGAGTTCTTTATATGAGGGTTGCCAAGTGTGGGAATTTGGGGAAATCATGGATCAGTTAAATGATTCAGGAATAGTTATAGCAGTTAATAAACAATATCAAAAACAAATATTAGAGTTAATAAAGCAAAATTCTAGGATAGAAGTTTTTTGTATCTAAATTAGGAGGAATAATGATGTCAGATATAATTTTTTTAAATACTTTTAAAGAAAATTTTGAAAAGTTTAAAAATAAAAGGATGGTTATATATGGGTTAAGCTATGGAACAAAGATAATCCTGGAAAATTTTCCCGATTTTAATATTTGTGGATTAATGGACGGCTACCGTACTGATGGTAGTATCTATGGAAAAAAGATTCTTTCATATCAAGAAGTAATAGCTCTCCAGACAGAAATGATTATAATTGTCGCGCGCCCTAATATAACAGAACTAATTAGAAACAGAATTGCAGTTTTTTGTAAAAAGAATGGAATAGGTTTATTTTCAGCAGATGGCAAAAAATTAAATATTGAAGTTAATAAGTTGGATAATGAATATTTTTCTATTAATAGAGAAATATTGCAAAATAAAATCGATACATATGATGTTATATCATTCGATATTTTTGATACTTTGTTAATGAGAAAAACTCTACAACCTAAAGATATATTTTCTTTAGTAGAAGAGAGGGCGACGAGGGAGAAAAATATTCAGTGTGATTTTGAAAATAATCGTATATTAGCCGAACAAAATTTATTAGCATCATTCATACCTAACTATCTTCAAATTTACAATGAATTGCAATTTATGACAGGTATTAGTGAAGATGAGAAGGAATATCTGATGGATCTTGAATTACAAATTGAGAGCCAAATGCTGATACCACGTAAGGAGATGGTACAAGTTTTTGACTATGCAAAGTCTAGAAACAAGAAGATTTATTTAATCTCAGATATGTATCTTAGTAGCGATTGGATTGGAAATCAATTAAAAAAAGCTGGAATTAGCGGATATGATGGATTGATGATTTCCAATGAATATTCAACAAGTAAGGGACAGAATTTATTTAGTATATTTATTCGTAAAGTAAAAAACAAGAAAATTTTACATATTGGTGATTCAGAGGCTTTTGATATTGTGGCAGCACAACGTAATGGTATAGACAATTTCCGAATTTTAAGTGCATATGATATGTTACAAATATCTGTTTATAAAGAGGTGCTTTACGAAATCGCAGATTTGACAGGTAGGTTGCAGGTTGGATATTTTATTTCTAGAATCTTTAATTCGCCATTTGCATTGTTTGAATCTGAAGGAAAGGGGAAAGTAAAAACAGGGAGGGACATAGGATATTTATACATGGCACCCATTGTAACAGATTTTATATTATGGTTTGCTAATAAAATTAAATATAAACAGAATGCAAGAGTTTTATTTTCAGCAAGAGATGGTTATTTAATTGATAAATTATATGGTATTCTAAGAGATAAAGAGTCCTCGAAAAAAATACCTGAAGGATTATATTTTTTGACATCCCGAATTTTGTGTATTTCAGCATCACTATTTGATGAAAATGATATCTTGTGGTCCTTGAATAATGCATTTTCTGGCTCCCCTGAAGAATTACTAAAAAAAAGGTATTTTCTTTCAGAGGGGGAGATTGAATATTTTGACCCTAATATATACTCATCTATATCACAGTACATTCTTGCACATAAAAAGGCTATTTTATCTAAATCAGCTGAAATTAGAGAAAAGTATATGGAATATATTTCAGGATTAGGATTGAATAGTGATGATGAGCTTATATTTTTTGATTTTGTTTCTACGGGAACTTGTCAACTTTGTTTGAGTAGGTTGCTGAATGTTGATTTAAAGGGATACTACTTTTATCGTTTTAATACAATAGATATTGCAAAACAAAAGCTCGTAATAGAAGCACCGTATACATCGGAAGGTATTCTGGCGGCGAATTCGCTATTGTTGGAGTGCATATTAACATCATTCGTTCCAACAGTAAAAGGATTCGACTCTTTAGGGGAACCGGTCTATTTAGAAGAAAGAAGGACTGCGGAAGAATTATGTTATATAAAGGATGTTCAAGATGGAATAGAGGAATATTTTGAGGATTTTATAAAATTTCGAGATGTAAACGATTTGGATACGAAAGATATCTCTTTAGGAGAAGTTTTTTTGAAGTTTATAACCCCGCAATACAGTGCTATTAGGAATAATATTTTTAAGACATATATAATAGACGATGAGTTTCATAATGAGAATTTACATGTTAGTAATATTTATCAGTATTAGGGAGGGTAAACAGTTGGCATGAAACGGTTAGGTATATTTATAATAACGGAAGTAAATGGCATAGTTGATGATTACATTATGTTTTTCTTAAATGAGTTTAAGAAAGTTTTGGATGATTTATTCATTGTTTGCATATCATCAAATGATTTTAATGATAGTATTTTGAGAGAACATACTAAAAATATATGTTATTTAAGCGATAGTACAACATATGGTCAGGCATATAGTGAGATATTGCTTAAATGTATAAAGAACGGTGTTATATTAAAATACGACGAAGTTGTTTTGACAAGCGACATATTATTTGGACCTATTTTTTCATTAAAAGAGATGTTTACATCTATGAGTAAAAGAGAGTGCTCATATTGGGGAATTACTAAAAGAGAGACGATGGTAGGCCCTGATAATAATGTTGAACATTCATATATAGATGACTATTTTTTGGTTTTACGCCGGAGTATTTATACCTTAGATATATTCAGAAGCTTCTGTGTAGAAGGGAAAAATGAAGGAAAAGTATTTGGAAAGCAATTACAGGAGTATTTCACTCAATATTCGGGAGAAGTTTATATTGATACTGAAGAGTACCGCCAAGATAATCCTGCGGATAATATCGATTATAGTGAGTATTTAACATATGAACTTATTAAAAAGAAGAAACTTCCGTTTTTGAAATGCAGATTATTTGAAAATTTAGATGGATTATCAATTAGTTTTAGAGAAAATTTGCGGAGAAGTTTTCAATATATTAAAGAAGATACCAATTATGATATAGATTTAATTTGGCAACATATACTTAGAGTATACAATATTGCTGATATTAGGGAATGCCTACACTTGAATTATATTATTGATGATGATGTTCATGAAATTGATGCTTTCAAAAATAAAAAGGTAGCTGTGGTAGCACATCTCTTTTATTCGGATTTGTTGGATGAAACTCTTAGATATTTACAAAATATACAAGAAAATATTGATTTATATATTACAGTAGCAAACAAAGAAACAAAATATAAGGTATACAATTATTTTGAAAGTATAAAACGAAATAATGTTAAAGTTCTATTATCCGGAAACAGAGGGCGTGATGCGGGAGCACTTTTAGTTGCCTGTAGAGAGTATTTAATGCAGTATGAATATTTGTGTTTTGTACATGATAAGAAGACCACGAGGGGGGGAGGGCCTGTAACAGTAGGGAAGGCATTTATGTACCATGCTTGGGAAAATACATTAAGAAGTAGAGGTTTTGTTTCAAATATCATAAGATTATTTGAGAAAAACTCTAGATTAGGAATACTTACACCGCCAGTTCCTGCATTAGGGGGGTATTTAACTGAATTAGTGGGTAATGAGTGGACCTGTTGTTATCAAAAAACAAAGGAATTAGCTGAAATGCTTTCTCTTAAAGTACCTATGAGTCCTCAAAAGCAGCCATTTGCGTTAGCAACAGCATTTTGGTGCAGACCGGCAGCCTTAAAACCATTGTTTGAATATCCATGGCGTTATGAAGATTTTCCTGAAGAACCACTAGCATCAGATGGTACACTGAATCATGCTATTGAAAGAATTATTATATATGTAGCACAAAGTGAAGGATATTATACAGCAATGGTAGAGAGCGCATTTTATGCATCGCTATATATTAATAATTTATATTCGGTAGTATCAAAGTTTTTTGTTGCTAGACATGAGGGGAGAATTTTGCCTTCAGGTTCTTCAGCCGACAAAATTGAGTCTGATATGTTTAAACTATGTAGATTTTGTGCAAAAAATAAAAATGTGATGATATATGGAGCAGGAGTGTATGGGAAAATTATAGCAAAGAAATTGGACGATTTGCAAATACGTTATGATTGTTTTGTTGTTACTGATAAAAAGGGTAACTTAGATTGGCTTATGGAACATGAGGTTAAAGCGCTAAAAGAGATTAAGGAAAACGTAGATACTCATGGCATTATAGTTGCGCTTAATAAGGAAAATCAAAAGCAAGTTAAGCCGATATTAGAACAATTAGGTTTTGACTATTATTTAATTGACTCAAACTTCCCATAGCAAAAATGGGGTTAACCTTGAATAGTCAATACTTCAACTCACAAAATACCATTTAGGCGGGTATCTTCTCCTTGCGAAGGCTGTCTTGCATGTATTTTGGCAGTCGGCTAACAAAGCTGACCGTAAATTCTTCCAGCTGAGCATCTGAGATATGAAAAATATCAACTACTGTTGCTATCAAAGCTTCCAGAATAATCTGAAGAGAATGCAAAAAGCTGATATCTTCCATCTCATCCAACAAGATAGAAGAGTTCACAGATGGTTTTCTCCATTCTGACGTTTTGCAACTGACAGCAGCGTGTACCTGGTAAAGACAATTGCTACATGGGCATATTTTTGCAGGAATTTCACCGACGGTTACATCTACGGAAAGAAGATATCTGGAACGTCCGCGACGCTTTTTGTTCCGGCTGTAAATCTGTCTGATGGAAAGATCTTCACCGTTATAACCATAGTGGATACGGCTGCCCTTTTTTACCATTGCAATGACATCAAGACAGGTGCTTTTTTAAAGCCGTAACCGTCTTAGGTGACGAGAACCAACTGTCAAATAAGACGTATTTTGCAGTGCTCCCAGCGGATTGCGCTGACAGAATGAGTTCCAGCATTACATCTGTTGCCTTCCGTCTTGACTGAATGCGGCGCCTACCGGCAAGCGAGCGGCCATCGTATGCTTTGCCTTTTTCCAAAAGGTTGCTATCTTTGGCTGCTGACAGCAGAGCGTAATCTACAGTAACAAACGAGTTGCCATCAGACCAGCCAATCAGATGCTGATGCAGGGACTGGAAGTCATTGCAAAGCATCCTATTTCAGAAATGCAGGATCCGCCAAAAGCTATGTGATTTTGTGCAATTCTCCGTTTTTAAAATCCATGAATTGTCATGCAAAAACCTGATTGTGCGACAAATCATGGTGTTATCCCCAGGCTGTTGTGTCCAATGTGAATTGTGGTTTTCTCAAGGTGTGGAATCACAGGCTGTTGTGGATAACAGTTCTAAAAAGCTAAGAATTCCCAGTTGGATTTTAGCTTCTTAGAATTGTTATCCACCGTCAAAATGACGGCAGGTTAACAATGCCGAATTGGCATAAAACCGTAGTTTCTGCTATAATAGAACTCAGTTAAAGGAGTTCACGATTATGGCAATTAGGTACACGCAAGAACAACTGAATACCATTGATAAGTCACTTCTTATCACCATGTTCCTTGGCCTGCAGGAGTAGGTTGAAACGCTTACCAAAGAAGTCAGTTCCCTGGATAACAGGATGCAGCTCATGGCAGAGCAGCTGATCCTGGCCAATCAGGCCCGTTTCGGCAGACCCTCTGAGAAGATGTCCACAGATTTTCCGATTATGGAGCTTCCAGATTGCACACTGCTTCAGCCTCATTGAAGAAGACGCTCCCTCCGTCAACTTCCATGAAGCAGATCGGATCCGGATAAAAAAACAAGAGGAAAAAAACAGGCAGGTAAGAAGGACATGGATATGTCCGGGCTTATCACCAACATCATTCCTCATTATATGACAGAAGAAGAGCTGACAGCTGAATTCGGCGAAAACGGCTGGAATCAGCTTCCTGATGTCATTGCGAAAGTCCCTGCCAAAGTCGAAGTGGACGAGCATCATATCGGTGTATATGTCAGCAAAACCGATGGACATATGAAAAAAGCAGAGTACCCCAAAGCCCTTCTTCATGGCAGCGCTGTATCTTCTTCTCTGAACCTTATCTCGGAACTGGAATAAGGTTCATGCCCGCCGTCGGTTTGACGAGGCATTGAAGACAATTCCTGAACCTGTGCGAAAGAAATCCATGGCATATCTGATCATGAAGCAGATCCAGGCCATATACCGTGAAGAAGGCAAGTTAAAAGACCTTAGTTCAGAAGAACAACTAAAGCAGCGCTAGGTCATCATTCAGACCACTGGTAGATGCTCTGTTCGTAAAACAGAATGAGCACGAGTATTGGGAAAAGGAACTGGCAGGTCATTGACACTGGAGCCAAAAGTTCAGCAATCATCTACAGCATTGTAGAGACTGAAAAAGCAAACAATCTGAAACCGTATGAGTACTTTGAATATCTGCTGACAGAAATTTCAAAGCACCAGGATGACAAGGACAGGTCTTTTCTGGAAGGCATATTGCCGTGGTCAGACAAACTGCCAGAGAACATCCGTAAACTACAAAAGCAAGCATCATCGGGTCATGCATAATGACCCGAAACTTGTCAAGGTACCGATGGTGGAGCGTTTACGTTTTTTCGTCGATTTAAGTATATCATAAGGCAAGGGTTTATGCCTTTTTTATGGACTGAAGTATTGATCTTTCAAGGTACAACACACTTTTCAGTGTGGGAAGTTTGAGTTAATTGATTTATAGCAAAGGCTTAATAAAGGAGTGGAATGGATATAAAATTGGACACTACTAACATAAAAAAACAAGAATTAATTAATAAAATACAGGATTACGAAATTATTAGTTTTGATGTATTTGATACGCTGATAATGAGAAAAACTATGTTCCCTGTGGATGTATTTGATATTATTTCTCAAAAAATAAAAAGAGATGATATTAACATTGAAGATTTTAGAAACCAAAGGATTAAAGCAGATAATGATATTGCACAAACGAGCCCTAATATCTATGAAATATATAATCAGTTAAAGAAAAATACAGGGATAAGTGAAATTGAAAAAAATCAAGTCTTACAATATGAAATAGAAACAGAAGCTTCGGTTTTAATTAGAAGAGAAGATGTGGTAGAAATATTTTATTATGCAGTAAATTGTGGAAAATCAGTTTATTTGATTTCAGATATGTATTTACCTAAAGCAATCATTGAATATTTTTTGAGTAATCTTAATATACAAGGATATGAGGATATTTTAGTATCATGTGATTATAGAAGACCCAAGACAGGGGGACTATTTGGTGATTTCAAAGATAGGGTAAAGAGTAATAGCATTTTGCATATTGGAGACAATATAAACTCTGATATTAAATGTGCGCAGTTGGCCGGCATAGATACATTTCGTATTGAAAGTGCAATTGATTTGATGAAGAAATCATCATTTTATGATATCCAAAGATTTCCGTCTAATTTAAATGAACGTTCTATAATTGGCATGTTTATAGCATATGCCTTTAACAGTCCATTTGTTGCAATGGATGATAAAAAAAGAATAGTAATAGGTGGTGAGTATGATTGGGCATATCTCTTTGTAGCTCCATTAGTAACTGGATTCATGTTGTGGTTGTTTAAAGTCTTACAAATGGAGAAGTATGAAGGCATTTTGTTCTCTTCTAGAGATGGATATTTAATTAAACAATTATATGACAGTATACCTGTAAATTATTGCAGAGATAGACTTCCAGAGGGTCTTTACTTTTATGTGTCCAGAGTAGCATGTTCCAAAGCAGCAATTATGGACGATAAAGATATAAAATGGATAGCAGGTCCAAAGTGCCAGGGCCCTATGGAAAAGGTGGTAAGAGAGCGATATGAAATCGAATATTTGAATACCCAAAATACACTAACAGAGGAGGAAGACCTCCTTGATTATGCATTGCTAAATAAAGAACGTATTTATGAAAAATCCAAAACAATCCGAGAGAATTTTTTGACTTATATTGATAAGTTAGGAATAAAAAGGGAAAAAAAATATGCCTTTTTTGATTTTGTTTCTTGTGGCAGTTGCCAATTTTTTTTAGATCATATAATGCCGGTTGAGTTAGAAGGTTTATATTGCTGTTTATATAATTCTTATGAAGAACAAAAAGCAAAGCTTCCTATTCATTCATACTTTTATAATAATCACCCGCGTAATCCAGAAAGTAATTTTTTTGAGAATTACTTGCAATTAGAAGTTATAATGACATCATACGAACCTAGTATAGTCTCATATGATAGAGATGGGAGACCTGTTTTTGCAGATGAGGTAAGGGGACAGGATGAATTATTATTTGTAAAGAAGGTACAGAAGGCGATTATGGACTTTTGGTGTGACTTTATAAATAATTTATGGGATTATTATGGTGATGGAATCCGTAATGTAGTAGTGGATGAACTTTTTAAGTATTCAAAAGAATGTTATACGAATACGAGATGCAGCAATCTTTTGAATATGAATCTTTTAAATGATTTTGGACAGGAAGTTATTGAAATTAGGAGGAAGTAGGAAAAAAAGATGGCAACTCTTAATATGGATTTTGTAAAAACTGAAGAGGCACCCATTTCTAGGCCACAATGTGATTATGATATATATGACTATATTTCTTGTAATCAGGACAACGATTTTAAACCTATCTTAGAGAAGGATAATCGTTGGGAGGTCTTTTATCATCTTTCGAAGATGAGAGAGTCATTGCTGAATTGGTACCCTTTTGGAAAAGATGCTCAGGTTCTGGAAATTGGAGGAGAATTTGGTGCATTAACTGGTATATTATGCAAACACTGTAAACGGGTGGTATCCATTGAGCGTTATAGTTTAAGAGCGGAAGGTATTTTTAATAGATATAAAACATGTTCAAATCTAGAGGTAATTGCAGGGGAGTTTCTTGATATAAATTTTATTGAGAAGTTTGATTTTGTAATAATTATTGGAAAATTAGAATATCAGAGTGGTAGTAAGTTTACAAGTGAAATATATGAGAATTATTTAAAAAAAGCAAAAAGTTTACTAAAAGAAAATGGAAGATTATTGTTAGCGGTAGAAAATAGGTTTGGTATAAAATATTTTTGTGGCTGTATTGATCCCTTTTCTGGGATACCATTCGCTGGTATTAATAATTATCCTTTAGGCGCTTCTGGAAGAAGTTTTACAAAGAATGAAATAACAACCATTTTGGATAAAGTAGGATTTAAACTAATAAAATTTTATTATCCTATGCCAGATTATAAATTGCCTCAATTAATATTTACAGATGAGTATATGCCCAAAAGTAGTATTAAAGAGAGAGTGATACCTTATTATATAAATTCAAATTCTTTATTGGCATTTGAGAATGACTTATATGATGGTTTAGTTGCAAATGGAATGTTTGCAACCATGTGCAATTCCTTTTTGATTGAATGTCCGGTGAATGAAGCTTTGTCAGATATAGTTTTTGCCGCATTATCTACAGACAGAGAAGATGCCAATGCATTTATTACCATAATACATTCTGAGGGGGTGGTAAGAAAATATCCAGTTAACAACGAAGGGGTAGGGGTATTAGAGAGTTCATATAAGAATATTGTAGAATTGAAAAACAGAGGCATAAAAGTAGTCCCTCATAAATGGAACGGAAAGTATATCGAGATGCCATATGTTGATTCCATGACTTTGTCAGATTATATAGGAAAAGAAGCTGGATTAGATAAAAATAAATTTATTAAAGTTTTGGATAGATTATATAATTGCATATTATTGTCATCTGAGAAGTCTTCTCAACTTAATAATGTTTTTCCACAGAATGATAATCTGGATTGGGGATTTATCTTAAAAAAGGCATTTATTGATATGGTACCAATGAATTGCTTTTATGAAAATGAAGAGTACGTATTTTTTGATCAGGAATTTATGCGGGAAGATTTTCCAGCAAAATATATTATGTTTAGGGCGATAAAATATGCATATTTATTTTTTCCTTATATTGAAGATGTAATTTCTAAAAAGGATTTAGCAGTTAAATATGGATTGGATCAACTCTGGGAGTATTTTGATGCAGAAGAGAATAGATTTGTATTCCATAATAGGCAACAAAAATTATACAAAAATTTTTTGGATTGGTCTACTATTAATAGAGAGAGAATTAATCGAAATGCAAGGGCGCTGATTGAGGAGTAATTATGGAGAGTTTTGTTCAAAAGGAGATACGTGCAGGTTATAGCATATCAGCAAAAATGAAAAGAGTATGGGAAAAACAAATTGATTTGGTTAAGGTTTTAGAGAAGATATGCGATAAGTATAATCTGACCTTTTTTGCAATATATGGAACTTTATTGGGAGCGATAAGACATGAAGGTTATATTCCTTGGGATGACGATATTGATGTGGTTATGCCAAGGAGAGATTTTGAAAAATTAAAGAAAATTGCTGTTAATGAACTTAAATATCCATATGTGCTGGTGCCAGAGAGAAGTAAAATTGACTTTTTTAGTGGTGGATTATTAAGGTTAAGAAATGATGATACTTTAGGCGCAGATATGTGGGACTCTGTTTTTCGTCAACACAATGGTATATGGATAGATATCTTAGCCTTGGACAAGGCTTTTAATAATGATTGGATTCAAAAGAAAAAAGTCAAATACATACTATTTATTCAACAATCGATTGTATTAAAATTGCACGGGCCAAAGACTAGAATATGGATGAATATATCTAATTCCAGGTGGAAAAAGATAAATATTGTATGTAAAATTTTGAGTCTAAGAATTCTATATCTATTGTTGAATTTACTCTTTAGAATAGGAAATATAATTGGTAGTAAATATGTAGGTATTTATACACATTTTGGAGAATACCAGAATCAAAGGCTTTATAAAGAAGATTTTAAAGATATTGAGAAGAAAACATTTGAGTATATTAGTATTCCAGTTCCAAAGGGGTATAAGAGGGTTTTAGAGATGACTATGGGCAGTAATTATATGCAATACCCCGACGAAGAGAGTAGGAAACCTCACCATCAAGCAATTTTTGATCCAGAATGTTCTTATAGAATATGGCAAAATAGGTTTTATGGAGTTTTTCAAATTTCCTCTGAAAAGGTGATTGTACTATTTGGTACTGGGCAAATGTTAGATGACTATATGCAAAAATATGGCTCTCAATATATGCCTAAATATTTAATTGATAATTCGGAAGAAAAGTGGGGGAAAGAAAAGTATGGAATAATAATTACCGGGCCTGGAAGCCTTATAAACCTACCAAAAGAAAATTTGCATATTATTATATGTAATATATATTACAGACAAATAGGTAAACAGCTAGAGAATATGGGATTTTCTGAGTATTATATATATGTCCAGAATAAAACATGGATTATTGAAGATTTTATGAAAGACAATGAAGGGTGATATTATGAAAGAATATAAAACGGGATATATTGCAGGTGTATTTGACTTATTTCATATAGGACATTTAAATTTAATCAGAAAGGCAAAGGAAAGAAGCGAATATCTTATAGTAGGAGTATTGTCAGATGATTTGGTGATTCACTTTAAGAATAAAGCACCGTATATACCATTTCAGGAACGTTTGGAAATAATAAAGGCTATAAAATATGTTGATAAAGCGGTACCTGTTACTTTTGATAACATAGATAAATTAGATGCTTGGAGTTTATATAGGTATGATTGTTTGTTTTCTGGAGATGACTATGTGAATAATGAGTCTTGGATTAGAGATAAGAAGAAATTGAATCAGTTAGGGTCTGATATTCAGTACTTTCCGTATACGAAAAGTACTAGTTCTACTCAGATTAAAGAAGCGATGAACAAAGGATAGCAATTTCTAAAGTATGGGCAGACGATTATTCGTATGGTTTTCAAACTTATTCAGTGTGGAAACTGAGTATTCCGGGGTGAAGTACATCACCCGTCCGGCTATTGGAAATC